>Ga0079202_10000083_pt1 | contig 21271 bp, 15 predicted proteins | sample PorBlaBluebeHill_FD_68601 | JGI IMG/M metagenome (GOLD analysis project Ga0079202, IMG submission 68601) | Marine algae microbial communities from Blueberry Hill - Blueberry Hill, Maine | ecosystem: Host-associated > Algae > Red algae > Blade | place: USA: Blueberry Hill, Maine
TTTAATTTAACTGTAGGCGAAACTCTGAGTAATAAAGAGTTTTCATTGCGTAATTTTTCTATATTCCCAAACCCAGCATTTGAAAAAATTATATTTTCAGAAACTGTAGATACTGCCAAAATAGTTAATTTTAACGGACAAATATTAGCTACAGTTAGATCTCAAAAAGAAATACAGGTTAACACACTATCAAGCGGAATATATCTTTTAAGAGTGACAAAAAATAACGCTACAACAGTTAAGAAATTAATAATTAAATAAAAACTACCAATCTATTGGAAAATAATCCTTTAAAAACTTACCACACCAATGCTTTCCGGTATTAATACCATCTATTAATGGATCCATAACACGCGCTGCACCATCTACAATATCTAAAGGTGGTTGGAAATCGTGAACTTCCACTTTCTTTTTAGATAAAGCGGCAGGATCCTCGTCTGTAACCCAACCTGTATCTACAGCATTCATGTAAATACCAGATTTTGCAAAAGTTGCTGCAGAGGTATGTGTTAACATATTTAAAGCTGCTTTTGCCATATTTGTATGTGGATGCCTGTCTTCTTTTTTAAAACGATGAAACTTCCCTTCCATTGCAGACACATTAATTATGTGTTTTTTACCTGTGTTTTCTTTCATCATTAAATTAGACAAACGATTACACAATACAAAAGGTGCAACAGCATTAACAAGCTGTACTTCTACCATTTCGGTAGTTTCAATTTCGCCTAATTTTAGTCGCCAACTGTTAGTTTTACGTAAATCTACTTGTTGTAAATCGGCATCCAATTCGCCTTCCGGAAAGACTTCTGAGGTTTGTAACGAATTGTCAAAACTATACGGAATTTGTGATAGTTCTGCAGAGTTTCTAAGTCCTATTCCGGGTTCTGGTCCGTGCCAAGTTACTGGCAATACATTGTTTTTGTCTGTTTTTGAAGGACCAACACTTAAGTTTGATAATTCTTCTAAACAACTTTCATGATCTTGCAATAACCTTTGAGCTCGTTTTGGTAATTTATCGATAGGTAGTTTTTCATTTTCCATTAGATGAAAATAAAAACCAGATGGTCTTCTAACGGTTTGCGCTGCATTATTGATTAAAATATCCAACCTATGGTATTTCTGCTCTATATAATTACAAAAAATTTCTACACTTGGTATGTGTCGTAAATCGAGACCATGAATATGTAAACGATCGCTCCACATTTTATAATCGTCTTCCTTAGAGAACCGAATGGCAGAATCTGCTGGAAAACGTGTTGTTGCCACAACCGTTGCGCCAGAACGTAATAACATTAATGTAATATGGTAGCCAATTTTTAATCGAGAACCTGTAATTACGGCAACTTGATTGTTTAAATCTGCAGTTTGAAATCTTTTGGCGTAATTTAGATCGCCACAATCTGTACACATAGTATCGTAAAAATGATGCAATTTTGTATATACTGTTTTACACACGTAGCAGTTTCTTGGCGATTGTAATTCTGGAGTATCTTCGGTAATTACAGCTGCAGATAATAATTTAGGTGCAACAAATAAAGTAGCTTCTCTTGCAGAGCGAATTCCTGTAGTTTTTCTTGCATGCTTGTCGCTTTCAATCATTTTACGCTTCGCTGCTTTTTTTGCATCTTTTCTTCTGCGTTGAAACTCATCGCGATTTGGTCGTGTTAATGCACCTGCAACTTTAAAAAGTGCCACGCGTTGTGCTTCTGGTAATTCGAAAATTTTATTGGTATTGTCCAATAATTTTTGAATTGTAGAGATACAGTGTTCTATGTCTTTGTTATTTTTAGTGTCACTCATAAAAACTACTTAGTTTTCTTCTTTTTAGAAAGGTCTTCTTTTAAATTTAAAGCATTAGTTTGCAATAGATAATTAGCCAAAATTTTATCTACTAATTCTTCTTTTGTTAGATGGTGAAAAATGGTTTTAACCTTTGCTTTTAAATCTTCACTAACGTCTCTATTTGGCTTAGCTTTAAAAATCTTTTTTGCCCATAATAACGTGTTATTATCTGCAATACTATTAGCATCGGGTTTTTTAAAAGGCTTAAAAATAATGTTTAATTCTTCTTCAAACTCACCAATATCTTGTATTTCTTCTTTTTGTATAATGGTTAATGACAGACCATTTGCTCCTGCTCTTGCTGTACGTCCACTTCTGTGTACATAGGCTTCGTAAGTATCTGGTAAATGGTAATTTACAACCCAAGACAACGCTTTTACATCAATACCACGCGCAGCTAAATCTGTGGCAACCAAGATGTCTATATGTTGGTCTCTAAATTGCCCCATTATACGATCTCGAATACCTTGTGTTAGGCTTCCATGAATAGCACCAGACGAAAACTTATTTATAGCTAATTTTTTAGCTAACTTGTTTACTGCAGCTTTTGTTTTACAAAAAATAATACCACGTTGTCCTTCTTTTGAATTTAAAAAATGAAGTAATACTTCAAGCTTTTCAATAGGTTCTACAACTATGTATTTATGGTCGATAGCCTGATTACCCACAGTTTCCATATTTGCTTTAATATGAATCACGTTTTTAGACATATAATTCTGTACCATTTGTTTAATGGCTCCTGGCATTGTAGCTGTAAACAATAAAGTTCTCTTGCTTTTTGGCAATGCTTTAATAATAGTATCTACTCCTTCTTTGTGAGCGCTAACCATTTCGTCTGCTTCATCTAACACAAAGTAGAGAACCTCTTTTAAGTTAATGGCTTGTCGCTCAATTAAATCTGCTAAACGTCCAGGAGTTGCTACAATAATATGTGTTGTTTCTTTTAATCTTTCTATTTGAGGTTTTATAGGAATTCCTCCAAATAATCCTGCTATAGAAATATTTGGGCTATGCATAGCATAAGACTCTAAATTATTAAAAATTTGTTGGCCTAACTCTCTTGTTGGCGATAAAATAACAGTTTGAATGTTAGTTTTTTCTAAATCTACTAGCTGTAGTAATGGTATACCAAAGGCAGCAGTTTTACCTGTTCCTGTTTTTGCTAAAGCAACAATGTCGTCTTTTTGGTTTAGAATAACAGGTATAACTTGCTCTTGAATGGATGTAGGTATAGAGATTTTTAAAGCCTTTAAGCTTTCCTGTATAGCTTTATTAACTCCAATGTTAGAAAAATGTATTGACATGTATTATTTTTTAGTAAAGATAACTACACTTTTTAAAGCGCAAACTATTAAGCATAAAAAAGCCTATCTTTATAGATAGGCTCTTTTCTTGAAAATATTTGAATATGTCTTAGATAACTTTTACGTTAACTGCGTTTAATCCTTTGTTTCCTTCTTGTAAATCGAATTCAACTTCGTCACCTTCTCTAATCTCATCGATTAATCCAGAAATGTGTACGAAATGATCTTTATCAACACCTTCTTCTGTGATGAATCCAAATCCTTTTGTGTCGTTGAAAAATTTTACTGTTCCTTTACTCATTGTAATGTAATTTAATTATTAATACTTATTATAAGGCAAAGATAATGCCATTAATTTAAAAAACAACACTATTTTTAATAAATAAACGTTTTTGCTTTATTTCTACTTAATTATATTTCAACTATTTATAAAAAAAAGCCTACACCATTACATAATAGTAAGATGCAGGCTAACACTAACTAAAAAACTAACTAACACTAAAAAAAGTTGTGTCTTTTATTTTAACTTTTTCAATTGTGTTCTTATTTTTTTATAAAAATTTTTGTAAAATACCATTTACCATCATCGTTTTGTACTGCAGATATATCTAAAAAAGTATATTCGCCTTATAAATTAGTTCTGTGTAAATCATTATTAATCCATGCATTAACAACATTTTGAGCTGAAGAAAAACCATATGCAACATTTTCTGTTACAACATTTGCTCCAGCATTATTTGCTAAAAAAGATTTCCTATTAATAAAGTTTACATGAGAAACAGCGTCTACTTTAGCCATATATTCTGAATGCTTTAATGTTTTATTAAGAGTTAGTTTGTTTAAAATGAGATGATTATACTACTGAGAATAGTAACGATGCAGCAATCATCCATGCACCAACTATAAGACCGAATATGCCAAACTTTCCTAATTTTGGAGCCAACTTAGCTTGTAAAGCTGCTGCTTTTTGTTTGGCTCCTTCATTTTTACTTAATAATAACTTGTTAATCATGCTAAACCCTAACATGAACCCTAAAATGGCTTGAACCAAGCTTCCCGCTAATAATGTTATCCACCAAATTGGATACGTTGTTAACCAACCCATGTTTAAAATGGCTGATATAATGCCCCAAATACCAGCTAAACAAAAGATTAGACCAATCCAACCTTGATAAGGTGCTACTTTATCTAAAAGTTCTTTTGCGTTAGGTTTTTTTGCTAAAATTAGCGATGGTACTGCGATAATGCTTAAAAGGATAAGTGTAATTCCGTAAATCATAATTTCTAATTTTTAATAGATTAATATGGTACAAAGTTGCGGGAATTGTTAAGTGTATATTAGACCACTTACAGTGAAATTTTACACCCTGTTTTCAGGGATATAACAAAATTTACATAGTGTTTACTATACCTAATAGTCTTTTAGAATGAAAACAAACTCGTAGCTATATTGCTTAATACATAAATTAAAAGTAAAGCATTAGCTACTATATTCTAAAATGGTAGTTTTAGTATAATAATATAAATTGAAAATTTTTAATCTAAAAGACCTTCTTCTACAGCATAACGTGTTAATCCTGCAAGATTACGTACGCTTAATTTAGAAATTAAATTTTTTCGATAACTCTCTATAGTATGTTTACTTAAAAACAATTGGTCTGCTATTTCTTGGGTAGTAAACTCTTTAGCAATAAGTTTTAGGACTTCATATTCTCTTTTGGTTAAAGAAATTTCGGGCTTAGATTTGGCAGCGAACATCGCTTCCATTAATATATTTTTAATTCTTGAAGAAAAGTAATTTTTACCTTGTAAAATAGTTTTTATTGCTTTTAAAAGCTCTGCTTTCTCTGCGTTTTTAGACAAATAACCATTAACATCATCATTTGTAAGTGTTTTAATTTTAGAGGCTTGTTCAAGCATACTTACTACTAAAGTTTTTACTTTAGGAAACTGAGTTTTAATAGCTTTATTTAATACAATACCATCCATTTCTGGCATATTAATATCTGTAATAACTAAATCTATTTTTTCTTCGGAATTAATTTGTAAGTATTTTATAACCTGAGTTCCTTTAGTGGCTGCTAAAACAATTTTAATATTTTCTTCTTGCGCAAGTATACTTCGTAAACCATCTAAAAACATCGTGTGATCGTCTGCTATAATAATTGAATACTGTGTTGCCATAACTATTTTTTTAGTGGAATACTTATTGTTATTACTGTTCCTCTATTTAATGCAGAATCTATAAGAAACTGACCTTTAAAGGATGTTACACGATGTTCTATGTTTTGTAACCCGATACCTTTATGCGTTTCTTTTATATTAAAACCTACACCATCGTCTTCGTAAATAAGCTCGATGCTATTTTGGTTTTTAAAGCTACTTATTTGTAAATCTATTTCTGAAGCTTTAGCATGTTTAAAAGCATTGGTAATTAATTCTTTAATAATATTTAATAATCCAGATTGTAGCGCGTAGTTTAAATTATTTACAGCCTGTTCTGGATGCGCATCAAAATTAATAATTACAGTATTATTTTGGCGTAAAGTATTAATATAGTTTTTAACTAAAACGGTAAAATTATTTTCTTTAAATTCTGTTGGTATTAAACTATGCGAAATATCGCGTACGTGTTGGTAGGTTTTATCTAATTGCTCTAACAATATTGTAGCTTCTGGGTTTGTATCTACAAAATTTGTTATTTGTAATTTAATTCCTGCAATATTACCACCAATACTATCGTGAAGCTCTCTTGCAATACGATCGCGTTCATTATTTTGAACAACTATAGTGTTTTTTGCTAAATCTAATTCTTGTGTTTGCAATAAAGAAGCCATTTCTTGCTGGTTTAATGCTTCCTGTTTTTTATTAAGTAAACTTTGGGTTTGTAATTTTTGGTAGTATACGACTAACAACAAAATAGTAGGAATTAACACAACTAAAAACCCAATAAGAAAGGCATATTTAATTGTTTTCTGTTTTGCTATTTCTTTTTCTTTTTTAAGTGTGTCTAATTGTAATGTGTTTATCTTTTCTTCTTTTTTTAATGTTTCGTATTTAAATTCTAAATCTTTTAAAGCACGTTGGTTTTGTTTATCTAATATCTCTGCATTTACAACATCTAAATGTGTTTTTAAATTATAAGCATTTTTATAATCTTCCTTCTCGTTATATACCTTTACCAATGCATTAATAATTTTTTTCTGTAAATCTAATCTGTTCCAGTTTAAAGCGTTTACATAGGCCGTATTAAGTGCCATCTCTGCTATTTGTTGATTTTTTAATAGGCTATACATTTTACCTTCTGTAAACATAATAGAGGTGTAAATATCGTAATAGCCTTCGGCAAGTGTTTCTTCTTTTATAGATGAAAAAATAGAGAAAGACTCATTAAACTTACTGTCCAGAAATTTTAATCGTCCTAAAGATTCTTTAAGGTTTAAGTATATTCTTTGTTGTGCTTCTTTATCAACAATATTTAGTGTAGTATTAATTAATTCTTCAGCTTCATTAAATTGATTGTTAAGAATATAATAATTTGCAGTAATTAAGAAATATTTTGCGTGTAAATTTAATTTTAATGTATTTATTGGCATTTCATCTAGAATAGCCTTAACCTTTATAGGATTACGTTTTAAAAGATAGGTATCTGCTAAGCCTAATCTAAATTGTTGAAGTATGTGTGTGTCTTTATTTTCTATTGAAATACCTTCTATAAAATAACCAATGGCTTCGTCTAACAAACCCATACTTTGAGAACCTAAACCTTTGTATAGTAGTGCTTTTAATTTATATTTATCTTTTAAGTATGGTGCAATATTATGAGTTAGAATTTCATTTTTTATCTCGCTTCCATAATGTAAAAGAGAATCTGGATTATTTGGTCTATTAAATAAGTTACCAATACTATCTAACAAAAGAAGTCTTTCTTCCCCTCTTTTTGCTTTAAACAAGGCTTTATACAATTCGCTATTAACCACTTTTGGTGTGTGCCCAAATGCACTAAATTCTTGTTTGTTTTGCCCAATAGATTCTTTAGCAAAAAGCATAGAAAAGAGAACTGTTATAATAAAATTTATTTTGTAAAGACGATTCATTATCACGCTAAAATAAAACAATGTAATTAAGATTATTATTTAGCAATTATAAGCTTTTTGTAATATAAAAAAATCACTGTTTTCAGGGTATTTAAAATCTAATTAGCGTTTAAGTGAAAAATGTCCAGATTTAGACAATCCATTTTCTAAAGTTGCTGTAAACCAATAGTCACTTGTAGGTAGCATTTTACCGTTATAAGTGCCATCCCATTTGGGTTTTTTATCATTTAATACTATAAGAATCTTTCCAAATCTATTATAAATAAAAACTTCATAATTTAAGTTGTTTGCGCCTAATAGTTGCCAATAGTCATGTTTACCATCTTGGTTTGGTGTAAAAAAATTTGGATATCCTAATACTAAAACTTCCTCTTGTAAAACCCCACAACCATTTATTTCTCTAACATAAACTGTATAGGCTCCTCCTGCTAAATTAGTAAATACATTACTATTTTGAAAATCGATATTATCTAAAGAGTATTCGTATAGTGCATTTGTGTTTATAGATACTGTTATACTATTATTTACACCAAAATTAGTAGTTTCAATGTTGTAATTTTCTATAACTTCATCATAAGTAAATACAACATTTATTAAAGCAGATTGTTCGCCACAAAGCACATTTCCAACTGTATAAGTATATTGCCCTTCTAAGTCTATATTAGGGTCGAAATCGTTGGTATTAGAAAATAAATTAGGTGTAAAGTAACCTCCATTATCTGGTTCGCCTTCTATTAGAGAAAACAAATTAAAAGATTCTGCTTTATAACAAACATTTATTTCACTTATTAAACCTGCATTTGGTTGCGTGTAAACAGTAACATCTACTTGAGCAGAAACAGCTTCGCAAAAATTATTATTTAAAACATAATTATAAACTCCAGAGGTATCTAATTGTGGGTTAAAAATGTTTGTTCCACTACTTAATGCTGGCTGCCACTCACCTCCTATTTCTGGAGTACCATTTAAAACGAGAAATAAATTTACCATGCTATCTGTTTCACAGATCTCTAATATACTATCTTCACCTGCATTTGGCGCATTACTATTAATATTTACAGTTATAGTAGAAGTACTTGTGCCACAGCTATTAGTTACTGTGTAATTATAGTTACCAGGAGTATCATTATTTACATTAAAAACTCCAGAGTTACTATTTAATTGTGGTGACCAAATACCGTTACTATTTGGAGTACCTAATAAACTATCGAAAAGATTTAAAGGGCTAGCATTACTACATAATTCTATAGTATTACTAATTCCAGAATCTGGCACAGGCTCTATAATAACTGTAATGTTAGACGATGTTGTAAAGCATTCTCCATCTGTTAAGCTATAAGTGTAATTTCCAGGACTATCTACTTGAGAATTATAAATGTTAGTACCACTTTGTAAAGCTGGTTGCCAAGTACCATTACTGTCTGGATTACCATTAATAAGTGAGAATAAATCTATCAATACAGACGCATCATCGCATATTGATATTGTACTATCAACACCTGCATATGGTAAACTATTTGCAACAGTAATTTGTGCTATATCTGTGATTAAAGTATTTGGACAATACGATTGAGAGTTAGCGTATTCTAATCTATATAAATTACCATTTTGAGATTCACTACTATTAGCGATAACTAATGTCTGTGAATTTACTCCAGAATATGTTACGTTATTATTTAAAGGCACCCAACTATCGCCATTATTTATACTTAAATACCATAAAAATGTATCTGCCGCATTAATAACTGTACTAATTGTAATTGTATCTCCAATATTTTCGTTTTGATCTATGGGTTGCGTAACCATTATTGGAGTATTATTAATATCCTGAAAATCGAAAATAGAATCATTATCAGTATCTAAAGGCATTACATAACCATTTCCTGCATTAATTACTTGGCCATTAGCGTCTACATTATCTGGTAGACTTCCAAGTGTGCCGTTAAAATCGCCATCTACAAAACCCGCTTCAGCTGTATCAAAACACCCATCATTATCACTATCTAAGTCTAAATGATCTGGAATTAAGTCTAAATCTGTATCTGTTGCTAAACCATTACTTTGTTCAACAGTATCAAAAATACCATCATTATCATCATCTAAATCTACACTATCAAGAATACCATCATTATCATTATCTCCATTACTTTGAATTGCAGAAATTGAACTACAAGTCGAAGGGTTATTAGAAATATTAATAGCATTAGGAGTATGACCATAAGTTAGTAAATTACTTAAGCCAGAGCAATCTGTTAAATTTGTATTCGAAATAATTGAAATTTCATTTACATTAACCACTTCTCCTACATAAATTAAATTACTAAGAAAGTTTAAGTTTGAAATTTGAGCATTAGACTCTATATTTAAGTTTAAGCTTATTTTATTTAAATTATTTAAAAAATTGGTAGTTTGAAGGTTTCCGTTAGAAAGCAATCGAAAATTTCTTATCTCTTTTAAAGTATTAAAACCGTTTATTGCATTTAAATTGGGATTATTAGAAATCTCAATATCTCCTAAATTTCTTAATTTATTAAAACCATTAACATTTGCTGTACTTAAATTTTCTAATAGAATACTATTAGAAGTAATCAAATTATTAAAACCACTAATTACTGGAATTTCAGAATTTGATATGGCTATATTATTGGATTTCACTAAAGCATTAAAACTTGGTATTGTTGAAATAGTATTACCTCCATTTTCATAAATTATAAGATCTTCGACATTTAATAGCGCATCAAATCCAGAAAAATTTGTTAGTAACGTGTTATTACTAATTCTTAATCCATAACTATCACTAATAATACGAAGCGAAGGAAAAGTGGGAATACTTATAATATCTAAATTACCATGTATTTGAAGAATTCCTGTGCAAACTAAACTGTCGAAACCAGAAATTGCTGTTAAGTTTTCATTTAAAGAAATATTTATAAAGTCGTAACATCTAACCAAATTTGTAAATTGTGACATAGAAGTCATACTGTTATTTCCGGCTATTTGTAAGAATTCTAATTCCTCTATAGCTTCGAAACCTGTAATTGTATTAAGAACTGGGTTTCCAGAAATATCTATGCCAGCTGGAGCAGTAGTTAAGTTATTAAATTTTACCGAAGTTAATTGAGAGTTATTTTGTGCGCCCACTATTCCATCTACAACTGTTATAGAATTTAAACTGTCTACATTAATTAGTTGTGTATTATTAATCGCTAAGTTTCCTTGTATGTGTTGTAAGTTAGTTATTCCTGAAACGTCTGAAACTGTGGCCTCGAAAGTTAAATTTCCAGTAATTACTGTACAATTTGGATAGCTAAGTATAAATTGATTTACCTGTGCTTGCGTAGTAAATGTAACATCACCAACAGGACATTGCGCGTTAGATAGTATGCATAACAAGAAGGATAAAAGAAATAGAAGCTTCTTCATTTAACAAACAATAGTTTTTTTATTTAAAAGTACTAAATATATCTGTTACAATAAGAGTTTTAAGGACTTAACTTAAAAAGGGCAAGTTAAAGTCTATAAATTATAATATTAGGCTTCTATGTTTAAAAATTACTTTAAATACTGTAAACACGAACCTTTCTTTTCTTAATTCGCATATTGTTAGTCTTCTCTATTAAAGCATTTGCTTTTGCTTTTGGTACAGCAACAAAAGCACAATCTTGTTTAAGTTCTATAATGCCTAACTCGTTACGCTCAAGATTACCTTGTTTAAAAAACAAGCCTGCTATATCGCCTTTAGATATTTTGTCCTTTCGTCCTCCAGAAATAAAAAGTGTTGCCCATTTACATTCTATATTAGATTGCTTTACTCCTATTTTCTGAATAGTTGTACTTGTAATAAATTCTGGTAAATATTCATTTTCCCATTGTATAACGTAGGCTGTTCCTTGCGCATTCATTCTAGCAGTTCTACCGTTTCTATGCGTAAATTCTTCAGCTTTTAAAGGTAATTGATAATGTATAATAAAGTTTAATTCTGGAATGTCTAATCCACGTGCTGCTAAATCTGTGGCAATAATAATTTTGTGAGATCCGTTTCTAAATTTTATTAGCGCACGCTCTCTATCAATTTGCTCTAAACCACCGTAAAATGTACCATGAGGTATATTATTTTCATTTAAAAAATCACTTACATATTGTATAGTATCTTTATAATTACAAAATATAATCCCTGGCTTATTGCCAATATTAAATATTAAATCTATTAAAGTTTGTAACTTATTTTTATCTGGAGATATCACTTTTTTAATTTCTAAATTAGAAATTTTTGTATCTAAATAATCAATAGTTATTTCGTTTTCTAATCCTACAAATTTTGGTATTTCCATGTCTTGAGTAGCAGAGGTTAAAACACGTCTATTAATACTTGGTAAGAGCGAAAGGATTTCGCTCATTTCCTTCTCGAAACCAATCTCAAGAGATTTATCGAATTCATCTAAAACTAAGGTTTTTATGTCTTGAACTATAAAAGTCTCTCGTCTTAAATGATCTGCAACACGACCTGGAGTTCCAATTAAAATTGCTGGAGCATGAGCCAATTCTATTTTATCTTTAGAAAAATGCCTGCCACCATAAACAGCATTTGCTTTAAAACCAGTTCCCATTTCTCGAATTACTTGCTCTATTTGTATGGCTAATTCGCGAGATGGCACCAATATTAATAACTGTACATTTTCACATTTTACATCTAAATTTTCAAGCGTAGGCAATAAAAAAGCAACTGTTTTTCCAGTTCCTGTTGGAGATAATAAAACAGTATTAGCGGTAGAGTTAATAGATAGCAACGCCTCTTCTTGCATAGGGTTTAATGCATCGATATTTAACTTTGCTAAAATATCTTTTTGAGATTTTTTTTGGTTTAACATTGCTTATTTTTTGGCGAAGATAGTAACAGTTTAATTAACAACTGCGTCTGTATAAATTCTATTAATTTTATAACTTTGATTCTAATTTGTATTTAAGATTATCAAACCATTCATCTTTTAAAATACTAAGCACAATACTGTCTCGTCTTGCTCCATTTGGTGTAGAACAATTTTGTCTTAAAACACCTTCTACAGAACAGCCCAAACTTTTCATGGCAGCTATACTTCTTTTATTATTATTATCTGCTCTAAATTCTACCCGCTCAATACCCAATGTTTTAAAAGCAAACGACAATAATAAAAACTTACAATTTTTATTTAATCCAGTACCTTGAAATGCTTTTCCGTACCAAGTATAACCTAATTGAATTGTGTTGTATTGTATTTGGTAGTCGTAAAAACGTGTGCTTCCTGCATATGCATTTCTACGTTTATCGAATACTAAAAAAGGGTATGCTTTTTTATCTAATCTATCTTTTAATGCTTTATTTAAATAGGTTTTTAAATTATCTATTCCGTCTGCTGGTTGTAAAGAATATTTCCATAGATTAGGCTCGTTAATAGAGAAATTTAACAACATATTGAAATGCTCGGCCTTTAGTGGTATTAGCCTAACAACAGCATTCTCTAATATATATTCTGAATTAAAATTTAAAACCATAATAATATTTTATATTAATAAAGTCTAAAGTATAAATTTTATAATTACTCTGAAACAACCAATTTTTTTACAAATCTATCTGAATAAACCTTTGTAAAATGAGCGCCATACAGCAATATTAAAGACGTGTAAGATACCCAAAGCATAATTAAAATAATCGAGCCAGCAGCTCCATAAGTAGAACCTGGTTCCATTTCTGTAAAATAAATTGCAAGTAAATATTTACCAATTAAAAAAAGAATGGTGGTTAGTAAAGCTCCTACTCTAACAGATTTCCATGAAATAGTTGCAGATGGTAAAAACTTAAACATAGCGGCAAAAAGCAAATAGATAAAGCCTAAAGAAATAAAAATATCTAAAATGTATACATATTCAAATAAGTTATCTGGTAGTAAGCGCTCTAAGCTTTTGCTAAACGTACTTAACAATGAGGTTAAGACAAAACTTGTTAGTAGTAAAAAACCTATCACTAATATAAAACCAAAACTTTTAGCACGACTCCATAACATTGATATAAAGCCATTTTCGAATTTAGGTGCTACTTCCCAAATTTTATTTAAAGCAGATTCAATTTGAAAAAATACACCTGTAGAACCATACAAAAGCGTACCAACACCAACAATGGTAGCAAAAACAGAAGTCGATTTGCCGCCTCTATCAACCATCATTAAACGTATACTTTCTGCAGTTTCGGTGCCTAATGCACTAGAAATTTCATCTAAAATTTCACCTTGCACTATATCGCGTCCCCAAATGCCACCCACAACATTTAATATTATAATTATTAATGCTGGTAAGGATAAAATGGCATAATAAGCTACAACTGCGCTACGCTCAAAAGGTTCGCCATTAAACCAAGAACTCCCAGATTTAACCAGGAGTTTTGGTAAATACTTTAATTTAAATTTCTCGGGTTTATTCATAATTAATGAGACCTAAATGTATTAAATTTATAGTGCTTTTAAACCAGCTTTGGCAACTGCATGGTCTTCTTCTACAGATCCACCACTTACTCCAACAGCTCCAATTATAGCACCACTTTGGTCTTTAATTGGTATGCCTCCTGGAAAAGTAATTAATCCACCATTACTGTGTTCTATATTATAAAGTGGTGTTCCTGGTTGCGATAATTTTCCAATTTCGCCCGTTGGCATATCGAAAAAACGTGCTGTTTTTGCTTTTTTAAGTGCAATATCTGCACTACCAAGCCATGCACCATCCATACGTGCAAATGCAACCTGGTTAGCGCCTGCATCGACTACAGAAATGTTCATTTTTGTACTCGTTTCTTCTGCTTTAGCTTTTGCCTTACTAATTACTGCTTCTGCTTGCTTTAATGTAATACTCATATTTTATTTATATAAATTGTTAATTATTATTTCTAACAAATCCTTGTCTTTACTACCTATACTTTAAGCTTTAAATTTTATCATTTTTTTTAAATATCTAATAAATGTTCTAAGGCTTAGTTTAATTTATATAAAAAGTGATAATTAGACACAAAAAAAGGATACCTTAAATTAGTTATCCTTTTTTTAAGAATTAAAAACTATAATTCTTCACCAGATGCACGATACTCTACATCCATATTTTTACCTTTCCGTTTAAACTCTACATCGTAAAATTCTCCTTTAGAGGCACTGTCTACTTTTTCAATTTCAGATATATCTTCACTACTATAATTTGCTTTTATTGCCTTTTTAATAGCTTCTGGTAATTGTTTTTTGGTAATGCTGGTTTCAGTTTCTATCCAGTTTCCGTTTGGTGAGAAATCTGCTCTATATTTTACCCCTTTTTTCTTAAAATGAGATTCATAATTACCATTCGAATCGATTTCCCAATCTGGATCGTTTTCGCCTGGATATTTTGCTTCAAATGCTTCTTGAACCGATTTTGGTGCTTGACTTACAGCTTTGTTTTGACAGCTAAAAAAAGCCATGATACAAGTAATGATTAATACTATTTGTTTCCTTTTCATAATTCCTTTTCGTTTGTGTTAATTTGTTCCGTAAAATTAAGAATTATAGATCCAAATTTTAATAAAATTATCTTAAAAAATTACGTGTTTTATTTAGTAATATCTAAAAAACTGTTAAACAGCAAAAATACTTAGCGATAGCATCAATTTATAGTACTTAAAAGTTCTCTAAAATTAATTTTATATTAATAAATAAGATATTTTTGTATCATGATTAATAATAAAAATAATGCTTAGAAAAATAATTCCCTTACTTGTAATTCTCATTTCTTTTTGTCTAAAAACAGAAGCTCAAGAACTTTCAACAAAACAAATTAAAAACTTAATTGAAACTTATAAAAATGAGCCTCGTGGTCCTTTTAATCGCATTAAATGGTTTTGTAAAGATGGAACAGAGCGCGAACCAAAGGATCCTTGTCCAGACAGTATTGGTGGTGGCATACAACATGCAAGTTTTAAAGATTCTGCTATAAATTTACGTAAAACGAATCAGCTGTATTTTGCTGAAATTATTGCTGCAGTTAAGCAAAACGATTTCTTAGACCGCTCAAGTAATTTTAGTAGATTAAAACAATACCAAATAGGCAAATACCTTGCAAGTATTAATAATGGTTGGATATTACAAAAAGCACAATTTTACAGAGGAGCAATACAAAGTGAAGATGAAGAAGCTTGGGGGAAAGACTTTTTTGAATGGCTTTTAAAAGACGAACAGTTTATAGATTCACATTATTATTTTGTGAGACAAGCTTTAAAAGATGTGCCACATAATGGAGATGATAACATTGCACAGTTAATGCGAAGCCAGAGTAAAACAATTTCCGAAGACATGAAGTCGTTTATGGATTTACGTATTAAAATTCACGGACAGCCTGAAGTTACAGATATTAAATTAGTTAAAGAATTTATAGAATCTAAAAGTATTCCAGAAAAGTTGAAGAAAGATTTTGATGCCTTATTAGAAACAATGCACAAATTCTATGCTCCTATCGATTTTACAAGATTAGAAAATGAAATAAAAACATTACCAAGTAACAATATAACTACTAAACGAATTCAAGAATTTATTGCTGCAAATAAAACAGACAGAAGTTCTGCATCTTTCATTTCTGAAATCGCTACTATTTTAGTAGAAATTAGAAGTAATATATTAAGCTATAAAAGTAGTAAAGACCGTTTAAAATTATTGGATTTATCTAACCAATTAGAGCATACTTTATTAACCGAAACTCAAAATTGGGAAACTGTAACTGTTGGAGAAAGCTTAGATAAAATAAGTGCCTTGTCTTGTGCTGCATTAGGTACTGGCTTAATTGAGAATTGGGAATTTAACGCTATAGAAACTGCTACAAACGATAAAATTGCTAAAACCGATTTAAGTATTAATGAATTAAACCAATTATTAACCACAAGTAGAAGTGTTGTAGAATGGAGTGCTGCAATGGTTAAAGCTAATTATCAAGATATTGTTGACGATTATACAGCTTTCGAGCCTTTATCTTATGGTTTTATAGACGATCGTGTAAGAAGTAGTGTTGCATTAAGTTTAGGTGAAACGGTTAGCGAATTTGGTGCTTTTGTGTCTAAAACATCTAATATTAATAATGATGTGATGAAAATTGAAAACCAAAGTGCTATTCGTGGTTTAAATCCTGGCTATGCTTTTGGCGAATTGGTGGTTGTAGATGGAAATCCTGATGATGTGGAAGTTAACACCAACAAAATTTATATTTTCGAAAAACCACCTCACGATTTAAAACCTGTAGCTGGAATTATGACGGTTTCCGAGGGTAATTTGGTGTCTCATGTACAGCTTTTAGCACGAAATTTAGGAATACCAAACGCTGCTTTGTCTTATAACAACTTAAAAGCTTTAAAAAAGTACAATGGTAAAACTATTTTCTACGCTGTTTCTAATAAGGGTAGTGTTATTATAAAGGATAAAGACGACATGTCTTCATCCGAAAAAGAACTCTTTAGCAAAAAGGAACGAAGTAAAAATGTTATTGCAGTTCCTGTGGATCAAATTCGTTTAGATGTTTCCAAAGTGTTAAATATGAGAAATGTAGACGCTAAAGATTCTGGTAAGCTTTGTGGACCAAAAGCTGCTAACTTAGGCGAATTAAAAAAACTATTTCCAGAGCAAGTTGTGGAAGGTATTATTATTCCTTTTGGGATTTTTAGATCGCACATGAATAAGCAAATGCCAAATGAAAATAAAACGTATTGGGAGTATTTAAATGAAACATTTTCGACTGCAAACACTATGAGAGCGAATAAAACTGCTGAAACTGAGGTTGAAGCATTTCAGCTTAAAAACTTAAAAAAATTACACGACGCTATAATAAATATGTCTTTGGAAGCTAGTTTTATTAAAGATATGAAGACAAATTTTAAAACGGCATTTGGCAATACAATTGGTAATGTACCAGTATTTTTACGTAGTGATACCAACATGGAAGACTTAAAAGAGTTTACTGGAGCAGGCTTAAACTTAACGTTATTTAATATAAAAGCCGAAGACGAGATTGTAAAAGGCATCAAGCGTGTTTGGGCAAGTGCTTATACAGAACGTAGTTTTAAATGGAGACAAAAATATTTAAGTAATCCTGAAAATGTATTTCCTTCCATTTTAATAATACCAAGCGTAGATGTTGAATATTCTGGTGTTATGATTACAAAAGGCATTAACTCTGGAAATGATAACGATTTAACCGTTGCCTTTAGTCGTGGAGCTGGTGGTGCAGTCGATGGACAAAGTGCAGAAACGCGATTAATTTCAGCTAAAACAGATGTTTTATTAGCGCCTGCAAGGCAAAACGATTACATACGATTACCTGATAATGGTGGTACAAAAAAATACACAACAACATTTGAATCTCCTATTTTAAACGCACGTAATATTAAAGATATTAGAACATTAGCTTCTAAAATTAGAGAAACAATGGTGCAACATTCAAACTCTCCAAATCAAGCATACGATGTAGAGTTTGGGTTTAAAGACGATAAATTGTGGTTATTTCAAATTCGTCCGTTTGTGGAAAATAAACAAGCAAAAAGTTCTGAATATCTTGCTTCTATTTCTCCAAAAATTGAAGCTGATGCGTTGATTAGTCTTTCAGAAAAATTATAAAAAAATAAAATGAAAAAAATATTCTACATCTCAATTGGTCTTTGTATTCTTTTATCGTTTGGCTTTATTTCTTATCCAATTGATGGTTACGAACGTACTGGAATTAAGCGTTTGTATCAAATACACAAAATGCAAATAGACAGTGTACCTTACAACCGTATTCCCGTTGGTGCTTACAAAAAACTTAAAGACATTAAGTTAAATCTAATAGATAGAACAGAAGACAGCGTAAACGATTTACTTATTGAAAATAAGGAATTTGCCGAGCGTATTAAGCGCTTAGTGCCAAGTGGTGCATATTCTTTAGCTGTAATGGATATGTCGAATACTAAGGATTTAAAATATGCATCGCACAGAGAAAATGTTGGGTATCAACCTGGAAGTGTTGGTAAAATTGCGGTTTTAAATGCCGTTTTTACGCAAATGGAAAAAGTTTGTGTGGATTTCGATCAACGTATTATGTACTTAAAAGACATTAAAGTATCCTCACGTTATTGGGGAACTGGAGATCATCATACTGTGCCAATTTACGATATTGAAAAAGATAAATTAACAAAAAGACAAGTGGTTGCAAGCGATAAATTTTCTCTTTTCGAATGGTTAGACCATATGGTTTCTGTAAGTAACAATGGCGCTGCAAGTGTTATGTATCGTGAAGCGATGCTCATGGCTGCTTTTGGTCCAGATTATGTTAATTTAACCGAAGAGCAAGGCGAAAATTATTTTAAAAACACACCACGAGACAGTTTAACTAATTTAGCGAATACTGTTGTAAATAAACCGTTAAGAGCTTTAGGGATTTCTGAAGACGATTGGAGGCTTGGAGGTATGTTTACGCGTCCAGCAGATAAATACGTAGGAAGAAAAGGTGGAAGTATTGGGACACCTAAAGGCTTAATGAAATGGTTAGTAAAATTAGAGCAAGGCAAAATTGTAGACACCAAAACAAGTCTTGAAATGAAACGCCTACTCTACTCTACAGACAGACGTATTCGTTATGCTAAATCTAACAGATTAGATAGTGCTGCTGTTTATTTTAAATCTGGAAGTTATTACAAATGCGATCGAAAAAAAGATCCTAATTGTAGGGATTATGCAGGTAATGTTTTTAACTATATGAATTCTGTTATTATTGTAGAACATCCAAATAACGGAGCTAAATACATTGTGTGTTTAATGAGTAATGTTTTAAATAAAAACTCAGCTGGAGCTCACATGTATTTAGCAAGTAAAATTGACGATTTAATTGAGAAGAATAATGAAAATTCTGATGCTAAATTAGATGAGAATTTTAAGGATAAAGATGATGCTGGTGGAAACTAAGGTTTAATACCTGTTAAGCTGTCAATAGTAGCATAAGCAAAGAACTTTACATCCTTATTACGGTGCTTTTTTAAAGGGATTACAATTGGAGTGTATTTTTTATTATCTATAACTTTAATAAGGTGTAAAACCTCTAACTTAATACGTTTACCTCTTCTTTTTATTAATAGTGTTAAATATGCTTTTTCAGGAATGGTATTGATTTTTAATACTGTAGATTCAAAATGATCTTCTTCAATTACAGTGTGTTCTATTAAAGGAAATACTCTTGATTTTAATTGCGCGTTAAGTAAATTATCTAAAAATTCTAAAGCATTAACTCTTGCTTCTTTTACATCACTAAATAATCCTGAATAAGTTACACCAATATCTGCTTCATCGTAAACCAAACTTAAAAGTTTAAAAATACATATTAAACTGGTTTCAAGTTGCTCATCTAAAACATCTATTAAACTTTGTCTTGCTATAAAAACTTCGGTATTACTATCGTTTTCAGGCTCTAAAAGGACTTGGTTAATAGTGTGTTGTATTGACGCAATGACATCTATAGTCGTTTTATAATATTTACTTTCTCTTAGTATTACACGTTTAAAAACACGCTTACTGTAAAATAATGATGGATTTTTCTGTCTTAATTTTAATAAAGCTTTAGAGGATTCTAATCTAATAACTACATCATTACTTTTTAATAGTCTCAAAAGAATTTTAACAGAATTCTGAGAATTAAAAGCGCCTATTACTTCTGGTAAATGTTGCTTAATATTATCGGATAGCTCTTCAGAATTAATTAAATCTAAAATAGTTATAGTAATTCCTGGACCATAATTTTTTAGTGCTTTTATAGCTTGTTTTCTATAAATTTTGTCTGATAAATAAACCAATAGCTCATTTATAAATCGTTGATTAGAAGTTATTCCAGCAGCTTTAATGGCATGTTTAACAATGTATTGCTCTTTATTATTTAAATGCACTGTTATAAAAGGATAAAACTTCTCTATTCCAGAATATGCAATGGTTACTAATAATTCTGTCACTGCTTCTTTTCTACTAAAGCCTTCAGGTGTGGTTAACATTTTTACACGTTCTGTAATTCTTTCGAGTAAATTATATCTAATAGATAATTTACCATTATTTATACCTTGTTTTGCTAAACACATTAGCGCAGCATTAGAAATATAATTAGTTTCATGATTTAAATACTTATCGAAAAACTCAGTAGTATTTATATTAGAATGATGTATTATATAGTCTAAGGCTGTGTAAACCAAATCATCGTTATGCTCAGTTATTAAAGCTTCAACTTTATCGATGGCTGTTCCTTTGTCATACTTAAACAATTGTTTAATAGCCTCATTTTTAACGGTATTTGATGGATGGGTTAATAAATTTATAACACTATCCTTTAAAGGAATTAACCTGTACGAATTTAATTGCTCTAAAAGACTTAGAATTTCTGCTTCAGCTCCAGAATTTAAAATTCGTCTTGCTGCAACCAAGGTTGTTTCATACTTACCACGTTTTTCTGTTTTAGCCTCTGCAACAAGTGTTTTTTGAATATTAGTTCTAAACGAGTTAAAATACGCTTCTCGCAGTCTGTAAATTAAAAGAATCCAAATAAAAACAAATAGTAAAATTATTACCGTAATGTAAGACGTATTTAAGTCAAGTTTACGGATTAGAAAAATTAATAAAAAACCTGCGACACCAGTTGCAATACTATCTACTGCCACATCTATAAATGATTTAGCCTGATTTTTAATACTAAGTGGAATTGGCATTATAGACAATTCTACCGCAGCTTTGTTTAAAGATTGTTTAAAACTACCATCAATACCTTTTATAATAACTAAAACCCATAATTCTGGAAACGTTAAAAACAACAAACTACCCAGAGCAATACCTAAAGGTAAAATTAATAATGTAGATGAAACACCCAAACGACTTAAAAATCTATTAGTTACAAATAATTGAAGCACTAATGCAATGACATTAAAAGTTGAAAACCAAAACCCAAAAAATGAAGCCAATTCGTCTGAATCTGTTATGGCTTTATTAGCAAAATCGC
>Ga0079202_10000088_pt1 | contig 20992 bp, 15 predicted proteins | sample PorBlaBluebeHill_FD_68601 | JGI IMG/M metagenome (GOLD analysis project Ga0079202, IMG submission 68601) | Marine algae microbial communities from Blueberry Hill - Blueberry Hill, Maine | ecosystem: Host-associated > Algae > Red algae > Blade | place: USA: Blueberry Hill, Maine
AGTATAGTACCATCTCCTCCTAAAGAAAATAATGTTGCATTTTCTATCACTTTTGGATCATCCGTCGTTGTGATTTGATACTTAGAGATAAATCCATACTGAGAGAGTTGATTTGAATAATCATGTGAAGTATAGATCTTACATCCATAGTCATTGACTAGTCTCTGACAGAGTATATCGACATACTTGACATCGGTCTGTTTAAGCACTTGGCCGTAGATGATTACGTTCTTCTTCTCCATATTTAACAAAAGTAGCCATATTTGCTAATCAATAAGCAAACACTCCTAATAAAAAAAAGGCTTTGATTCTTAAGTAATCAAAGCCTTTATAAATCGAAAATGAGAGTGTCTTTATATCTTGGTATTACTCTTTTGTGATTTCAATAATTGTTGGTACAGCATTCCCTTCTATATTGAGGTGAAGCTCGTATTCTCCTGATTCATAGTTCATCATACTAATCTTTAAATTATTGGCGAATACTGGCATCTGCGTCAAAAAAATTTGTCCATCTTTAAATAAGGACATAAATTGAATTGATTGTGAAGCCTCAATTTGTAACTTCTCTTGAGATGCTGAGTAATCTACCTTGGTCAATTTCGAATTTTTCACTTCATCAACTCCCTGATTCGTAAGTTGAGTGACCGCATTTGTGTTTAATTTTGACGTATTATCAATGCTACTGATTGATGCTACTATTTGACTATAGCTCACAGTAGTTACTACAAGAAGGATTGCTGTTGTTATGAATGATTTAAGTTGCATAATATCTAATGTTTGAGTGTTCTTATTCTATGATAGCACAATTATAGACTTCGTTTCAACTCAGTATTTTTGGAATTCTATTATTGGTAACTCCTTTTCGATTTTGGCTATGTTATTCTTTTTTCGTGAATATCCTGTGCTTTGTTTTGTGGTGTTTCGATTACTTACCAAACAAAAAATGTCCAAATGAGTTAGGGTCTATCTACTCGTGCTAAGTATTGATTTTGTATTAAAAAAAATGAGACTTGCTTCTGAAAATAAATTAAAAAATTAGTCCTAAACTGAATAAAATCAGTTTAGGACTATATACTCTTGAAAGAATTTAGAAGTTTAGCTTTTCAAGAGTGGAAAACTTTATTGTTTTTCAATTTCTATAATTGTTGGGATTAACTTTCCACTTACCATCAAGTGGAGTTCATAGCTTCCTTTCTCGTAATTCTCCATACTCAGTCTCAAGTTTTGAGAGAATACAGGTAATTTTGTAAGATAATATTTACCATCTTTTAATAGAGAAATATATTGGATTTCATCTAAGGCATCTAATGTCAGTTTCTGATCTGATGTCGAATAATTGACTTTAGAAAACTGAACATTACTCTCAGCATTTACAATTGAATACGACAGCTGATTGCTCACAGCTATTGTATTGTAAGAAGAATAATCTGTTGCCGTATTGATTGACGCTACGACTTGGCTATTGCCTAGAGTCGCCATCAATACGAGTGCGGCGGTTGTAAGTAATCTTAATTTCATTACATAAAAATTTTAATGATTTAAAAAATAGGAATTTAGTGGATGTTGTTCTCTTTTAGCTATTTATGATTAAAAAATAAATACAAGTTTGGATGTTCTGTTATAAAGACACCATTGAGTTACGCTACCCCTACATAATTTTGAAAATAATAATTGAGGCATATTTTAATTTGTTTTAGTTGGATTTGTAACCTATTAAGCAAATGTTATATGTGTGTTTTTTCAATATCTTGGATCAGAGACGTAAGGAAGTTTCTCCAAACTATCAACTTCGATACTTGGGAAATCAAAATCTAAGACGATCTTTCCCGTGAGGACATAGATCCCCTTACCTCTAAATGGATATCGAGCCAAGCAGGGTGGAAAGTGTACCGAGTCAAAGAACAATCCTTCTTCGTCCAACCATGTACCAAAGTTCATCAGCCGCTTATTTTTAGTCCTGACATTCTTCCTTACGACATAGTATCCTACTATCCTGACACGCTTACCGACATAGGCGGTCATATGTCGAGTCATTATCCTGCTTGGCAGCTGTGTGGCCACCAAGTCAAATGGAGAACACAGTGGAAAACCCAACAACTCTATCTCATCAAATGCTTGTTCATGTTGAGATTCTTCAAGTATTGGCAACTCGTACTTCTCTATCTCAGTGTCGAAAAGTCGATGTGTCACTCTCTCCTTGACTGCAGGATTATGTACAGCATTCTTTTCCCACATGAGGGCATACTTACTCATCCCAGTAAATCGAAATGCCCCTATTCGGATCAGTAACTCTAGCTGCTCACGTGAGATCTTAACTCTCGAGACAAACTCATCGAGACTTTGATATGGACCGTTATCGTTCCTCTCTTCTACGATGGACCTTGCTACTTGTTTCTCTAGTTCTGAAATATGCCCAAACCCAATAAAGATCGCATCACCATCTATCGTCGTGAGATGATTACTCCTATTGATACATGGTGCTTCGATCTGTGCTCCTGCCATCCTCGCCTCATGTACATACAGCTCAGTACTATAGAACCCTCCAAAGTTGTTAATCACTGCCACCATAAACTCTAGTGGATAGTATGTCTTGAGATAGAGACTTTGAAACGACTCCACAGCAAAACTCGCAGAGTGAGCCTTACAGAATGAATACCCACTGAAGCTGGCAATCTGTCTCCACACTTCGTGAATTAGCTTTTCTGGATAGCCTCTCTCTCTACAATTGCGGAAGTACTTTTCCTCTAATCGCTTGAAGGTATCAGATGACTTCTTCTTACCTGTCATGATGCGACGCAGGACATCTGATTCGTCGAGGTCTAATCCTGCAAAGTGATGGACTATCTTCATCACATCCTCCTGGTAGACCATCACACCAAATGTCTCTCCAAGGTGCCTTTCAAAAATTGGATGGATATACGTAAATGATTCTGGATCATGATAGCGTGTAATGTACTCTCGCATCATCCCTGATTGTGCTACCCCTGGTCTAATAATCGAACTAGCAGCTACGAGGTGGATGTAATTATCACAACCTAGCTTGGTCAATAGTCCTCTCATCGCAGGAGACTCGATATAAAAGCAGCCGATACACCGCCCTGCTTTGAGCTTGGCCTTGACCTTCAGATCTGACTTGATGGCATCGACTCTATGGATGTCTACCGCTGCACCCTTGTTCTGAGCGACTAGCTTCACCGCATCTTTGATATGACCAAGTCCTCTCTGACTGAGTACGTCGTATTTATGGAATTGAAGGTCCTCTGCACCATACATGTCAAAGTGGACAATCGGAAATCCCTTTGGCATCATCTGCAGTGCTGTATGGTAATTCAGTGGTCTCTCACTGATCAGTATCCCACCTGCATGGATCCCAAGATAATTTGGAAATCCCTCAATAGACTTGCCATACTTAAAGACGTGCTTAGCATACGGATGGTGCTTCTCTGTGGCGAATGGTTCCTTTACGATGAGGTCAATATCCTTCTTGGGCAAGCCAAACACCTTACCAAGTTCGCGGATAATTGACTTCCCTTTAAAGGTATTATATGTAGCTAGCAGTGCTGTGTGCTCTCGACCGTATCGCTTAAAGATATAGTCAGTCACATCATCTCTCTCATCCCAAGAGAAGTCAATGTCAAAGTCAGGTGGCGAACTCCTATGCGGATTGATAAATCTCTCAAAGTAGAGGTCTAACTCAAGTGGATCTACATCTGTTATCTCTAAGTTGAATGCCACAATAGAGTTAGCACCACTACCCCTCCCTACATGATGATAGCCCGCATTATGTGCATAGCGAATGATATCCCACGTAATGAGGAAGTACGGTGAATACCCAAGATCACCAATAACCTTGAGCTCTCTCAGTGTCCTTTCCATCGCCTTACGATTGCGATCGCCATAGCGTCTGACACAACCATTGATAGCCAACTTGCGGAGGAGGTCAAGATCTCCATCTACACTCCCGGTAAATGTCTTACGGTTGTTACTCTTATGACTTGGCATCTCTACTTGACAGTCGTCAATAATACGCTGGGTATTGGCGATGATTTCTGGATACTGTTGATAGATGAGCTCGAGTTGATCTAGCGAATAGAGTGTCTCAGAGGCATTGGCACATTGCTTAGTATCAAGCTTACCGAGTACAGTATTTGTATCGATGCACCTCAGTAACTTATGTGTCCGTAGACCCTCATCATCCTTAAAGGTAAATGGTGCATAGATGACTAACTTGTCTAGGTGGTCTTTGAGATACGAACTGTACAACTTATTGACTTCGGTCGGTCTCACTCCTATGTATTCATTTTCACGCAAGTGATGCACTCCCTTGGGTAAGGCTCTATAGATAATATATGCGTGCTCAAGTGGTGGCGCCTCGGTGGGCAAATATTTAGCATCTAGTGAAGCCTGAGTGAGTATTGCATTGAGTTCGCGGATGCCTTCTGCATTCTTAGCAATACCAGTATAGAGATATTGACTGTGGTCAATCTTGGCACTTTTGGGATCAGCAACTTGACGATACTCTATACCTAGGACAGGCTTGATACCAAGTCTATTACACTCCTGTGTAAATGTGTAGCCACACGATGTATTATTAATATCAGTCAACACAAAGGCATTGATTCCCATCTCATGACCATAGGCTACTAGGTCCTTGGGTGAGAGGGTTCCGTACTTCAGAGAGTAATAACTATGACTAGCAAGATGCATTAGACGAATTATTCGACTAATTTATGTTGTTTTATTCGTCTTTAGTGCTCAAATACTAGATTTAATAAAAAAAAGAGGAAAATAATCAGAGTGACGCAGCAGAGTCCAAGGCCTAAGTCTATAGATACCGTACGTACACCCTATGACTATAATATTTAATAAAAAAAGAATTTCTCTAAATACGATATAATTATGAAAAAGTATAATCTCATACTCCTCTTAGCACTCGCAGCAGTACTTGTTGTGACTGGATGTCGAAAAGATATCGACGGTATAGGTGCAGAAGATCAAATCATCACATCGCCAGTCAAAAACTCTACAATAGCTAATGTTGACGGACTGGTAGCTGACCTCACTGGAATACCAATCTCGAATGCAAGCATCGAGCTCAATGGAGAGACTGTCACAACTGACAAGTTCGGTTACTTCAGATTCACAGATAAGCAAATACCTAATGATGGTGGTCTTGTCAAGATTACTAAAGACGGATATTTCGACTCTTACAAGTTCGTCAAGCCCACATCACCAGGTGACTACTCGCATGTCAAGATTACTCTCCCTACTAAAGCACTCTCTGGATCATTTACCTCTACGAGTGGAGGTGCTGTAGAGACAAGTGATGGAGCCAAGGTAGAATTTGGCGCAAACACCATCATGAATGCTGATGGAACAGAGTATACAGGAGGTGTCAATGTCTACACTTACTGGTACAACCCTACTGCGGATGATCTCCAACGGACAATGCCAGGAGACCTGAGAGCAAGAGACACACAAGGCAACGAAGTACAGTTAGCTACCTATGGTATGCTTGCTGTAGAATTACAATCCCCTAATGGCCAATCACTCAATATCAGTGAGGGCAACACAGCTACACTTACATTTCCATTAGTAGAACTTGCAGATGGAGCACCTGATGAGATTCCACTCTGGTCACTCAACGAAACAACAGGTGTATGGATTGAAGAAGGTACTGCAACTAAGCAAGGTAATACTTACGTAGGTGAAGTCAGTCACTTCTCGTTCTGGAATTGTGATGCACCATTCCCATTAGTAAATATTAATGGTATTATCAAAGATACTGAAGGAAGACTCTTACCTAACACACTCATGTGTATCGAGATCTTGGACACACCAGGAACAAGCTGGTTCAATACAAGCTACGGATATACAGATGAGAATGGTGAGTACTTCGGTAAGGTACCTAAGAATAAAAGGCTCCTCATCTCAATCAAAGATGAGTGTGGTACTGTAATCTATGAGGAAGAAGTAGGACCATTTACAGAGGACACTACACTGGATCCAATCGTAGTCCCTACAACAGGGCAGGCAATCATCACTGGGATGGTAGCAGACTGCGATGATAATCTCATCAGCGATGGATATGTCGTATTTACTACTCCATATCCACTGAATCCAGATTTCAACATAACAACTACTGTCACAGTAGATGAATCAGGAAGCTTTGAGTATGTAGGTAACCTTTGCCAAAGCTTAGATGTTACTGTCCAAGCATTTGACTTTGCAACTGCAACATTTAGCGAAGAGGTAGAAATCGTATTAGAAGCAGGTGAGGCATTCGACATGGGTGTCCTTAATCTTTGTGAAAGTGCAGATGAATATGTTCAATATACTCTAGATGGAATACCAACATTACAAGCAGATGCAAGTCTCTGTATCGTAGATGGCAATGCACTGTTGAGTGGACTCAATGAAAATGGACAAGCCTTAACTACATTTAATATTGATGACATCATGGAAGGTGATAATACAGCATCGTCTTTTGTACTCTTACATAACAACTTCTACCATAGTTGTCCATCAGATTGTGATGGTGTGACTTGGGATGTGACATTGTTAGGTACAGCAGATGGCCAATATGTTGAAGGTACTTTCGAAGGTGAAGTATCAGTCGACTCTGTTGGCGCTGGTGCTGTGCTCTTACCAATCACTGGTAGCTTCAGAGCTCAGATAGACTATATCGGAGCTGGTGGCTCAATCTCTGGAATCGCATGGAGTGATGATAACGGAGATGGTATTCAAAACAATGGTGAGCAACCATTAGAAGGAGTCTATATCGGCACAACCAATCAAAATGAAGTAACAGGTGCAGATGGATCTTACAGTCTGACTGGTCTTAAGCCTGGTGACCATATTCTCTATGTTGAGACTAACTATCAATTCGGGCCAACAGGCCAAGGGATGGATACAACATTAGATAATGACTTTGATAACTGGTCAGTAGCAGTAACTTTAGCAGCAGGCGAGGCTCTTGAAAACTTTGATGCAGGATTAGTACAAGAAGCTAACCCACTTTCTTGTTGGGTCAACTTAGACTACTACTGCGAACTTACAGGTGAAGGAAGTGTCGTCGTATTTGCTCAAGGAGGATTCCCTCCATACGAGTTTACTTTAAGTGGTAATCTACCAGAGCTACCAATATTCAGTCAAACGGGAGAATTCGACTTAAGTGTAATTCCTCAAGGCACTTACGAAATATTTGTAAGCGACTCTAGTGGTCAAACATGTTCATCTGTTATAGATGTTGAATCTACTGATTACCCACAATTAAACCTCTACGTGTGGGTTGATGAAAATGGTGACAGTATATTTGATGAAGCCATTGAAACATTAGATATCATAGTTGACTATGAGATAGTAAATGCGAATGGTGATGTCTATATTGATGGTGGTACAGAAGTAGTGTACACTTCAGTATTCCTAGGTGAAATTACACAAGGAAGTTACTTCCTCAGAATCACTCCACCAGAAGGTTATAAGGTAGCAGATCTCCCAGTTAACCCAAATCCTGCTTTCGTTGAATCAAATATCTCTCCTGATGATGATCCATTGACGACAGGACAGTCCGAGTTTTTTGAGATATTAGATTGTAGTGATAACTTGCAATTTGGAGTAGCAATCGTACCAGAATAGAAACTTAGATAATGAGAGTTACACTGATTCGCAAAGTGCAAAATCAGTGTAACTCTCACTTTTATTATAATTAACACTTATCTTGAAGTCTTAATAATTCATCTTAGTGCAAAACAATTCCGACATTCAATCAATAATATTACGCTGTAAGCAAGGGGAAGCCGTTGCACAGAAAGCATTAGTGATGCACTGTTCTGAAATGCTCTACACTGTCTCACTGCGATACATGAAGTATCCAGCAGATGCTCAAGATGTCCTTCAAGATTCTTTGATTAAAGTCTTCAAATCCCTCCACACTTATGATCCCGATCGAGGGAATCCAATGGCATGGATGCGGAAGATAGTTATCAACACCGCTCTCAAGCAGATCAAAAAACGACCTTATACTAGTGAGGTAGAAGACTATCAAGATTACGAGTCAATCGATCCAGAAGTGGTCAGTCAGTTACAGGCTAAGGACTTACTAGAAGTAGTCAAGTCTCTACCTCCAATGTACCGTAAGGTGTTCAACCTCTCAGTCATTGATGGTTACTGTCACAAAGACATCGCTGATCTCCTTGGTATCAATGAGTCAACATCAAGGTCAAACTTGACTAGGGCAAAGAGCTTACTAAGAAAGCAATTATTAAAACTTGAAAAACAAGAATTATGGGTAAGAGCAATATAGACCCGATCATCCAAAATAAACTTCAAAACTTCAAGTCTCAATTAGACAAAGAAGCACTTTGGAATTCTATCAGTGGCAGTATCCCTACTCCCGCTGGAGTAACAACACCTACGGCTCATACTGATAGCACAATCAGTGGTAACATTCCTAATCCTGCTGGAGTAGCAGTACCTGTGGCGCAGACTGATAACACAAGCACTCAAGTAATAAAGGCAACTTCATTGGTACTCTTGCTGACATTGAGTGCAGGCATGGCTTACTACTTCATGAATACTGAGCAAGCACAAGCAACTCACATTGCTAATACTCAGACACATCAGATAGTTACTCCTACACCTGAGAGTGAATCAACGACATCTCTATCATCTACTGTTCAGGTAGATAATGGAACAATGACTGAGACAACCAATGAGACATCTAGCTCAGTAATTGAAGAAATTCAAAATGCTATCTCTAATACAAATACACCTTCGAACACTGGTGCAACTCTTCAAGTAGCTGATCAGATAGTTACCCAAAGTACTCAAGTAAATGTAGCACCAACTCAGTTCGTCCAAAGCAAAACTATTCAAAAATCGAACAATCCAAATCATTCTCAAGCACTCCTTACGCAGGCCAATACAAGAGCATACAAAGCAGTTGCAAAGGCATCAACAAGTAAGAGTAATGAGCAACTCAATGCTCTCTCTGTACTTAACACTGGTAGCTTACTTCCATTTAATATCAGTGAAAAAAAGGAAGAAATCTCTCTTTCGAATCTTGCACCGATCAAGGATAAGGTTAACTGTTACGATTACTCTAACAAAAAACCAAAAATTAGTCTCCTTGCATACTATGGTCCAGGTATGAGTGTCAGATCACTGACAGCTAATACCACTACTCCAGAGATGAACAACTATGAATCAGCAAGGAATGACAGTGAGGTGTTATTAGAAAACCATAGAGTTGGTCTCCAGATTAAGGCGACTCACAAAAGTGGAATTTATGGCAAAGCTGGAGTAGAAGCAAGTGTCATCAATGAAAAATTTAGTCAATATTCTAGATCAGTCCGTTCAGAAGTTCAATATGGATTGATCGAAACGATTACTCTACCAGATGGAACTATCGAGGAGGTCTATGGTGATCAAGAAGTAACAATAATCTCTAAAAAAGAATGGAAAAATTATAACAAATTCGAGACTGTTGATTTGACAGCGATCTTAGGTTATGAAGCTCTGATTAGTAAGTGGAGTTATCACGTTGAGGCTGGGGTAATATACAATTTAGGTTCACGATTTAATGGTACCTTCCTTGACGCTAATACACTGCAACCACATGAAGTACCATCTGACTATTACAAGTCTAAGACTGGAATCGATTTGCACCTTGCAGCAGGTATTGGCTATGACATTACCGATAATATTACATTGACTTTGAGTCCATCGGCGAGATACGACATCAAGATGGTCAATCAAACTTCCTATCCATTAGATCAAAAATATGTGATGGTAAACCTCTTGGCAGGAGTAGAATATCGGTTTTAACCGTCAGTTTTAAAACTTGGCATAGCGTTTGAATATATTATAATACAAACTAATATATTTCAGAGAATGCGAATCCACCTTCCCCTAATAGCAATGTTATCTGTGATCACATTGTCTGCTTTTATAGCGAAGCCTACAGTCATATCAACACCTAGATCTGCTGGCTATGAATATATTAATGAATTCAAAGAATTAGCGATTGCTGAGATGCATCGAACAGGGATCCCAGCAAGTATTACGCTTGCCCAAGGAATGCACGAATCAAATTATGGTGGTAGCTCGTTGGCGACTAAGGCACATAATCACTTTGGTATAAAATGTAAATCCTATTGGAAGGGACAGACATACTACCATAAGGATGATGACTATGATAAAAAAGGGAAATTGTTAGAGTCTTGCTTTAGAGCTTACAATGATGCAGTAGAGTCTTATATCGACCATAGTAACTTCTTGAAGTATTCTAAAAACTATACTTGGATGTTCTCTTTAGATAAGACTAATTACAGAGCTTGGGCATTTGGATTGAAGAATTCTGGCTATGCTACAGATCCAAAATATGCTGAAAAATTGCTGAAAATAATTAACACTTACCAGCTTGACCACTTTGACCAAATGTCAATAGAAAGTTTGAAAAATTAGATTAATTTAAATATGTACTTGCATCATAATCAGAAAGCTAGTACATTTACGGTCGAGCCAAGGCGAAGATTACAAGATCGTAGATCATCAACCAATCTGAGTAGCGTATTAAATAGAACCTAATACAACAACCTAACCTACTTTTCGAGAATGTAATGGAAGCTTTGGCTTATTTTTTTAATGGATTAGCGTTCATCTCCGCATAACTTTCCCGTGATCTTTTGATATCAATAGCAGCATATAATGCCTGTCTGAATGAATTTGGACTCGCTTGATCTTTGCCTGCCAAGGCATATGCAGTTCCATGATCTGGAGAAGTCCTTACCACTGACAGGCCAGCTGTATAATTTACCCCTTTATTGAAAGAAAGTGCCTTGAATGGTATCAGACCTTGATCGTGATACATGGCAAGTGTAGCATCTACCTTACCGAATTGACTGCTTCCAAAGAATCCATCTGCTGGATAAGGACCAGAAGTGAGCATTCCCTTCTTCTTGAGTTCCATGATCAGAGGAGTAACCATCTCTACTTCTTCTTTGCCAATAGCTCCATCATCCCCAGCATGTGGATTGAGACCGAGCACAGCTATTTTAGGTTTTTCAAATCCGAAGTCTTGAATAAGAGAAGTATTCAAAAGATTAATCTTCGTTTGTATTTTTTCTTTAGTAACCTTCTTCCCAATCTGTGAGACAGGGATATGACCTGTAACTGTTGCAACTTTGAGACTATCTGAGATCATAAACATCAACTGATCTTCTGCTCCAAATGCTCTGCCAAGAAACTCGGTATGACCAGGATATCCCCAACCTGCTAATTGCATTGCATGCTTATTGATTGGTGCAGTAACGATTGCATCTAACAATCCCTCTTTCGCATCCTTGACCAATGCATTGAGAGAGTCTATTGCAAATTGGCCTGAAGCCTTAGTAGCTTTACCTAGAGTAACTTCAACATTCTCATCGCCACAAGCAATGACATTCAGCTTTCCATTTACGGCATTGTCCACATCCTTTGTATTGACATATTGAGTCTCTACTTTAGTCATGTTTTTATGGTAGGTAAGCACCTTCGAACTTCCATAGACAATTGGTGTGATATCCTTAAGTATTACTCTATTATCAAATGCCTTGAGTATGACTTCAGGACCAATACCGTTGATGTCGCCTATTGAGATACCAATTTTATACTTTCTCATCTCTTTCTTTTTTGAATACTGAAGTGGAATCTTCTCACTGAGGATTACCACAGATCGACAAAGATAAGAATAAATCCATCGGATGATTTACTATTCTCCACTGTCGTAAAAAGCGTACTTTTGGTCTGTGAAATTTGCAAAAAAGAAATATGGGCAACACTTCTTGACTAATCTCTCCTTAGTGGAGCAGATAGCAAGTTATGTGCAAAATGCGGCTGAGAAATATACTCTCAATGTCATTGAAGTCGGACCAGGTCGAGGTGTCCTCACACAATATATTAAGAACATACCTAACATCAATCTCAAGGTGGTTGAGATCGATAAAGATATGATCGAAGTCATCACTAGTAAAGGTATCGTCACTCCTGATCAAGTCATAGAAGCTGATATTCTTCATACTGATATTAGTGATATCTTCGGTGGCGAGGAATTTTTGATTGTTGGTAATTTCCCTTATAACATCTCCTCTCAGATTGTTATCAAAATGCTTGTCAACCACGAGCTTGTACCGGCACTCGTAGGGATGTTCCAAAAAGAAATGGCAGATAGAGTACTCTCAGATTACAAGTCAAAATCCTATAGTAGATTGACCGTGCTTACAGGAGGAATCTATACTGGAAAGAAACTCGTAAAAATATCCCCTGGATCATTCAATCCACCTCCAAAGGTGGACTCTATGGTGATTAGACTCGATCGTAAAAATGTAATCCAACCAATCTTCAAAGAGAAAATATATAGGACTGTAGTAGCTCTAGCATTTGGCAAACGAAGGAAGATGCTGAGAAATACACTTAAAAGTCTGATTACTGATGAAACTCTTTTGGAGAATCCGTACTTTACAAAGAGACCAGAGCAACTCTTAATAGAGGACTTTGGCAAACTTGCAACATTGATAAAAAATCAAAAATAAAGATGAGTCTAGAACAAAGAATTACTGCGGACCTAAAGACTGCCATGAAGGCTAAAGACAAGGTAGCTCTTCGAGGAATCAGAGCAATAAAATCTGCAATCTTACTTGCTAAAACAGATGGGAGTGGAAGTACATTAGATGAAGCTGGCGAAATTAAAATGCTCCAAAAACTTGCAAAGCAAAGAGAAGATTCTTTGGCTATCTATGTAGAGCAAAGTAGAGAAGACCTTGCAGAAGTAGAAAGAGAAGAACTTGCTATCATCAAACGCTACCTCCCTGAGCAAATGTCGGCAGAGGAAATCAAACCTCTCATTGCAGAGATTATCTCAAGTACTGGAGCTAGTGGCATGAAGGATATGGGTAAGGTAATGGGAATGGCAAGCGGTAAGTTAGCTGGTAAGGCCGATGGTAAAACTATCTCATCGATTGTCAAGGAACTCCTCAACAGTTAAGAGCTAACTCTACCAAGACATTAGAGATGAAGCAAAGTTACTTCTTAACCGTTAGAGATCGATTTAGATTATATAATGTCATCTGGGATGTACCTAATCCCAAGGCAACCGTCCTCATCGTTCATGGCTATGCAGAGCATATAGAACGATACAATGCTGAGGCAGCAGCCTTCAATGCTGCTGGTTACAGAGTAGTTGGTTATGATCATAGAGCTCATGGTAGGTCTGATGGTGATGATGCTTACATGGATAACTTCGAAGAACTCTGCTATGACCTCCAGGAAGTCATCCGATATCTAAACTCTGATACACCACTTTTCATTTACGGTCACAGTGTTGGTGCCTTGGTGACACTCAAGTATGTATTAGATATAGCAGATTCCACAGATACTCCAATCAAGGGATTACTCTTTACTGGTGCTGCACTTAAGGTAGCTGAAGATCTCTCTCCCATCTTACAAAAATTCTCTACCCTACTAGGAAGACTCACACCTAGACTTAAGACCATCAAGTTACCCATAGATGGCATCTCTAAGGTACCAGAAGTACAAGTTGAATACGAAAATGATGACTACAACTATAGAGGTGGTATCTATGCATCATCAGGCTATCACATACTGAAGACAACAAAAGAAATCTCTACTAGATTTGATGAAGTCACTTTACCTTTCCTTGCAATGCATGGAGGTGACGATACTCTCATAGAAAAGCAAGGAACAATCAATCTTTACGAAGGTGCCTCGTCAAAAGATAAGGAGTTGAAAATCTGGGATGGTCTCGGACATGAGATAACTCGATCATACTCAAAGCAGCAAGTACTCAATCATCTCGTCAATTGGCTAGATCGACATTGCTCATAAGGTGCATTACCAATCTTAATTCGCATTATGATAGACACAATCCAATTAACAGCCCCAAAGGGACCAATCAAAGGGACAATCAATCTCCCGACATCAAAGAGTATCGCAAATCGATATCTTATCCTTTCTGCCATCTCAGATGGAAAGCTTACAATCAATCATCTGTCAGAGAGTGATGATACTCAGATCTTGAGCAAGTTGCTTACGTCACCGCCAACTGATGGAATATACGATGCTCATCATGCGGGAACCACATCAAGATTCCTACTTGCCTATTTTGCCTTACAGCAAGGGACACAAGTGATTACTGGTTCGGGAAGATTAAAGACGAGACCAATCAAGGCACTTGCTGATGCTCTCATCAGCTTGGGAGCTCAACTGACATACTTAGAAAAAGATGGATGTCTTCCAATCCAAGTAGACAGTCCAGAAGAAATCGCTACTGAGGTCACACTATCAGGAGGTGTCAGCAGCCAATTTATCACTGCCCTTCTACTCAATGCCGCATCACTTCCACAAGGACTTACAATTCATATCGATGGAGAGTGGATCTCTAGACCATATATTGAAATGACTCTCAAAGTCTTGAATGAAGTAGGCATCAAACACACATTGACTGACACAAGCATTCAGATCATTCCACAAACTATAAGCGAGACAACACTGAGTGTAGAATCTGATTGGTCAGCAGCGAGTTACTTCATTGCAATTGCATGTGCCAGACCAGGCAGCAATATCTTACTCCCAAGACTTTATGAAGACTCTATACAAGGTGACTCTCAGATACTCTCTCGGATTAGTGCTTATGGTTGTGAATATCAATTCGAAGTTGGTGGATTGAGAGTAGTAAACAATCATAAGGCGGAGGATTCATATCCATCAATGTTAGAGATGAACTTAGAAGATACTCCTGATATCTTTCAGACCTTCGCAGCATTGCATAGTGTCTTGGGTATCTCCTGTATGTATAGTGGTCTCTCTACCCTACCTGGTAAAGAGACAAATCGAATCACAGCCATGCAAGCTGAGCTCCAAAAGGGAGTGACATTTTTGAGTGAGCTCCCTGCTCGCTTTTCGTCTAAATCTAATGAGAAATATTACTTACAAGAAGGAAAGGCCAAGCTATCAGAAAGTCCAACTTACGAGACATACCAAGACCATAGAATGGCAATGTCACTTGCTCTTCTTTCACTTGTCGGACCCGTTCAAATCAAAGATCCGGGAGTGGTATCAAAGTCCTTTCCGTCGTATTGGAAAGCACTGAAGTCTTTAGGATTCGAAATAAAGGATGTGACTGATTAGACTAACTTTCAAAGTGTACTAACTTCTTAAACTTAGCTACTCTTGCGAGTATCTCTTCTTTAGTAATACTTTTGAGCTTCTCGTTACTAAAGTCTTCAACGCAAAATGATGCAGCCGCCGATCCATAGACGATACCAGTCTTGATTGTTTCAAAGTCCACGGTATCCTTGCTTGCGATATAACCAAGCATCCCTCCAGCAAATGTATCACCAGCACCAGTGGGGTCAATTACCTCAGGGATAGGCATAGCAGGCACATAGAAGATCTCATCTTTATGGAAAAGCATAGCTCCATGTTCGCCCTTCTTAATGATGAGATATTTTGGTCCAGATTCCATGATAATCTTAGCTGACTTGACGAGTGATCTCTCACCAGATAACATTCTTGCTTCCTCATCATTGATTGTCAAGAGATCTACTCTTGAGATGACTCTATCTAATTCCTCTCTCGCTACATCTATCCAGAAGTTCATCGTATCGAGTACAATCAACTTTGGTGTACCTTCAAGTTGGTCGAGCACTGCATTTTGCACAGCAGGAGTAAGATTTCCGAGGAGTACATAATCTGCATTCTTCCCATTAGGTGGGATGACAGGGTTGAAGTCAGCAAGTACATTCAGATCAGTGACAAGGGTCTCTCTTGAGATCATGTCATCATTATACTTTCCAGCCCAGTAAAAAGACTTCCCACCTGAGACTTTCTCTATCCCATCAGTCGTAGCTCCTCTTGCCTCTAGCGCTTTGAGTTCTGACTCTGGAAAATCCTCTCCAATGATAGAAATCATATGGACATTATCAGCAAAAAAAGTTGCTGCCCAACTCGCATAGAGTGATGCTCCTCCAACTACATAATCAACCTTACCATATGGTGTTTCGATTGTATCAAATGCTACAGTACCTACAGTCAATAGACTCATGGATTATTTGTTTTTTGTTTTTACGTGTAATGATGAGATTCTGATAGAATACTCAATTGCAGTGCAAATGTAGAGAATTATTACTGCACACTAATCTTATCAATCACATAACTGTGATCTTTCAGTTCTAATCTGACGAAGTAGAGACCTTTTGGTAAATGCGATACATTAACAACCGATTGGAAAACCTGATTATTACCATAAGATTGATCGTAGACAAGATTGCCTTCGATGGTGTAGAGAGCGATGTTTAAGAGTGATGACTCACTGTTCTCTAGAGTAATGAGAACATTGTCAGTAGCCGGATTAGGAGCAATCGTAATACTTGGCAATCCCACCTGTGATGAGATATCCGAGATGGCACTTCCGTAAAAAGTTATTACTTCTGAAATCCCTCTACAATTCTTAAATGCCGTAGAGTTAAGTGTACGAGCATAGTATGTAACTTCTGCCTCCCACACATAGTCAACTTCAAGTATAGAGTTTTGACCAAAGTCACCTAAGAAAATAATTTGATCAAATTCTGGATCGAGTGCTACTTGTAGCTCTGTACCAAGTGAAGGCAGAGATTCTACTTCAAACTCCAATAGGATATCACTAGAGGTTGTAAAATCTTGTTGTGGAAATACAATAGAATTAACAGCTGCATTCTCACCAGGAACGAGAGCAATACTTGTCGTAAGCTCAACTGTAGATGACAAGGCCTTGAGTACTAAATTTTCACTTCCTTCTATGTCTGACTTTTTGAGCTTCACCTTATAGATTCCTGATGATGCATCTTGTGTCTGTACATTAGTGGTGTAAGGAATAGTTTGGTGATCGTCTGTCTCAACTTTCAATTGAAGTGCTCCATTATTTAATACGTTAGAGTAGAGGTCCAATTCTACCTCTTCATCACAGATGAAAAGCACATTACTAGAGGGAACAAGTGCATCACCATAGACTTCATCAAAGCAAATTGTAATCATAGCCTGATCGATAGTTCCGCCATCTTCTGCTTCTTTATCTTCTACTCTAATCTGCCAAAGACCTTTCGCCTCAGTGTTCAGCATTGCTTCATAAGTCTGAGCTGGCTTATAGATTCTACCATCAGTAATCGGACATGATGCTGTAGATGGTCTATCTATCGAAAACCCAATAGAGTAATCTTTCGAACTCCCACATCCACCTCCCCAAAGGAAGACTTGTTGCAAACCTTTTTTTACCCAAAAGTAAAGGTCACTAATGTAATCATGCGTCCCTCTGATGTTATCTATCTGCAATGATTTGATATTGACATCATGTGTACAATCTAAAGGATAATAGTAAATGTTAGATGTGGCATCTATGAGTTGATTTGAGGTGTTGACAATCTGTGTACAGAATTCGAATCCTGTACTAAATTGATAACTCTCTGACCATTCACCCTCACCACAAACATTCATTGCTTTTACTTTCCAATAGTATCTTTCATTTGGTGTGAGTTGAGTAAACTCGATCTGTGATTCTTCGACTTCGCGATATTCTATGAGGCCTTGATTAAAGTTCTCATCAATAGAGACTGTTACTTGATAACTCAGCGAATGTGGTACATCTACCCAGTCAAGTATAACTTGTTCATTAATCCCTTCGGCCATATTTTGAGGTCCAGCTAATATTGGTTTTTCAGGTGATGTTTCTACAACGTTGAGATTGATATCCAAATTGAGATCTACCTGACTGTTATTGCCCTTAAGCTTGATTAAGTAATCTCCTGGGTCTACTGAATGGATATCATTTACCTGCAGAGTGGCACTACTGTTAAAATCTATTTGAGTTACAAGAAGCGAGATATCTAGACCAGCATCTTCTACTATTTGCAACATTGCTGATTCGCTAAATGCTGAATTAGCAGAAATTACTATTTCGTGACTATTCTCAGGTTGAGTGTTACAAACCTTGGTGTCCGCTTGATCAAAATTGAGCATATAGCTACAGTTCTGTCCAGTCAACTTATCTCCACTCAGTCCCTTCGGATCGAGCCAACTTTCTAAGCTAGACCCACTTGAGTTATTTGCGTCCCATGACTTATGAAACCATCCAAAAATATCCCATTCACTATTACTACAAGAGGCAGTCCCTCCTACCAGTTGCCCAATAATCAGACCTTCTTCACTAAACAATGGACATCCTGAGCTACCACCTTCAGTAGTACCAACATCCCAATCATTTACTTTGATTCGCTTTCCTTGTCCTGAAGAACTAAAGTCTATCTCAGGTGCATCATAGTCAAAACTTATTCTTTTTTCTTCAACACCTGGGTGATGAATTGCAACTGTCTGACTCGGCAGATCATTACTTCTATCCCATCCTGAAAGATAAATGTTGTATTGTTGATCAATTGGATCATCTAACTCTACAAGGGCAAAGTCACTCAAAATATCTCTTGCTTTGAAGAATGCTCCGACATTATATTGGTTGAGTTGGCCATCACCTTCCTGACTACTTTGTGGGCCGTTAGGTTGTCTACAATATGAGTTTTCATAATTCCAATAGACAACCATTGACAGCGCTGTCCCTTGATTTACTCCACAGTGATTTGCCGTCAAAAAGTATGGTGTACAATCTCTGTCTGCATTATTAATTGCGACACCAGAACAGATCTCTTGACCATTGAAGTGATAAGCACCCACTGAGGTAATTTGCTTACGATACTGTTCAACATTTTCAAAGCCATCATTCTGACCACAGATGACATCGAGATTACATCCTCCTGACTTCCGTTCGAAAGCTGTATTGAAACCAAGATAATCGTGATATGCTGATTGAATATTTATGTTGACTTTATCAACGTCTTGCTCTGTAGTCACTACCTCAAGCATCACAATATCACCAAATATAATTGGTGTCCAGAGTTGCCGATGACTTTCAACATCAGATCGAGTAAACTGTCGATGTGATTGACCAGTAATCGGATTATAGAGGTTGAGCAAGGCATCTTCAGGGATGTCAAACTCAGAAAAATGTAAGTTAAGGGAATGTGCTGAACTTGACTTTAATTTCAATTTGCCTATGAGCATTCCATCATCAGTAACCTCCCAGCTTGCTGCTTGAGTCATGTCTAGATTGACACTTTGAATATGTGCAAATCTGATTGGTGTTTCTGGTGATTGTTGACGTCTCTCTAACTCTGCTTGGAGGAGCACTTGGTTGTCTAAGTTTCCAAGGTTAATAGGTGTATGGGATCCATCGGGCGATGAGCCTGAATAGCCAAAGTATCGCTGACCCATCAGATGATGTGAAGCAAATAAAATCAATACTAATATGATCAAGTTGTTTTTCGTCAAATCAATGTATTGTGATTGGTTACAAGCATCTTTTTATCTAGAAAAATGTGATAGTTATGACCGAGCACTAATTAAGCAACGGTCAAGGTATTATAAATGATGCTTATACCATTTGTTAAAATTAAGACTAAATGAAGCTGAGATGTCACAGAATCAAACTATAATGTTCTGTTAAAGTCAATAATTCAGTGAATACCCGCAGTCTATTTTGTTGATAACTGAGAATTGTCTAATTTGAATTCATAATTACATCTAAATGATTCAAGAAACAACCGAAAATAAATTCACCCTCGTAATAGGAGCATCTCTGAAGGGGCATAGATACTCTAATCAGGCTATCAACCTCCTGAGGAATTACGACATACAGACTGCTGGCATTGGACTCAGATCAGGAATGGTCAGCGATGTTGAGCTCTCTACAGAGAAAGAGATGTATAAGTATGTCCATACTGTTACACTCTATCTCAATGCGAAGAATCAAGCACCATATCAGGACTACATTCTATCTCTGAAACCAAAGCGAGTAATATTCAATCCAGGTGCTGAGAATCGTGCCTTCGCAAAGGTTTTGGAAGAGAATGGAATACAAACATTAGAGGCTTGTACCTTGGTGATGTTACGGACCAATCAGTTTTAATTACGTGGAGGGTTTTGGAGTTGAGTTCAGATCAAATTTGTTTGTTCAGCTCTATATTATCACTTAAAAGCAAAAAATGATTTCACCACGATCAAATTATCTTGGTTATCACTATTTTTAATTGAGTACTAAGAGAGATAGAGAGTGGCTCGAACAAGACTGATTGATCTCGATATAATCGACGAATTCTTTTACGACAGTGAAAGAATAGTGAATGAACCGCAGCGAAGCTGAGGCTTAAACCTGACCATCTCTAAGTAATGCTTTTGTCAAAGCAGACTCTTATGTTTTTGGCAGAGAAGCTGACAAAAATTTCCTTTTGTAGTCTTGATTTTTTGGTTCTTTTGTATCAAGACAAAATGAACAAGGCAAGCATGGTAGGGAATTATTTTAGACAAAGAGTCTTATTGTCTTTTACTCTAGTAAGGTCTGATTGATACTAACTCTTGCTCTATAAATACTAACTTAAGACTTAGTAACTAAAACTGTATTTTCAATTGCATTGACACCTCTGTGAGAGATTGCCTTTTCAATCGGTTGACCGAGCACTTCGATTCCTCCCCAAGTCTGTCCACAATCGTTATGGAGTCTGACACCATCTAATATTAAGTGTCCACCTTTCTGTACTGTAATAGATGCATACTTTGACAGCGAAATCCTACATGAGAGTCCGAGAGTAGCCCCATCTTTTACAATAATGTCGCGGCTCAAGTCCTTATTTCCAACCCAATGAGTATCCTCACTTATGATGATTGGATTGTTAGGTTCATAGTTACACCATCTTTCTTCAATCAATTGTCGTTGTTTCTTTTTGACATCGTGAATTGTACGATGCCACCTTCCAAGTTGACATGGGGTCATCGCCATTTGATTATTATTGTAATCCATAAGGTTGTTAGAGATTACTCCATCACAGGGTGGTGCACCTTTTTGAAAGCAATTGGGATT
>Ga0079202_10000090_pt1 | contig 20914 bp, 21 predicted proteins | sample PorBlaBluebeHill_FD_68601 | JGI IMG/M metagenome (GOLD analysis project Ga0079202, IMG submission 68601) | Marine algae microbial communities from Blueberry Hill - Blueberry Hill, Maine | ecosystem: Host-associated > Algae > Red algae > Blade | place: USA: Blueberry Hill, Maine
GCGAGTTGGCGATCCAATACCCGATGCAGCGCGGGAAAGGTCATGGCAAGGCGACAGATCGGAATCGCTCGTTGCGGTCCGAGTCGGATGGGGCCGTCTGCTGAGCGCGTGTCGATGGTGACTTCGCTATCACCGCCAAGACCGACGGTGGCCATGTCCACTGCTTCGACCATCGTGCGGTGCTCGCCGACTACAGCGCCTTTCTGGGTTATCGAAGGGCGACCGTTGGTGATCACCGCAACGTCGGTTGTGGTGCCGCCAATATCGATCACAAGGCCGCTCTCAAGCTTGGCAAGGTGGAGCGCTCCAACGACGCTTGCGGCTGGACCTGACAGCACCGTTTCGATCGGACGCTGGCCCGCAAACTCTGCGCTCACGAGCGACCCGTCGCCGCGAACCACCATCAGAGGAGCGTTGATCGCATGGTCCCGCATGACTGATTCAACGGCAACGTTCAACCGGTCGATCGTTCCCAAAAGTCGCGCATTCAGGGCGGCAGTGAGGGCTCGGCGGGGTCCGTCGAGCTTGGCGCTCAGCTCGTGACTGGCAGTTACCGGCCGACCTGTAACCCGTCGTATGAGGTCCGCAGCGGTTCTCTCGTGGCTCGGGTTCCGAACACTGAACTGGGCCGCAACTGCGAAAGCTGACACCCGGGTAGCCAAACCATCCGCATGACGCTCGATGGCTGCGAGGTCAAGCGGCGTTCGTTCGTTTCCGTGTGCGTCGTGGCCGCCGTCGAATGCAGCGAGCAGGTCATCGTCGACCGCTGTGCTGAGTCCGGTTCGAGCCAACTCGTTACTCGAGAAGCCAAAGGTGAACAGCGCTGCAGGTTCGCCATGGCCCTCGACGAGTGCATTGGTCGCGAGGGTGGTGGACACCGACACGAGCCCAACATCGGAAGCAGCATGGCCGAGTGCGCCTGCAAGCACAGCAGCCACTGCGCTAGCCACGCCTAGAGTCAGATCATGGTGGGTGGTCGGGGCTTTGGCAGCGGCAAGCACCGCACCATTCGCGTCGTCGGCGACCAGCACCGCATCAGTGAAGGTGCCTCCGGTATCGATTCCCAGCATCAACGCCATCGGTGTAGCCCCACTACTTCCTGCGCTCGTTATGCGAGCAGAATACGCCGGGCTTCGGTCAACTCCGCGATGCGGCCAGCGGCATCCTCCGAATCGCCGCCCACGTCGGGGTGGGCCTGACGAAGTGCGTTGCGGAACGTCTTTCGCAACACATCTGAGTCTGGCATCTCGCCTTCGATGCTGAAGCCGAGCACTTCGAGCGCCCACGCAACCGGATCGGCCTGGCTCGACGAAGACAACGCGTATCGATCGAACCGACTGCTTAGGTGCCCCAATAAGACATCGTCGTTGTCGGTGTCGCCTTGCCATCCAATCGCGCGCCGAATGACCTTCATTACTTCGCAGCGAGGTCCTGGTTCCATTGCACCAGCGGCGTAAACGGCGGCAAGCACGTATTGCGGCGAGGCTTGGTGGGTTGGCTCGAAGCTCAGATGCAGCTTGTTATTTGGCAGTCGCTCGAGTTGATGCACCGAGCGGGTCAATCCAATCCGATCCTTCTGCAGGCGATGCCGAAGCCGGGGTTGGGGAATCCGTTGGCCCTGCTCGACCTGGTAGCTCAATATCTCGAGTTCATCGAGCAACTCGGGGTCGATCAACTGGCTGTATCTCGCCACAATCGCACCGAGTAACAAGCCACCAAATCCGGGCGCATCGTCGGCGGGCAGGATGGTTTGCCCAATAGCGACTCGCCGAGTGGGCGCGATGGGCCGCGAGTGGTACACCTCGAGTTCTGCCAACATCACAACCCAAGAGGCTAGGCGGTCTTAGACCAAGCGGCGCATGAGATCGTGGAGTCGAATCGACATCTCTTCGACGTCGCCGTCTTCGTGTTCGGTGTCCTCGCCCGACAAAACATCGCTGAGGTTGCCAGACTGATCAACAACGCTGCCCCAAATGTCGGCACCGAGCCCGTAAGGAAGTGTCATTTGTGACACGATTGAGGCGGTCTCGACAAGCGATACCACGCCTTTGCTGTCATTGGGGTTCTTCCGCAGCCGACCCGCCGCAACGAATAGGTCCGACATGACGTTTACGGGATCGACACCAGCAATACCGGGTCCGAATTCGCGCTCACTAACGTCGGCCACATCGAGACCCGCAAAGAGTTCGTCGATGGTCTCTTCGTCCTTTTCGTAAACGAACAGGTCTCCGTTTTGGTCAAAAGCGTGCGACAGGCCCTCGTCGCCGAGTCGTCGGAGAAGACGCCCATGCTGGTCGCCATCGAGGTCACCAAGTTCGTACACCATGGTTGGCTGCGACAGATCAAGCGTCGGCATGGAGATGACCTCGGCCTGGGCCACGGCCTCGTCGACAGCTTCCTCGTCGGCTTCCTTGATAATCAAAGTGGCCCCTTGCCACGCATGGTCAATTCCACTGCGCGTCAGCATGCCGTTCAGCGTCGACCGGCCCTGGCCAGTCCACTCATGAAACTCATAGGCCAGCTGATCGTCGTCGAGTTCGCCTACATCGCCAACTTCCTGGGGACGTTCCGTGGTTGTCGGAACGCCACATTCGGTGCACTCGGCAACGGCTTCGTCGAACTCGGATCCACACTGAAAGCACCAGACAAGCCCTTCGGCATCGTCATTGTTGGGCGTGTCGTCGCTGTTCGGTGTCGGGTTCACCTGGCAATCATGGCCAGGATCGGCCCCAAGGGCAACCCCCAGACGGTGCGGCGGGTGCGTGTCATGGATCCTTGTCCACAGGTCTCCAACCATTAGGCGGCAGGTCCTATAGGGTTTGGGTACACGAGAGCGGAGCTTCCATGAGTCAATCTCCAGACCGCAACTTGGCCCTAGAACTGGTGAGAGTCACCGAGAGCGGGGCAATTGCCGCCAGTCGTTGGATGGGCCGCGGCGACAAACTGGGCGCCGACGACGCTGCCGTCGAGGCCATGCGACTCATGCTGAGCAGTGTGACCATGGACGGAACCGTCATCATCGGCGAGGGCGAAAAAGACGAAGCACCCATGTTGTACAACGGTGAACGCCTCGGCAACGGCAGCGGCGCCGCAGTTGACGTTGCCGTCGATCCAATCGATGGCACCACGCTTACGGCCTACGGCCAGAACAATGCACTCGCCGTGCTGGCCGTGTCCGACGCCGGCACCATGTTTGACCCCGGGCCGTTTGTGTACATGGAGAAGATTGCCGTTGGCCCCGAATGCAAGGGTGCCATCGACCTGAATGCGAGCGCGACCGAGAACCTGCACCGGATTGCGGGCGCAAAGCGATCAAGCATTAGCGATCTCACCGCGGTCGTCCTCGACCGACCGCGGCACGAAGAACTCATCGCCGAGATTCGCGAAGCAGGCGCACGCATCCGCCTTATCCCCGACGGCGATGTCGCCGGCGCGATCGCCACCGCCTGGCCCGATGCCGGCGTCGATGTGCTCTTCGGCATCGGCGGCACGCCAGAAGGTGTTATCACCGCTGCCGCACTCAAGTGCATGGGCGGCGAGATTCAGGGCCGAGTCTGGGCCCGCGATGAGGCCGAAAAAGCGTCGGCGCTCGAACTTGGCTTCGACCTCGAAAAGATTTTGCATACCGACGATCTCGTGGCGGGCGACAATTGCTTCTTTGCCGCTACTGGTATCACCGAAGGCGACCTGCTCAAGGGGGTGCGGTTCAACAAGAACGGAGCGTCAACGCAGTCGCTAGTTATGCGTTCTAAGTCCGGCACCGTTCGACTTATCAACGCATCGCATCAACTCGACAAACTCGACGAGTTCTCCGCCATTGACTACGGGTACTAGGGTTTCACCGCGCCGCTCTTCTCACTCGTCTCTGCGAGGGTCCTGGTCTTACTCGAAGACCGGCCCGGCTGTAGCTTGAGCGCATGCGGTGTCCAGTGACGCCAGCGGGTCAATAAAGAACGCCAGTCGCAGGTTTGCAGGGCACGTTGTTGCCATACCATGACCGTGGTCGGGCATCTCAACGTAGGTGGCATTCACAAGAGCATCGGCAACTTGCTTCGACCATGCAGGCGGCGTGATTGGATCAAACACGCCTGCGAATACCAGCGTCGGGATCTCACTGAGCAAAGGCTCGTTGTCAATGACGGGCGATGGCGGCACCTCGAAGATCGCACAGAGTTCATCGATGCCGTCGCTGCTAAACGCTTCGTCGGCCGAATCCTGCAACAATGGTTCCAGCTCCTCAAGTAGTGCGTCGTCGGCAGTGGAGTCATAAAACGGAAACTCCTCGCGGCACCATGTCGTGTAATAGAGACCCGCGGAGAGGTCGAACGAATTTGGATCGCGGCGAGTCATGTAGCTCGCTACGAGTTCTTCGATGCCCCCGAACTCCGCCCGTGCAACCTGGCGAGGTAGCGATCGAATCGCCCGCGTGCTGTAGAGCTGAGTGAACACAAAGTCAAGCATCTGGTCACCGTCGACCCGGAACGGGAACTGTTCGTTGGACCCAGAGCGCGATGCCGTCACCACCACAGGTTCTGCGTTGAGATCGATCACGACCGCAGACAGATTGTCGACAAAGTCGCCGTGATCGTTCGCACATTCGGTTGCATCACAGGCTGCATCCAAAGCCAGGATTGCTCGCCACCCATGCTCTGGGATTGTCGCGAAGAAGTCGACTTCGAAGGGCACGACGGAGTCCAGTACCGCCGACCGGACCCCGGCCGGGTGGTCCCGCATGACCGTGAGCCCGACCCGGGTGCCGTAGCTGATACCCCAAAGCGACCATTGTTCGAATCCCAAGAGTTGACGCAGCAGTTCGATGTCCGTGGCTGCGGCCGTGGTGTGGAAATGCTCGAAGCTAATTCCTTGATCGCTTAACCGATCGCGACACGACTGATAGGCGGCAATGATCTGGTCTTGATCGCTGATGCGGATCGTGTCGTCGTCGCTATGTCTGGCTTGCCATTGATCATCGAGCTCGGGACAGTCGAGCTTGGGTTCGGAGTAACCCGTACCTCGCTGATCAACGAACAGAACATCGTGGGCACCCCCAACGAAGTTTTGAGCGTTCTGGATGCTGCCAACACCCGGGCCGCCCTGCAAGAAGACAACCGGCCCTGCATCGCTCGGATCCCCGTTGTCCACGAACGCTGTGAAGAGTTTGACCACTTCCCCCGGTATAGGGTTTGTGGCATCGAGTGGCAACGTTGCCACCGAACAGGTGACTTGCTCAGCCGCAACGCCAGAAGGGCAGTCGACGGCCTCAAGACTTGACTGAGTCGTGGCAACAGAGATCGGCACCTGGGTCGGCGATGGCGAGGGAGGCGCCGCCGGCGTTGGGGATGGCGATGGCGACGCCTCGGGCTCAGGAACGACTGCGTTCTCGATTGCAGAAGTTGGGACTGGGCTCGGCGTTGGCGGGGTTGATGGGATCGCTGGTGGTGGGTTCGGAGTCTGAGCCTGAGCCGCTGTTGCGGTCGCGGTCGCGGTCGCGGTCGGAGCAGTTTCTGAATCGTTACCTTGGCCCTGCTCGATGCCGCCGCCCTTGCACGCCGCCCCGACCAAGGCAAGTATCGCGAGTAGCGCGAGTAGCGCCAGCAACGTTCGCAGCGAGGAGCTCGGACTAGTAGTCAATCGTCTCGAATCGGTACCACGCAGCTGCAGCCACGTCGTCTGGTCCGATCACATTGGCTTTTTCAGCTACGGCGCCAACAAACTCGCGGTGCGTGGGCAGACGCGCCCACATAGCGGGTAGCTGAGCCGCTCTACCCGCAGGCGAGGTCACGAGCACCCCATGATGTCCAGCGCGCAGCATCGACCCGAGTTCTTCCCAGGTGTGGGGAAATATGCGTTCGATTGGTGAGACGACCGAGATCGTCATCTCAAGGCCGTCGAGTTCGGCCGGCTGAATTGAAGCCAGCCGAGGATCGGCACAGGCGGCGGCTGCGTGGCGAATGACCGAACCTGCCAGCGCACGGTCCGCCTCGATGGTTCCAGCCGAGCCGCGGGTCTGTCCCCCGCGCCGTAAGGTAACTACCGAGGCTCGGCGCGCCGCTAGCGCAGGTGGCACTCGACCCATGTCGCTACCGTCGACGCGACCGCCAAGCACCGTCAAGTCAACCGCGGCTTTCGCGACAGCTCGTAGATGCTCAGCATCGCTCTGCCCCAACGTCATATCGGTTGATTCCCAGGCCGCGAAGGCTGCTACCTCGAGCGATCCATCACTCACCAGGGGATCCGCAATAGTGTCGTTCGCCAGTTCGAGCAGTCCCATTGACCTGCGGCCAACGATGGTCATCGTCGCTGCCAGCGACCGCGGCGAGGACACCGACGTGCCTGCCACCGCAGCCATTTCATTGCGGACAAAGGCGGCCCGTGCGGCCTCGCCTTGGTTCGCGACGTCTTCCTGGTCCTGCCCTAATCCAAACGACGAACTCACCAAAATGAGCGTGTCGCGGTCGCCCCACAATCGTTCGAGTACATCGACGAGCTCAGCCGTGCTGGCCTGCCCCACCAGTATGGGCACGATTCGGACCGCGCCCAACAATCTCTGGATGGGTGGAAGGTGCACCTCGATCGACGAGTCTTTCTCGAAGGGCCGATCGTTGGTAACGACATGGGGGTGCGATTGGAGCGAGTCAATAGTTGCCCGGTCCGTGAGCAGGTCGCCAAGCGGCGTCCGAAACGCAATCGCTCGAGGAACTGCGATGCCTTCAAACTGTCGCCCGCCGACTCCGGGCGAGTAGTCACTTATAACGATCACGCGCTTGACATGGTCTCGTTCAGTCTCGAGCATGACCATCCCGTTGCCCGCCACATGGGGAGCAACCGCGAGCCCGCAGCTCGGAACGATCAGGACTTTGGGGCTGGTGAATTCGCTGTCGGCCCCGTTGATGGCAGCGTCGATCTCTGACCGCAGCTCCTGCGAGTCTGAGGCATACAGAGTTCCTGCGGCAATGGGTTCACGGACACCAGTCGACATGGCAGCAGCGTAGGTGAGCGTGGGCTCCCGATAGCCGCAATGGCAGATTTCCTTCACCGAGCGCAATGTGTCTGCCACAATGTCGGCCATGAGCAGCACCGAACACGCCCTAACGTTTGACACCTCAAACTATCGAGTTGCCCCTGGCAGCACCGTGGACTTGTCGGCTTGGAAGACGAATGAAAACGAAGGACTCGACAAGTCCGTCGGCCGCAAGGCAACCGAGGGCCTCAACGCTCGCCTTGAGGCCGCCCAAGAACTGTTGTGGGCCGAAGACAAGCACAAAGTTCTACTCGTGCTTCAGGCCACAGACACCGGCGGGAAGGACGGCTCGATCCGCCACGTGTTCGATGGCGTGAATCCGCAGGGAGTCAAGGTCGCTTCGTTCAAGAAGCCAACCGACGACGAACTCGCTCACGACTACTTGTGGCGCGTCCACAGGCACGTTCCATCGACTGGTGAGATGGTCATCTTCAATCGAAGCCACTACGAAGATGTCCTGGTTGTGCGGGTGCATGGTTGGGTCGACGAAGACCAGATCGAGAAGCGATTCAGGCACATCCGCGAGTTCGAACGCATGCTTGCAGACGAAGGCACCACCATCGCCAAGTTCTATCTGCACATCTCCAAAGACGAGCAAAAAGAGCGGCTACAGGCTCGCCTCGACGATCCCGAGAAGAACTGGAAGTTCTCGACAGGCGATCTCGAAGAGCGCAAACTCTGGGATAAGTATCAAACCGCCTTCGCCGACATGCTGGGCAAGACCAGCACCGAACATGCTCCGTGGTACGTGATTCCGGCTGACCGCAAGTGGTTCCGCAACCTGCTCATCTCCCGCATCGTTGTCGACGGACTCGAAGGCCTCAACATGGCCTATCCCCCAGCCGAAGAAGGCCTCGCCAATATCACTGTCGTCTAGGCAACCCGGTGCCGCTGGGACAGGCGATGGTGGCACACTTGTATCGGTGAGTTTGACTGTGTCGCTGCTGCTTATCGCGCTACTTACTGCGGCAGTTCCCGTAGCGTCACTCGGGCTCGCTCCTCCATCGTCGATCCGCACGCTAGAGAAGTCTTTCGTTGTCGGCATCGTGACGCTGGCAGCCGGCACGTTCGCGGTCAGCCGCTTCCACCCGCTCGGCCTCTTCGGTTTCGCTCACCTGCTGTATCTGTTGATTGTCGTCACGGTTCCACTGTTGTTGGGCACTTGGTACATCACCGCGTTCGTTCGACGACGCCGAACCCGTTTGATTCGGTTAGCTGGCGCCGTTGCCGTTCTGATAGCGCTGCTAGGCGTGTGGGGTACACACATCGAACCGAACTGGCTTCGTACGGATCGGGTCGCTTTGGCTGGCGTGGTGCAGGAACCAATCGTTGTTGGAGTACTCGCTGATCTACAGACGCCAAACGTTGGCAAGCATGAGTGGAATGCGATCAATACTCTGATCGCTGAGCAGCCTGATCTGGTTCTGGTCCCCGGTGATCTGCTTCAGGGGAGTCCAGACGAGATCGCCGAATCTGAAGCAGACTTTATTGCGTTGCTGGCGGCACTTCGGACCGAAGTTCCCTTTGTCGGGGTCGTATCGGGCGACAGCGACTACCCGCTCGATCGCCTCATTCGTATTGTCGAGGCCGGCGGTGCAGTCTTCTTAGATAATCAAACGACCGAGGTCCAGGTCAGGGGGCAGAGGATCCGACTCGCCGGTGTTGCCGTTCCTGGGAGTGCGAGTCGATTGGACACCATCGCAGCTCTAAGCCAGCAAGATCCTGCGCTTACCATCCTGCTGGCGCATCGGCCCGACGTTGTCTATGACCTACCCGTTGGTTCCGACGTAGATCTGATCGTGTCCGGTCACACCCATGGCGGCCAGATAGCGCTTCCCTTTATAGGCCCACTGGTTACGTTCTCCAAGGTGCCCCGGTCCCTTGGCGCCGGCGGCCTTCAGGTGGTCGACAACTATCCTGTCTACGTGTCGACAGGTGTCGGCATGGAGCGCCACTCGGCACCTCAGGTCCGGTTCGGTGTACGGCCATCGATTGGCATCATCGTGATCGTGCCACCGAACTAGCCATCGTTCTGGGGTTCTACGTGGCGGCAAAGATCCGACGCCAAAACGGGAAGAACCCCGACGCATGGGGGGATTCGCCGGGGTTCTTTCATTTTGACTGGTTATTGCCATTCGGCGGGGGACACCGTTGACTTGCAGTGATGTAAAGATACCTGCGTTTTGTCATCACCTCAATGGGTGAAAGTGCCCAGCGTGTCGCCGCTGCGCAGTGCTACACGGCCTTCTTGGAGACAGACAGGCGGACTTCGGCTCGACGAAGGGCAGCAGCTGCACTCACGTCGTCCTTGTCCGCTGACAAGGCTTCCTCGGCTTTGCGTTGAGCAATTTCGGCCCGGGCTGGGTCAATATCGACGGCAGCTTCGGCAACATCGCTCAGGATTGTGCAGTGATCGTTGGCGACTTCGACGAAGCCACGGTGCACGGCAAAGGAGTGAATCGTTGAACCGTCGGCGTCGTAAATACGCGCTTCGGCTACTTGAAGCACGCCCACGAATGGCACGTGACCTGGCATGAAGCCGATCTCGCCATCGCTCGTGCGCACGATAATCTCTTTGGCCTCGGCCTCGAAGATGATGCGTTCGGGCGAGACAAACTCGACGTGAATAGCCACAGTTGTTCCTCTACCCGCTTAGGCGCTCGCAGCCAGTTCGGCTGCCTTGCGCTCGACATCTTCGGCGCCACCAACCATGTAGAACGCCTGCTCAGGCAGGTGGTCCATGTCGCCGTTGACGAGGGCTTCGAATGAGTCGATGGTCTCGGCGACTCCAGTGAAGATGCCTTCTTGACCGGTGAAGATCTCGGCCACAAACATTGGCTGTGACAAGAATCGTTGCACCTTGCGGGCACGGTCCACGGTCACACGGTCTTCTTCGGAGAGCTCATCGAGACCAAGAATGGCGATGATGTCTTGTAGTTCCTTGTAGCGCTGCAGAATTTCCTGCACGCGGCGGGCAACGTCGTAGTGGCGTTGGCCAACAACGTTGGGGTCAAGGATGGTCGAGGTCGACGACAACGGATCCACTGCCGGGTAGATACCCAACGAGGCGATGTCACGGCTCAATTCGGTGGTTCCGTCGAAGTGCGTAAATGACGTGAACGGAGCGGGGTCGGTGTAGTCATCTGCGGGCACGTACACGGCCTGGAGCGACGTAATCGACTTGCCTCGGGTCGAGGTAATGCGTTCTTGCAGCTGGCCCATTTCGTCGGCCAGCGTCGGCTGGTAGCCCACAGCCGATGGCATACGACCAAGAAGCGTCGACACTTCGGAACCGGCCTGCACGAAGCGGAAGATGTTGTCGATGAACAACAGAACGTCTTGGTTCTGAACGTCGCGGAAGTACTCGGCCATGGTTACACCGGCAAGCGCTACACGCAGGCGCACGCCCGGTGGTTCATCCATCTGACCGAACACTAAGGCTGCTTTGGAGAGCACAGTTGCGGCATCTTCGCCAGCGCCCATCTTGGTCTCGCCCATTTCGATGAAAAGGTCGGTACCTTCACGGGTGCGTTCGCCCACACCGGCAAACACCGACACACCACCGTGGTTCGAAGCCACCCGGGTGATCATTTCCTGAATGAGCACGGTCTTGCCCACGCCAGCGCCGCCGAACAGGCCGATCTTGCCACCCTCTTTGTAGGGGGTGAGCAGGTCGATGACCTTTACGCCGGTCTCGAACATGTTCGATGACGGCTCAAGCGAGTCGAATGAAGGCGCAGGACGGTGGATTTCCCACCGCTCAGTAATGTTGACTTCGCTTTCGTCGACGTCGAGAGGCTCGCCGATCACGTTCCAGATGTGGCCCAAGGTCACGTCGCCGACCGGCACCATGATGCCGGCGCCGGTGTTGCGAACTTCGGTGCCACGCTGCAGGCCATCGGTTGGTTTGAGCGCAATGGCTCGAACTCGGCTGTCGCCGAGCTGCTGTGCGACTTCGGCCATGATGGTCGTGGTTTCGCCGTCGATAACGACGTCGAACGCTAGCGCAGTGTTGATCTCAGGTAGAGCTCCCGGTGGGAACTCCGCGTCGATCACCGGGCCGGCGATCGAGATTATTTTTCCGCTCTTAAGCGTGGCGGGTGCATCGGTGACAGTCATAGTCATTCCTAAAAGATGTGGGCTTGATGCTTGTTAGTTCGTCTGCTGAAGGATTTGTGCGACCTTGTCGGTCGTTTCATCGTCGCCGCCGCCGAGTGCCTCGGCGCCGCCTACGATTTCCATGATCTCGGTTGTAATTGCTGCTTGACGCGCGCTGCTGAGCTGGCGTCCAAGTTTGGTAATGAGTTCTTCGGCGTTGTCCGTCGCCGCTTTCATGGCTCGCTGGCGGTTCGCGTGCTCTGAGGCCGACGAATCAAGCAGCGCCGAGAACAGGCGGCTCTCAACGTAGCGAGGCAGCAAGGACTCAAGCACGCCGTCGGCAGAAGGCTCGAACTCGAACTGCGCCTTGGCGCCAGCGTCGCCGCCGCCTGCGGTGGCGATTGTTTCAACCGACTCAAGTGGCAGGAACTGACGGACAGCCAGCTTCTGGGTTCCAATGCTTACGAATTCGGTGAAGATCAAGATGACCTGATCAATATCGCCACTTATGAACTGGTCGCTGACGTACTCAGCGACTTCGCGGGCCGAATCGTAATCGGGGGTATCAGTGATGCCCTCGTAGAACGCATCGATTGCGTAGTTGCGGAACTTGAAGTAGTCGCGGGCCTTCTTGCCAATAAGGATCAACGAGTAGTCGATGCCATCGGCAGTGCGGGCCATGAGCTCACGCTCAGCAGCACGAATGACCGTTGAGTTGTACGGGCCAGCGAGACCACGATCTCCCGCGATCACCACGTAGGCGACCTTGGCGATCTTCTCGGGAGCCTCGAGCAGTGGATGGCTTGCGCTTGCGCCGCCCTTAGCAAGGTCCTCGATGACGCCGGTGATGCGCGCCGCATACGGGCGAGCCTCGTTGGCCCGAGTCTGCGCTTTGGCTACTCGGGTGGCGGCAATCAGTTCCATAGCACGAGTGATTTTCTTCGTGCTCTGAACGCTTGCGATACGGCGCTTTAGGATGCGCTCCTCGGCTCCAGGAATGGCTCAGCCCTCCTGTGGACGTGCGATGTCAGTCTCGGGAAGAGTGACATCGCTGTCGACCATGCCGGTCGCTGCGGCGGCTTGGGCTGCGGCCTCGGGGGCGTCGCCAGCTGCGGCGGCGGTTGATTCGAACTGCGCTACGAAAGCGCCAATGATGGAATCGAGTTCGCCTGTGTCAACGTTGCCAGTGCTCTTGATGCCCTCATAGAGCGCACCATGGCGACCCGCGACGTAGTCGAGCAGTTCGGTTTCGAACCGGTTGACGTCGCTGACGGGAATGCCGTCGAGGTAGCCGTTGGTTGCGGCGTAGAGCGAAACGACCTGCTGCTCAACCGGCATAGGCGAGTTGATGCCCTGCTTGAGTAGCTCGGTGAGCCGGTAACCACGGTCAAGTTGTGCTTGTGACACCGCGTCGAGGTCAGAACCGAACGAGGCGAATGCCTCGAGCTCGCGGAACTGCTGCAAGTCAGACTTGAGCGTGCCTACGGCGGTCTTCATGGCCTTGATCTGGGCGGCAGAACCTACCCGTGATACTGACACACCTACATCTACTGCCGGGCGAAGACCCGACTTGAACATGTCGTCCTGCAAGAAGATCTGACCATCGGTGATCGAAATCACGTTGGTCGGGATGAAGGCAGAAACGTCGCCGGCCTTGGTCTCGATGACCGGAAGGGCGGTGAGTGAACCAGCACCGAGCTCATCGCTGAGCTTGGCGGCGCGTTCGAGCAAGCGGCTGTGCAGGTAGAACACATCGCCGGGGTATGCCTCGCGGCCCGGTGGGCGGCGTAGCAACAGCGACATTTGACGGTAGGCCTCGGCCTGCTTGGAAAGATCGTCGTAGACGACAAGGGCGTGATCGCCATCTTCCATCCACTGCTGACCAATGGCGGAACCAGCGAATGGTGCCAAGTACTTGAACGGTGCCGGGTCAGAGGCCGGCGCCACAACGACCACCGTGTATTCCATGGCGCCGATTTCTTCGAGAACGGCGACGTTCTGGGCAACGGTCGAGGCCTTTTGACCAATCGCAACGTAGATGCACTTCACACCTAGGCCACGCTGGTTGATGATCGTGTCGAGCGCGATCGTGGTCTTGCCAGTCTTGCGGTCACCAATGATCAGCTCTCGCTGGCCACGACCGATTGGGATCAAGGAGTCGATGGCCTTGATGCCGGTCTGCATGGGCTCGTGCACGGGCTTGCGACCCATGATGCCGGGCGCCTGGACTTCCATCTGACGGGTTATAGCGCCCACCAGTGGGCCCTTGCCGTCGATTGGAGTGCCCAATGCGTTAACCACCCGGCCAAGCAATGCGTCGCCAACCGGCATCGACAAGATATCGCCGGTAGACCGCACGGTCTGACCTTCTTGGATCTCGTCGACTTCGCCGAGAACAACGGCACCGATGCTGTCTTCGTCGAGGTTCAGCGCCAACCCAATCATGCCATTTTCGAACTCGAGCATCTCGTTGACGGCTGCGTTCGGCAGACCGCTCACTCGAGCGATGCCGTCGCCGACCTCGATAACGTGGCCGACCTGGCTGGCTTCGAGCGATGGCTCGAAACCTTCGAGATTCTTGGTAAGCGCTGCTGTAATGGCGCTGGTGTCGATCGTGAGATCACTCATGTTGAACTCCCTGGGGCTAGAGCGACTCACGCAGGCGGTTCAACCGCGTGCGCACGCTTCCATCGATAACGGTGTCGCCGACGGTGGTGATCAAGCCACCAACGACAGACGGATCCTGGATGACTTTGACATCGACCTCGGTACCGAGCTTGGCTGCAAGTGCAGTGGCAAGTCGGTTGCGCTGGTCGTCGGACAGAGCAACTGCCGAACGAACGGTTGCGACCTGCTTACCTGACGAGGTTGCGGCACGTTCGGCAACAGCCGACGCGATCTTGCCGAGGTCCGAACCTCGGCCAGCACCTACGACCATGGATACAAGACCCTTGGTAGCAGCTCGGGCCTTGCCGTCAAGCAAGTCGTCCATGATCTGGATCTTGCGTTCAGCGGGCATACGAGAATCGCTAATTGCGTTGCGAAGATCGTCGTTGGTGTCCACGGCGCGACCCACAGCAAACAGTTCGTCGCTGATGCCTTGGACATCGCCTTCGGCGTGCGCAATAGCAAGCATGGCATCGGCATAGCCGTTGATGCGGTCACTCATCGTGCACTTCCTAGGGCCGTGATGTAGTTGTCTACGAGCGAGGATTGGCCAGCAGCGTCGAGGCTTGAGTGCACGACCTGTTCAGCAGCACCTACGGCTTGTGCCGCAACTTCGGCTTGGATATCGGAGCTGGCCTGGACCTTCATCGACGCGACATCGGATTGGGCTTTGGCCCACATGTCGTTGACGAGTTGCTGGGTCCGGTTTGCTGAGTCCACTCGAAGCTGTTGTGCAGCCTCTTGGCCTTCGGTGATGATGCGCTCTGACTCAGCGTTGGCGTCGCCCAGCTGGGCAGTCGCTTCGGCGATCTTGGCGCGTGATTCAGCGACCTGGGCCTCGGCCGCAGTTGCATCTGCCACTGCGTCGGCCTGCCCCTTTTCGAGTGCAGCCTTGAATGCCGGCAAACCCTTCTTCACGAAGAAGAATGCGATGACGGCGAATGCGGCGATTGCCCAGTACATCTCTTTGGGATCACTGGGAATGAACTTGCCGTTAGGACCTTCGGCCGCGATGAGCTGAAAGAGAGACACTATGACTTCACCCCATTCAAGTACGTGTCGATGACACCCTGGTTCGCAGCCAGGTCAACATTGCGACCAAGCACCTTGCTCGCAGCGCCAACGGCGAGTTGAGAAACCGCTCCTTTGGCACCGGCAAGAGCCGTGACTCGGGCCCCGTCGATCTCGCGTTGGGCGTTGGAGCGCAACTTGGCGATCTCGTCGTCGACTGCTGCGACTGCAGCGGCGCGCTGGCCATCGGCTTCCTCGCGTGCTGCGTCAACAATGCCGGCAGCCTGAGCCTTGGCAGCGCCAATACGTTCTTGGTGTGCGGCCCTGATCTGAGCAAGCTCGGACTCGGAATCGGAGACAGAATCCTGTCCGGTTCGCACTCGGGCCTCGCGCTGGTTGCGGCCATCGATAATCGGCGGCAGAAGCACAAATTTCATGAGTGCCCAAAGGCCGAAGAAGAAAATAGCGGTCCACAACAGCTCGGGCCCGTCGGGAAGGATGAGCTTTAGCCCGTCCCACTCTTCTTCAGTCTCTGCAATAAGCAGAATATTCATGCAACACCTCCCTCGGTAGTCGGTTCGTCCGTCATCGGACGGATCAGACGAACTTGAGAAGGATGAATACAACGAAGCCGATCAAGGCGAGTGCCTCGGTAAAGGCAATGCCGAGGAACATCGTGGTCTGGACCTGACCAGCCGACTCGGGCTGGCGAGCCATGGCCTGAACAGCCTGGCCAACGAGGTAGCCAATGCCGATACCAGGGCCGATTGCGGCCAAGCCATAGGCGAAGCCGGCGCTCGAAGCTGCGGCGGTGGCCTTGGCTTCGGTGGCAGTTTGCAACAGTGCCAATGTGGTGCTCATTTGGAATGTCTCCTTGGATGAATCTCTGTACGAGAAGGGTTGCTAGATAATCCTGTGTGCAGCAGCGCTTAGTGCGCTGGGTGCAACGAGCTGCCGATGTACACGGCGGCCAGGATGGCGAATACGAAACCTTGGATGAAGCTCACGCCGACTTCGAAGCCGGTGAAGGCAATGAGTCCAGCGAAGGAGCCTAGGAAGGCGAATGGCTGAATGATGAAGCCCGTGAGGCCGTCGAACAGCTTAGCGAAGGTGCCAATGGTGAGCACGCCGAAGGTCACGAGCAGGATGTGACCAGCCAGCATGTTGGCGAACAAACGAACGGCGTGGCTGAGTGGGCGAGCAATGAAGGTTGAGAACAACTCGATGAAGCCCACGAAGCCGCGCATGAACGGGTTCTCGATACCTGGCGGCCAGATGATGTCTTTGACGTACTTCAGGCCGTGATGCTTGATGCCCACAGCGATGAACATAACCCAAACGGTGAGCGCGTAGATCAGGGGGCCAGCCATGCGAGCGTTACCTGGCATGTTGAAGAACGGGATGACCTCGAAGATGTTGTTCAGCGCAATGAACAAGAACAAGGTGGTGAGCAGCGGAACATAGGGCTCGTAGCCGTGGCCGATGCCGGGCTTGGCGATCTGTTCTTCTACGAACTTGACAATGCCCTCGGCGACAATCCGGATCTTGGATGGCCGATCGGCTGAACCGCCCCGGGCCATCATGAAAATGGTCACGACGATCAGAAAGGCGATAAGCCCGATCAGCGCGATCTTGTTGAAGGCAAAAGCGGTGCCATCGCCAAAGAGAGCTGGCCATTCGACCAGGTTCCGCGGCGGCGGAAAGGGAACTGCCGACTTGGCCTCTTCGGCTTCAGCAAATGCAATGAGCGCGTTCATGGTGTTGACACGGACTCCTTCTTAGAGGTATCGGACACGCCAGCGCCGGGCTTGAGACCCGGGTAAGCGAGGCTTCCAGAGATGTAGCGGAGCTCCCAAAAGAGCAGCCCCAGATGAGTGATGATGATGGTTACGCACAGCACAACCAAATCGATCCAACCTGCGTTACGCACCAGCAGCACTGCCGCAGCGACAATTGCCATGCGAAGCAAGAATCCAAACCCGGCCCCGCCAGCGAGTGCAGCGAAGGAAATTCGGGCGGTGACCTGCATGATCCAGGCCGAGAGGAAGAAGTTCACCATGACGATGGCTAGGCCGAATGCCACGGACCACGCGCCAGCAGAACCTGCGAAGAGGTAGCCGATGCCGATGCCGATGGGGGCCACGATGACACCGCGTTTGAGCATGTCGAGCACGACCTGCATGACGGGCGATTCGCCCGTGAATTGGCTCAGCAGTGGATTTGACTCGTTGACCTCGACACCAAAGGAGTTACTCATTGAGCAGTCCGTTCGTGTTTGGCAGTGCGAAATTCGGTCTCGGCGACCATTTGGGCTTGGTACTTGATGTAGATGCTGTATCCAGCGCCGATGAAACCAGCGATCGAGAAGATCAGGGTGAACACGGGCACGATACCGATGACTACATCGATCCAAAAGCCCAAAGCCGCCGCAGCAATAGCGGCAACCACGAGTTCGTACGAACCCGTGGATTGGTGCATTGCACCCGTCAGTTCTCGTCCGATCTCGCGCTCGGGCGGAAGTGTCACTGAGACCTCTGCGTGCAGGTAGGGGCTACGAGTCTTGGCCAGTACGCGTTACGGGAAACACGAAGTCCCCTACACACCCGCTTCGACACTTGTGAATCTATCCACAAAGTCCGCGCGGGCGCCACCTTTCATCAGAATTTATAAGGCAATTCTTCGAGCAGTAACCCCAGGAGCCTCATCTCTTTCGCGTTTGGGCCGACAGCGGCCACTACTCAATGCTGGCGCATGGTTCAACATGACCGCCATAGCGCCGATACTTGCATGGTGAGTCACCCGCTCGAGACAACCTCGCCGTACGCGTGGTTTGCCACGCTCTGGCCGATCGCGGTGATTTTTCACTTGGCAGGAAACGACGCCAACCTCGTTCGACTCACCACCATTGGCTGGTGGCAGTTGCCGTTCCTGGCCGCCGCAGTCGCCATGCTGACCCGCCCCACCCCGACCAAGGCGTTGTTGCTCGCCGTTGTGCACCTACCGGTTGTCGTCATCAAGCTCCCTGTCGTTGGCAACCACGAGATCCTGCTGCTGCTCATTGACTTAGCCGTGATCATTGGTGTGCTCACTCGCAGAAAGCACTGGATCCCAAGCGTTGTGCCACCGCTTCGGTGGGTGCTACTGATTGCCTACTCTGCCATTGCGTTCTCAAAGCTCAACAGCAGCTTTGTCGATCCCCTGGTGAGCTGCGCAGTCATCTTCGGTGATGAGTTCGGCAACTGGGTCAACGTATCGGTGAGCAACTCTGCGGTGCTGTCAAACATGGCGATCGCCATAACCTTGATTGCGGAGTTGTCAATTCCCATCCTGTTGATGATCCGACCACTTCGGCGATTCGGCGTGATGCTTGGGCTTGGGTTCCACACGCTGCTCGCACTTGAACCAAGCGGGCATGTTTTTGATTTCACGTCGGTCCTGTTCGTATTCTTCCTGCTGTTTCTCACGCCGCCCGCCTCGACCGCGCTCTCCCAAGCTGTTGAACGAGCCCGTTATGGCGGCGGACTACCTCGAATAGCGACGGTTCTCGCCGTGATGGCGATCGGCAACCTGATTACTCACCGGCTACTCGTCGCTGGCAACGATTTGCCCAAATGGCTGTTCGACTTTCCGTTTTTTTTGGCGTACGCGGTTTTCATCTTTCGAACCGTTGGCCCGGCCACCCGAGGTGATCGCGGCTCACCATCGCGACTTGCGTTCCGCATCGCGCCGGCGATGGGAGTGATCGTGCTGCTTACCTCGCTCAACGCGGTGTCGCCGTACGTTGAGCTTCGCAGTGCCGGTGCATTCACCATGTACTCGAACCTCTCGGCTTATAACGGCCAGACCAACCACTATCTTCTGCCGGGCACCCTGCCGCTTGGAGATGCACCGAGGCTCTACAACTACGAGCCAGACCCCGACACCGCGATTGGACTCGACTTCTATGACAAGGGCGGCTTCCTCGTGCCCGAAGCCAACCTGGCGCAGTGGGCAAACACTTACCCCCACCTCGATGTCCACGTTGAGCTCGTAGCGGGAGAAGGCAGTCCTCGCATCGTGTCTGTGCAGGAGCTCGCCACCAACGTCGACGCTGCAGACTCAATTACAGAACGTGTGCTGCATATCAGGCCGATCGACCCCGATCGGCCAACAAGTTGCGCCCGCTATTGGGGCCCCGCCAATTAGGCCGCAGGAATCGCTGCGTATTGGGGCGGCGCCCAGCCGGGCTTGCGCCAAAGATGGTTAGCACGATCCCTCCAAGACTCCGCTTGTCGAACGTCGCGGGCCATATCGATCCATTCGTGCGAAGCGATCCGCAGCGGGTTGAAGCTGTCGACGTTCTTGGTGAGTCCGTAACGGACGCGTTCGCCCTCGGGCTCAAACGTGCCGAATAGCCGATCCCAAATGATCAAAATGCCGGCGTAGTTGCGATCGAGGTACTGGGGATTCACGCCATGGTGAACCCGATGGTGTGACGCCGTATTGAGCACTCGCTCAGCACCGACCGGCAGGCGGTCGACCATTTCAGTGTGCACCCAGTATTGATACAGGAGATTGATTTCACCAGCACGGGCGACTTGCCACGGGCTGAACCCAAGAGCGAACAGCGGCAGATAGACCCCGTGTGCCACGAAACCGGTCCAGGACTGACGCAGCGCGGTCGACAAGTTGTACCGCTCGCTCGAGTGATGGTTCACGTGTGCCGCCCACAGCACGCGATGTTCATGGCTGAGCCGGTGGCTCCAGTAATAACAAAGGTCCCAGGCCAGCACCGCCGCCAGGAACCCGGTTCGCCCGGCACCAAGTCGGGCGAACCGACGAGTGAACACCCTGGTGTCGAGGGGCGTCAGGAACTTCCCGGCATATCCGTTGATGACCAGGCTGCCAAGACCCATGGCCATGCTTGCTGCTGCGTCTTTGGTCTCGTAGCCGAGGGGCGCAGCAACATTGCTTTCTGGGACGTCTTCGGTGATGTCGACCGTGGACCGGCGATGCAGCGCGATGCATTCGATGGCAATGGTGGCCAAGAACGCCGGCACCGCAGCCCGGGTGGCATTTCCGCCAATGAGTTTGCGCAACGTCGCCATGACCTTCATCGCATGACTCAGATCGCTGATCGGGGCTGAGACAACACCTGCGCAGCCTATGGCTGGCGGCGGCGACTGCTACTCACAAGATTTCAGGTGCTGAGCGCAATGCGCTCCAGGTCGTGCTGCGTGAGGTCGCCCTGGCGCAAGACCACGATGTCGCCATCGCCACCGACGCGAGCCACGGTGGAAGCTTGCCCTTCGCAAGGGCCGCCGTCGATGGTGACGCGCACTACCCCATCGAGAGCGTTTACGGCAGCAGCCGCGTCGATCGGCGTTGACTCGCCACTCAGGTTTGCGCTGGTCGTGGCAAGCGGGCCAACCGCCAACGCAAGCGTTCGGACAAAGGCATGGTCGGGGCATCGCACACCGACGGTGCCATCGTCGCGACCAATCGAATCACTGACGGACTCGAGTCGCTTCAGCACGAGGGTTAACGCCCCCGGCCAGCATTGGCTTGCTACTCGACGCTCAAATCTGTTCAAGTGCGCGAGCTGGGCTGCCTGATCGACGTCGCCGACCAGTACGGCGATCGAGCGTTCGACGGGGCGGCGCTTGAGTAGGAACAGTTGGTCCAGGGCGTCGTGGTCCCCGGCACGGACGGCCAGGCCGTACACCGTGTCGGTCGGCAACACGATTGGTTCACCGCGCTCGATCGCTTCGATCGCTGCGCTCAGGCCAGCCGCATCGGGTTGTAGGACCGGATTACTCACGGATTGCGCGCTACCAGCGCCCGGTCACGGTCTGCGAGGTCGCGATGAGTTTTCACATCGACGTAGCCCGCTCGGACTGCTATCTCTGCGGCAGCGCCGAGCTGAGTTTCGCCCAGCTCAAGCACCAATGCGCCACCGGGTCGCAACCAGGCTCGAGCACCTTCGATGAGCAACTCGGCTGCTTCGAGTCCTGTTGGCCCTGCGAATAGGGCGGCGCTCGGTTCCCAATCAGCGACGACATCGGGAATCTGTTCGTGGTCAGCGATATACGGCGGGTTGGAAATGATCACGTCGAATTGCCCCATACGTTCAGGGGG
>Ga0079202_10000095_pt1 | contig 20715 bp, 14 predicted proteins | sample PorBlaBluebeHill_FD_68601 | JGI IMG/M metagenome (GOLD analysis project Ga0079202, IMG submission 68601) | Marine algae microbial communities from Blueberry Hill - Blueberry Hill, Maine | ecosystem: Host-associated > Algae > Red algae > Blade | place: USA: Blueberry Hill, Maine
GTACAGAAGGCCATCAGCACGACCAGGATCAGACGCAGCCGCGGCAGGTCGAGACCGAGGCTTGCCGCGCTCGATTCGCCGAGCACGAGAGCGTCGAGAACCCCGGCAAATCGCACCGCAATCGGCAACGCGATGAACAATCCGGCCGTGAGCACGATGACGCTTCGCCAACCGAGAAGTCCGGTGGTGCCGAGCAGGAAGACTTGCTTGCCACGCAATGCCTCGGGTGCCAATAACATCAGAAGATCGGCGATGGCGCCCAGTAATACACCCACGACCACGCCTCCCAGCAGCAGGACCAGCGGTCGTGCCGCGCCCCCTGCCAGCAACAGCGTCAACATGACACCGAGCAGTGCGCCGATGAAAGCGGCGCCGGTCAGGCTTAATTGTGCAAGCCAGGAGAGGCCGCCGAATGCGCCGCCGGCAACGCCGATACTTGCCACGAAATGCACCGTGACAACCCCCAACCCTGCCCCTGCGGCGCTACCGAGCAGGTAAGGGTCAGCCAGAGGATTGCGAAATAGACCTTGTGCCAGAGCGCCCGCCATGCCGAGCAACGCGCCCGCCACCCAGGCACTGAGCGAACGGGGAGCACGGATGGCACGAATCAGTTCCGCTTCACTGTCCCAGGCCAGCGACCACCCTTCGCTACCCGCCGAAAGACCGGCAAGCAGCGCGAGAACACTGGCGCAACCGATCAGCCACGCGAAGGCTCTGGTAGTCACTCGCCGCTCGGCGGTGGCAGCCCGGCAACACAATCGGCCAGATAGCCAGCCGCTTCACCGAGCCGTGGGCCAGGACGCACCAGCACGTCGTAGCGGGCCTTGTCGAAGCCACAGAACCGTCCTCCCTGCAACGCGTGCAGAGCGCGCCAGCCCGGACGATCACGCATGCCGTCGACACCCTGGCGAGAACCCATGATGAGGTCCGGATCGGCTCTGACGACGAACTCGGGATTCAGCTTGGGGAACGGGCCGAGCGATGCCGGTACGACGTTCGCAAGTCCGATGCTCGCCAGCAGTTCGCCAATGAACGAGGACTCACCGGCGGCATAAGGCGCCGCAGAGATCTCGAAATAGACCGATGCGCCGTGCCATGTCCCGGTGACGCGCGCGGCGGCCTTGCGTTGCTGTTCATCGATGCCTCTCAGCAACAATGCCGCCGCCTCGGGACGGCCCAGTACCTCGGCAATCAGCTCGATGGCCTGTCGAGAATCGGCAAGCGAACGGGGCTCGATGGCGATCACCTGCAGACCGAGCGATTCCAGGCGGTCGACCACGCGCGTGGACTCGGCCGCAAACACCACATCCGGCTCGAGCGCATACACGCGTTCGACCTGAATGTCGCCAAGACCACCGAGCACGGGCAATGCTCGGACCTGGTCCGGCCAGTCGGAAAAGCGATCGACGCCAATCAAGCGATCGCAGGCATCCAATGAACAGATGGTCTCGGTCAATGACGGCAGCAGGCTGATTACCCGGGTCGGCACTGCATCGAAGCTGACTTCCACACCGCGTGCATCGGTCACGCTGTAGGGCACTGCCCACACGTCAGCGGCGAACGTTGCCGGCAGGCAGAGCATCGACAGGAAAAGGAACCCTGCCCGCGAGCATCCTCGCAAGCGTATCAGGCGGCGGTCCGATGGTCGCAGCCACGGTTTGCGAATACCTGGCTCAGATCCCATCGATCGCTATTCCGGGAGACGCTTCCAGAGATGCACCTTGGCGATATCCTCGCGGCCGATGCGCATTGCCATGGGCTCGACACCATAGGGCGTGAAACCGAGTGAGCGGTACAGGCGCGTGGCAGCTTCGTTGCCTTCCGTGACCGTGAGACTGACGGCGCGCACAGAAGTAGTCTGGTGCAGCTCGGTGAGAAGGCGCGTCAGCAGCAGACGGCCGACGCCCAGATTCCTGAATGCAGCGTCAACCGCCATGCCGAATACCGTGGCCTTGTGGCGGGTTCGTTCACGATCGCCGGGCAGAGCACCGACAACGCCGATCAGCGCGCCTTCGTGCCAGGCGCCCATGACGAGAGAGGCCTCGCCATCCTCCCCGGTCAATCGATCTTCCCACCAGCTCAGGGGCAACGGCGCGCGCTCGGAGACGGTGCTGAGAAACGCGGTCGGATCCGATGAGAACGTGGCAAGCATCAAGGCTCGCCAGTCTGGACAATCGCGGGGCCGCAGTTGCCGAACGGCGAAACCCTCCTCCGTTCGGCCGAAACGCTCGAGCAACGCCTGTCGTGCCTCGGCCGTCAGGCAAAACTCGGCCCGGGTACCTTCGAGAGTGACAACGTCGGCTCGCTTGACCACACCGGATCTCCCTTGCAACACGGCCCATCGTGGCGGCCCAGCGCGAGTCGCCCGGCGCGGACGAAACACCCGCAGATCGGGTGTCGCCCGTGCAAACGAACCGGACTCAGCCGGCCTTCTTGCGCTCTTCCGCTTCCTTGATGACCACCTCGGCCACGTTCTTCGGACACGGCAGATAATGACTGAACTCCATCGAGAACTGGCCGCGACCCGACGTCATGGTGCGCAGGTCGCCGATGTAACCGAACATCTCCGACAGCGGCACATCAGCCTTGATGCGGACGCCGGTCGGCCCCGGCTCCTGGCTCTTGATCATGCCGCGACGACGGTTCAGGTCACCGATCACGTCACCGACATGATCTTCGGGCGTGAACACGTCGACCTTCATGATCGGCTCGATGATCTGCGGACCCGCTTTCGGAATCGATTGCCGGTACGCGGCCTTGGCGGCGATCTCGAAGGCAAGTGCCGACGAATCCACCGCGTGGAAGGCACCGTCGTTCAGGATGACGCGAAAATCGAGCAGGGGGTATCCCGCAAGCACGCCGGTATGCATGCTTTGCTTGAAGCCTTTCTCTACCGCCGGCCAGTACTCGCGCGGCACATTGCCGCCGGTGACCTTCGACTCGAATTCGAAGCCGGTGCCCGGTTCGGCCGGCTCGATGGTGTAGTCGATACGACCGTACTGGCCCGATCCACCCGACTGCTTCTTGTGCGTGTACGTATCCTCGATCGGCTGCGTGATCGTCTCGCGATAGGCTACCTGCGGCTTGCCGACCTCGACCTCGATGCCGTGAGTACGCTTCAGGATATCGATCTTGATGTCCAGATGCAGCTCGCCCATGCCCATCAGGATGGTCTCACCCGATTCCTCATCGGTCATGACCCGGAACGACGGATCCTCGGCGACCATCTTGCCGATGGCAACACCCATCTTCTCGTTACCGGCCTTGTCTTTCGGCGCGACCGCGATCGAGATGACGGGATCGGGAAAGACCATCGGTTCGAGCGTTGCCGGGTGCTTCGGGTCGGCAAGGGTGTGACCGGTCTGGACATTCTTCATGCCGAGCACGGCGACGATATCGCCCGCCTGGGCGTGGTCGAGTTCGATACGATCGTCAGCGTTCATCTCGACGATACGACCGATCCGCTCGTTCTTGCCGGTGAAGGTGTTCAGCACGGTGTCGCCCTTGGCGATCTTGCCCGAGTAGATGCGGATGAACGTCAGCGCGCCGTAGCGGTCGTCCATGATCTTGAAGGCCAGTGCTCGCAACGGCTTCGACGGATCGACGATGGCTAATTCACCGGTCTCGGTGCCTTCGAGATCGACCTCGGGCTGCGGCTGCACCTGGGTCGGATCGGGCAGGAAGTCGACGACACCGTTGAGTACCGGCTGGATGCCCTTGTTCTTGAAGGCCGAGCCACAGTACGTCGGGAACCACTCGAGCGCGATCGTGCCCTTGCGAATGCACGCCTTCAGGGTATCGATGTCGGGCACTTCGCCCTCGAAGTACTTCTCCATGGCCACATCGTCCATCTCGAGAGCCATCTCGACGAGTTCTTCGCGCCACTTGGCAACATCGTCTTTCATGTCGTCGGGTACATCCGTGATCTCGTAGGCTTCCGGATTACCGGACTCGTCCCAGATCCAGGCCTTCTCGGTCAGCAGGTCGACCACGCCCTTGAAAGCGTCTTCGGTGCCGATCGGCAACACCATCACGATCGGCCGCGCAGCGAGCACGTCCTTGATCTGCTTGACGACGCGATAGTAGTCAGCGCCCATGCGATCGAGCTTGTTGACGAAGATGACGCGCGCCACTTCGGACTCGTTGGCATATCGCCAGTTGGTCTCTGACTGCGGCTCGACGCCGCCCGAGCCACAGAACACGCCAACCCCGCCGTCAAGTACCTTGAGCGAGCGATAGACTTCGATGGTGAAATCCACGTGCCCGGGAGTGTCGATGATGTTCAGTCGATGGTTGTCCCACTCGCAACTCGTGGCCGCGGACTGGATGGTGATGCCCCGCTCCTGCTCTTGCTCCATGAAGTCCGTGGTGGCCTCTCCATCGTGAACTTCGCCGGTCTTGTGAATCTTGCCGGTGAGCTTGAGGATCCGCTCGGTCGTCGTCGTCTTGCCGGCGTCCACGTGGGCAAAGATACCGATGTTGCGGTAGTTGGAGAGGTCGGTCATGGGGGTCTCGCGGTCGGGGAAGAACGCCGGGGCCTCAGGGACCAGGCGACAAGATCACTGTCGACTGCAACAGTCGACGGAATAGCATCAAGGTAAAAACAGGGTTTGAAACGTGCGCCACGTCGGAACGACACTCACTCACGCCCATCGCCGCCGAAGGTTACGGGAACCTCGGCTGAAATGACGCACCAAAGTGTCACGACCCGGCGTGGGAGTGCCGGCCGACGTAAAACCGTCGATTATAGCGAAGAATGGGGCATGACGGAGACAAGACAAGTGACGAGCGACACGAATCGATCGTGAACGATCCGCGCCGCTCGCCAGACGACGAACGAGCCCCCATGCCGCGCGACGGCGCCAAGGTGGCTGCTCGCTGCATGACCGCCATCCTGCTCTGGGGATTCGTGCTTGTCGGTGCAGGTTTCCTGGCCGATCGCTGGACCTCGGCTCGCGAGGCGGCACGCGCGCCGCGCATTGTCGAGGGAAGCGACGACCAGGCCTTCGGACTCGAACTGAGCGCGGACCGGCGGGGGCACTATGTAGTCGTCGGCGAGGTCAACGGCCGCGGCGTGGAGATGCTGGTCGATACCGGCGCAAGCTCGGTCGCCTTTCCGGAGCAGCTGGCCCGCGAGCTCGGGCTCGAGAAGGGACGGCCCGGCCAGGTCGAGACGGCAGCAGGCACGACCAAGGCGTGGCGTGCGACCATCGACACGCTGCGCATAGGCCCCCTCGTCCGATACGATGTCGTGGCGACGATCACGGCTGGAATGACAGGCAATACGGCCTTGCTCGGCATGAGTTTTCTTCGCGACTTCGATCTTTCCCAACGCAACGGCAAACTCGTGATTCGCGAGCCCGATCGCAAGCCATGAAGCGACCTTGCAGTGATTCCATCATGCGTGGGGAACCTCCCTGCCAAACAGTGCTCGAAATGCACATATTTACGACATCGCAAGACTGCATACAGCGATACAGAGACGCGATTGCTAGAATCACACGGTAATATTCACTGGTGTATCAAGGGTGTGCGTTCGCCGCCGTACGCACATTCGACGAGGAACCTCGCAGGGACGTCATGCATATCACCGTAGTCATGGTTCTGACGTATATCGTCTGCTGCGTGCGGATCGGGACGGCTCCCTGGCGCTATTTTCAGTTGAACGCGCGCTACTTCTCCGATGCGGATGGCATCTTCTCGAAGCTCTCCATCGATCAGCTGATCCCGGCCCGCTGGCGCCTGCCACAGCAGCTCGATTCCGACGAACTCGAACCCGCAAGCTATCCGGTGTTCCTGAAACCCGAGTGGGGCCAGAACGCGCACGGTATCCACCGTGCCGACACACCCGACGATCTGGCGCGCATTCGCGCGACGCTTGCAGACGAACCGAAACGCTACCTCTTGCAGGAGGCGGCGCCGGGTGCTCTCGAATTCGAGATCTTCGGCATCGATGCCGATCGCTCGGACGGGATGCACGATGTGCTCACGGTGACGGAAGCGGTCAACGATTCCGAGCAATTTCCAATCAACAGCAAATACAACCGCCACACGCGCTATATCGAGATCACCCCGGAATTCAGTGAAGACGAGCGCCAGCAGCTGGCAGGATTTCTTGGCCAGATCGGGCGTTTCGGCATCAGTCGCATGAGCGTCCGGGCCGATTCACGACAGGCGCTGCTGGCCGGCCAGTTCAAGGTCATCGAAATCAACCTGTTCCTGCCCATGCCCATCAACCTCCTCGACGAGCGCTACACCGTGCGGCAACGGTGGCGATTCATCCGTCGAGCCATGATGGCGCTGGCACAATCCACTCGCCTGATCCAGCCGGTTGCCCGCGAGCGGGCCATCTTCACGCGCATGATGCTGTACGGACGCCATCGCGGCATGAGCAGACGGGGCATGACTACCGGAGCGCGCTTCGAGACCACCCGCTCCGCCGACTCGTGAAGAGCCCCAAGGCGCTGCTCTACGGGTGGGTCAGCCGCCGGTTCATGGCCGGATGCAGCAATTACAACTCGCTGGAGGTGCGCAAGCAGAGTCGCTCGAAGCGGCAGGCGCGCGAGATGTTTGCCGCACATGATATTCCGCACGCCAAGGGTCGCATCTTCCTCAATCCGCTCGATGCCCGGCGGTTTGCAAAAGAGCACGGCTTTCCGCTGTGCGTGAAACCGAATGTCGGCGGCTTCTCGCGCGGAAGTCATTTTCCCATCAACAACATGCGCGAGCTCGACAAGGCGGCTTTCGGCGTCAAGGCGTGGTGGCCGACCAGCGTGGTGGAGCAGTACCTCGAAGGCGCCAACTATCGTGTCCTGGCAACCGCCGACGAGCTCGTGTCCGTGATCCGGCGCTACGCACCGTACGTGGACGGCGATGGTGAACACAGCCTCCGCGACCTCATCGATGCCGAGAACGCCACCCGCGAGAACCTCAAACTCTACCCGACGATGCACCCGATCGGCAAAGAGCAACAGACTATCGATCACCTCGCCGGACACGGCTTGACGCTCGATTCGATACCCGCTCCCGGCGAACGCGTCACCCTCTTTCACCGGGTTGCCCTGGCACCCGGGGGTATCATCGAGACGATCGACCGCCGTACGATACCCGCCGTCAATCGCGAGCTGTTCCTGCGGGTCGTCAATGCCTTCGATGCACGGCTGTTCGGCATCGACGTCATCTTCGAGCAGGGCATCGAGATCGACTATCGCGAGCAACGCTGCATCTTCCTCGAAGTGAATTCCCGGCCCTACACGCGCATGCACGCCTATCCGCGCTATGGGACGGCCGACGACCTGCATGCTTTTCACGACGAGATGGACGCCCTGCCGCTCGCCGACTCCGATACGTTCTGAGACGCCGTTGGTCCCTCCTCAAGGCGGCGCCAGCCAGGGCCGTGGGCAGGCACGCCTGCAGAGGCATCCGCAGGGGCGGCTGCTCCATCGCTATCTCGGCACCCATTCGCTCCTGATCGGGCTCCTGCCGTTCTTCGTGCCGGTCTACCTCTGGGAACTGGGTCTCGGGATAGCCGGTCTCTGTCTGCTGGTCGGATTTTCCGGCCTGGCCTTCACCCTGGCGCTCGGTCCGTGGCAGCGCATGGCTTGCGGAACGCCTCTCCGGCGATTGATCGGCGCAAGCTTCGGTGCCGAGATTCTGCTGATCGTGTTGGTCGCGGCGGCCGGTTGGGCCATGTCGAACGATCGTTGCGCGCCGACAGACACAGCCGACCTGACGGCCTGCGCGAGCGGCCTCGCAACCGGCGGCGGTCTCATCTTGATGGCGTCCCTGATCGGACTCGCCAATGGCTTGTACAACGCTTTCTACTGGACTACGCAACGCGCGCTGTTTGCTGCCGCCAGCGAGGAGCACGATTCAGGTCGTCGGTACGGCAATCTGCAGATCATCGTTGCCGTATTCCTGAAGATAGGCATATTGGCGGGGGGCCTGCTGATCGATGCCGACAAGATCGTCTGGATCCTCGCCCTGTCAGCGTCGAGCAGTGCGATCGCGACAGCCTGGCTGAGTCGTGATGCAGGCATGGCCCCACTGAACGAATCGCCGCCCATCAGTCTGCGGCAGGGCATCCTGTTTCGCGACAGGCGCGGCTCGGCGGGCATCTTCATACTCGACGGGCCGTTCCTGTACCTCGAAAGTCACTTCTGGACCCTGTCGCTGTTCCTGCTGGTTGCCGAAGATCACTCTCGCCTGGGACTGATCGTCGTCGTGCTCGCCGTGTTGTTCGCGCTCGTGTTCCTGTTCGTGCGAAACCGGATCGATCGTACGGCGGTCGACACCGTTTACCGCACGAGTGTGCTTCTCTATGCGCTTTCCTGGCTGCTTCGCATGTTCGTCGACGACGAGTCCTCCCTGTCGACGACTCTTGTCCTCCTCCTTGGCGTGACGTTCTGTTCATCACTGTTCAGAATGGCGTTCAACAAGCGCTTTTTCGATATCGCAAGGCACGCGAGCAGTCACGGATCCAGCCCATCGTCGTCACACTACCTCGTCATGAAAAGCCAGGTCTCGCAACTCTGGATCGCCATGATCTTTCTGCCACTGGGCTGTGTGCTGCCACTACTTGAAGTCTCTACGGAGGCCCTTCTGACGCTGTTCTACGGCATCGCTGCAGTGGCGTCGCTTGGCTACCTGTCCTATCGTCGCCACGAGCGCTAGTTCCTTACCGCCGAGCAAGACCGAACCCTCGAACAGGACTCCCGAATGGAACGGGGAGCTATGCTAACCTGCGCCACGCCAACGATGGTAACGCGCATGCAGGACAGTTCTCCGACGCCCCGGACGCCCCCACAGAGCGAGGCCCGCTCCTTCGACGATCCGGCAGCAGCCGTCGATCGCCTGATCGAGATCTACGACAAGAACACGCACTTTCTCCGCGACGCTTTCGCGCAATACCTGGAAGGCAATTTCGAAGGTGCCCGCTGCCGCGCCTTCTACCCCGAGATTCGCTTCCGCAACGACACGTTTGACCGGGTCGATTCGCGGTTGTCCTACGGGCATGTCGACGAACCCGGTCTCTACAGCACCACGATCACGCAACCGGCGCTGTACCGCGGCTACCTGATACACCAGCTCGAACTGCTGATAGAGAACCACGGGTCGAGCGTCGAAGTCGCCGAATCGAACGTGCAGATTCCGCTGCACTTCGCACTCGAGGCAGGCTCACCGGTGGCCGTCAAACGCCCCGAGAGCCTGACCGTGTCACTTCGCGATGCCTTCGACGTACCCGATATAGCTCACGTCAATGACTACATCGTCAACGGAACACACGAGAGTGTTCCCGGCATGCCGCGACCCCTTGCGCCGTTTCCGGCGCAGCGTGTCGACTACTCACTGCACCGTCTCGTGCACTATTCGGGCACGGCGCCCGAGCACTTCCAGAACTACGTGCTGTTCACGAACTATGCGTTCTACATCGACGAATTCTGTCGTCTGGCGCGCGAAAGAATGGCCACGGGCGATACCGATTACCTGTCGTTCGTCGAACCGGGAAATGTCATCACTCCCCGTGGCGAGACAGACCCGGTATCCGGAACCCGGCCGTTGCGCTCGCCGCAGATGCCGGCCTATCACCTGACATCGAAGAACGGCAAGGGAATAACTCTTATCAACATCGGTGTCGGCCCTTCCAACGCGAAGACCATCACCGATCACGTTGCCGTACTCAGACCACACGCCTGGCTGATGCTCGGACATTGTGCCGGACTGCGCACGACGCAGGCACTCGGCGACTACGTACTGGCACACGCCTATGTTCGCGAAGACAAGGTTCTCGACAACGACATACCGGTCTGGGTGCCGATCCCGGCTCTCGCCGAGGTACAACAGGCGCTCGAAGCCGCGGTTGCCGACGTCACCGGGCTCGACGGCTACGAGTTGAAGCGCATCATGCGAACCGGCACCGTCGCTTCGATCGACAACCGGAACTGGGAACTGCAGGATCAACGCGAACCGGTCCGCCGACTGTCGCAATCACGCGCCATCGCACTGGACATGGAGTCGGCGACGATCGCGGCGAACGGCTTCCGCCTGCGGGTCCCCTACGGCACCTTACTATGCGTTTCGGACAAGCCCTTGCAAGGCGAGCTGAAACTCCCTGGCATGGCATCGAAATTCTATCAGGAGCAGGTCGCCCAGCATCTCGAGATCGGCATGCTGGCGCTTCACAAGATGAGCGAGATGCAGCCCGAACGGCTGCACTCCCGGAAATTGCGAAGCTTCTTCGAGACGGCGTTTCAGTAGCGCGCTCGATACGCGCACGGTCAATGCGGCGGCGGCAGCAGACGATCCGTCAACGCCAGGTAGACCGCATCCACGAACGAGCGACCGAGTCGCGCACTGCGCTCGGGCGACCAGCCAACCGCAGGCCTGGGCGTATCGGCCGTGTCCTTGAACGGCATCTCCAGCGTCATTGCGAGACAACCGAAAGTCTCAGCCAGGTAATTGCTCGCGAAGGCGAGATTCGCGTTACCCGGTCGATTCCGAGGATAACCCCGGCGGGTCTGAAAATCGGGATTCAAGGCCGCGAGCGTGTGCTTGAAGGCAATCAGTTCGGCATCACGGGTCTGGTTCCAGCCGGGGACGCCTTCGGTACCGGCAATGAAGTTGTAAGGCAAGGCTTCATCGCCGTGAACGTCCAGCGCCAGATCCACACCGGTTTCGTGCATGCGACGGCGAACGTGATAGACCTCGGGGCTCTTCTCGATCGAAGGTTCGGCCCACTCGCGATTGAGGTTTGAGCCACAGGTATTGGTGCGCAGGTGACCACGCGCCGTACCGTCGGGATTCATGTTGGGAACATTATGAATATCGGCCATCGATCGCAAGGCACGCGACGTGGCGTCTTCCGTATCGAGCAAGCGCTCGAGCCAGCCTTCCATCCACCATTCCGCCATCGATTCGCCCGGATGCTGCCGCGCTATGGCCCAGACCTGGCGTCGTGACCCCGCATCCCGCTCGCCAGTGTGCGGGCCTTCAAGATGCAGACAATCGACCGAGTGGCCGTCCGCCGTGGTGGCGAGGCGTTCCAGCTCAACCCCGTCCTCACCGGCAACGCGTGCCATCAGTCGATCGTGTCGCTCGATCGAATAAGGGGCGAAATACGCGAACCAGAGAGAGTGAGCGCCGGCAGGAGCGGTCCAGGACAATTTGCCATCGATGTAGCTTGCGGGCGTGCGATACCACGAATCCAGATCATCCGTGGTCGCAACGTCATAATCTTCCCAGCCGTTCGGATAGGTTGTTTCCGATGCATTCTCGATGATCACCTGAACAGCTCGTTCACGGACACCGTCGAGTCTGAAATGAAACCACTGGAGAAACGCTGACGCCGTATCGGGTCGAATGGCGAGACGAACTTCGTCTCGAGACTGACCACGCAACTCGATGTTACCGCTGTCGAAAGCTGCATTGATCGTCAGTGTCACGGCTGCTCCGGTATTTCGCCGTCGAGCACGTAGACCGAGCCACCGCGCGTTCCCGGCTCCGCGAGGAGACGTAGCGGTGCACCGTCGATCGTCGGTTCCATTGTCGTACCGCCAACTGTTATCGCTGTATTGGCCGTGGAAAAGTAAATTCCCGGCACCAACAGGTTGTTCAGATCCGGCAGGTTGATGATATGCGACAGCAAGTAGTCGGTCGTGCTCGATGAGCCGATGCGGAGGTAGCCGTTGCTCGGCGCAATGATGATGAACGCATTGTTGATCGGGTCCGCGAGGGTAAGATCAAAGGAGTTCTCGGAAAGCAACGCCGCGAACTCACTCAGCTCGGGTGTTCCTCTGATGATATCGGTTGCCGACGCATTCGTCGGAATTGTCGGTACCAATGGCTCGTCACCACCTTCAGGCTCGGTGCCGTCACCCGCATCCACAACCGCCAGCAGCGTATCGATCGGATAAAGCGTACCGTTGGACGCCGATTGGGCCCGGCCTTCATTGAGCGTCACGGCTCTGCCCCCGGCGTCGACGATCTGCAGACTGCCATCTTCTCCTTGCAAGAGAGTCAGGGAGTTTCCGGCAGCGGTCGGCAAAGGTGATCCCAGCACCGACATGGCAGCCGTTGCATCGATGTTCGACAGAATGATGTGCTGACGCAAGCGGGCTTCGAGCAGGGCCAGTTCCTCGCTGGTGCTGATACTCTCGATGAACACCGATGAAGCCGCGAACGCATCGTTACTCGGTGCCAATAGCGTCAGGTCTTGAGATTCGTCATTCAATAGCGCGACGAGCGATGGCACTCGATCGATACCGGCGGCCACGGAGGACAGCCCGGCTCCGCCAACATCGACACAGCCGTCGCCATCGATGTCGCCGATCAACAAGCGGTCGTACAGCGTCGAGTCAACAGGCAGCGATGGATTGTCGGACGCACTGCAGTCGCCACCGATGACCACGCTGCTCGACGGTGTCTCCGATGAACATCCGATGGACAACAAGAAGCACAGAACGCAGGTCAGCGTTCCACCGGATGTAAGTTTCGGGCCACCCGTGATGTTGCTCATTCCGGACAGCTGCCATTGCAGCCCCGCTCGATTGACATTCATTGCCGCCCCTTATCCCGGTGATCCGTCCCTGAAAACCAAAAAAGGCCGGTGGATCTGGAGATCCACCGGCCTTTTTGTCATGACAGGCCCGGACAGAAGTCCGGGCGCCGTCGTTTCACCCCACCCCACTGACACTCAACATACGAGCCGGCGGGAAGATGAAGCCCTGCTTAGTCGCCGTAAACGTACAGTGCGCCGCCGCTCTGGGTTTCGACATAGGTGGCTGGCGAACCATTGACCGTAAGCGTCTCGCCTTCACCAGCAACGATGAACTCGATGGCTTGGCCGCCCGTGCCAGGGTAGCTGCCTGGTCCGACCGGGCCAGACGCATCGCCCGCCCGATTGGTGTGGACGTAGCTGACAACCGAGTCCGTAAGGTCTGGGTCAAACGTTCCGTCGGTCGGCGCGAAGATCACCTGGTTGTTGTTGCCTGGATCTTGCATCGACAACTGAAAGTTCGACGACTCAACTAAACCGAGGAAACCCGACAGATCGGCATTGTCCTGGATGGCCGCGTAGGTAGATCCTGCAGCGCCAGTAGAATCGCCGCCGGTTGTCGCACCGGTGTCTGTGCCTTCGCCATCTGTAGAGCCCGAATCGTCGCCTTCGGCAGGTGCATCAGAGGCCGCAAGAACGGAACCGATCACGTAGACGCTTGCGTTACCGCTGGAAGCGGAAGTTGCCGTGCCCAAAGGGATGACGTTGCTGTCATTGTCGGTGATCTGCAGCTCACCGCTTTCGGCGGCCGTGATGCTGACTGTACCGCCGTTGGCAACATCAACCGGCGTACCAGCCGCCACAATGGCTGCGGCCGCTGTTTCATCGATGTTCTGCGGAGCAACGTGGTACTGGAGAATGTTCTTCACTGCGTCTTCGTCTAACTCGCCAGCCGCTGCGAATGCATCATTGTTCGGTGCGAATACCGTCAGCAGTTCGTCCTCGTCGTCTAGAAGGTTGAGAAGGTCGGGATACGCGCCGAGAGCCGCTACCAGTGTCGACAGTTCTGGGATGCCCCCTTCCAACACGCCGTCGCCATCTTCATCGATGCCGCGAGCAAGGTCGAGAATGCTCGTGCCCGTCATTGTCGACTCGTCTTCGACTGGGGTACCACCCTCCGTACCACCGGTGTCCTCACCCCCAGCAGTATCTACACCGCCGGTGTCCACACCCCCAGCAGTATCTACACCGCCGGTGTCCTCACCCCCAGCAGTGTCTACACCGCCGGTGTCAACTCCACCATCAGCGGCTGTCGTCGCGCCGCCCTCGTCGTCGTCATCGCTGGACGAGCAACCCGCTACTGCAAGGCTTGCTGCGATGAGCGTAAGTGCAAAATACTTCTTGACCATCATGTGTTGATCCTCGTGAATTAAATGAAATGCCTGCAGCACGGCAGGTACTCGATCCTTCGGGACCTGAACAGGTCGAGTCCGTGCGAACCGATAACGTGATGCTAGCTGAAATCCTGGCGATGTCAGGCTGCCGACAATGCCCGGCAAAAAAACCGTCAAAAAACCGTCAAGCAGAACAACGCCTCGTTACAACTTGATCGCGCTGCATGTTACTGGCGTTGGCACACAAAAAGTACGACAGACTGTCCAGCCTTTCCAAACTTTCGGAATGACACTGAGTCCACGCTTCAAACAGCTGAAACCCAATGTATTTTAGGACGACGATCCCACAATTGCAATCGCCCGACGTCTTGAAGAGGCGCGACCTTAGCGGGTGTGTCGCTCATCAACACCGCAATGCTGGCCATTGGTATCAATTATTGACATGAGATACGGGCGCATGCTCAACCTGTCAAACCCCCGCCGCAGAAGTAGCCGACCGTATCGGGGCCGTCATCAGCCACCGTCACAGCATGAGCATCGTCTTCGGGAAAAAAGATCGGCCTTCCCTGGCCGACAAGGGCGTCCTGCCGCAATACCACTTGGAGGAGGTAGAACCGACAGCGACATAGCGCTGCCTTGCGATGAAGTATAACGTCGGACAACCCACCTTCCGATGACGATCCTGCATGTCAGTCTTGTCCCATGATCAGCAGTGACGGGGTAACTTTCGAACGACTGGCTGCGCATTTGACCGCCCTCCAGCAGTGCGCTGCGGGGCAACACGAACGCGCGTTACAGGTCTATGTGGTCGCCGGCGCCGTGCCATTGGACGCAACGAAACAGGAAGTCGATTCCCCTGATGTGGCAATCGACCGGGCTGATCGGATAACGAGACGGCTCGGGCTGGAGCAGTTGCGTTGCCTGCACGATGCACGACGCCTGGTTGATCCGGCCTTGCTCGCCGCCGACATTGGCACCCTCAGGACGGGCGGCTTGATGGTGTTGCTGATCTCGGCGGCCGACACCACGCGTTACACCCGCCGCTTGCGACGGCTGTTGACTTGTTTCGTCAAGGCCCGCCCTGCCATGACGCGATGCGAACCGTTGCACCTCGACGCTCTCGATGCCCTTGCCCGACTGTGCAATGACGACGCGCCGCCTGTCTCCCAGGCGACAGCCCCGGACACTCCGGCACGACGCACCGACTCTTCGCGAAATCGATCTGACGACCCTGACTCGATCGACAGCAACTGTACCGCCGCCATTCGCGAACAGGATGCAATGCTTGAGAGCTTGCAGCACTACGTGCTTGGCGGTTCCCGCCGGGTAGCCGTCGTCGAGGGCGCACGCGGTCGCGGCAAGTCTGCCCTGCTCGGACGCCTCGCAGCGCGGCTCGACACCCGTCTCGATACCCGGGACATGACGCTCGCGCTCATGGCGGCAAGGCAATCCGCCGCAGGTTCGTTGCAGCGCCACTATGCGCTGGACAGCGGCAACCGCCCGTCTGACCTGAACTTTCTTGCGACAGATGAAGCGCTCCGCTCGAGCGCCGATCTCTTGTTCATCGACGAAGCAGCCAACCTGTCGTTACCGACCGTCCGACGGCTCCTCGCACGCTTCCCGCGCATCGTCATGGCAACGACCACCGACGGTCACGAAAGCGCTGGCCGTGCCTTCGCCTTGCGACTGCCAGCGATGCTCGATGAGGCCTTTCCGGACTGGCAACGATTTTCGCCACAAGAACCCTTTCGGTGGAGGAAGGACGATTCGCTCGAGAAGTTCTTTGCAACCGTCCTTGCGATACACACGACAGGCCCTGCAGATGCACGTATCGGCATTGAGGCCGGCACGCGCGTGGCGCCGAAAGCCCTCCACCCGTCAGAGCGGATCAACGCCACCTCGGCATCGATTGCACACCCGGTTGATGTGCAAGCTGTCGACCGGAACAGCCTGGCCGATGATGACGCTCTGCTGGAAACCGTTTACGGACTGCTGTCGACGACGCACTACCAGAGCACCCTCATCGATCTTGCGCACTTGCTCGACGCACCTGGCTTGCGACTCTGGAGCGCGAGCCTCGAGGCCAACGTCGTCGGCATCGTTGCCGTGGTCATCGAACCCGGGATACCGACAGAGATGCAGGGTGCAGTCCTGGCACGACGGCGGCGCCCGCCGCACCGGCTGTTGCCCGCGCTACTGGCACAGAGCGCCGATTCCGGCGCAGCGCTCGCCGCCAACTACGCCCGGGTCCTGCGCATCGCGGTGCACCCCGACCTGCGCCGACAGGGGATCGCCAGCCGACTTCTCGACGAGACCTGCCGAACGCTTGCCAATGATGTAGAGGCCATTGGTGCAAGTTTTGGCGAAAACGCTGTATCGAACGCGTTCTGGCGCAGCAATGACTTCGAGCCTTTCCATCGAGGATATCGGCAGAATCCGCGCAGCGGCCAGCACTCCCTTGCCGTGCTCAAGGCGAACACCGCCCGAACGCGAACGGTACTTGCCAAGGCGGCCAGCATTCATCGCGAAAACCGGGAATTCCAACGATTGCCTGTCGGCGGGCTGCTTGTCCGTCCGCTCGCCCGCGCCGATCGAGCCGACACGCCGGCCAGCCTGTCGGTCACCGATGCGCAGATACTGGCGCGTTTCGTTCAGGCTGAGCGACCACTGTCCGACACGCTCGCCGCGCTGGATCGCTTGATTGCACTCGACCAGCACGCACCTCCGAGCGCTCGCCAGGCACTGGCAACAGGGGATGCTCCTGCATTACTGTCAGCGCTCGGGCTGGAAGTTCCCGTGTCCCGAAAGCTCGTCCTCGCCGTATTGCGCGAATGGGCCGGCGATCGCCTCGACACCGCGCGTATCGGAGCCGAAAACTCGCTAGATTCAGTCTGACTGACCGACAGGCTTGCGCGACTCACAGGTTTCACTGCCGTCGTGCCGGGCATACTGCGTCGACACAGCACCGAGCCGCACGCCCCACTTCAATACCTGAGTGATGTTGTGAACACTCCCGTCCGGCTGCAGCAGCATGAAGTCGTTGAAGTCGAAGGTACCTTCATCGCCGCCGGGCATGCCGATTGCCATGGTGTAGCGCATCTGCAACCCGTTGCCACTGATCTGGCCCAGCGCGTCACCGATCAGCGAGTCGGAACTTGCCTTGAATTCACCGTCTGACCCGACAGTCACTCGCCAGACGCGTTTTTCGACGACCTTGTCGGTATAGAAGAGTGTCTCGTCGAGAGACAAGACATCGCCGTCCATCGTGCCAATGAAATCACCGCAGAAATGGCGGCGCGGTTTGCCGAAGCGATCGGCAAACCAGCCGGAAGCACGCGTATGACCCTCGAAGTAGCGCTGAAAATCGAATGCCGGTGTGTCGCTGGCAACGTCGTCGAGCTGCAGGCCGGTGCAGCCGGTCAGTGCGAGGATTACCGTCAGTGCGAGGCCCTTGTGATGCATGGGTGTCACCGTCGGACAAGCTTGAGCATGCCGACATCGGTGCTGCCGAATCGGAATCCGGCTTCACAATACGACAGGTAGTAGCGCCACATGCGAATGAAACGTTCATCAAAACCCTGACCCACCACCGTGCGGGTCGCCTGTTCAAAACGCTCTTGCCAGCACGCGAGCGTCTGCGCATAGCTTTCGCCGAACCACTCGCTGCGAACAAGATCGAAGCCGGCCTCTGAAGCAAGCTCGCTCAGGTGCGTCTTGCTCGGCAACATGCCTCCTGGAAAGATGTATCGCTGGATGAAATCGGGACTTGCGCGATAGGTATCGAAGCGTTCCTCGAGAATCGTGATGACCTGCAGCACGGCGCTGCCACCTTGCGAGAGCAGACCCGCAAGCTTTTCGAAATAGGTCTGCCAGTAACGTTCACCGACCGCTTCGAACATCTCGATCGAGACGACATGGTCGAACCGACCTTGCATCAAGCGGTAATCTCGATGCAGGAACTCGGTGCTGCCGCCACCGAGCTCCGATGACGGCACGAAATGATGCGCTTGCGCCCAGGCCAATTGCTCCTTCGACAGCGATATTCCCTGTACCGCCGACCCGCGCTCACGCGCGAGGTGCTGTGCCATCGCCCCCCAACCACAGCCGATCTCGAGCACTCGCGCACCGGGCTCGGGTGATAGCAGATCGGCAACGCGCTTCAGCTTCTCGTCTTGCGCCGCCTCCAGCGGTTGCGACTCATCGACAAAGACGGCGGACGAATAGTTCATCGCCGGGTCAAGCCACAGCTTGTAGAACTCGTTGCCGAGATCGTAGTGGAAGGCGATGTTGCGACGGCTACCGCGTTGGGAATTGCGATTCAGGCCATGGCGCACGGTATTGATCGATCTGGCCAACCAGCTGCCGGTAGTCGCATCGGCGATCTCTCGCTCATTACGCATGATCAGCAGGAAGAGGTCCGTGAGATTGTCCGCACTCCAGTCCCCGCGCAGGTAACTCTCCGCAAAACCGACTTCTCCGCCCATCATCATCTGCCGCACGGGTCGGAAGTTCTTCAACACGATGTGGGCATTGTGCCCGGGGCTGGTCGAGTGCTCGCCGTGCTGAGTCGCTGAGCCGTCCGGCCAGGTAAGAGTCAGCTGCCCATCGCGAATACCGGCAAGCACCTGGTGGAAACGCTTGCCAAGAACGCTGCCAAGCAATTGTTGCAGGCGAAAGGTGAGCGGGGCGGCCGGCGCCCGGGAACGATCATCAGTATCCGACATGGTCTCTCAGTTTGTGTCCTTCGGCTGGTGAGTGAAATGTGGCACTCGCTTCAGCCAGAGTTTCAGAGCTTCCCAGTGAATGCCGGCAAGCACCTTGAACGTCATCAATGGCAAGCGCACGAATTGCGACAGCAAGGCTCTGCTGGTGAGGGGCCTCCGCTCGGCGACATAGCTCGCGCTTAGCACATGCTGCTCGCCGTCGAAAACGCGTATGGCGACGACTTGTCGTTCGCCCGGCGTATTGAGGCGAAATTCGTAGCGCATCTTCATCGGATTGAACGGCGACACGAACAGCGCCTTGTCTGCTTGCTGGTGGATCCAGCCTGACACCGCCTTGGCAGGCAATGTGTAGGCATGACGCTCACCAAACGTGTTATGCACTTCATGTACGACCGCGAACACCTCGTCGGATGCGTCCATGCAGTAGTAAAGGCTCAACGGATTGAAGGTGAATCCGAGCACCCGAGGGTAGCAAGCGATAAGCACGCGTTGCGGGTCGCCATCGATACCGGCATGCGCGAGACACTGGCGTACCCACTGGCCGAGGGACTCGCCACCGGCTTCTCCGAAGTCACTGTCGTGAAAGGAAAAGAGGTTGAACCGGTTTCTCGAGAATACCGGGCTGGCTGCAACCAGATCGTCGATCTCGTCAAGATCGAGCAACAACGAGAACACACGATAGCGAAGCGCGTGTATCCGCGGCCGCGTTCGCCGATGAAACACCTGCCCGACGTAGAGACCGGAAGCGACGCTCATGCAGCAACCGGCCGAGCAAGCGAATCGCGGCTCTGCACGACAATGCGACTTGACGGATCGGCAAGCTCCCAGGGCCTCGAGTTGCCGCCGAGCTGCTCGGCAACCGCAAGACCGGCCTGTACCGCGTCCTCGTGAAATCCCGCGCCGAAGTAGCTCCCGCAGAACCACGTCCGTCGACGTCCCTGCAACGACCAGAGCTTTTGCTGGGCCGCATAGGTTGCTGCATTGAAGACCGGATGCTCATAGTGGGCGACTCGCACCACATGCTCGTCGTCAGGTAGCGGTTCCGGGTTGAGTGAGACGATATAATCGGTATCGGTTGCGAGCGGTTGCAAGCGGTTCATCCAGTAACTGACGGTCGCCTTGCCGCGACTGCCGGAAGCCGCGCTACCACCACCTGCATGCGATGACGCGTCGCACGATGTTGACGAGGCCTCGACATAATTCCAGCTGCACCAGGCCCGGCGCCGCCTGGGCAGGTAGCCGATGTCGGTATGCAGGACGGCGACGTTCGGCTCGTAGTGGAACGGCGACAAAAGTGTTTGCTCGAGCGCGTCCACATCGGCCAGTACGCCGAGAGCCTGGTCGGCGTGTGTTGCAAGCACGACGTGATCAGCCTCGACGTTACGCCCATCGTGCGCTTCAATACGGATCGCCGAGCCACCTCGGCTTATCTTCGAGACATCGAACCCGGTAACGCATGCTGACGGACCAATCGCCAGTTCGACCGCATCGACATAAGCTCGACTGCCGCCCTCGACGGTACGCCATTGAGGCCGTCCGGAGATTTGCAGCAAGCCGTGGTTGTCGCAGAAGCGAATGAAGGCGGCAGCCGGAAAGTCGAGCATGCTCGATGACGGACTCGACCAGACGGCTGATGCAAAAGGCATCAGATGATCGTCGACGAAGGCGCGCGAATAGTTCTCGCGTTGCAGGAACGTGCCGAGGGTCATGCCTGAATCGGCGGGTATGCGATCGCGCGCCTCACGGTAGAACCGGGCGAGCCCCCTGAGCATTGACCAGTACCTTGGCCGCAGCAGCAACGAGGGCTGGGCGAGGAGTCCGAGCGGTGGTCCACCGGCATACTCGAAACGACCGGCATCTCGCGACACCGCGAACGACATGTCGCTTGGCGCGGTAGCCACCCCAAGGGCGTCGAACCAGCGAACCAGGTTCGGATAACACGGCTCGTTGTAGACGATGAAACCCGTATCGATCGACACACCTCCGTCACTGGCGGTGTGCGCGTGCCCGCCAAGGCGATCGTCTCTTTCGAGCAGCGTTACGCGATGCTTGCCGGCAAGCATCGCGTAACGCTGCTCGAAAGAGACGATCGCCTTGGCGGGCA
>Ga0079202_10000100_pt1 | contig 20260 bp, 21 predicted proteins | sample PorBlaBluebeHill_FD_68601 | JGI IMG/M metagenome (GOLD analysis project Ga0079202, IMG submission 68601) | Marine algae microbial communities from Blueberry Hill - Blueberry Hill, Maine | ecosystem: Host-associated > Algae > Red algae > Blade | place: USA: Blueberry Hill, Maine
AACAAATCAAAAAAATACTTCTTTGCTCTGGTAAAGTATACTACGATCTATTAGAGAAAAAAGAAGATGATTCTATCCTATTAGTTAGAATAGAACAATTATATCCTTTCCCACAAACCCAGATTGACGCTATTTTCAAAGAGTATAAATCAGCAAAAAAATTCTGGGTACAAGAAGAATCTGCAAACATGGGATATTGGTCATATCTCATGAGATTTTGGAGAAAAGAAGACATCGAATTGATTTCTAGAAAAGCAAGCGCATCTCCGGCTACCGGATTCAAACATGTGCATGATAAGCAGCAAAAAGAATTAATCGAGAAAGCATTGAGTATTTAATGTGGATCCATTAAAATATTTATAAGCTTTGTACAAGGAGTTCAAGTTGTTATTTAAATGTTGTCCACCGCAAAATACTTGCGTATATTTTGATATATGCTCCTTTTAATTTTTATAAATAAACTGACTTATGAAAAACATATTATTCATAATATTTTCAATAATACTTTTGCTCTCTTGTAATTCCAATCAAGAAGTAACAAACCTACCTACACAAGAAGAAACAGACCAAATAAATTCATTTTTAGAGGGTGAGGATTTTGGTCAAGGATACACCTATTACAGCTATGAAGTTGAAGAACTTTATTTAGAAGGAACACCGTATGACTATGTTCGTGGTCAAGAAATTTCAGCCATCTTATTTAGTAATATTACAACACCTGAAATTGGAGTTGAAAAAACACTAGAAAAAATTGATGAAATATCTAGTGTTGGTGATATATCTACTGATTTAGAAGCAAGGTTTGAGATCCAACTATTAGCATATTTTGCAATCGATTTCTTCCTTACTCAAGATTTTGAAAATAAGGACGAACTCTCACTTATGTTAATTCAGAAATTATTCAAATTTACTGATCCTATAGAATGGAGACCTTTGTTCCTTGCTGTAGAATATTCCATAGACGCCATTTCTGATGAGAATTTTGATGAAATTAAAAGCTATATGATTAACAATATAGAAAGGAATATTGAGAATGGTATAGTGAGAAATGAAGAGCAAAATATTAGACTCAAAGAAAATGGAATAGCTATTCTTGAGAGACTCAAAGATTTATAAAAAATCTATTAAGGAGGTGAGATTTACTTATCTCCTTATTACCTCCCCTGATACCCATTATAAAAGATAAAGGACAATCCATAAATCCACAAACGTTCAGATTCATTCGGGTCCACAGTAACCCGGTCATTGAAGCTTTCTACAAATTCACCAGTGCCTACATTTATGCCGTTGAGTGGAATATTGATATACGGCTTCATTATAAGATTTAAAGCGTCAGAACCACTTAGATTTATAAGTAAATAAGCACCAACATTATATTGGTGGTCTCTGATCAGAGTATCATCGTTGTCTGTTCCTTCAAAAGGTTTTGTAATTTTAAATCTACGATATCCAATAGAGGTACCAAAGCCAATTCTTCCATAATACGATTCTAACCCAACACTAAGATTATTGCTAGAGAAAGAATATTCATCATCTAGAAATGCACCAGTCATTTCATTTTCACTAAATCCCTTTCTTTTGCGACTTAAATTTTCCCAATTAAAATCTAATCCAATATAGTCAGTCCGCCATCTAAAGCCAACCACTACCCCATTCATAAAGTGCAATTCTGGAATAAGAGTCTCTACATCTATGTTTTCATCCGCTTCTAAGGAGGAATTATACTGTTTGAATATGCCATTTATACTTCCAGCAGGTGTATATCCAACACCAAAACCCACCTTTATATTGATCTGTGCTTGTGCACAAGTACATGTCATTAAAAAAAAAACAAAAAATATAATAGATCTCCTGCACATAAGCTTTATGCAATTTAAGTACAATAATATTACAAAAAGTAATAATATTTGTATAGAAGTTATTTTATAACGATCATGGAAGCAATTATAGAGCATATAATAACTTCTAAAACTTAAAAGAAGCCTCACTTATGACTTCAAAAAAGAAAGACTCTAAGCGTACAAAAAAAACCAAAAAAAAAGAAGTAAAACGGGTTGTTAAACCCCCAACGAATGAGCAAATAAAGCCTTCTCAGCCATTGCTTTCTAAAAATCAATCTTTATTGGTTTTAGGTATATTCATAGCCATATCACTGGGACTTTACTTCCAATGCATCCCTTATGGATTTGTATTGGATGACAAAATTGTCTATTCTGATAATGCCTATACAAAAAATGGTTTTGCTGGAATTTCTGATCTTATAAGTAAAGAAACGTTTCAAGGGTATTTTGGTGAACAAAAAAACTTAGTCGAAGGTGGAAGATACAGACCACTTTCTCTAGTCACTTTCGCCATTGAGCATCAATTTTTTGGGCTAAACTCCAAAGTGAGTCATTTTGTGAATATATTCTTGTATGCAATATGCTCTTGGATCATTTTTTTGACCTTATTTCGTCTCATTGGATTTTCGCAAATAAAGGAAAAAAAGTCTCTTATTTGGTTTTCAATTCCATTTATCGCTAGCTTAATATATTTGGTGCATCCGGTCCATACGGAAGCTGTAGCCAATATAAAAGGTCGAGATGAGATTATGGCTATGATATTTGCCATGCTAAGTCTATGGTCATCACTGAAATATTATGATAAAGGGAAATGGACCTCCATCATTTTAGCAGGTATATGGTTTTTTCTAGGCTTACTCTCTAAAGAAAATGTAATCACTTTCCTCGCAGTCATCCCTATAGCTATTTTATTTTTCCGACCAAAGAATATTAAAAATTTAGCTGCTGTGAGTGGGTTACTTTTAGGAGTTACAGTCATATACCTATTAGTGAGGTATCAAGTAATAGGATATCTATTTAATAGTAGCGAAATCAAAGATGTGATGAATAATCCATTCTATGGCATGACTGGTTCTGAGAAATATGCAACCATTGGTTATACCTTGTTTGAATATCTAAGGTTGTGTGTTTTTCCGCATCCATTGACACATGATTATTACCCGTACCACATTCCTAAAGCAGATTTTGGGGATATTAGGACGATTCTAGCTATCATAATTCATTTAGCCCTTATTGTCGTCTCATTTTTAATGCTAAAAAAGAATAAATTAATAAGCTTTGGAATATTGTTCTATCTGATCACCTTGACCATAATTTCCAATATCGTTGTTGGAGTCGGTACCTTTATGAATGAGCGATTTATCTTCATGGCATCTTTAGGAATTTGTATTTTAATAGCCATTCCTATTCACTATTTGTTGGCTAGTGATAAAAAGTCGATTATTGGTAAAGGAATATTAGCTCTTTTAATAATTCTATTTTCTATAAAAACCTTTATCCGCGTACCTGCATGGGAAAATGCCCTAAGCTTAAATACAGAAGCCATAAAAGTATCTAAAAATAGTGCCCGAGCAAATAGCTTTATGGGGACCGCCCTTTTCAATAAATACAAGGAAACGCAAGGAATAGAAAACAAAAAGAAATTATTGGATGAAGCAGATATTTATATATCTCAATCTTTAGCCATCTTACCGAATTACACCAATGCAAACTTAATGAAAGTGGGCGTTCTTTCTGAGAGATACAAATTAGATAGAGATTTGGATAAATTTCTTGCGGCCCTGAAACCCATTGCTGCCCAAAAACCAACGATCGGATTTATTACAGAATTTTGTAAATATTTGAATACATCTGCCAATGAAGCAAAGATGGTCCTATTCTACTATGATTTAGGATTCAATGAATTGTTTAAGAAAAATAAAAATCCTCGTTGGGCTCTACATTATTTAGATATGGGATATCAACTTAATCCAAATAACAAAAACATCAATAAAGCCATGTACCACATTTATGCAGAAGCAGGAGATATGGATAGGGCAAACAAACATGCTAGATGAGTTTACCTTTTGAAATATATTACATTGCCTTGACTAAAATATCAGGAGTTGGACCCGTCCTGGCTAAAACCATTGTAAGCTATTGTGGTTCTGTAGAAGCTATATTTTGTGAATCTGTGAAAAATTTATCAAAGATACCTGGGATTGGTCCTATTACAGCCAATGCCATTAAACAAAAAGACGTCCTCAACATCGCAGAATATGAATATCAGAAAGCTCTTGAACATAATATAGAACTTCTGCTTTATCTAAAAGATTCATATCCAGCAAGGTTAAAACATTTTCCTGATAGTCCCATCTTATTGTACAAAAAGGGTCAAGCTAATTTGGATCATCTGAGAACAGTGGCAATTGTAGGTACTCGAGCTTGCAGTACCTATGGAAAACTATCTACAGAATCTTTGGTCCAAGATCTAAAAGAATACAAAGTGATGACTATAAGTGGTCTTGCGCATGGTATTGATACACTCGCTCATAAGGAATCATTAAGATGCAAAATTCCAACCGTAGGTGTGATGGGAGGAGGGTTCGAAAAGATATATCCTGCTGCAAATAGAAATTTAGCTCAAAAAATGATGGAGGAAGGAGCTATAATTTCTGAATTTAGTTTTCATGAAGTTCCAGATAGAGAACACTTTCCTATGAGAAATAGAATAATTGCAGCTCTTTCTGATGCTATTATAGTGGTCGAATCCGCATCTAAAGGGGGCTCTATGATTACCGCTGACTTTGGAAATCAGTATAATAAAGATGTTTTTGCAATTCCAGGGAAAACAACGGATCAAAAATCTCAAGGTTGTAATCAATTGATTAAAATCAATAAAGCAGCACTTGCTGAATCAGCAAAAGACATTGCTTATATCATGGGTTGGGAAAAAGAAATGACTACAGGTCAAATGCAATTACCTTTAGAAACATTTAACATGGAAGAACAAAAAATTGTAGATATCTTGCATGCTGAAGGAGAAGTACATTTTGATAAAATTCATTATCAAACTGGAATCAATCTTTCGAGTTTATCTCAAGTATTGCTTGGTCTAGAATTCAAAGGAATAGTAAAATCAATTCCGGGTAAATGCTATCTGCTAAACAAACATGTTTATCAACCTTGAAAGTTAAATTTTAATGAATTATAAGATCATCTTTTTTGTCCTTTTTATTGTCACCATTTTTGCATGTAATAAGAAAGTCAGTGACATAGTTGAAGAACCTGCTATAATACAAGTTGATCCAAACGAAGGTAAACCAAAAAATATCATTTTCTTGATAGGGGATGGTATGGGATTAGGACAAATTACAGCCGGCATGTATGCCAATGGCAATAAAACAAATCTTGAAAAATTCCCAGTCATTGGGTTACAAAAGTCACATGCCTCAAACAAATTAGTGACTGATTCAGCAGCGGCAGCTACTTCTTTTGCAAGTGGTGTAAAAACATATAATGGAGCCATTGGCGTGGATTCAGATACCATGCCCGTTCCTACCATCTTAGAAATTGCAGAAAAAAGAGGTTACAAATCAGGTTTGGTAGCAAGTTCTACCATCGTACATGCGACCCCCGCATGCTTTTATTCGCATAATAAATATCGAAAAAATTATGAGGAAATTGCGATGGATCTAGCCAATGCTGAGGTTGATTTTTTTGTCGGTGGAGGCAACAAGTTTTTTGAAAGAAGAACAGACGAAGAAAATCTAATCCGAAAATTACAAGATAAAGGTTACGACATTCCTAAATACGTAGACGTAGACCTTCAAGACGTTGTTTTAGACTACACGCAAAAGTTTGGATACCTCACATCGGATGAAGATCCATTGCCTCAAAGCTTAGGACGAGACTATATGATTACAGCAAGCAGCATGGCCGTAGATTATTTAGATAAATCCTCAGAAGATGGCAACTTCTTTTTGATGATAGAAGGTTCTCAAATTGATTGGGGAGGGCATTCAAACGATTCAAAGTACATCATTTCAGAATTTATAGAATTTGATAAGATTATTGGCAATGTATTAGAATTTGCAAAAAAAGATGGTGAAACCTTAGTCATAGTAACAGCGGACCATGAGACTGGAGGATATGCAATCCAGCAAGAATCTACCATGGATAGCTTAGTAACTGCCTTTACCTCTAATTATCATACAGCCGTAATGGTGCCGGTCTTTGCCTATGGCCCCGGTTCAGAGAATTTTAATGGTATATATGAAAACACCGCCATCTTCGATAAGATGAAAAAGCAACTATTTGTAAAAAATAATCGAGCTAGCAATTAATTCAACTTTTTATCTTTTCATTGGTTAATTCTATATGGAAAACATTATTCTTGGTGGTGGTTGCTTCTGGTGCCTAGAAGCAGTATTTCAAAGATTAAAGGGAGTAGAATCTGTGCAATCTGGCTACGCTGGCGGACACGTCAAAAATCCTGCTTATCGTGAAGTTTGCAATGGTACCACAGGTCATGCAGAAGTAATCAAAATTGAATATAATCCAGAAGAAATTTCACTGGACACCCTACTTAAAATATTCTTCACTACCCACGATCCGACTACACTTAATCGTCAAGGGAATGATGTAGGTACGCAATACAGAAGTGTTATATATTTTAAAAATGAAGATGAACAAAAGGTTATCGCTAAATTTATAGAAAATGTTGCAAAGGATTATTGGACAAATCCTATCGTAACTGAAGTTGAAATAGAACCTACTTTTTATCCGGCAGAAGAATACCATGATGATTACTACAATCAGAATAATTCTAATCCATATTGCTTTGTAGTGATCAATCCAAAAATCAATAAAATTAAATCTGAATACGCAGATCTTTTAAAAGTATAATATCTATAACCCATGAGTTACAATGATCTTACACCAGAAGAAAAAAGAGTTATTATAGATAAGGGCACGGAATATCCTTTTGCTGGAGAATACGACAAGCATTTTGCTAATGGAACATATATTTGCAAACAGTGTGACACCCCGCTATACAAGTCACAGGATAAATTTAATTCTGGATGTGGTTGGCCAGCCTTCGATGATGAAATTCCCGGAGCCGTCAAAAAACTGACAGATGCAGATGGAAGAAGAACCGAAATTCTATGTGCTAACTGTGATGGACATTTAGGTCATGTCTTTGTCGGAGAAAAACTGACTGAGAAAAATACTCGCCATTGTGTGAATTCCATTTCTATGAAGTTTGTGAAACAAGAATAACACAATTAGTTAGGACTTTTTCGCATACTCACATAGCCTATGTAGTTTTGTTTTAAAGTAGTAGGTATGGTGCCGTTGGTATCATATCTTAATAGTCCAGTACTTTAGTGCTAGGAGAACGAAAATTAGGAGTGCAATTTGGTATTATTTTTAGTCAAAAATTATGACAAATTTAAAGTTGATTTCCCAGCTTTTGCTCCAAATACAAATATCTATATTACTGGAGAAGAATCGAAATTCTATGTGCTAACTGTGATGGACATTTAGGTGATGAAGTTTGTGAAACAAGCCGGTCATCTCACTCCCGACCATTCTCTCCAAAAAGATGGGCGCACAATCTACTACTGCCTTAAGCCCTCTTTTTCAAGAGAGAGTCAGAAACTTGAAAAGTTTCTGGGGTGAGTTAAGCACGATAGAAGTAGTGATTCAAAAAACCAAACTTAAAATATCGTTTATCCTATTTTTTTACCCAAATTAAATAAAGAATAAAACATGATTCAATTTTCTTTTAATCTCTGAATATATATCAATTCCATTACTTCTGACTACCTCTATGTCAAATAACTTACCTAAATTTTACACTTGTAATACCTGTGTAAGTTTTAGTAGATCATCGGTATCTGTTACCTATTGTAAAAAGCTAAAAACTGCTGCATCTTTATATCAACAAAGGAATTAAAAGGGTGTATAAAGTAAAAAGAAAACCGTTCATGAGGACGGTTTTTTTATTTTCTACTGTATTGTTATCTACTCAAATGACTCCAGCATTTTCCGAAGTCCTTCCGATTGTAAAAAATAATAAGATATCATTAGTAATATTCCGATAATGATAATCAACCTTATATTGGATTGTTTCTTGGCTTTTGTGGTATCCATTCCACCTCCTCTAGCCCTTCTTTTAAAATTCGATTGGATCCGTGATTTTGTTTTTTCTACATCAGATATTTCTGAATCCTCATATAAGCCTAGCCTAGCTTTCCTCTCCTCCTTTACGGGGTCGTAATGTTGTGGAATATAACCGAACTGTTTATTTTTTGGCTGCTTTCTGAATACGTTGAACATACTCCTACTTTTCTTATAAAGATGCAAATTTTTACGTTAAAGATGCAAGAGGTCTTGCCATGTCGGTTTTATCGTCATATATTAGTCTATTATTTAGTCTGAATGATGGTTTAGTTCATTATTTACCGATTTCAAACCCAAAAGAATTACAATCGCATCATGTTTAATAGAGCTATACTACATCTCGATTTGGACGCCTTCTTTGTCTCCGTAGAATGCCTTAAGAATAGTTCATTTCTAGGCAAGCCTCTTATTATTGGTGGAACGAGTCGACGAGGAGTTGTCGCATCCTGTAGTTATGAGGCTCGTAGATATGGCGTACATTCCGCGATGCCGATGAAAATGGCCTTACGTCTTTGTCCTCAAGCCATCGTACTAAAAGGAGATATGGACGGCTATTCCAAGTATTCCAAACTGGTCACAGAAGTCGTCGCAGAGCAAGCTCCCATCTATGAGAAAGCCTCCATTGATGAATTCTACTTAGATATATCAGGAATGGACGAATATTTTGGTTGTTTTAAATGGTCTAAAGAGCTCCGAAACATCATTATTAAGGAAACAGGGCTACCCATTTCCTTCGGATTATCCATCAACAAACTCGTCTCCAAAGTAAGCGCTGGAGAAGCCAAACCCAATGGCACTTGCCAAGTTCCTAGTGGTACAGAAAAAAATTACCTTTCGCCACTCTCTATTCGTAAAATACCTGGAATCGGAGAAAGTACCTACAAGAAACTAAGCTTCATGGGGGTCCGAAAAATCAAAATACTCAGTGAAGTTCCTATGAGATTATTGGAGCGAGAATTTGGCAAAACTGGACGTACTCTTTGGGAAAAAGCAAATGCCATAGATAATCGCCCAGTCGTACCCTACACGGAGCAAAAATCAATGTCCAAAGAACGTACTTTCACAGAAGACACCATCGATCTTAAATTCATTAAACATATGATGGTGAAAATGGTAGATGATCTTTCATTCGATCTAAGAAATGACGGTAAACTCACTTCTTGTATCACCGTAAAACTACGATACGCAGATTTCAATACATTCACCAAACAACGAAGAATTTCCTATTGTGCCAACGATCGATTATTAGTCCAACATGCTATGGAACTCTTCGAATCCTTATATCAGCGCAGACAATTAATACGTCTTATTGGTGTAAAATTTAGTGCTTTAGTACAAGGAAATTATCAAATTAGCCTATTCGATGATACCGAAAAAGCCATCCAACTTATGAAAGAAAAAGATTGGATCAAGCGAAGATTTGGACATGATAAAATCATGAGAGCCATCTCTATGAAATAAAAACTGAGCTAACCTTTACACTCGAATTTTTACACTCGAAACCTTGCACTCGCTATTCTATTGCTAAGAAACTATTGCTAAGAAAATGGACTATTCTACAAATACAAAGTTCAGATAACCAAGCTTTAGATATAATAGAATTGGAAGCTGAATAGCCATTTCCTTAATTGTTTCCTTCGTGCCAATCTGTGGTATCTGTGCTATTCTGCGCAATCTGTGCTAATCTGTGCAATCTATAGTATCTGTGCTAATGTGTGTAATCTGTGGTAAAAAATTAAGAATTCGAGTCCCCTGCATTTACCAGAAAATAGTTACATTTTAAAGAAAATATCTGCTATACACTATATCCCTAAAAAAAAAGCAAGCCCCATAACAGAGCTTGCTTTATTATTTATTGAACTTAAATTCTATTATTTAAGACTTTTTCAATGCATCTCTAATTTCGGTAAGTAATACTTGATCTGCTGTAGGATCTGGATCTGGTGCAGCTCCCATCGCTCTGATTTTAGCTTTTCCAAGTAAGAATAATACCCATCCTACTATAAGTAAACTAATTATTGTATTGATCCAAGCTCCATATCTTATTGCATTAGCAGGTTTAGCTACAGAACCATCCGCATTTAAGACAGCTTCATCTAAAACTATTTGCATACTTCCAAAATCAACCCCACCAGCAAAGTGCCCCACGACTGGCATGATAATGTCGTTTACAAATCCATTGACAACTAATCCAACTGCACCGGCAAGGATGACAGCGATGGCAAAGTCAATGACATTGCCTGTCAAAATAAATTCCTTAAATTCTTTTAGCATCTTAGTAAATTAAATTATTTAATTGTTTTAATGGTTATGTTATTACACATAATACAAATATAAATGTGATATTTATTCTATTATAATTATGGTGATCTTTTGTTCTCCAAAATTTCCGGCACCATCAGTCCCATTTATGCTCAATTCGTAGTCCCCAGGCTGTGTTAGAAGGTCTAATTCTAATGATATTTCAAATAAATAATCTACAGGATCATCAAAATCTAAATCAATTGGCTCATTATTAAGATCAGTTACAAGCTGTACACTACTCAATCCAACATCATCCGTAACTCTTCCATTCACTATTATAGGATCAGAAATGCTAAATGTATCTCTATCCATAGGATTGGTTATAACCACCTGTGGAGCTTGTAGATCGTCATCTCCACAAGAAATTATGAAAAAACATAGGAATATTGATACGATAATTACTTTATTACACACCCTCATAGTTATTATTCTATTGTTTTAGACGTTTAATCCACTAATAAAAGTACATAATTAATGGTTTTTTTAGGATTTACTGTATACAGAATCAAGTTTACGATTAGAGGACTTGTTATAAATTCAATACCTTTCAGTCTAAATGAAATGCTTATTATTATCTCTGCCTTGGATATTCTTCTGCACCGCAATTTATGGCCAGTGCATACCCAATCTATCACAACAATATAGCTCAAGGTTAGCCAATTACTCCATACAAGTAATGCTAGATGACAATACTAAATGCTTAGAAGCATCCCAGAAAATTATATGGATCAATCATTCAGACACCACTATAAACAATTTACCATTCTACATGTATTTTAATTCTTTTAAGAATTCAGAATCTACATTTATGCGTTCTGCAGAAGGAAATATATTTGGCAATGACTTTTCTAAAAGAACAAAAGAGGAATGGGGATGGATCGAAATAACTAAGATTTCTATTGATGGCATAGATTATAGCAATAAAGGACATTATGTTCAATATGATGACCAAAATGAATTTGATGAATCGGTTTTTGAGATTCCACTGGAGGAGAATATCGACCCGGGTGACACCATCTACATAGACCTAAATTTTGAAGCCAAAATTCCATTGATTTTTGCAAGAGCGGGTTACCAGAGAGAGAGCTTTTATAACATTGTTCACTGGTTTCCTCAACTTGGTGTTTGGGAAAAATCTAGTGAAGGCTCTTGGCAATGGAATTGTCATCAATTTTTTCGTCGAACTGAATTTTTTGCTGAGTTTGGAAATTATGATGTAGAAATTACCTTAGATGATAAATTGGTCGTTGGTGCATCCGGTTGCAAAATTTCTGAAAAGAAAAATCAAGATGGCACCAAAACTCTTCTATTTCACGGCGAAGATATTATAGATTTTGCATGGTGTGCCTATCCTCACTTCAAAGTATATGAAGATCAATGGGAACATGTCCACATCCGTATATTGATACCACCGGAACACGAACATCTTCATCCTAGAATTATAAAAGCACTAAAACACGGATTAGCATATATGACTGAAAACGTAGGTCCTTATCCATATAATACCATTACCGTAATGGACCCTCCTCTGTTAGGGTTGAATGCTGGGTTTATGGAATATCCAACGTTTATAACCATAGGTTCTTTCGCAATTTTCCCCAAAGGCATTCGAACTCTTGAGTCCTTGGTTTTACATGAATTTGCACATCAATACTTTATGGGAATCGTCGCTACTAATGAGAAAGAAGAACCGTGGATGGATGAAGGATTTGTAACTTATTACGAAGATAAAATTATGGAGGATATGTGTCAATGTAAATCTTCTTTAATCAATCTCCTTGGCTATAAAGTAAATAATAGCTCCTTTACAAGACAAGAATATACATCACTTACCAATCCTAGCACAGGATCTATAGCAAGACCTGGCTGGGAGCACAAAGAAGCATTTAAGGGTATCATTTATGCAAAAACAGCAACCATGCTGAAAACCTTGGAAGGATTACTAGGCTCTCAAAACATGAAAAACCTCATTCAAGGATATTACAAGAAGTACAAATTTAAGCACCCCGAAGGCGCAGATTTTAAAAATCTTACGAAAGCCTTTGTTAACTCTAACAATCTTTCTGAAGACATCAATGTAGATCGATTTTTCAGCCAATTACTCGAAGGTACTGAGGTGTGCGACTATTCTGTTGGATCTATTACCTATTTCCGCAATCATAAAAATATTGGTTGGTTTGGTCAATACAAAAATAAAATTTTCAAAAAGGCTACACCCAATGAATTGATAACTTCAAAAGTAGTCCTTCACAGAAAGGGTGGAGTTGTCTTACCCGTAAATATAAGATTCGTTTATCAAGATGGAACTGAAATTATAGAACGCTGGTCAGGTGAAGAGAATTACATAGAATATTTTTTTGAGAATACAAAAAAAATCACTTGTGTTGAAATCGATCCCGATCAAAAAATATACATTGATTTAGATTTTACAAATAATAGTATGACTTCATACCACAATACAACCCCAATACTAAAAGCTGCCAGTAAAGGTGTTTATTGGTTTTCTCAGGCTCTACAATCCATGTTTTTCACTTTATGAATTTGAAAAGAGCCATCATACAAGGTATTAAAGAAGGTCTAAGTTTTCCAAAACTATCCCTTATTTTAGTTTTTTCGATTCTGATATTTACTTCATTTGTGGGGTTAAGTATTTGGAGTTGGTTTGATTATCCCATTGGACACACTTCGTATATTTCAAAATTACTTCAAGGGTATGACCATGATTTGTTTCAAGATCTAATCAATAATCAAGGGGCAGGTTATCACATTGTTTCTAAACTTGTATTTTGGAGTATAATTTTATATTGGATCTTTACTCCATTTCTAAATGGCGGCTTGGTAGGAAATCTTTTAGATGAGAAAGATAATTTTACAAATTTTCTAAAAAATGGTAGCCATCACTACTTTCCTTTTCTTAGAATAAGCATCCTATTTATATTGCTGCATATATTTATACTATTAATTTTATCTGCCATCGCTTTTTTTGCAATTAATTGGAGTCTCACTTATTTTATCTCCGAATTACCTGCCCTATATATTATTGCCTTGGCAGTATTTATCTATACTATTTTTTGTATGTGGCTGATTGCTGCTGCCATTCTCTCAAAATTCATTTATAGTAATGATGTAGGAAAAGTAGGACCATCAGTGAAGAGTGCTTTTTGTATGGTTTTCTCTCAGAAAACAAAATTCTTTATTGTTGGAACTATATTTTTACTAATAGGATTAGGCTTTGGAATAGGATTAAATTTGTTGGTAAATTTGATAATTGAGAAAAATCTTGCATTTGTTATTCTTGCAATTTTATGTCAATTTTTCATTCTCTATTTTAGAAGTACTATTCGAATAATATTTTACTCCACCTATAAATATTTATTTTTACAGCAAGAAATTTAGAATACAATTAAGACGTGTTTTAATAAGAAACTTCTACTGCAAATCCGATTCCTACCATACCTATCTTTTCCCAATTTCCTTGACTTGTTTTTCTATGTATCACCGGATTACCCAATAGGCTCATCGAAAACTGTAAACCATCTTCTCCCAAATCTTCTATCCACTCTAAAGAAACAAAGAAATCATCTTGTACCACAATATTATATTCGGTTAAGTCTACCTCAAAAAGTCCTGTTTCCATAGTTGTACTAATGATAATATTTTCATTGAGTAATGGTTGATCCGGCATTTTGTTTTTTAATGAGTACAGATTTAATCTGAACTTTAAAGTATCATATTTATTTTCGACAATCGATGCAAAGAATTTTTTGATGTAGGTTGGTTTCCTTTTGATTTTTACCGGAACACCTACCTCACTTCCTAAGTCATCAGATTCAAATCCACCAGACATTTTTCGGGATGTAGTTTTGTTACCTAAAATTTTTGTTTTGAGTTTTTTCCCACTCACCACAACCTCTTCAATCTCAAATGATCTTGGCTCAAGATGGATAATTGGACTATCATTTATTAGTTTTTTAAAATCCATGACTTTATATTCTAATGAAAGATAACCAATCAGTGAAATGCGAATTGTATCCTGATCATATTCATCCATCAAATCAATACTGAATGTTCCATCTTGATTGGTCACAGTCCCTACATTTTTTCCAATCACTCCTATATTGACATAAGCTAAGTTTTGCTCACTTACATTGTCTAATACACGACCAGAGATTTCTTGCCCAAGACTGAATACTGAAATGCATGAAAAAATTGAAAGGAATACTACTTTTTTTAACTTGTTTATACAATCTTTAGACATAGGTATTTATTAAAAGTAATTCAATAATTTTGGACTGATACCCTTTTTTTTAGGTTTTAGAGTAGGATCAAATTGGGGGTTCTTTATTGGAATTAAGGCTCCAACTTTATCTAAGTGTTTATCTAATTTTTGGTTTAGCTCACCGGCAATAATTGGGTGCCACGGACTTAAATCTCTTTTCTCTCCTATATCATTGTTTAAATCATATAGCTCCAATCTGTCTCCACCATTTTCTCCTTGACAATAATATTTAATGAGTTTATATTCCTTATTTATGATTGCACTAGACGGTCCATAGCAATTTTGGATTAGTGGATAGTGAGGAAAATGACAATATAGATGACGATCTTCGAACAAAGTCGAGTCTCCTGCTAATAAGGGTACTAAGTCTAAACCATCCAACCCTTCAGGCGCTTTACTTTCTTCAATTCCAGCCATGGACATAAAAGTAGGAAAATAGTCTAATGTACTAGTCAAGTAATCAGATGTAGAATTAGGAGATATTACTCCAGGCCATTTTATAATCTGTGGAACTCTTATACCACCTTCGTATATAGTCGCTTTTCCTCCTCTTAATGGGGAATTTAGAGTAGCTGCGGTTCCATCGACAATACTGTACATATTCCCTCCATTATCACTTGTAAATATGACAATCGTATTCTCTTCTAACCCTAATTCTTGTAATTTATCCAATATATAACCAACTGAATCGTCCAATTTTTCTATCATCGCAGCCATTGTAGGACTATATTTAAAGTTCGTTTTCCGCTTATCTTTATATTTTTCTATCAACTCTGATGGCGCTTCGAATGGATAGTGAACGGCATAATGCCAAAGACACAAGAAAAAGGGCTTATCAGATTTTGCGTATTCTTCAAGCTTTCGTCCGGCATCATAAGTTATTTTATCAGTTATATAGACTCCTTGTTTAGTCATTTTAATATTCTCAATTCTAAATGGACTAAAGTTACTCTTAGGGCTTGCACTTCCTGTACCACCTAATATTGATTCAAAGCCATGATAATTAGCCCAATCTTCTATTTCACCACCTAAATGCCATTTTCCAAAAAACGATGTCCTATAACCATTTTCTAATAATTTTTCTGCTATAGTAATTTCCTCTGACTTCAAACTTGTATTGCTTTGCACCGTTGTGCATGGATTGTTGGAAAGCCCAGATTTTAATACTTTGGGTTCTCCTTTCATCTTTGCCTTTTTATTTTTAGCATAGGTGAATTTCAACCTTTCGGGGCATTTTCCGGTCATGATAGATGCTCTAGTCGGGGAACATTGTGGATTAGACGCATATGCTCTACTAAACTTAATGCCGTCTGTAGCTAATCGATCAATATTTGGAGTCTCATAGAATGTTGCTCCGTAGCTTACTAAATCCATCCATCCTAAATCATCTGCTAGTATGAATACGATATTAGGTTTCTCTTTTTGATTGCAAGCGGATATCAATAAAATAATGACAAATAATATAAAAATTTTCTTCATTGGCGGCAGTTGGTTAAAAGACGATCTTACAATATCCTTAAAGGTAATACATGTTTTTACTTCAAAAAATATTAGTTCATCGATTTTCTTGGTTCACTTATCGAGTATATTGGCATTAAAAAGTACTATGTATTGCATAATACCATATTGCGACTTATCTTTGCTTTATGAAAACAGATAAAATAAAGGCTCAAATGCGGAAAGGGATTTTAGAATTATGTGTTCTTTCGATTATTTCAAATAAAGAAGCATATCCATCTGATATTATAAATGCCTTAAAAAATAACAAGCTTATAGTAGTCGAAGGCACCTTATATCCTTTGCTGAAACGCTTAAAAGATGCAGATTTTTTAAGTTATCAATGGAAAGAATCCACTATAGGACCCCCTAGAAAATACTACCAGATAACCGACATAGGAAAAGATTTTTTGACAGACCTATTAGTTACTTGGGATGACCTTAATTCCGCTGTAAATAAATCAATTAAAACACTAAAAGTAAAATAAATTCATTTTCGTAAAAGTGACATCGAAGCAGAATTTAATAATATTCAAATTTCTAAATAAATGAAAAAAACAGAAAATATAAACCTTGGGGGTTCATTATTCACCATAGATCAAGATGCCTTTAAAGTCTTAGATAAATATGTAAAGTCTATTTCTACAAAATTTACAAGGAATGGATCTAAGCATGAGATTATGGAAGATATTGAAATAAGAATGTCGGAAGTATTACAAGAAAATATGTCCAATAGAGAAATAATAAGTCTATCAGATGTAGATAATTTGAAGTCTATAATGGGAGAGCCTGAAGTTTTTAACACAGATGAGGGAATCCATCATAATACATATTCTGAATATGATGATTCTTTTGAATCGAAAAAGGTTAAACGACTCTATCGCGATATTGATAGCAAGGCTGTTGGAGGTGTATGCGCTGGTTTATCACATTACTTTGGTATCGGAAATCCTGTCTGGCTAAGGCTTATATTTGCATTCAGTTTTGTAATGGCTGGTTCTGGCTTATTTTTATATATCATACTATGGATTGCTATGCCCGCAGCTAAATCAGACTATGAAGTGTCCCTCATGACAAACAACCCTGTGGACATAGATGAACTTACTAAGTCTATCAAAGATGAATTGCAAGAAGTAAAGCATTCGTTTGATAAAATCGTAAAAAATTAACCAGATTTTATTGGCAACCTGATAGAACTACGAAAACGCATTATCCAAAAATATAAGGCTAAATGGTGATTAGATACTTTATATAATCTTTCTAATAAATACCCAATAACAATGATCTGAATAACCTAACCTATTAAGAGTATGTTCATTAGGGATATTCAAAATTTAAAAAATAAATTACTAATTGAATATCCCGTCACTAACTCAAAGTAATGCACAAAAAAAGCCGGCGATCAACCGGCTCAATTTTTACTTTAATACACCCTTTTAATTCCTTTGTTGATTCAAAGATGCGACTAACACCTTCCCAAATCAAGTAAACTCGTAGATGCATTATCTACCACCTTTTACATTACCTCTACAGACTGTTATTTTCTGTAAAACATATTCCAATTTAAATCTAGATATGCAAAAGGCTGCCACAAATTCGACCGCTTAGCTTTAAATTTATCTATTTGAGAAAACGATTAGTTGTCTTGCTTAGCAAATACTTTTTTTAGTAAATCTGTAGATCTCTGAGATACATCAGAACGAATGCCTTCTTCTTTCTTTTCTATCAAATCAAACATCCCAACTAAAGCCTTAGAATTTATATGGTCTGCCAAATCCGGATTTACATCTTTGACTAATGGCAAAGAATTATACTTTGTTACTGCTTTTGTCCAATAATCTAAGGCTCCATACTTATTCAAAGAATTTTCTAACACGGGACTAAATTCATTGTATAAAGATGTATAGGTTTTATTATGCAAATATTGTGTAGCGGCATCTCTATTACCCATCAATATTTTGGTAGCATCTCCAATCGACATTCCCTTAATTGCACTCAGAAATATTGGACCAGCTTTCTTAGCAGCATCCTCTGCTCCTTGATTGATTTTTTTAACCAATGTTTCTTCGACTTTTTCAAATCCTGGGATAAAGGATAGCTTATCAATTACATTTTGAGCCTCATCTGGTAGTAGAATTTTGTAAGTTGATTTATAATAACCATTATCTTTAGAAAGAAAACTTACAGCATCTCCAACTCCTAAGTCCAATGCTTCTTTCAGTCCTTTTGCAATATCACCTTCCGTTAGTCCTGCTGCTGAACCTACTGTATCCATTACTTTTTTCAGTGAAGCTTGGTCACAGCTCATCAAGCTTAAGCTCATAGTCACTATAATAATTAGGTATGCATTTAATTTCATGTCTTATGTGTTTAATGTGTTTAGTATGCTAACGATTATTTCCATTCTTAAAATGTTATAAAAGCCGAAAAAACCCTTCCAAACTCTTAAAATTCCATGGTTATAATAGCTTTATCGACTTTTCCGCCTAATTGCGGACCAATTTTTTCAATCGTTACCTTACCCTCTTTTATATGAGTATACTCCTCTTTTATCATATGAATCATCCGTAAAAGGACTGTTTCCAACAATTTCTCTGATTTTGACATAACTTTCTTAAAAATCAAAAAGAGTCCCTCATAATTTACCGTCTTATCAATGCTATCACCTAAATCATCAAAACTATCTACATAGACTTCCACATTCACAATGAAATTATTTCCCATAATCCTTTCTTCCTCATAGTAGCCATGAAAAGCTTGAAAATGGATTCCTTTAAGTTCAATTTTTGTTCTCATATATTGAATTCAACGTAATAAAATTATTGAATCGCCAACTTAGCTATTAATAGCCAATTTTGGTTCACATTTGTCCTATTTATTATTGTAATTTTGTACAAAATAAATGAACGTATGAGTGATTCAAAAAATGGAACAATTATAGCAAAGAATTCCAAAGTCGATAAATACCAACATCACGATTACTACGGTATTGATGAATTATTATCAGAAGATCATTTACTGGCTAGATCTGCGGTCAGCGAATGGGTAAAACAAGAAGTTACTCCGATCATCGAAGAATATGCAGAAAAAGCAGAATGTCCTAAGCACCTATTCAAAGGGCTTGCTGAGATTGGAGCCTTTGGCCCAAGTCTTCCTGTTGAGTACGGAGGCGGAGGTATGGATGAAATTGCCTATGGTGTAATCATGCAGGAGCTGGAAAGAGGTGATTCTGGTATTCGAAGTATGGCATCAGTCCAAGGATCATTGGTGATGTATCCGATTTACCGTTTTGCTTCCGAAGAACAAAAGAAAAAATATCTACCTAAATTAGGTTCAGGAGAATTCATTGGTTGTTTTGGGTTGACGGAGCCAGATCATGGAAGTAATCCTTCTGGCATGTTGACGAATATTAAGGATGATGGAGATGCTTATATTCTTAATGGTTCTAAAATGTGGATTACAAATTCACCCATCGCTGACTTAGCTGTGGTTTGGGCAAAAGATGAGGAGGGAGCAATCCGTGGTATGGTCGTAGAAAGCGGTTGGAAAGGCTTTTCTGCCCCTGAAATTCACGGTAAATGGTCTCTAAGAGCCTCTATCACGGGAGAATTAGTCTTTGAAGATGTAAGAGTTCCAAAAGAAAATGTATTCCCTGAAATCAAAGGACTTAAAGGGCCCCTCTCTTGCTTATCAAAAGCTAGATATGGGATTGCTTGGGGAGCCATCGGAGCGGCGTTAGATTGTTATGATTCTGCTTTACGATATTCTCAAGAAAGAGTTCAATTTGGAAAACCAATTGGACAATTTCAGTTGACTCAGAAAAAACTAGCTGAAATGATTACAGAGATTACCAAAGCACAATTATTGGTTTGGAGACTTGGGTCACTAGCAAATAAGGGAATGGCAAGTCCAGCGCAAATTTCCATGGCAAAAAGAAATAATGTTGCGATGGCTTTAGACATAGCAAGAGAAGCCAGACAGATTCATGGAGGAATGGGTATTACTAGCGAATATCCATGTATGCGTCATCTTATGAATCTGGAAACGGTACTTACCTATGAAGGCACCCATGACATTCACCTTTTAATTACTGGTTACGATGTCACAGGCCTAAATGCCTTTTCCTAAATGACAAAAGTGATTTAAAATAAATTGTAAGTATTAAAAAAAG
>Ga0079202_10000116_pt1 | contig 19410 bp, 3 predicted proteins | sample PorBlaBluebeHill_FD_68601 | JGI IMG/M metagenome (GOLD analysis project Ga0079202, IMG submission 68601) | Marine algae microbial communities from Blueberry Hill - Blueberry Hill, Maine | ecosystem: Host-associated > Algae > Red algae > Blade | place: USA: Blueberry Hill, Maine
TTTTCTGCTAGTGATGATTGTGGAAATGTTAGCACTGCAATAGCTACTTACACTATTGAAGATGCCACAAAACCTGCAATTCAATGTCCAGAGAACCTCCTACTAGAATGCGGTGCTCCTGGTAATGGTCCATTGATTGCTGACTGGTTGACTAGCGCCACATCTACTGATGTTTGTTCTACTACAACCATAACTCATAATTATACGGGGGTGCTTCCTGAAAATTGTGGGGGCGGGATTACAGTAACTTTTATATCTACAGATAATTGCGGGAATACAGAAGTCTGCATGGCAGATATAGTAATGAATGATAATACCATTCCTGATTTTGTAAATTGCCCAAATGACTTAACCATAAATGTAGATGTAGATGAATGTGGAAGTAATCCAATTTTTTCTACACCTATTGCTGTTGATAATTGTGATGTAAATGTAACACAAACGGAAGGCCCCGCAAGCGGTACTCCATTTCCAATAGGTGATACAGACATAGAGTTTACAGCTATAGATGAATGTGGAAATACGATAACTTGTAATTTTACAATTACGGTCATAGACTCTGATGTGCCCACAGTTGTTTGTCAACCGAACATATTAGATGTATGCGTAGACGGAGAATCTTGTATGTGGGCTTCTGAGGATATTGGTCCACTATTTGGGCAAGAAAATTGTCCAGAATCCGAAGTAAGCTATGTGATTAGTGGAATGACTAATGCCAGCGGGTTAGGGGATGCATCAGGAGTAAATTTTAATATAGGTACAAGTACAGTTTGTTATACAACCGTTGATTCTAGTGATAATGAAGCTAGCTGCTGCTTTAGTATTACTGTGACAGATTGCGAGTCACCTACCATAAGTTGTCCAGAAGACCTAACTGTAGAGTGCGATGGTTTTGGAAATTTTGAACAATTTAATACTTGGTTATCTTCGGTGACAGCTTTAGATAACTGTGAGGATTCACCGGAGCTGAATAATATGTTATACAATGACCTAAGTGGATGTGGAGCTACATCTACATTAGTTTATGAATTCAAAGCTGAAGATAATTATGGAAATGTTTCAGTATGTTATTCCAGCTTTACAATTGAAGATAAAACAAATCCAACTATAGAAACGGAAGCTTCAAGTCTTACCATTGAGTGCGATGGCGTAGGAAATAGCAATCAACTTCTTGGATGGTTGGAAGAATTTGGTGGTGCTCGTGCCTCAGATATTTGTGGAAATATTACTTGGAGTCATAATTTTATCGGAAATGTTTCAGATTTATGTGGAGCAACAGGTTCCATTGATGTAAGTTTCACAGCGACTGACGCTTGCGGTAATACATCTGCAACCGTAGCTACTTTTGAAATTGAAGACACAACAGATCCATCCATCCTTTGTCCAGCGGATATTACTCTAGAGTGTGGTGATCCGATCAACAATGCAGTAATTGATAACTGGTTAAGTTCAGTCATCGGTAATGACGAATGTTCTGAAATTACTTTTAGTCAAGATTATGCTGAAGCATATAATGTTAACTGTGGCTCAAGCGGAACATATACCGTAACTTTTACTGCGTTAGATGAGTGTAAAAATGAAGCATCTTGTATTTCTACGATTACGATTGAAGATAATTTAAATCCATCATTCATCGTGGATCCATCTGATCTAGTCTTAAGCTGTTCAGTGGAAGGTGTAGAAGTAGCACTGGGTCAGTGGTTGGACAATAATGGAGGAGCTGAAGCAATCGACGAATGTGACCTATTGTTAGATTGGACATTTGAGGCTTTGGAGCCAATTCCGGGTTGTGGGTCTACGATGAATACACCTTATATATTTATTGTAACTGATGATTGTGGCAATAGTTCCACAATAAGTGCGAATTTCATTACAGAAGACATTACAAATCCTATTCTCATCTTGCCAGAAGACATTACAATTGAATGCGATGGTGCTGGGAATGAAGAACAACTAACTGAATGGCTAGATTCTATAAGTGCAACAGATGATTGTTCTAATGATATTATCACAACAAGTGGGCTTTATAATACCATCAGTGCGTGTGGTGGTGGGGTAACTGAGGTATACTTATTCACCGCTACTGATGAATGTGGTAATCAAGATACTGGCATAGCGAGTTTCACAATAGAGGACACAACGCCACCGGTCATAGTATGTCCAGAAAACTTATCACTTGAATGTGGAGATATAGCGAATGATCAACTTATATTAGCTTGGTTGAATGTAGCAACTGCTACCGATGTATGTAGTCGAGTTTCGATCAATACAGATTTTCCAGGAGGATTACCTGAAGATTGTAATGGCTCCTTGAGTGTTACTTTTACAGCAATAGATGAATGTGGAAATACGTCTTTTTGCACTGCAGATATCTTGATGGATGACACCATTAATCCATCATTCTTAAATTGTCCAGAAGAAAATTTGGTTATAAATGTAGATGTAGACAACTGCAGTTCGAACCCTATATTTAGCACGCCTATAGCAGAAGATAATTGTATGGTTGCAGTAGTACAGACCCAAGGTCCTTCTAGTGGAACTGAATTTGATCTTGGAACAACTTTGATAGAGTTTACAGCAACCGATGAATGCGGAAATGAAACAATTTGTCAATTCAATATTATTGTTATAGACAGTGATGTGCCTATGATTTTATGTCCATCTACTACTATTGTCCAATGCGCTGACGAGAATAGGTGTGCTTGGACATCAGATAAATCAGTAGATCCATCTGCTAATTTTGAAAACTGTCCAGATGCAAAAGTTACTTATACAATTACTGGTGTTACTTCTGCGAGTGGCAATGGAAGTGCTGCGGCTGAGATTTTTAATTTAGGAAATTCTACAGTTTGTTATACAATTGAAGATGAGTCTGAAAATACATCCACCTGTTGTTTTGAAGTTTTAGTAGAAGATTGTCAAGTTCCTGATTTGGTTTGTCCTGCAAATCTAATATTGGAATGTGCCCCCTCAAATGAATTAGCTTTAAATGATTGGTTGAATTCTGCGGTTGCATCAGATAACTGTGACATCGCGGTAGAATTAACTTATGAATTATGGAATAGCATAAGTGGTTGTGGAAATACAGATACAGAAGAGTATTTATTTATTGCTGAGGATAACTTTGGAAATATATCAACTTGTGTTCGTTTTTTTGAAATTCAGGATAATACTGATCCAATTATATTGACAACAGAACCAGATGTTACGGTAGAGTGCAATGGAAATGGAAATATAGACCAACTATTAAGCTGGTTAAGTGACAATGGAAATATTTCAAATGAAGATGTAAATGAATATTGTAATAATTATACTTGGTTTAATAATTACGAATCCGTCACTTTTACTCAGAATGAATTGTGTAGTGACGATATTGGATATTACGACGTGATATTTTGGGTTGTTGATGATTGCGGAAATGAAAGTAATAAGATTATTAAGCGGTTTTCAATAGAAGATTCGAGTGAGCCAAATTTATTTGTGCCTCAAGATATTACTTTAGAATGCTCGGATCCTGCGAATGCGTCTATTATAGAGGCATGGATAAATGATGTAGCTGCAAATGATTTATGTGATTTTAATGTAGATATAACTTTTGAAAGTAGTGTCGTTGAACAATGTGGTTTGACAAGTACAACTACTTACTCATTTACTGCAACCGATGATTGTGGTAACCAAGTGAGTGAATCAGCTATGGTTATCATAGAAGATAATACTGCTCCATCGATGGTTGCTATTCCTTTTGATTTATTTCTTGAATGTGCAGCCGAAGAAAACGCAGGTTTAATCGCTAGCTGGTTGTCTAATCATGGCGGAGCAGTTGCGAGTGATTTATGTAATAAAGAAGCACTAGTATGGATTTATGAAGAAGGAGAATTTGAAAATGCCTGCGGTGGAACTGGGAGTACTTCGTATACCTTTACAGTTACCGATGATTGTGGCAACAATAGTACTACTTCTGCATCCATAATAATAGAAGATAAAATTAGCCCTGAATTAATGGTTCCAGAAGAACAATTAGAGGAATGTGGCAATATTGGAACATCAGTAGGAGAATGGCAAAATGAAGTGTCCGTCTCAGACAACTGTGGAGAAGTTGTAATCGATGTGGTGCTTTGGAATACCATTAGTGATTGTGGCGGCACAAATACGGAACAATATTTATTTACAGCTACGGATGAGTGTGGAAATCAGACTACAGGTATTTCTAATTATGAAACAGAGGATACAGAAACTCCAATCATTTTTTGCCCAGCAGATTTAGCATTAAATTGTGGAGATGAAAATAATGATCAAATTATTGCTGCTTGGTTAGAAAGTGTAAGTGCAGTTGACGCAAATGATTGTAGCGATATTGAACTTAGTTATGAATTTTCAGGAGGTCTTCCAATGCCTCTAGACTGCAACGATGGAGAAGGGTTGTTAATTACTTTTACAGCAACAGATGAATGTAATAATGTAACTACTTGCTCTGCAACAATCTCTATGGATGATATGGATGATCCTTACTTTGTGAATTGTCCAACAAACCTTACGGTAAATGTCGATGTAGATCTATGTGAAACCAATGTAGTATACAGTACTCCAGTGGCTTTAGATGATTGTGATGAAGAAGTAAGTGTAGTGTTAATAGATGGTCCTACAAGTGGAACCCCTTTTGAATTGGGAGTAACTACGGTTACTTTCGAGGCCACTGATAATTGTGGGAATACAAGTATTTGTACATTTGATATTACAGTGATTGATAGTGATGTGCCGAGTATTCATTGCCCATCTAACGAAGTAGTTGTGTGTACAGATGAAGGCACTTGTGCTTGGCTTTCAGATGAGAAAACGGATCCATTATTCAATGATAATTGTGATGGTTTAGTGATTACATATACAATTGATGGGTCAACAGAAGCAAGTAGTGAGTTAATTGGTGTAAATATTATCTCTGAAGATGCAGTTATATTTAACTTAGGAACAAGTACTATTTGTTACTCCATTTCCGACCCGACTGGAAATAGTGCTAATTGTTGCTTCGATATAATAGTAGAAGATTGTGAAGCTCCAACTATTACTTGTTCTGATTTACTTGAAGTACCTTGTGGCGAAGAAGATATAGATGAATGGATAGATGCTATTGCATCTACGATTCAGGATAATTGTAGTGATACAGAAGGCATGATAGTCGTCGCAGATCTAATAACGGATTTTAGTAGCTGTGGAAATACAATCAATCAAGTTTATTTGTTTACTGTGCGAGATGAAGCTGGAAATAGCTCAACTTGTTTAGCTACTTATGAAAGTATAGATGAAATTATTCCATCAATAGAAGTTGAAGCGAGTGATTTAATTTTAGAGTGCGATGGAAGCAATCAAAGTACAGCTTTACAAGCTTGGTTGAATAATAATGCTGGAGCGAGTGCTTCTGATGCTTGCAGTATTCCCATTACTTGGACCAATAACTTCTTGGGAGATTTATCGAATGGATGTGGAGCAACAGGAGAAATTGAAGTGATATTTACAGCTACGGATGATTGTAGTAATGCTAGCATTACTTCTGCTATCTTTAGAATCGAAGATAATATTCCACCTGTAATAAGTGTTCCTGACAATATTACCATAGAGTGTGGAGATGTTTTATTTGACGCCATAGTAGAAAGTTGGTTGAATGGTGCAGAAGCGATTGACGATTGTGAAAGCAGTATCATGATTTCGCATAATTATGGTGAAGTATTTGAGGATGGTTGTGGGTTGACGGGTGAATATACGATTACTTGGACTGCCACGGATTCTTGTGAAAATACGACTACTGCAAGTGCAACTTTAACTATTGAAGACAATATTGTACCTGCATTTATTCTTGAAGCAAATGATTTAATTTTAGAATGTGCAGGGGAAGATAATGACGATACCATTGCTGACTGGTTGTCAAACAACGGATTAGCTTTTGCAGCAGACGAATGCAGTGACGAACCACTCGCATGGGATTTTGGGGTAAAGGAAACTTTAGAAACATGTGGGGAAACTGGAAGCACTTTATATGAATTTATAGTGACAGATAATTGCGGAAATGAAAATACGACAACAGCTTTTGTGATCATTGAGGATACAACACCGCCTGTACTTAATTTGCCAGAAGATCAATTAGAAGAATGCGATAATATAGAAACTTCACTTGAGCAGTGGCAATCAGAAGCTACAGCAACGGATGAATGTGGTGATGTTTCTATTAATGTTGTACTTTGGAATACCATCAGTGATTGTGGAGGTAGTAATACAGAACAGTATCTTTTTACTGCCCTTGATGCTTGTGGTAATTCTACAACCGGCATAGCAAACTATGAAACCGAAGATACGACACCACCAGAAATAAGCTGCCCTGAAAATCTTGCGCTAGTTTGCGGAAATGAAAACAATGATCAAATTATACTGGCTTGGTTAGAAAGTGTTACAGCTAAAGATCCAAACGGCTGTAGTCAAGTGCTTTTGAGGTATGAATTGCCGGGAGGTTTGCCTACGCTTGTGTGTAATCAAGGAGAAGGCCTTATCGTAATTTTCACAGCAACGGATGAATGTGGTAACGTTTCAGAATGTCAATCTATCATCACAATGGATGATATTGATGATCCTTATTTTGTAAATTGTCCATCAGATCTTATCGTAAATGTAGATGTAGATCTTTGTGAGACCAATGTAGTTTATAGTACACCTGTCTCTTTGGATTACTGCGATGAAAATGTTTCTGTAGTTTTAATTGAAGGTCCTGCAAGTGGATCGCCTTTTGGATTAGGTACAACTACAGTAGTTTTCGAAGCAACCGATGACTGTGGAAACACGAGTATTTGTTCTTTCGATATAACAGTGTTAGATAGTGATATTCCAAGTATAGATTGCCCATCTAATGAAGTGCTTGTATGTGCTGATGAGGGCGCTTGCACTTGGCTTTCAGATAATAGAACAAACCCATTATTTAACGATAATTGTGATGGGCTAATAGTTACATATACAATTACTGGAGAGACCGAAGCTACAAGTAATGATGAGGGCATAAATATAATTGCTGAAGATGAGATTACTTTTAACCTTGGAGTCAGTACAATTTGCTATACCATTTCAGATCCTGCCGAAAATACTTCAAGCTGTTGCTTTGACATTATCGTCCAGGATTGTGAAGATCCAACGATCATTTGTAATGATCAGTTAGATATCGCTTGTGGTGAAGAAGATGTAAGCGCATGGATTTTTGATATATCATCGACTATTGTAGATAATTGTAGCAATGCTGAGAGCATGACAGTAGAAGCTACATTAGTAACTGATTTCAGTAGTTGCGGAAATACATTTGAACAAGTTTACTTATTTACAGTTACGGATGTAGCTGGAAACCAATCCACTTGCTTAGCTACCTATGAAACGGATGATGAAGTGAATCCAATAATTGAAGAGGAAGCAACTGACTTAATACTAGAATGTGATGGCAGTAATCAAAGTACTGCTCTGCAAGCTTGGTTAAATGACAATGCAGGAGCATCCGCTTCCGATGTATGTTCTCGTCCAATAACATGGACAAACAATTTTGTTGGAGATCTATCTAATGGCTGTGGAGCTTCAGGAGAAATAGAAGTTATTTTTACAGCTACAGATGAATGTGGAAATGCTAGCTCTATAAATGCCATATTTAGAATTGAAGATAATATACCTCCTGCCCTAGAAGTACCTGAAGACATAACAATAGAATGTGGGGATCTTTTATTCGATGCGATTGTTGAAAGTTGGTTAAATGGATCCAGTGCAATTGATAATTGTGAGAGTAGTGTCAGTGTAAGCCATAATTACGGTGAAGTATTTGAAGATGATTGTGGTCTGACAGGTGTACACACTGTAACATGGACTGCAGTTGATGCCTGTGAAAATGCAACATCAGATATTGCCACGATTACTATTGTGGATAATACAAATCCAGAAATCACTCTAAATGCACGGGATTTATTATTGGAATGTGCAGATGCAGGAAATGAGGATGCTATTGCGAATTGGTTAGAAAATAATGGAGGGTCGGATGCTATAGATCTCTGTAGCGATGAATCGCTCGTATGGACATTTGAGGCTGATCCAACAGTCGGATCTTGTGGTGAAACGGGAGTCACTTTGTACACATTTACAGTTGAAGATAATTGTGGAAACCAAAATAACTCTACAGCTCTTCTCATTATCCAAGATACAACACCACCAATTTTGAATCTTCCTGAAAATCAATTAGAGGAATGTGCAGCTATTGAATTAAGCGTAGAGGATTGGCAAGCAGAAGCAACCGGTTCGGACTTATGTGGAGAGGTTAGTATTTCAGTGGTATTGGATAATACAATAAGTGGTTGTGGAGATTCATTTACGGAAGTATATATTTTTACTGTAATCGATGAATGTGGAAATCAAACTACGGGAATGGCAGAATATAGCCTAGAAGATTCAACCAATCCCCTGATCACAGTAGAAGCCGAAGACTTTTTAGCTGAATGTGATGGAGGTAGTAACGCTGCTGAAATTTTGAATTGGTTAAATAACAATGGTTTTGCAGAAGCGGAAGATACTTGTGGTAATCTTAGTTGGTCTAATAATTATGGTGAAATGGATGCGGATTGTGGATCTACGGGTGAAGTAGAGGTCACTTTTACAGTCGAAGATGAATGCGGAAATACCTCTAGCACCACATCAGTATTCACAATTAACGATACAACAGCGCCTACATGGGAGTTGGTTCCTCAAGATTTAGAAATAGAATGTGATGGAAGCATAGATCCCATGGGTCAGATAGAAGCTTGGTTGGCGACGGCAGGAGGAGCAGAAGTAGAAGATGATTGTAGTTTTGTAGTATATAGCAATGATTTTGAACAAATACTATTGGAGTGTGATCAAGAAGGAGGAATTCTTGTCACCTTTACCGCTACAGATGCGTGTGGAAATACGACGAGTGAAGTAGCATTTTTGACGATCACTGACGACACACCTCCAGAAATTACATCTCCAGCAAAAGATGAGACGGTCGAATGTAATGGACTAGGGAATCAAGAAGAATTAGAATTTTGGTTAGAAAATCATGCTGGTGCAGAATCATTAGATGGATGTAGCGGAGAAATTACATGGAATTATATTTTGATGAATAGGGAAGAAAATTGCGGGTTAACTTCACGTTCTACCTATATGTTTACTGCTACAGATGCTTGTGGTAATGTTTCGAATAATACCATTGCAGATTTCATAATTGAAGATACAACTATACCGGATATTGCAGAAGTATTAGAGCTAATCGTTGAATGTGACGGAGATGGCAATGTGTCAGATATTCAATCTTACCTTGATAATAATGGAGGCTCATTTGCGAGTGATATTTGTTCTGCAGAATTTACTTGGGAATTTGACTTAGTAAGCATAGAAGAAACCTGTGGCATAACTAATATTCAAACGTATAGATTTACAGTTTTTGATGAATGTATGAATAGTAGCTTTGGAGAAGCCATCTTCCAAATTGAAGATACCTCTCCACCAGAAATTGTAGGCGGTTCCGATATGAATATGGAAGAGTGTGATGATCCACCATTGGGTAATTTTCCAGATTTTGATTTCTGGTTGGATAGTAATGCAGGCGCGGATGCAGCAGATATGTGTGGCAATTTGACTTGGAGTAATGATTTTCATCCTGATAATTGGATTTTCACATGTGGCAATACAAGATTCGTGGATGTTACGTTTACTGCTGCAGATGAATGTGGGAACACAAGTGAAATAACTCATCAATTTGGAGTTGGTGATGTAACTCCACCAATATTTATAAACTGCCCAAGACCTCCTCTAATTGTAGATGCCCCAGATGGTTGGTGCTCTGCATACGGAAACTTTGAGATACCAACAGCCACGGATAATTGTGGCGGAGCTGTAACCGTAGAAAGATCTGATGATTTAGAATTGAATAGTGGAGACCTCTTTCCTATTGGCTTGACGATATTAGAATATACAGCGACTGATTTGTGTGGAAATATTTCTACTTGTGAGCTGAAGATTATAGTCAATGACTTTCATACAGATCCAACGATTAGTTGTCCAGAGGATATTATTGTTGAGGCCCAAGGAAACTATTGTAATACTCCAGTAGATGGATTAGCACCTATGGCTATGGAAGATAATTGCCCAGAAAACTTATCCGTAATATACGATATCATTGATGAAAATGGAGCTATTGTAAATTGTGGAGTTTTAGACGCTAGTGGAGAGTCATTTCCTGTTGGGGATAATACGCTGACCTATTCTGCTATAGATCAACCTATTCTGCTCATTACTGAAATTATTCAGGATGGAAATACCACAGGTGTTGAGATTACGAATTTTGGTCCTACAAGTTTAGATATTTCTTGTCTTGATTTCTTTAGAGAAGGACCAGATAACGAAACTTATAACGTATTGAATGGAGTCGTGCTACCAGTCGGTGGAGTATATACTCAGACCTTTAGTAATCTGCCTGTAGGAGATCAAGCAGGTTATTATATTTCCTTTGTCGGTAAGGTAATAGATGGTGTTTCTGTGAATGGGCACGCGGCTACTAATTACACATTCTTGGGAGCTATTTATGGATCTTATTTTGAACGTTTATTTATTTGTGACCACGATGATCAGTATGATTTCAAGGTAGGCAATGAATGCAACACTGGAAGTTTTGGTGGGTTGAACCAAGAGCTTACCCTATAGCCAGATAATGGCTTTACAGTTGGATTGCAAGAAGGAGAGCCAGGGATTGCTCAGTGTAGCTCAGAGGTTTCGATCTTGGATACGTCTGCACCTTTCTGTGCTGGTCAAGATACGTTAGCTTATGAATTAGTAATCGATAATGACATACGAAGTGGTTGTACTGAATTGTATTTTACAGTAACGGAAAATATGGATGTAGCGGATATTAGAATAGAAGATCTCGTTTTGAATATTGTAGATGCATCAGACTTGTTCATCAATTTGGTAAGCCCAAGTGGTACAAGTATCACGTTATTTAATGGACTTTGTAATGGTGTTTCTGGTATCAATATTAATTTATCAGACTCCGCTCCCGAAGAAATTCAAAACATTGATTGTAATTCTACAACAGGGGACGATCGATATGAGCCTGTTAATCCTTTCAAAACTTTCTTCAACGAAAATGCGCAAGGAACTTGGACCATGCAATTAGATAATCAGGGTTCGGATATTGGGACAATCAGCTCTGCCATGTTAGAATTGATAGAATTTATTCCTTATGATCAAGAGGATATTAGAGTAGAAGCTAATGAAAATGAGTGCAGAACATTTGTGACGTGGCGACAGCCTTTTATGTCAGATAATTGTTGCTTTGGAGATATCAGAATGGAGTACATTACAGAAGACGATATTAGCTTACCGGTGGAAGGAGATTTTGCACAAGGTGGTTCTATTGGAGCTTTTTTCGAAGTAGGAATTACAACTGTAATTTATACCTCTTTCGATCAATATGGAAACGAATCACAATGTTCATTCGATGTGATGGTGGAAGATAGGCAAGCACCAACGATCGACCCACAATTTTGCCAAGATTTATATTTTGATTTGGTTGGTGATAACTGTATGGTTCCTTTATCTCAAATTCTTCCAACGAATATCGGAGAAAATTGTGTTGATACAAGAATGGAAATATCACCAGATTTCTCTGGTGGTATCCCTTCTGGGACGCATCCTGTTACCATAACTATAATAGATGATGCCGGTAACGAAAGTTCATGTACTTTCAATGTAACGGTCGCTTCATTTATTTCGGATTCAGACCAAATGGCATGCATTGGACAGATTAATCTAGGGTTAGACGCAGACTGCCAAGCATTGATTACCCCCGATATGATGCTTGCGGATGCGAGTATGGGATGTGTTGATGACTTTTGTATTCGACTATTTGACGAACACGATGAGTTGATCGGTTCTTCTTTTGATGGAACAAATATCGTTTACGAAGAACACATTGGACAGCAAATAAAGGTTGAAGTTTGTGTAGATTGCGCAAATAGTAATTGTTGTTGGGGGTATCTGACAGTAGAGCATAAATTGACTCCTGAAGTGGTTTGCCCGTCGGATATTGAAATAGCCTGTAATCAAAGTTTTGATACGAATATAACCGGAATGCCAGCCGTGCAAACATGTGAACAAGAAATATATTTTAACTATGATGATGAATTTATAAATCTAGGTATGTGCGAAGATCCATCAGCCATTATAAATAGAACATGGTATGTTACAGATGAATCTGGTAACACAATTACTTGTGAACAAAAAATTACGATTATAGATTTTGAGCTTTCAGATATTGTTTGTCCGATAGATACGATTATTACTGAAGAATATACCTGTCTGGATGTGATCGAAAACCCAATGTTGACGCACCCAGATAGTACAGGGTATCCTACTATTTTTGAAGTTCCTATTTCTGAAACAGGGGAAGGACTATGCTCACATTTTTGGAACTGGGATGACCAAATTTTATATAATTGTGAAGGGAGTTACGAAATTTTACGAAAGTGGATTATTCACGATATGTGCGAAGACATAGTACCATATGTAAATCCTTATGAATGCTATCAGGTAATCAAAGTCTTAGATGACGAACCACCGGTGTTTGATGATTGTCCTGAGGACTTAACCATCAATGCTGGAACCGTCGATTGCAGAGCAGATTTGCATCTGAATGAATACATGCCTGAGATTTATGATCTATGTGGTACAGTCCAAGATATATTTGTGACTGTCAATCCTGGAACGGTATACGAAGATCCGCCTAATAGTGATGAATTCTATTTGACAAATTTAGTGCCTGGTAACCACGTAGTAAAGATTAGAGCAAAAGATCAATGCAGTAATTATGACGTTTGCGATTTTAATATAAATGTTGAAGATTTACAAGAGCCTAATGTTGTTTGTGATCAGTTTACAGTGGTATCTCTTACTACTACAGGTACGGCGAAAGTACATGCAGAAGTTTTAGATGATGGGTCTTGGGATTATTGTACGCCAATTAAGCTACAAGTATACAGACCAGAAGATTATTGCATTGACGAATCTGATCTTATTCCAAGTGACTTTGTAACTCTATGCTGTGATGATGTCCAACAAAGCCCAATAATGCTTGTCCTGAGAGTTTGGGATGATGGGGATTACGATGGCGTGTTTGGTTCCATCGGCGATCACTACGGTGAATGCATGGTTGAAGTTGAAGTTCAGGATAAAACTGTACCTAACTTACAATGTCCGCCGGATATAACGATTTATTGTGGACAAGATTTTACGAATATAGAGTTAACAGGTTCTCCTTCCGCGGAATCAGTTTGTAACAATGTTGCAGCAGATTATGTGGATGATTTATCCATGTTAGAAGATTGCAGTTTGGGTAGAATTATAAGAAAATGGAGAATACCAAATGATAGTGAAATTGTAGAATGTACACAGCTAATTACGATTGCATCTCCAGATGATTTTACTGAAGATGAAATTGTTTGGGCTCCGGATTGGGAGGGTAGTTGCAACGATGCAGTGCCAGATAATAATCCGCAGTTTGTTGGTTCTAGTGGTTGTAATCAAATTGGAGTTAGCTTAGAATCTGATACGTTCTATTTTGAGTCTGATGCTTGCTTCAAAGTTGTCAATCATTGGAAAGTCGCAAACTGGTGTACTGGTGATGAATTTGAAAATTGGCAAACATTGAAATTTACAGACAACGCACCACCTAGTATATCTGTTTCTCCGGCAAGTTTTGCCGCCCAAGGAGAATGTATTGCCACCGTGCGTATGACCGCATCAGGGGATGATTCGGATAGTAATTGTCCTTCCGAAAGTATCAATTGGAACATAACAGTTGATTTAGATAATGATGGTAATATAGACTTTCATTTTAGTTCACAATTTGAGAGTTCCAATATATCTTTTGATGATTCTGATGGAGATGGTGTCCCAGATTTATATGTTGCAAGTACAGGCCCAGGAGAATTAGTGGAAATCCAATTACCTAATCCAATCACGATTTCTACAGAACAACATTCAGTAATCTGGATGGCTAGTGATGGATGCGGAAATACTAGCTCTGAAGTGACGCTATTTAATGTAGATGATCAGAAGCCACCAACGGCTGCTTGTATTAATCTAAGTACTAGTACAATGGAAAATGGAGAAGTTACACTTTGGGCGTGTGATTTTGCGGCAAGTGTTGATGATGATTGCACACCAATAGAGTTTCTTTATTATAGTTTTGATACCGTAACTCATCCGACCGAGGATCCAACTTATAATGAAGAATCAAGATGTACTTCCCGGACTTTTACATGTAGCGATTTAGAAAATAGTGATAACGGTATGGTTGAAGTCGAATTAGTAGTTTGGGATTTATCTGGTAATTTTAGTATTTGTTCTACCATTATTCATCTTCTTGATAATAGTGGAGTATGTGGTCAAAACTTTAATCCAATGATTGCAGGACGAGTTTCTTCGGCTGGAGGAAATGAAATGAAAGAAGTAACGGCCCATTTAGAATTAATGGATAGATCGGCTGCATACTTCGATGAAACAGATGAAGAAGGTCACTACTTATTTGAGGGTATTGAATTTGGTGAAGATTACAAAGTTGCATTGATTTATGATGGGGACTACTTGAATGGTGTAAGTACTTTGGATCTTATAGCAATACAACAGCAAATATTAGATATAGTAGATTTTGATTCTCCATATCAGATGATTGCTGCGGATGTAAATAATGATGAAAAAGTAAGTGCATTGGATGTCATAGCCATTAGAAAACTGATTCTTGGTATTTATGACGAATATCCAGATAATGATAGTTGGCGATTTGTGGATGCAAAACAAACGATGAGTATGGATGATGTCTGGCCTTTTAGCGAAGATCTTTACATGTATAATGTAGAAAGTAGTTTGATGGACAATGACTTCATTGGAGTAAAAATTGGTGATGTTAATCTTTCTGCAATCGCAAATGTAGGTGACGTAAGCACAGAAAAGAGAGAAAGCAAAGTAATGTATTTGGCATTCGAAGATAAAGTATTTACTAAAGGTGAGAAAGTGAAATTGCAATTGAATAATGTTTCAGAGGAAAGGCTTGCAGGATTTCAGATGACGCTACATCACAAGAATTTGAAATTTATTTCTTTGAAGTCTCCTAATTTTGAAGAGGAATTTAATTACTATGCAAATCATAAGGATAAAACGACTGTTAGTTGGGGGTCTGTTAATGGAGTGATACCTTCTGAGAAGTTTAGTATGGACATTGAGTTTGAAGCAGAAGTCGATGGGACATTAAGCGATTATATTTTTGTATCATCAGAAATCACTAAGAAAGAAGCTTACTTAACTAAGCCGCTTAGACCAGTAGAATTGCAACTTGAAGGAATACCTTCAGAGTTTGTTGTGTCGCAAAATACGCCTAATCCATTCACAGATTTCACACAAATAGAGCTTTTTATTCCTCAAAGTTCGAATGTAGAGTTACAAGTTTTTGATCTACATGGTAGGTTGGTATATACCAAGTTGCAACAATTAGATATAGGTAAACATATCATAGAGTTTAGTGAGAGGGAGCTGGGTAATTCATCGGGAGTTTTTACAGTGCAATTCGAATATTTAGACAAGCAAGAGGTTATAAAAATGATCTCTATTAAATGATAATCCGAATTTTTATTTAATAAAAAAAGAGGCTTTACAAAGGTGGGCCTCTTTTTTTTTATCTTAATTTGCCAAAAAAATAATATGGCTAAGTGGATTATTATTTTGGGTTTAGGAATAGTTCTTATTGGAACTATTTTATATTTTTTTCCAAATGCTTTTAAGTGGTTTGGGAATCTCCCTGGTGATATTAATACTCAAAAAGAAAATTCTCGAATCTTTATACCAATTACTAGCATGATTTTACTTACTGTCGCTTTTAATGTCTTACTTCGTTTTATTAAATATTTTGAATAGTTACTTAGCTAACACAAATTGACTAATCTCATAATGTCCATCTTTTGTAGAAGCACTAATAGTATAAAATCCATTATTCAATGTTGAAATATCTAAGCCATTATTTTGGTCCTTCGCAGATAGAACTATTCCACCTAAGGAGTTAAATACTTTAATATTAGTCAGCGTTAATTCACTTTCTAAATTTATAAAACCAGTACTTGGATTTGGAAATATTTTCAAATTCGATTTTTGTTGGTCAATGTCATTTATGCCAGATACAACCAATGGATTTGGATGTTGGTATTTTTGGAAAAATTCCCAAACCTCATTTGAGGCAATAATATCTCTGGTTACATTTCCTAATTCAGGAATCATGATGGCTCCTGGCCAAGTATGTCCTCCATTTTCGATTTTATAAAACTTAACTTCTCCGCCGGTGGTGCAATCAGTGTAGCTAAATGATTCTACCGTGGTATTATCTTCCATATCTATATCTGGATATTCAATATATTCGTGATCGTCACTACATACATGTTGCTCCTTCCAATATTCTATTAGATCTGGGATAGATCTTTGAATTGTATTGCCATCATATGGTACTGTCGGATCTGCTGTGCCATGCATTTGCAGGATTGGTGGGGCATAAGATGGGCTACAATTATTTTCTTGATTCTCGACCATAGCTCCAGTAATAGAGGCTATTGCTGCAATACGATCAGATAATTCACACGCTAAGGTATAACTCATATAACCTCCATTTGACATTCCTGTAGAATATACCCGACTTAAATCAATATTGTAGCTCTGATGCATATGGTCAATAAGCACATTTATAAATCCTACATCATCTACACCTGTACCAAAACCCGCATTCCAGTGTGTAGTTCCTTGAGAATTAAGTAAGCCGTCTGGATATACAAGTAAAAATTTTGAAGTATCTGCCACTAAATCAAAGTAGCTATAGAATTCTTGTTGTGCTGCATTTGACCCTAAGCCATGCATATTTATAATTAGTGGCCATTCGTCGCCATCTTGATAAGTAGAATTGATATATAAATTTGCAGATCTTTGTACACCATCCACATCCAACTCAATCTCTACAATTTCTTGTGAGTACAAAAATGATGGCGTAAGTAACAATAAAAAGTATATTAATTTCTTCATCTTCAAAATTTTTATTAAATGTAACTAATTTTCAAATTCATATTTGATTAATAGGTCACATTAACTCAAACTTGAAGAAATAAAATTTCTTATTTCTTACTGTATTGTTAGAAACCGCCTCCTCCTTGGTAGTTGCCTCTGTTTCCTCCTCTCTTTTTCTTTTGATTTATCCTGTAACTTGCATTTAATTCTATGGTCCTTCCTCGCCACTGAAATTCACTTTCTGCAAAGTAATCTGGTAAGTCAATGATCCATCTCCTTTTTCTAGTATTTAATATATCTCTGCTAGACAAAGTGATTGTCAAATTATTATTTAAAAAATCTTTACTTATACCAACATCAAAAAAATACATGGATTTCCTTAATCCTTGCACGATGTTCCTCGGGCCTCTATAATTAAGTCTTATCTGCGCCTCTGCATTGTTCCAAAACTTAAACCTTGTTCCGACTCTTCCATCGTAACTTAAATCTGAAGTATCGAATGTATTTATAAAATCTCCTGCTGTTGTTTCATAATTATATATAAGTATATTGCCATCTAGTTTTAGCCATTCCGCAACATCATAGTTCATAGAAACATCTAATCCATAACTAATCTCTTTATCTAGATTTACCGGTATCGTAACAGAAGTTCCATCGTTGTATATCGTCCTTATCCTAGAAATAATATCCGTCGTATTTTTATAGAATAGACTCGTAGAAAGACTTCCTTTTTCGAAATAATTAATATGGCCTAACTCATAGGAATCTGTAAATTCTGGTAGTAACTTAGGATTTCCTTCAAATCTATTTCGTTGATCTGTCAGTGTTAGAAACGGATTTAGATACCAAAAACGTGGTCTTACTATTCGTCTACTATAACTAATTTGAATGGCATTTTTATCATTGATACTATACGTCAAATGAGCCGTAGGGAACGGTCTTGTATAATTGTAGCTTGTATCAGACTCTACATGATTTTGAAAACTAGTACGTATAGATGTATGCTCTATTCTAAGACCTAGTTGGAGGCTGAATTTGTCCCAAGACTTACCTAGTGTACCATAGGCGGCATAGATGTCTTCATGATACTCAAAATCATCTGTCAAAGAATCTACCCCAATTAAGTTGGAATCCACATTGTCAAAAACAGAATATTTATTCGTAATCGTTCTCAAGTTTGCTCGTAATCCAGATTCTAATTTGTAGCCACCGGATAAGTTGTAAGTGTAATCTATTTGCGCCAACTTATTATTTTGATTTTCATCAATATTCACCTCCTGCAGAGGTAGCAAATTTTCCAATGAATTACCTTGTTGAATATTCGAAAATTCTATTTCTCCACTATCGTCATATTGGATTGTGGCTACTAATGAATTCCCCTTTCCATCAAATTCGTTCGTGTATTTAATATTGTATTCTTGCTGAAGTTCATCTTCCTTTTCTAAGTCCAACCTATTGGTTCTAGCAAAAGATTCTATGATTCCGTCAATTTCTGTAAAGTCATAGTAATTGACAGAGTTTTCATTATTGTCTTCTGAAATACCAAACGACCCTGAAAAGGTAATGATTTGATTGTCGGTCAGATTGTAATCTAATCCAGCTTGTACCCTATTATTGATGCCTTTTCTGTCACGGTCTTCATCACCTATAGTAATGAGGTATTCCTCACCTATCAGTTGTCTAATAGAGTCAATTCCTCCACCGGGCGACCTCCTTAGACCACTAGATACATTGACAAAAAAGTTAGTCTTGTTTTTTCTGAAATTTACTTGTGCTCCCGCATTGTACTGCAATGGAAGGCCGATACCAGCATTGAAAGAACCATTAAATCCTTTTTCAGTTTCCTTTTTTAGAATGATGTTAATAAGTCCAGCCATACCTTCTGATTCATACTTTGCCGAAGGGTTAGTAATCACCTCTATACGATCAATACTACTTGCTTGGATAGATCTAAGGCCGTTTTTATTTCCTGCACTCACAAGGGTGGAAGGTTGACCATTTATAAGCATTCTGACGTTACCACTTCCCCTCAAGTTTACATTCCCATCGATATCTACAGATACACTCGGAACATTATCTAGTACATCTTGAGCAGAACCTCCTTTATTCGCTAAATCTTTGCCGACAGAGAAAACCCTCTTATCTAACTTAAATATAGTTTCACTTCTATCAGCCCTCACTTCGACCCCATCAATTACCTGACCTGAAAGGGTGAGAAAAATTTCTCCTAAGCTTAAATTTTGATTTCCTTTCTCAAGTAAAACATCATCAATAATAAAAGTCTCATAGGAA
>Ga0079202_10000122_pt1 | contig 19030 bp, 19 predicted proteins | sample PorBlaBluebeHill_FD_68601 | JGI IMG/M metagenome (GOLD analysis project Ga0079202, IMG submission 68601) | Marine algae microbial communities from Blueberry Hill - Blueberry Hill, Maine | ecosystem: Host-associated > Algae > Red algae > Blade | place: USA: Blueberry Hill, Maine
TCTACTACCTCGGAGACCGGGACATACTCAAATCGCGAGTCGCCGGAATGCCGAACTGCAACTTCGACGTCAAGTCGAAGACAATGACGCGAGAGGCCTACGGCGTCTTTTTCCGGAAAACTCGGCGCGACCTGAGTCAAGCTGGAAAGCCCGGACGTTCATTTCCCGACAGCGCACTGCAGGCCGAATTCAACAACGTCCTGCTCCGCTTGATGCAGGAGTCCGCCAATATCCTCGACTACGAGTTCCGGCGGGAGTTTGCACCCGAGGCTGCGACTGCCGACCTTCAGCGGTTTTTTGATAGCTTCAAGTTTGCCTCGCATCACATCCGGGAGGAATAGCGGCATGTCAGTCCGAAACACAAAGTTCAACCGCATAGGCATGGCCGCCTTGCTTATTGTGCCGTGGTTCGGGACAGCCACTGCAGAAATGGACTGCCTATCGGGCAACTCGCAACAAGACGAGCCACCGCCGATCGACTGGATGACGTGCGAGACAGATGAGAAGTTGAGTCTGGCGTTGGGAATGTTGTTACACGACAAGTTCGTGAGTCGGTACGACCCGATCGTTCTCGATAGCGAATTGCTAAAGTACGGCTTCGACCATGCTCGCTCCGCTGTCAAACTGCCGATTGACCTGCACGAAGCACGCGAAATTCTCGAGCAGACCAAGCCTCCTGCAGACTATGGCGAGCGCTATGCGATGAAGCTGAGTCGTATGCTCGGATGTCCGAACTCGAGAGACGTCCTGATGTATCGCCGATCGGGGCATGACAATGACGACCGCCGGAAAACCGGTGAATCTGCCTGCCTCTCGGCAGGCGAGTCAGCCGTGGCCGGAAAACCGAGATACGAAGCCGACGATGAAGTCAGGGTGAGCTACCACCAGAACCGGATCGGTAGATATCAATTCGAGGCATTGAAGAGGGAAGCCGACTTGCGAGGCGCACGGCCGGACGTCGAGAAACTGGCCGCTGCCATCGGCGAGGATCCCGTTCAGGACGCCACGCTCACGGAGGGTACTTTTGAATTAGGCAAGACTATCGAAGGATGGCAGATGGTGTTGCAGAAAATGGAACCGACTGTCATCTATGAAGTCGTGATTCCACCAAGCCTAGCTTACGGAGAGCGAGGCGTGGAGGGAAAGGTAAAGCCCGGAGAATACCTTAGTTTCGTCATGCGACTGGAGTGCGCCGGCGCGGAGAATCCCGATGGCCCACCTTGCCCATCGACGTCTCCCTGATCATTTGCAGATTTTCCGAGACAACCGTATCGGATACTTGATAACCCTATACTATCGGCCAATTGACCTTTGCGACGGCCACCTCTACATTTACAGGGCAGTCCATGAATGAGAAATCAGGCATGAAAACAGTCGTCGCAGGCATTGCCTTGACCGTGGCTGTCAGCCCTGCAGTTGACAGCTTGGTGATCAAGAAACACGTTGTCGAGAAGCTCGCCACCGAAGATTCGGTTTGGTATTCAGAAATCGGCCGTTCCCTCGTTGTCTTTGAGCACGCGAGGAATGACGAAGAGGTCCTGATATTGGCTGGCAATGCCGTGTGCAACCCCCGAGTGAAAGTCTGCGAAGATTGATCATCCGATTGCCAACTGATTCCGTTCGGACTCGTTGCAGACAGGCTCTGGCACGGCCAGCCACTGATACCACCGGTACCACCGAACGGCTGCGTGAAATAAGTCCAGCACAGCCCTATAGCCTCTCCCGCGACTATCAACCCGCGCGCACCGCGGCCAGGTGAGCCTCGAAAGCAGGGTCGTCCATCAGGTCGCGACATCGCTCGAAGCGTGTCGTCGCATAGGCCATGAAGTCCTCGGCCGGGTTACCGTCAGCGTGCTGAATCAGCCCCCACAGGGTCCACAGCAGATCGCACATGGCCTTGTAGAGCACTACGCGACCGCGCTCGGCATCGGTCGGGGAGCGCCCGAAGTAGGCCTCGAGCATTTCCGCGTCCTGTGTATCGCTCATGCCGGCTTCGACCGACAGATCACCCACATCCCACAACGGGTCGTTCATGCCGGAGTATTCCCAGTCGACGATCCACATGCGCGTGCCGTCATCAAGAAAGTTCTCGCACAGTGGATCGCAGTGGCACGGCGCGAGCGCAGGCGTACCGGATGCGCCTTGCGACTGCAAGGCCTCGCCAACCGGCTCGGCCGCCCTGACCACGTCGTGGTAACCGTCAGGCAGACTCACCGTGCGCCCGGCCAGCACGCCGAGGTACTCCTCGATCATCGCGAACAGTTCGAAGCGGAATTCGAAGGTCTCACCCGAGCCATGCAGTCGCGCGAGCGCCTCGCCCGCGCGTCCCGGTGCGCCGCTGCGCGTGTCAAACGACTCGGGCGTCATCGTGACGATGTCGTCGACAGCATCGGTAATCATCAGCCCGCTGGCCGCATCGCCGAAGATCACCGCGGGCGCGACACCCGCGCGGTGTGCAGCCTTCGCGTTGAGCAGCTCGACGCCGCGGTCGATGTAGGCCTCGGTACCCTCGCCGGGCAGACGGACCACCACGCGCCGTCCGTCGGTCGCGACGCGGTCAGTGTCAACTCTTACACGGTCAGCCTCGACCAGAAACACGCGGTTGGTCATGCCGCCGAGTCGTTCGATACGGCTTGGCTCGGTGCTCTCGAAGCCGGGAGCCCGGCGCAATGCCGCAGTGACTTCGTCGTCGTCGGTCATGGCCCTTACCCCTTGAGTCGTCGGTTGTCGGGATCGTACAGCGGTCCGTCGACGCGTTCGATCGGATGACGCTCACCGAACACTTCGATCTCGAACGCGCGCGCAGTGGCAAGCTCCACATCGAGATAGCCGAACACGATCGTCTTGCCGACCGTGTGACCCCGCCCGGCGCTGGTCGCAAGCGACACGACGCGACCCTCGTACAGTAGCGTCTCGCCACCGCTCAGCGGTAACGGCGCGTCGCAGGCAAATGTGCAGAGTCGCTGCGAAATACCATCGCGGGTCTGCTTTGCGAGCGCATCACGACCGATGAAATCACCGCCACTCGCAAGATTTATGCGGAAGCCCAGGCCTGCATTGAGCGGTGTCACGTCCGGCGACAGATCGGCCGACCAGTAGAGGTAGCCCTTTTCCAGTCGCAGGCTGTCGATGGCGCGGTAACCGACATCACGAATGCCGTGCGCCGCACCCGCTGCACGTAGCGTGTCGTAGACGTGCAACCCGAATTCGGTCGGTACGTGCAGCTCGTAACCGAGTTCGCCGACGAAGCCTATGCGCAACGCGCGCACCGGTGCCGCGCCGACGACAATCTCACGCCACTGAGAAAACGGCAGCACATCGCCGGACACGTCCGATTCGCTACAGGTGGCCAGCACGTCTCGGGCGCGAGGGCCGCACAGGTTGATGACCGCGCGCGCCGAGGTGACCTCGATCAGGTACGCATCACCCGGCAGGTGCCGCTCGATCCAGTCTGCATCGTGCACGCCAAAGCCGGACCCTGTAACGATGTAGAAGCGATCCGCAGCGAGTCGCGCGATGGTCAGATCCGCCTCGATGCCACCCCGCTCGTTGCACAGTTGCGCGTAGGAGAGACCGCCGACTGGTCGATCGATGTCGCAGGCAGTGAGTCGTTGCAAGGCCGTCAGCGCACCGGGGCCAATCAGCTCGAACTTGGCGAAGCTCGACTGATCGATCAAGGCCACAGCTTCACGCACTGCACGGTGCTCATCGGCAACGAACGGCTGCCAGCCCGGTTCGAGGAAACCCGGCAGGTCCACCGCTTCCACGCCGTCGGGCGCGAACCAGAGCGGGCGCTCCCAACCGTTCTTCGAGCCGTACACGGCGCCGTTGGCGCGCAACCGTTCGTGCAGCGGAGAAAGCCTCAGGTTGCGCGCGCTGACAGGCTCCTGGCCGGGATAGCGCATCTTGTAGTGGTGCGCATAGTGCTCGACCGCGCGCGGGTACATGAACGCCCGCGTGCCGTGATGCGGGCCGAAACGACGACAATCAAGCGGCCACAGGTCCAGGCTCGGCCGGCCCTCGACGATCCATTCGGCGATCATCTGGCCAGCGCCACCGCCAGCTGCGATGCCATACAGGAAGCCGGTGGCGAGCATCAGATTCGACGTGCCGGGCACCCAACCCATCACGAAGTCGCCGTCGGCCGAATACGGAATGGGCCCGTTGACGAGGGTGCGAATCCCGACTTCGTTCAGAATCGGCGTGACTTCGGCGGCGAGGGCCGCCAGTGGCGCGAATCGGTCGAGCTTGTCGGGCAACAGCTCGCGTACGAAGCGACCAGGGATACCACGTTCGCCGAACGGCACGGTGTCATCCTCATAGCCACCGACCAGCAACCGACCACCTGTATCAGGCTTGTAGTAAACCAGGCGCTCCGGATCGCGCAGCGTCGGCAGACCGCGCACCGCTTCGAGGTCCGGCAACGGCTCGGTGACGATGTACTGATGCTCGACCGCGCAGGCGGGCACGCGCACACCAATCTTCGCTCCGAGCTCGCGACTCCACATGCCCGTAGCCAGCGTCACGGAGCCGACCTCGTAGTCACCTTCCGATGTCATCACGCGGCTGATGCGCCTGTCGCGACGTTCCATGTCCAGCACCTCCACGCCCTGACGGATCTCGGCGCCGTGCAGGCGAGCACCGGCCGCCAGCGCCTGGCAGAGGCCGGCCGGATCGATGTGACCGTCGGAAGGTATGAAGGCTGCGCCGTGCAGGCCGCTCGCCTCGATGAACGGGAACAGCGCTTTCGCCTCACTCGGCGTGATCATGCGCATATCCAGATCGAAGCTCTGTGCCATGGTGCACAGGCGTTTAGCCTCGAGGAGCCGTTCCGCGGTCGCGCACAGGCGCAGGCTGCCAACCTTGTGCCAGTCGAACGCCATGCCGGTCTCGGCTTCGAGCGTGTCGTACAGCGCGACCGAGCGCTTGAGCATGCGCGTGGTATTGCGCGACGAGCGCAACTGCCCGACCAGCCCCGCTGCGTGCCAGGTTGCCCCTTCGGTCAGATTGGCGCGCTCCAGCACGACCACATCGGTCTCGCCACGCCTGGCGAGGTGATAGGCGGTGGCGCAACCGATGATGCCGCCACCGATGATCAGATGCTTCGCCGCGTGGGCCGTCACGACTTCACTCGCTGCATGCCCGGATCGTCACGAGTGACGATCTGTCCTTTGCACTTCTGGTGTTGTTCGACGCGTTGATTGTGGACCATGCCGGCTGCCGGTCGTAGTGGCCTTCACGGGTCGACTCCAGCATCACGGATGAAAGTGAAGCTCAGTCGCTATGAGAGCAGTGCTGGACTGCAACTACCGCTGCGCGCTCCTGTCCCTGCCTAGCCAGCATCCGATAGCTGACGACGGGGCAGCAACGATGAGTGATGCTCCGACAAGGAGCAATCCGAAGTTGGGCATGAGCTCCTCACCCGGAAAGACAAATGAGCCGACTACGACGACCATGATGGCGCTGACGATTGAGGCGATGGAATAGCCTATCCAGATCACGAAACCATTGTTTGACTTGCGTGTGGTAGCACGAAAGGCCGGGTAACCCACAATCGCCCCGACAAGCGCTATGGGTACAGCATAGATCATTCCGCCGAGCGATAGGAAAAGCCCTACTTCAAGCCCATCGAGCCCTGTCGCTACAACCATGATGAGGGTCACGATCAAAGCCGTTGCAAAATAGCCGAGTATCATCGAGAAGACAAACTGGTGCCTGCCACTTGATGCCCTGCGGGTAGCGTCGAGTTGCATTGCGCTATTACCCGGTGTTTCCGGTTTTCCTCGCCTGAAATAGAGCAAGAAATAGAGCAAGATCACGCACAGGAACAGGGCCGCGCCGATAACTCCTGTCAACAGGAACATGGGTTATAACTCAAGTGAGATTTAATCCGCCGAGCAATATTCGTCGTCAAGCGTAGTTTCGCCCGGGCCGATCCCTGCCAAGGCTGAAAGCCGGGGCACCCTAAACCGCGTCGCGCCATGGTCGGACGAACCGAGCGTACCGTCAAGACTTCACTCGCTGCATGCCCGGGTCGTAAAGTGGTGACAGCGTCGCGTCACACGGCACCCGTACGGTGGCGACCTCGAGTTCGTAGTCGCCGCAGGCTATCCAGTCGGCATCGACGCCGTCGGCATGGCGCACGTAGCCCATGCCGATCGATCGGTCGATAGTGTGCCCAAAGCCTGCCGAGCTCAGCCAGCCGACGCGTTCGCCATCACGGTAGATCGTCTCGCGCCCCGACAGGTTGGTCGCAGCGTCTGCGGTGAACGTCACCAGTCGCTTGGCGACACCGCCGTTGCGTTGCTTCTCGACAGCGGCACGACCGAGAAAATCGATGTCACTGGTGAGCTTCACGGCCCAGCCTAGACCTGCCTCGTCGGGGGTGTGATCCGGACCGATGTCCGCTCCCCAGGCACGATAGCCCTTCTCGAGGCGCAAGGTCTCGATGGCGCGATAGCCTGCATTGACCAGACCGTGTGGCGCGCCCGCGGCGTGCAAGGCAGTGTAGACGGCCACCGCGTGCTCGACTGGAAAATGCAACTCCCACCCCAGTTCGCCGACGTAGGTGATACGCAGCGCCCGCACCGGGGCGCCCGCGATCGCAAGCGTGCGTGCGGTGCCAAACGGGAAGCTGTCGTTGTCGAGTGACTCGTCGGTGACCGCCTGCAAGATGTCGCGCGCCCGTGGCCCCATCAGCGACAGTACCGCCCGCGTGGAGGTGACGTCGCTGACAGTCGCGTCGAGCTCGGCCGGAATATTGCGCCGAATCCAATCGAGGTCGCGCGTCGCAAAGCCAGTACCCGTGACCAGATAGTAGCGATCCACCGCCAGGCGCACCGCCGTCAGATCCGCCTCGATGCCACCGGCATCGTTCAGCATCTGCGTGTAGATCAGCGAACCCACCGGTCTGGCGACATCGTTGGCCGCGATCCAGCCTAACGCGGCTTCCGCATCCGCCCCGACCAGTTCGAACTTGGCGAACGAAGTCTGATCGAACAACACGGCGCGCTCGCGTGCGGCGGTATGTTCCCGGGCAACCGCTTCGAACCAGTTGGGGCGCTCGAAGGTGTATGCGTCCGCGGGTGTCTCTCCCGCGTCAATATCGGCAAACCAGTTCGGCCGCTCCCAGCCGAGCTTCTCACCGAACACCGCACCGGCGGCCTTCAATCGGTCGTACAGCGGCGAGGTGCGGCAGGGTCGGCCGCTGGCATGCTCCTCCGACGGCCAGGCCATCGTGTAGTGCTTGCCGTAGGCCTCGATGGTTCGCGTACGGATCCACGCATCGTCGGCATGCGGTCGACCGAAGCGACGGATATCGACCGGCCAAAGATCGAACGGCGGTTCGCCCTTGTGCACCCACTCGGCCAGCGCCATGCCGGCGCCGCCACCAGCCGCGATCCCATAAGCGTTGAAGCCTGTACCGACGAAGAAGTTGGCAAGCTCTGGCGCTTCGCCAAGGATGAAGTTGCCATCCGGCGTGAAGCTCTCCGGGCCGTTCACCAGCTCCTTGACGCCCACGTCTTCGAGTGCCGGCACGCGCGGCAGCGACAGTTTCATCAACTGCTCGAAGTGGTCGTAGTCGCTGTCCAGCAGCGAGAAATGAAAGTCCTCCGGGATGCCGCGCACTGCCCAGGGCTTCGGATCGGGCTCGTAGCCGCCCATGATCAATCCGCCGACCTCCTCCTTGTAATACGTCAAGCGATCCGGATCGCGCAAGGTCGGTAGATCGGGCGGAATGCCCTCGATGCGCTCGGTCACCAGGTACTGATGCTGCATCGACACCAGCGGTACGTTCACGCCAACGGTCTTCGCGAACGCGCGCGTCCACTGACCACAGCAAGCGATCACGACCGGGCAGTCGATACGCCCGCGATCGGTCTCCACGCCGCGGATCACACCCTTGTCGACATCGATCGACAGCACCGACGTGTCTTCGTGAATCACCGCACCCGCCGCTCGCGCACCCTTGGCGAGCGACAGCGTGATGTCGGACGGATTGGCCTGTCCGTCGGTCGGCAGGAAGGCGGCTCCCACCACATCATCGATATTCATCAGCGGCCAGAGCTCGAGTGCTTCCGTCGGCGTCAGAAGCTGCATATCCAGACCGAAGGAGTGCGCCGTGGTGGCCTGGCGCTTGACCTCGGTCCAGCGCTCTCTATTGCAAGCCAGGCGCAAGCCACCATTGCGCTTCCAGCCTGTCGCCTGCCCGGTCTCGGCTTCCAGTCTGTCGTACAACTCGACCGAATAGCCGAGTAGCTGCGTGATGTTGGCATTGCTTCTCAACTGACCGACCAGGCCTGCGGCATGAAAGGTGGTACCCGAGGTCAACTTCTTGCGCTCGAGCAGCACCACGTCCCAGCCGAGCTGCGCGAGATGGTAGGCGGTCGAGCAACCGACGATACCGCCGCCCACGATCACGGCGCGGGCGGAACTCGGGAGATCAGTCATGGGCGTCATGCAGTGAGTCGAGCGCCAGGCGATAGCGTCCGAGGTTGTCGGCAGTGTAGGCGGCGTAGTCGAAGTCGATTGACGAGGTCAGCTCGGAGACCATGCTCCACAGCGTTTCCCTGAGCAGAGATGCACACTTCATGGCGCGATAGGCAGGCAACGGCGGTCGCTCGAAGCAGCGCTCGAGCATCCAGTGTTCAGTGTCCGCATCGAGTTCGGCATTGGACGCGAGCCCGCCGAGATCGAACAGCGCCGAGTTGAAGCCGCCGTATTCCCAGTCGATCAGCCACAGCCTGCCCTTGTCCTGGCCTTGTTGCTTACCCTGTTTACGGGCTCCTCTCTGGCCCTGCTTCCGGCCCTGTTGCTGGGCTTGTCCCAGAACGTGTCCCTGGCTCAGCAACAAGTTGGCGGGTAACAGATCGTTGTGGCCGAGCACCGGATCGATCGGACCAACCGTCCGCTCCAGGCGCTCTGCCTCCCTGAGCAATGACGTAAGCTTGTCCCTGTGTGGCGATTCGAGGCGGCGAAGAGTACGCGCATAGTCGCGGATCACGTGGAAGACCCAGAACGTCAGCACCGGACCCGACACCTCGCGTGTCAGATCACGGTGCACGCGTTGCAGCAGATCGAGTGCCGCCGCCAGCGTGTCACGATCGGCCAGGTCGGCGGCGGTCAGTGGACGCGACTCGATGTACTCGAGCACCATCACCCCAGGCTCTGCATGATGCACGGCGGGCGACACACCGAGCCGGGCCGCAGCGCGGCTGATGGCCAGCTCGTTGAAGCGCATGACGCCGTGCTCGGGAATGTCGTCACCGAGCCGCACGACCCAGTCACGACCCTTGTCGCGCACCTTCAGGTTGAGGTTGGTGATGCCGCCTTCCAGGGGCTCGATGTCCCCGAGCGCTTGCCAGCAGGGCAATGCACGCACTTTGGCGATGGCCTCGTCCAGCGTCACGACGGCAACCCGAGCCGTTCACGTGAGTCTCGTGCCAGGGCACTGACCGTGCGATCGGCGATGATCGCGATGAACGCGATCGACAGGCCGGCGACGATACCGGCTCCGGTGTTCGCCTTGGTCAGCGCGATGTAGACCTCCTGGCCGAGATCGCGCGTGCCGACCAGCGCGGTGATCACCAGCATCGACAGCCCCAGCATGATGGTCTGGTTCAAGCCGAGCAGTAGCGTGGGCACGGCTAATGGCAGCTTGACCCGGCGCAACAGCTGCCATTCGGTACAGCCTGCCATGCGCCCTGCCTCGACCAGCGCCGGATCCACACTGCGGATGCCGAGCGCTGCATAGCGCACGGCGGGCGCCAGCGCGTACAGGATCACCGCGATCATCGCCGAGAAATCACCGACCCGGAACAGCATCACCACCGGAATCAGGTAGACGAAGCTCGGCAGCGTCTGCAAGGTATCCATGAACGCGCCGACCAGACGATTCGCGCGCGGGCGCTGACCCGCCCACAGCCCCAGCGGAATGCCGATTGCGCAGGCGAGCAGCACAGACACGCTCATCAGATAAAGCGTCACCATCGCCTTGTCCCAGAGACCGTTGACGGCGATGAACAGCATCATCAGCCCGGCCATCGTGCCGAGCCGCCAGCCACCGATGCGGGCGACCGCCAGGGCGGTGACCAGCACGCCCCAGGGCCAGGGTATGCCGACGAAGAAGCGCTTGACCGGCAGCATCAGCCACGTCAGGAAGAAACCCTTGATGCGCTCGAAGGTGTCGAACAGCGTGACGTTGAGCCACTCCATCGACACCGTCCAGACGTTGCCGGTGCTGAGCGTCCAGCGCTCGGGCCAGCTTTCCAGCGACGGGATGAAGCGCCCGGCGAGCGTCAGCACGATGACCGCCGCGAAAACGAGCGCCCAGGCACGGTTGCGACTCGCCGCCTGTGCCTGCGCATGCAGTGCCCGATCCGTTCGGGAAAACGCCTGGCTCAGCCGGTCCAGCGCGACCGCCATGACGACGATCGCCAGGCCCGCCTCGATACCGCCACCAATGTCCAGCCGACGCAGGGCGGTCAGCACGTCATGACCAAGGCCACCGGCGCCAATCATCGAGGCGATGATGACCATGTTCAGCGATAGCATGATGACCTGATTGACACCAACCATCAGCTGCGACAACGCACTCGGTAGCTGGACCTTGGTGAGTGTCTGCCACGGCGTGCAGCCGCTCATGCGAGCGGCTTCCAGCGTCTCTGGTGGCACCGAATGCAAGGCGACGGTGGTGATGCGTGCCATCGGTGGCATGGCATAGATGACCGTGGCCACCAACGCCGACACCGGCCCGAATCCGAAAAGGAACAGGATCGGCACCAGATAAGCAAACACCGGCACCGTCTGCATCAGATCCAGAACTGGGCGCAAGCCACGCTCGACCGCCGCGAAACGCCAGGCGAGGATGCCAAGAAGCAGGCCGCAGACCACGCCGATCGGCACCGCAATCAGCACCGACGCCAGCGTGACCATGGCGCTCTGCCACTGGCCAAACAAGGCAAGATAGGCGAAGCACAGCCCGACCAGCCAGGCCAGTGCGGCATCGCCTGCGCGCCAGGCCAATACTGCGGCGATCGCGATGATGCCGAGCCAGCTGATCGCCGGCAGGATTTCGACCGCCTGCTGGCCCTGTCCGCTTGACACGCCATCGATCAGCAATGCGCGCACCGCTCGGTACGGCGCTTCGAGTAGCGCCGACAGAAAGCGTGTGGCCTCGCGAAACGTGAACAGACCGAAGTTGGCCTCGTTCACGAGCCACTTCATCGCATCCGAAATCCAGCGATCAAGCGGCAGTTCCCAGGCACGCGGGTACTTGATTGCCCAGCGTGCATCAAACTGGCGGGCTAACTCCCGCGAGTTCGACGCGAGCAACCAGGTGGCGATCAGAAGTACCGGCCAGAACCAGCGCGAGTGCGCCAGATCTCGACTGGCTCGGCGCCAGCGGCCGCGGCTGTCGGAAATCGTGACGCTCGCCGTCACGTCGGCCGGGTGCGCGATGGGAGAGTCGATGCAGGAGTTGATGTCGGGGTCGATGCGGAAGTCGCGATCGGGCCTGATTCGGGCCCTTCAGCCTGCATCGACGGCACTCGCCCGATCACCACGTCCAATGCAACGCGCCGGTCGATGACACCCCGCTCGCGGCCATCGTCATCCAGCACGCGGTACGGCAGGTCAGCCGCCTCGATGCGATCGATGGCCTCGGCAACCGTCATGGAAGCCGGTAACTCGCCGGCAACGGCAGAGCGATCTTCGAGTGTCGCGATCGATCCGAGGGTGATCACCTTCGCACGCACCACATCACGAGTGAAGTCCTCCACGTAGGGCGTAGCCGGGTTCGACACCAGTTGCTCGGGAGTGGCGGTCTGCACGATGCGCCCGTCCTTCATCACCGCGATGCGATCGGCAAGGCGGATCGCCTCGTCGAAGTCGTGTGTGATGAACACGATGGTCTTGTGCAGCATTGCTTGCAGGCGCAGGAATTCGTCCTGCATCTCACGCCGAATCAACGGATCGAGCGCCGAGAAGGGCTCGTCCAGAAACCAGACGTCGGGCTCGACCACCAGAGATCGCGCGATGCCGACCCGCTGCTGCTGGCCGCCTGAGAGCTGCCGCGGGAAGTAGTCCTCGCGTCCATCCAGACCGACCAGCTCCACCATGTGCCGCGCCCGCGCCTCGCGCTCGGCTCGCGGCACGCCCTGTACCTCGAGCGGAAACGCCGCGTTCTGCAGCACCGTCAAGTGCGGGAGTAACGCGAAGTTCTGGAACACCATGCCCATCTCGCGGCGACGCAACTCGATCAGCTCCGCCGGGTTCATCGCCAAGAGATCGCGCCCGCCAAAGCTGATCGAGCCTGCCGTCGGCTCGACCAGTCGCGACAGGCAGCGCACCAGCGTCGACTTGCCGGAACCCGACAGGCCCATGATCACGAAGATCTCGCCTTCGGCTATCGCGACATCCGTGTCGCGCACCGCGCCGATGATGCCTGCAGCCTCGAGCGTCGCATCGTCGACATGCTCGCCGTGACGCGCAAGAAAGCCCTGCGGATCCTCACCATAGAGTTTCCAGACGCCGCGACAGTCGAGCTTGATGGCGCCCGGGGTCAAGCCTGCGCTCCGGGTCGAGCGATCCACCAAACGGCCTTCAACTTCGTATTGACGGGGTCAGCGTCCGCTCAGTCGACCCAGGCAGACCACACCGCTTCGTTGTCTTTCATCCAACCGGCCACCGCGTCCTCGACGCTCATGCCGTCAAGATCGACCGCCGCGACCAGAGCGCCCATCTCTTCGTTGGAGATCTTGAACGCCTCGACCGCCTCGGCAGCGCCTGGCCACTTGTCGGCGACATGCGCACCCGCCACCTTCCAGATCGGGCCACGCGGCTTGCCGCAGTCATAAGCCATGTCCGGGTTCGACCCGACCGACGGATCCTCATAGCACTCGGCCGAGTACGGGGGAAACTCGACGAACTCGCCCTCGTATTTCACTGCCGCCCAGTGCGGCTCGTAGACCCACAGCACGATGGGCGCCTTGCGTTGGTAGGCCGACTCGAGTTCGGCGAACAGGGCCGCATCGGTACCGGCGTGCACCACCTCGAAGTCCATCTCGAGCGCCTCGACACGCTCGTCATCGAAGCCTCCCCAGGTCACCGGCCCGCCGAGGTAGCGCCCCATCGGCGCCGTCTCCACCGTCCCGAATTCCTCTGCACAATCGTTCAGCGCCTGCCAGTCCGGCAAGCCGGGACAGAGCTCCTTCATGTACAGCGGGTACCACCACTCCTCAATGGCGGCCATGCCGGTCTCGCCGAGATTGACGACGTTGCCGGACTCGGTCGCCTCGTCCATCGCCTCGCGGCCGGTGGTCTCCCAGATTTCCATCGCGACGTCGAGGTCACCGCTGCCGAGCCCGGCAAATTGCGCGATGTAGTCAGCCTGTACGTAGTCGACGTTGTAGCCAGCCTGCTTCAGCACTTCACCCATGATCGTGGTGGTCACGATCTGCCCGGTCCAGTCATTCAGGGTCAGCTTGATCGGATCCTGCGACTCGGCATCCGCGAAAGCGGTGGCCGAGGCGAGAAGACTTGCGAGGACGACGGCAAGCGCACCCCCCGACGTGTTGGTGACAGGCGATCTCATCGACGTTCTCCCTGATGCGGACGAAGGGGCACGAGCTACCAAACGCGGCTCGGCCGCGGTCAGTATTCAATGAAAAGCAACAATAGACAACAGGGGGCTTCTCCATCTCTGCTTTAGAATTGATGACTTGACATCACTATATATGCTGCCATGGTGTCACTCATGAGAAGCACGGTCCGCATCGACGACGACCTCCTGGAGGCACTGAAAGCTCGCGCCGAGAGCGAGGGCACGTCTCTCACGCGTGCCCTGAATACCGCACTCAGGCAAGGCCTGACGGTGGCGAACGAGGCGCGAGCAAAGGAGCGATTCGAACAACGAACGGTCTCGCTGGGCGGCGCGACGTTCGACGTCGACAAGGCGCTGTCGGTGTCGGCCGCGCTCGAGGATGACGCGGTGCTCGCGAAACTCGCCGCACGCAAGTGAAGGTTGTTGACCTGAACGTGCTGATCTACGCCGTGGACGAGCAGTCCCCTCACCACGCTACGATCCTGCCGTATTGGCAGCAGTTGCTGAACGGCGAGGAAAGCATTGGTATTCCGTGGATAGTGCTGGTCGGGTTCCTGCGCATCACGACCAACCCGAAAGCATTTGCCACGCCGCTAACTGCGGACGTCGCCTGCGAGATCGTCGATGGCTGGCTCTCGCTGGACGTGGTGTCCGTGCCATCCGTGAAGCCGTCGCACTGGACGACGTTGCGGGCACACGTCCACGCGAGTGGCACCGCCGCGAACCTCGTCACCGACGCCCACATCGCCGCGATCGCGTCGACACGGGGCGCGACGCTCGTCAGCTGCGACCGGGACTTCGAGCGGTTCGAGGGACTGCGCGTCGAGAACCCCCTGACGGCACGCACGACTTGACGGTGTACGGACGGTCGTTGCTGCAGGGGCGTCGGCCTTACCGAATACCCTACGACGAACGACTGACCGCGTGGCGAAGACCATCTGGCTCCGCTCGGACCGTTCGCAGGACAAAGTCTGCGTCCAGATTCGGGTCGCTCGAATTCGGCATGAACTACGCACTTGGCCAGAGAATGGCGATTCAAGACGAGCTGATAGTAAAAGGACTCGTTCCAATTGATAATGCTCAACCCGGAGCAGGCAAGACCGGCCCGGGCGCAATTTCGCCACCACAGCGAGATTCGTCTTGGCGCTGATCCACGAGTCCGCCAGAGACGAGCCCTCGCCATAATCCCTGTCTCACGAATCGACCGCAATTTTCGGCACAACCTTTCGATTCGGCACTAAGCCGCCCCGTCCCGGCACCCCGCCCGGCTTCGCAGGTGCGCCACGATCTTCTCCCGCTCAGCATCGGCGAACTCGTGGCCGTACCTGCGCAAGAACAAAGCAACGCGGATCTCGGCTTCGGTCCGGGCCTTGATCGTGGTCAGCGAGAGCACCTTTGCCGTGTCCCACATGTCGCTGACCATGCGCAAGCGCCGCGCAGGCGTCAGCCGCATCAACATTTCGCAGTAACGGTGCGCCATTTCCGTATCGGTGTCGTTCATGACCGGCAGCGCTCGAGCAGCTCGGACACGCCGAGCTCCGGAGCCCAGCGTTTCAGGTATTCGGCGTCGACCTCGCTTGCCTCGAGAACGCTTCGCACATCGTCGAGCTGCCTGGCCGATTTCGAGTCAAGCGCCCAGACGAGCTTGGAAAGCACAAGATCCTCCGGCCCGACTACCCAGACCTCGCGTGTTCCCAACCGCAGGCGCTGCCGGTTGGAAAATTCCTCGATCCTGTAGGGCGACTCCTTCCTGACGATGAAGTCAAGCTTCGACACTGTCTCCTCGTGGATGATGTTGAAGATGTGCCGACTGTTCACCGCGCGTGAGACCGCTTCGGAATCGACGTAAAAGTCTTTGTCGAACAACGCGACCAGCGTGTCGACGTTCTCGGGAACCAGTGCGATCACGATGTCGATGTCCCGGGTCATGCGCGGCGCGGCGTACAGGCTCAACGCCATCGAGCCGCTCAGCATGTACTCGAACCGAGCCCTCTCGAGGCGCTCGACCACGAGGTGCAATACGTCGATCTGCTCGGACACGATGTGTTTTCCAGCTGGAACCGTCACGGAGTTTCGCACGTGGCGAGGAGAAACCCCGGTATCAGCGTTTCCCGCCGAGCACGAACTCGACACTGTCGCCTGCACCGGCGCAGACCTCATCGACGATCTCGATGCGGGCACGATGGGCGACACCAGATGCGAGCCCGTCGAGGAACCAACTCACCCCCCGCGTGATGCCGGCCGAGTTTCCGTCGAGCTCGAGGGCGTAGGTGAGACCGGCAGGATCACGGTCCCAGAAGATCTCGACTGCCGTGTCGCTGTACTCCTCTGCGCGCAGCCCGTCGACGGCGGAACAGGCTCACACCATTCGTCTCGATCGGTTCCGTGCCCTCGATCTCGACGCTGTAGCGTACCGGCACGACATCGAGCGAGTCGTGTCCGTTGTCGCCCCAATCGTAGGTCCATCCCTCGCCGATCGAGACAAGGATGTCGGCCTGCAACTGTAGCAAGTCGAAATAGATCCGTTCACTGCGTCTTGATTCTTCCCCGTCCGGAAGCACCGCCGACACCGAGAAGTCATAGCTGCGATCGCGATCAATCCCCTCGAATCGCCAGCGAGGGTCGGCACCCCTTCCTGAAGGTCGGCCATCGAATGAACGTGTACCGACAATACAACGAGCGCCAGCGCTGCCGGAAAACAGGTATCACGAAAGGTACGGGTCATCGGTCGGGCCCTCTGACATTAACCACTGAAAGTATCGAGGGCTGAATGCGCGCTCCAATTGATATAACGCAACCCGGAACAGGCGCGTGATCCCCTTCGGCCAGAAATCGAGCTCGCTGACGCGCGCGCCCCTAGCGTACCGAGATGGCATCCCGAGATGGCAAACCGCGACCTGGATCAGGCAGTATTGATCGCAGCCCTTGACAGGACGCGATCATGAAAGATCCCGGCAACCGAACCGACCAGCCTGAGTGGCTGACCGAACTGTTTTCCAATCAAATCGCGGCATGGCCGGAAGCCGCGCCGATGCTCAAGGCCTGGCAGCAAGGGATGGAGCAATGGGGTGCGTTGTGGACGGAAGCTCTTCAGTCGAGCGATCTCACGAATTCAACGGCAAGCCGCACAGATCGTCGTTTCACCGGTGAGGCCTGGCAGAAGGATCCACGCTACGCACACCTTTCCCAAGCCTATCTGCAGTTCGCCGCGATGACGCACAGCGCGCTCGAAGCAGCACCCATGGACAAGCGCTCCAAGGCGCAGTGGGACTTCGTCCTGCGTCAGGTGAACGACGCGATCAGCCCTGCGAACGGCTTGATCACCAATCCCGAAGTCATTCAGGAAGCCATCGACAGTGGCGGGACGAGTCTGGTCGAAGGTGCTCGCCTGTTTCTCGCCGATGTCGCCAAGGGCAAGATCTCGATGACCGACGAGACCGCCTTCGAGGTCGGCCACAACATCGCCACCACTCCCGGTGAGGTGGTGTTCGAGAACGAGCTGATACAGCTCATCCAGTACGCACCGAGTACTGCCGAGGTGCACAAGCGGCCACTGGTGATCGTGCCGCCCTGCATCAACAAATACTACATTCTCGATCTGCAGCCGAAGAATTCGCTGGTGGCGTATGCGGTGGCCGAGGGCCATACCGTGTTCCTGGTTTCGTGGCGCAACGTTGGCGCAGCCCAGGCGCACCTTGGCTGGGACGACTATGTCAGCGTTGCGCGCCAACGACCTGATCTGGCCTTACGTGGTCAGCGGCTACCTCAAGGGCAAGGCGCCTCCAGCCTTCGACTTGCTGTTCTGGAATGGCGACGACACGAATCTGCCCGGGCCGATGTATTGCTGGTATCTGCGCAACACGTATCTCGAGAACCGCCTTTGCGAGCCGGGTGGCACGACGCAATGTGGCGTAGCGGTCGATCTGTCGCAGATCAAGGCGCCTGCCTTCGTTTATGCCTCGCGTGAAGACCATATCGTGCCTTGGCAAACTGCCTTTGCGAGCACGCAACTGCTGGGCGGCAGCAATCGCTTCGTGCTCGGTGCCAGCGGCCACATCGCGGGAGTCATCAATCCACCCGCCAAGCGCAAACGCAACCACTGGATCGGCGAGCTGCAACTCGAGGCATCGGATTGGGTGGAACACGCGCAGAGCGTCGAGGGCAGCTGGTGGCCTGAGTGGAGTGAATGGTTGAAGGCGCACAGCGGAGCGCAGGTAGCGGCGCCGAAGAAAGCGGGCAATGCCACGTTTCCGCCCATCGAACCTGCTCCCGGACGCTACGTCAAGTCCAAGGCTGAATAATCGCCTACCTGCTGGCCAGCGTGTCGCAGATCACGAACCGCGATGATGATGTCGGAATCGACTCTTGAACGCCAATCATTTTGACGCTATAACTAGTCATTGAATGTGGCGCACGGAGAGTTTCATGGACCTGATCGAACTTGGTGAGGGAGGACTGTTCGCGCCGCGGAAGATTGCGCTGGCGCTGCGGACCACGAGCGAGGAGCTCGCGCGCAGCGTCGGGCTGGGCCGGGACGCGATGCAGCGCAAGGAGCGAGTCCGATCGGACCGCACCCAGCGGCGCCTGCGTGAAATGGTGGAGATTCTCAATAAAGTGGAGCCGCGATTCGGCTCCGCACTCATGGCTTACGCGTGGTATCGCTCCGAGCCTCTCGCCGGGTTTGCAGGCCAGACGCCCATGCAACTCGTCCATGCCGGGCGTGCTACTGATGTACTCGAGTACGTCGACGCGGTTGACGCGGGAGTACACGCGTAGCGCGCGGTGCAATATCAAGGACTCCTCTACCGAGCCCTGAACCCGATCTACGCGCAAGATCCGCTTTCGGGGGAAGGGGCGCGTCGGTTCGGAGGGCGTTTCAACGCGAAAGGCGTGCCCGCGCTCTACACTTCCTTGTCACCGCACACGGCGCTGCGAGAATCGGCCCAGGTTGGAACGCTCCAGCCGACCGTATTGCTCGCCTATGAGGCCGAGATCGAACGGGTGTTCGACGCGCGAACGGAGGCTGCGCTTGTCGAGCGGGGCATGACGCGCGAGGCATTGGGCATGGACGATTGGCGCGAGCGCATGCGCGGTGGCAATCTCGCTCAGACGCAGCGTTTCGCGCAATCGCTGATCGCGGACGGTTTCGCCGCGCTTCTCGTCCAAAGCTTCGCTCGCGGCGCGCATGACGGGGACGACAATCTCGTACTGTACGAATGGGGACGGCCGGAGACCCAGCTGCGAGTGATTGACGACGAGAAGCGCCTTCGTTGAAGCAGTAGTTCACGATGTATACCTCGCCAACAGCGGTTCAGCCGATCGTGGACGCGAGCGAAGACCGCGCCTTCGGCCCAGAATCATGTCGAACCTCTCCCGCAGGTTGCGGTTCACGATCAGCTCGACGAATCAGATCACCGAGCGCACGAG
>Ga0079202_10000130_pt1 | contig 18771 bp, 12 predicted proteins | sample PorBlaBluebeHill_FD_68601 | JGI IMG/M metagenome (GOLD analysis project Ga0079202, IMG submission 68601) | Marine algae microbial communities from Blueberry Hill - Blueberry Hill, Maine | ecosystem: Host-associated > Algae > Red algae > Blade | place: USA: Blueberry Hill, Maine
AAGTTCAATTTGCCATCGATATTTATAAATCTGAGCTATTACCTGCGGTTCAAACAAGAAATTATTTGTGATAAATGAGAATATTTTGTCCTGTACTGGGTCATAGAATACAATTAATCTAGGTCTTAAAGCGATGAAATCCAATGTGAACCCATACTACTGGATTAATGTGTATAGCACCTAGTTTCTTGTCTTACATTACTTGCAGATATGAGAGCACACAGACATAGAGATCCAACTTGAGTTCATTAGGAATCTTCTTCACCTTGCTGTATAACCAAATTAAATACAAGTTATCAAATACTAATCCATCTCTCATCTTGACTCTTTACTTCAATCTTGCTCAAGCGTAAACAGCAACACGTTAAACTTCTTTTATCCAAATGAGTTGTTCCTTAAATTTCAATACTCATATCAGTTCTTTTGCTCCTTATCAGATTAATCTGCACCTTTGTCAGTGTTGAAAGCTAAAAAAACATTTAATAGAATAGGTATCATTTTGATGGTACTTCTCATACTAATCATCTTAGTCCTATTTGCAGGTGATTATGCACTCAACCGTTATCTAAACAACGGTGGTAAAGAGACGATCAACAATGCTTTACCGATCAATGGAAGCCTCAATTACCAGAAGGCAAGTCTCCATCTTTTCAAGGATTTTCCAAATCTAACTCTCCAATTACATGGTTTGCAAATAGATGATTCACTCCCCCGACAAGGGAATAATCCAATTTTTAAACTTGAAGATCTTTACTTGAATGCATCATTGAGGAGTTTGAAGAATAAGGAAGTGCAGATTAATTCTATTGAACTTTCAGGTCTAAGTCTCAATATCATTGATCAAGCAGATAGCTATTCTAATCTAAAGACACTGATTAAGAACAACGCTGATGGTGTCAACAGAAAAAAGAATAAGAATGGTTGGACTGTAGTATACGATCATACAGATTTGATTATTACAGATCTACACTTGTATAAAACAGATGAAATCAGAGAGCAAAATGCTCATCTCTTTATGAATAAAATCTTGGTCAAAAACCATCGGGTTAATTCTAACTATGAGCTTTCTCTTGATATGGAAGAAATTGTTGTGGCAAATACCTTTGACGAACCGAGAGATAGAGATCCAATACAAATACGAGAAGCAAAAGCAAACCTTCAGTTGGAAAAGTCATTTAAATCTGTAAGACTACTGAGTGTTGAACTAAGTAATGCAAAGATTGATCTCTTTACCGACACGACTGGTTTGTCAAATTACTCTCAACTGTTAGGGTTGAAAAAATCAAAGACAAAGCCTGGAGCAACGAACACAAGTCGCAAGCAGAAAGAGCTTGACCTAGAAGGTGCTGATATCACATTGAATGAGATCGACTTTTCACTCATAGATTTATCAGAAAATAAACATTTAGCTGCAAGCATTATAAATCTAAACACAGAACTTAATGTAAACCAAGACACAACTGCAATAATCGATTTACATCTTGATGTAGACCAATTTGCATTTAACACTACCAAGGGCGCAATGCTCACCAATAGTACGGTCAAAGGAAAAATTAAAGCAAACTTAGATGAAGGAAGATTAGAAATAGCATGTCCAAATCTCAGCATCAATGATGATCTCTTCAATGTTGCGGCTATGCTCCCATTAAATCAGAAATCTGCTACTACCCTGACCATAGAGAAGCCAGATGCTCTTACTCATAAAATCAGACCTCTTCTCACTACAAAGATTCAAAAGAGCATTCTACCTTACGATGTCAAAGGTCCATTTTATGCTAAAGCTGAGATTGTTCTCACAAAAGGGGCAAATAAACCAAGGGTAATTTTGGACTTGAATGTACAAGACAAAACTGTCATAATCAAAGGAGAGGTTATAAAGAACGCCGAAGTTTCAGCCACCTTTGTTAATGGTTTCTTTGATGATGCTCGACAACACACAGAACACAAAAAAAATCTACGTTTGTTTTTACACAGCGTAAGTTGTGTATACAATGACTTTCAAGTCGAAACTAAAGATGCTCTAATAACTTCTTCTGCTAAAGATGGAGCTCGATTGATCGCTAAAGCTGATGTTACGGGCAAAGCTTCATCAGCAAGCCATTTCTTAAAACATGATAAATTTTATTTTCAGGATGGAGCTTTTACTTTAACGACTAATATCAATGGCTCGCTTAGAAATTTGGATGATCTCATCGCTGGAACGGATCTCAATCTGTCCATGAATGATATGCAGGTATTTTATCCTGAGGGGAATACTACCCTACCTCTGAGTATCCTTGAGATAAAGAAGGTGGGCGAAAAGACGCTTTTCGAAATAGAAGGGTTAGCAATAGATCATGGATCTCCCATCCGTATTCAAGGTGAGATTGATCATTTAGCATCAGTACTCTTTCCTGGACAACCAGGACAGTTGCAAACAAAAGCAGACATTCGAGCAAGTTCAATAAGTTGGGAAGGACTTATCGCATTGTTTGGCGAAGATGGTATTATTGCTGTGACAAGGCAAAATGAAACCCTAAAAGCCAAGCGTTCAATGAAGCAAACACTTTCTGGAATTCAACAAAGTTTTCGTCCTTCTGTAAAAGTAACTATCGATACTGTACACTATGGTCACGATGTTCAATTGTTGGACTTTCACACGGGTTTAAATTTTGAAGATGATAAAACCCTTGTCCTTGAGGAAACAAGCTTCAAAATAGACAAATCCAATGTCACTCTGGATGGTAAAGTCATTATCAATCAACTTGATTTCACCAAATTCGACTTTGACATTAATCTTCAAAATCTTGACTTTGATGTCCTTTTGCCAAAGTTTGACTACTTCGGTATCCATCTCATGAAGGAAATTTATGATCAGCCAGATAATGTCAGCATGCACATTGAATTATCTGGAAACCTTGACGATAATGCTGGACTTAAGCCTGAATCTCTAGACTCCTATATCACCTACGAGAGCTTTGCCGAGGATAAATTTAGCGGAAGTCTTGTTTTAAAAGCAAATCCGCATTCAAAAAAAGTAGATGTGGTTTTCAGCCACTCTGGACATCCAAGAAATATTAATCACATCTTTGAATCAGACGATTATATCTTCGATAAAGGATGGTTTAATATTACTTTTGAATTTGATGATAATTTTGAATCGTTGGCTCAGATGGTAGAGGAATCTAGGATAGGACTCACTATTAGTGAAGCCGAGGTATACATTTCAGAGGTAGGGGTAACTGTGCCGCTGTCTCAAATCGAAGTTGCTTCCATTGATAACATTGCCTATTACTATTTACTGCTAAAAAGTGACACTTTACAACAGGAATTAACTCTTGATGGTGTTGTGAAAAATATCCGTCACTTTGCCTTCAAAGATACAAGTGACTCGTTCTCAGTCCAACTGAACATCAATTCCCCGCGAATCGTATGGAACGATCTCAAGCAGGTCATGACTTATGGGAGCAGTCCAACTACTCAGCAAAGTGGCAAAATAATTAAAGAAAGCCTAGCTGAAGTTGTACATGATTTTAATCCAAGTGTCAAATTGAAAGTGGACACTTTAGAATATTCAGATCAATTATCCTTTAATAATATTTTTGCCCATGCCTATTTAGAGAATGATTTGCTAAAAATAAGAAATGCAAATGTCTCTTATGGAGAGAGTTACATAGAGTCCAACATTGATCTGGATATCTCTCACCAAGACGTTCTCCCATTTGATTTATATCTTGAACTCAACAACATAGACATTGCTCACACCCTTGAACACTTTGATTATTTTAATGTACCTCAGTTAGAATCAGCAAAACAGATAAATGGAAATGTCTGGTTTGACCTTGATCTGTCATCTATTATCGATCTCAATAACAATGATTTTATCACTTCGAAAACAATAGCTGATATAACCGTCAAACTCGAAGATGTCATCATAGAGGATTTAGAAACGATAAACAATGTAGCAGAAAAAATTAGGCGAGTTGATCGATTTAATGTACTCAAATTTGCTCCTATAGAAAGTCACATCAATATTGAGGGCAAACGTATAGTTGTCGAAGAGACCGAAGTTCAGTCAAATGCTATCCATGCCTTTGTTGAGGGCACTATTGATAATAATTCTTCAGAACACCTCTGGATTTCTATTCCTGTAAAAAACATTAAAAGACCAGACCTTGATAGCATTCCAATCAAGACAACTTATGCTGGAACAAGCCGTAAAGTATTCTTCAAATGGGTCAGTGACAAATCAGAAGAAAATGGAAAAATTAAAGTCTTGTTGCGCAAAAAGCAATACTACAAAGAAAGACCACATGGAATAAACTTTAGAGACTATAGAAGAGAAGTTCGAAGAGAACGAAAAAGGATAAGGAACCTGGAAGTTAACTAAAGTATGAGCAATGTAGTATTAGTGAGTTCGTATTCCAAATACTAAGCTAAAAACAGTCATTTCCAATTATGAATTGCTTAGAAATAAACGGCTCTAAGTTGATTGCAGTGGGTAAAGCCAATACTACAAATTCAGAATATTTAAAGTGTCCCTTTTGACATACCAATGTATCAACTTTGAATAGCTGGATAATGATTTCATTTATCGATCTATTATCTGTCAGTTGTATCTATAAGTGCGATGATATTTGTCATAACTTTGAGTGACGGGATAGAAAGTAAAAACAAATTATCAAAACCTATGAGTAATCCAATCATTATCGGTGCAGGAATATCTGGATTAGTTGCAGCTATTGAGTTGGAAAAAGCAGGTTTATCGCCATTGATACTTGAAGCTACAGACGGTGTAGGCGGAAGAGTGAAATCAGATATAGAATTTGAATTGCCACTAGATTATGGTTTTCAGGTATTGCTTACAGACTACCCAGAAGCAAAACACTATCTTGACTACGACAGCCTAGATCTCATCCGATTTGAACCGGGTAGCGTCATCTTTCATAACAGCAAACAACAAAAAATTGGGGATCCAAGGCGGGCAATCTCTTTCCTCTGGCCAACCATAACTTCAAGTGTTGGGACTTTTATTGATAAACTCCGAATACTCAAGCTTTCTCTTAATCTTCAAAAAAAGAGCATAGAAGAGATCTTCTCAAGCACCGAAACTTCTACATTAGAATATTTGCGAAAGTTAGGGTTTTCAAATCGGATTATAGATAATTTCTTTCAGCCATTCTTTGCGGGTATTTTCTTAGAAGAAGATTTAGACACTTCAAGTAGAATGTTTGAATTTGTCTACAAAATGTTTGGAACTGGATATGCATCGATACCTCGAAAAGGAATGCAAGCGATTCCTCAGCAATTAGCGGCGCAGCTCACTAAAACAACTTTTAGATACAATGCCTCTGTAAATAATATTGAAAATAAAATTGTACATCTTGACAATGGCGAAAAGTTAGTCGCTGATCAGATTATTATAGCGACGGATCCGAGTAATATTGTAAATAAGAAGAATAAATCAAATGTATTATGGAAGTCATGCTATAACATTTATTTCGAATCAAAAAGCTCTGTATTCAATGAAGCTATCATCGGATTGCTCCCAAACAAGAAGCTACTTGTCAATAATTTTCACTACCTCTCTGATGTCTTTGGGGGAACCAAAGATCTACTTTCTGTAACTGTAGTAAAATCTCACACTCTCTCAGAATCAGAGATGATACTAAAAGTTAAGGATGAATTAGAGCAATACTGCAACATTAAAACTCAAGGCTTGATCAAGCTCTTTCAGATCAAAAAAGCTCTGCCCAATCTGAGTATCGTAAAGTACGAACCTCATATCGAAGACTTAATTATCGGCGATGGTATTTATTGTTGTGGTGATCATCTTGCAAATGGTTCGCTGAATGCAGCCATGGCAAGTGGTAGGATGGTTGCTGAGCAAATTATTAAAGCACATCAAGAAAGAAGGTGATGATATTATCTGCAAGTAACCCCAATAGCAAATAATTAAATTTACCATGATTCTACTCTCTCATATAATCACCTCAATCTCAGAACACTTGAAGTGCCCTTCCGGACAAGCCTTCTTCCCATGTAATCCGCATGGTCGACATGCTAGCTTATCTGATGTTTCGCAGATAGCACTGTTGTCGGATAATGGTGTAAAACCAAACTGTGGAACGGTACTTAGAAACACAGCGGTGACTGGTGCATTCATTGCACTTGCTAGGTGGAGTGGAGCTGAGTCATTTACATAGTTCATCTGTGCTTCTTTCATAAGTGCTGCTGATTGGAGTAGGCTCAAACTTCCAGCCATAACCTCGATGTTAGAGTGACTGGATAATCCAGCAATACGATTACATGCTTCCTTGTCACCTGGAGCACCTAAGAGATAGACTTTTGTTGTTTTTGGAAGTCGATTGATTAAGCCTACCCATTTATCGGCTGGCCATTGCTTAGTGTGCCAAACCGAACAAGGAGAAATAGTCACAGAGTTTTCATCTTGTCCTAAGGTCTTAGAGTCTGCATCTAATGGATACAGTTTTGGCATTGCTACCTTGTCGTCTGTTAGAGCTTGGATGAGTTGATGGTTACGTTCGACTTCGTGTTGAGATTGCTGATGTATCTCTATCACATGTGGAAAACTCTCATCGAAAAATCGAGATAATGGATTCTTATCAAAACCTATTTTCAGTTTTGCACCTGAGAATGCAGTCAAGATTCCAGAAGATAAAAAACGTTGAAGAGTAATAACAACATCATACTTACTTCTTCTGATTTGACGCAGTAACCGATATAGGTTTTTGTATTTACCACCTTCCTTATCCCAAATCAAAACAGCATTGAGTTTTGGATGTCCATGAAGTAAAGACTCGTTCCCTTTACGGAGCAAAAAATCGATTTTTAGTTCTGGATAGAAAGCAGAAAGTTTTTCGACTAAGGATGTTGCTAAGATTACATCGCCAATAAAGGCAGTTTGTATGATGAGAATTTTCTTCATTGTAATTGCGATGAAAGGTACGGAACTTTTCAAATATTAAAGTCGGACATCATTGTAATTCAATTCAATTAATCAAGGATTGAAATTATAAGGAACTGTGGCTACAATTTCTCAAAAAAACTTAATGTCTAGATAATTTATTTATGTTTTTCCTATCTTCAACCGCGAGAATTTGAATGTATATTAAACATATGAAATCACAGCTCTGTCACACTTTGGTATTCTTGATATCAACTCTGACAAATGGTTATAGCCAATTCACAACCTATGTTGACCAAGTCCCTTTGGCCAAGCAATGTAAGGACAAAGATATTTCAAAAGCTTTAGATTGCACCGAGCAACTCATTTTTGATTTTTTCACCATAGATGTCGATACACTTCAGTGTAGAAATGACACAATCAAATCTTATAGGGCTAATTTTAAAGTGAGCCAATCTGGAAAGGCGAGTAATCTGACTGAATTTAAGTCTTGGCCAGGTGAAGATCCTTGCTTTGATTACTTCAATGAAAAGGCAGCAAGTCTTCTTAATAGCTATGATTGGTTGCCAGCCTCACTAGATGGTAAGGCTATCGATTTTAAAAAACACATTGGCTTTAGTTACCCAGTTGCTATCGATATTTCTAATTTAGAATTAGATAAATCTCGTGTCTATAAAATTGTAGAGCAGATGCCAAGATTTAGTGGTTGTGAGGAGATGATAGGCTCAGCATTGGACAAGGAGACCTGTGCTCAAACTAAGATGCTCATGCATATCTACAAGTCTTTAGTTTATCCCCCTCTAGCCAGAGAAAATAATGTCCAAGGAATGGTTGTTGTCCAATTTATAGTGAACACTTCTGGCTTCTTGCAAGACTTTGACGTTGTCAGGTCTATAGGCGGTGGATGCGATGAAGCTGCAGTCAATGCTTTGAAATCAATGAATGATTTGCCGTTTGCTCCGTTCGTACCAGGTGTTCAAAGAGATAAGGCTGTTAAAGTCTTATATACGATGCCTATTCGATTCAAGCTAGAAGCCAACTCAATTTTACCTAATAGGAAAAAAAAGAATAAGAAGAATAAGAAAGATAAAAATTGATCTTACCTAATTAATAACCTAGCTGACCTCTTCTACCAAGTTCGACAGCTTTGAGGTTTTCTATTTTTACTCCGAGGAACGCAAACTTGATTAAGGGTATGATGGCTGAATGGACAGTAAGAAAATTAAATATTCTCATCTGTTTCGTGTTTAAAACAAAAAACTACCCCTTCCAATCCTTATTAGTAACTCCCCTCATCCCCAGTTCGACCGCTCTGAGGTTTTCTAATTTACCATCGAGTATCTCAAATTTTAACATTGTCCTAATGGAATGAAATCCAATATGTCCACATGCTCCTGGATTCATGTGCAGTGTACCAAGGCTCTTGTCTCTGATCACTTTGCAAATATGGGAGTGACCACAAACATAGATATCTGGCTTAAGTTCCGTCAGAATCTCACGAACTCTCTTTGTATACCTACCGGGATAGCCTCCAATGTGTGTCATGAATACCTTCAGTCCATCTCTCTCAAACTCTAAGTTAAGAGGTATCTCAGATCTAATATCCTTACCATCTATATTGCCGTAAACTGTCCTCAGAGGGACACCTAGTTGTTTGACCTGATCAATGACACCAATGTCACCTAGGTCTCCTCCATGCCATACCTCAGCACAATCATTGAGGTGCTCTAGTACGTCATCTGGTATCAGTCCATGAGTATCAGAGATCAGACCTATCGTCATCTTACTTATCCAATTTCAAAGGTGGGTAGACATTGTTTTCTAATTTGATATCAGCCATTCTGAGTGTTGGATCAATCTGTACGGATGTAATTTTTCTAGACTTTGAAGGTAGAGTAAATTCGTATGTCGGATTAGTCCAATTCCAATCTGGCAATACTGTCATTGCAGAGTGTGCTTTCTCACCTCTCATCAAGTCAAGTGGAATAGTAAACCACTCAACTGAATCATCCTTATATGTCACCATGACATCTATTGGCATTGGCATTTGTCCAACATTGGAAAGTGTGACCAAAGTCTCTTTTCGACTTTCCCCTTTAGTGACATCTGTCACTTCATAGTTGATCGTCTTAGTTGTATTGACAAAGTAATCGTTATACCAATCAAGCACAAAATCTGACTCCTTTTCTGCTACTCTTAAGAAGTCAGATGGTGTCGGATGTTTGAATTTCCAATCATTAAAATATCTTCTCAAGATTCTATCAAAGACATCCTCTCCTACTATATACTCGAGTTGCTTAAGATAGACTTGCCCCTTGACATATGATCCTACTCCATAGGCCGAATTGGTCATGTAGTGATCAGCATGAGTTGTCAATGGTTCTTCTAATCCAGACTGAGCAAACTCTGTGAACCTGATCGTTGAGTTAGCGATTGGATTGACTTGAGCTTCACCTTCTAATAGACCGATATCACGCAAGTGATTCATCACTTCTGAAGATGCAAAGCTTGTAAAGCCTTCGTCCATCCATGGATACTGAGCTTCATCTGTAGCAAGGATCATTTGATACCAGCTATGCATCCACTCATGGACAGAGACGCCTACTAAACTTTCGAACGGTCTTTCTCCTGTAATTAATGTTGCCATTGGATATTCCATCCCGCCATCACCACCTTGAATAATCGCATATCTAGGATAAGGATACTCTCCATATCTTTTATTCATAAACTGCAAAGCCGCATCCATACAAGTGTGGAGTTTCTCCCAGTTTTCACCATTTGTTTCACTTTTTTGATAGACGTAATCTACTTGTGTTCCATCATCTGTAAACTTACGTAAATGTGTGTAATCTGTATCTGCTGCCCAAGCGTAATCATGGACGTTTTTCGCTTTGAATTTCCATGTTTTATCAGCCTTGGTCTTAGAGTATCCGACCGACTCTCCAATGACAGTTTGACCCACTTCATCTGGATTAAGCAACATCCCTGTTCCTCCTATTATGTAATCCCCTGGAAGGGTAATATTGACTATAAAGTCTCCCCAAATCCCATAAAATTCTCTTCCTACATATGGATTTGGGTGCCAACCATCGTGATCATACTCACTAAGCTTAGGATACCACTGTGTCATCGAATATTGGATACCTTCTTTGTTATCTCTTCCACTCCTTCTGATCTGTATTGGGATCTGACATTGATAGTCCATAACAAACTCTACAGTCTCGCCTGGATTAATTGCCTTTGGCAATTTGACATCTAAGATTGTGCCATCATGCTCATAGGTTGCAGGTAATCCATTTACCGTGAGTGAATTGACCTTTTGCCATCCATACTCCTCTGGTGTCAGCTTAGAGATACGATCACCTACACGCTTATCAGGATCACTGATATTGAGTGACTTGACGTCCATCATACTTCCGGGTTGGAAGGCATTGAAGTAGAGATGATAGTATGCCTTGTGCAATGTATCTGGTGAATTATTGGTATATTGAATCGATTGTGTTCCTTTATACTGATTAAGTGGGACATCGAGTACGATATCCATTTTGTAATCTGCTGATTGCTGCCAATACTGACCTACGAGAATCTGTGTGCTAAATAATGTAAGAACCAAAAAAACGAGAGTGTAATTATTTTTCATCATCGAGTAATGTTGTGTAATCAATATTTAATGATTCCTTGAGTGAACCTTCACCATGTGTTTCTAGATTGAGCCGTTCTCCAGAGATGTCTCTAAAGAGGTAACCCCAGTCCTTCCATCTATACATCGTAGTACACACTAGTACGAATACTACTCCTATTAAGAGAAAGGCTATTGTCATCATTGTTGGATCAAGATTATTAGTTTTATAGAGACTTTCTGTCTGAATCGCAGCACCACTATATCCCATAAATACTGCTCCAAAAAAATTGGTAGCCCAGTGGACTCCAAGTGCTAGTTCCATTCCATCGTCTAGTATGGTGATCAAACCAAGTAATAAGCCAGCACCTATATAGTATGTCATCATGATTCCTGTACCGAACTGACTCACTTCAGGATTAGCTCCATGAATTGCTGCAAATGCAACTGATGTAATCATAATTGGCATGAAAGGATATTTGAGGATTGATCCTAGACCTTGCATTAAGTAACCTCTAAATATAACTTCTTCAAATGAAGTCTGAATAGGCAATATCAGGAGACTTAAAAGGATGAGAGGAATAAACTTCTTCATCTCAAAGCTGAATGTATAATTCTCAGGTGCTAAGTTGAAAAAATAATATTCACCAATCCCAGTTAAAATAAACCAAAATACAAATCCAAACCCTATTCTACCCCATCTCACTTTTTTACCAACAGTGATCAGTGTTTTGAATCCTCGCTTATGCAAATACTTAAACGAGAAGTAGAAAAACAGCATTGCGAAAACGAAAGTCAAAAGTAGCAACAGAAACCCAGTATTGGATCCGATTCCAAAAATTTCAAAGTTCGGGTTACCCATGAATTGATTAAGCTCTTCAGTACCGATACTTGAGTCATTGTCCATTACTCTGTAAAGCATCATCAACATTGGTACTTGCCCTAGGAAGTAACCAACAAAAGCAATCAACAAGACAGCGAGATACAATCCAATATGTCTTCTACCATGGAAGGATTGGTGTAAGTATTTTCTCATTCAGGTTTGGGTATCTAATGATAAATCGCTAAAGTAAGTATTATAATTAAAATGTGTTGACGACATTTCTCATCTATAGAATATAAAACAGAGCTAGAAACCTATAAATAGAGTAATTTCAAGATAGTAATCAGTATTGTCTTCTAAATAACATCTTATCGCATTGTGGATACTCAGATGTTTTGTAACTTGCACACAGATATTAAATGATAATAATATGAAAGAGAAATTTTCAATAAAGAATAACTGGTTATGGGTGGTATTATTAACTGTAGGAGCTATGCTGACTAGAGTACTTCCTCACCCGCCAAATGTAACACCAATGACAGCGATCTGCTTGTTTTCAGGTATGGCATTGGGTTTCAGATTCCTTTCTTTCTTACTGCCGTTTATTGTGTTATATGCATCAGACTTTTTGATAAACAATACATTTGGACGTGCTTTCATCACAGATACAAGTGAAGTCATCTGGTGGACAGATTTTATGAACTGGACCTATGGAAGTTACTTTTTAATCATCCTGGGAAGCGCATTCTTCTTAAAAAAGGCAACAACAAAATCTGTAATATTAACAGCATTTGGCTCGGGAGTAATCTTTTTCCTTTTGACTAACTTTAGTAGTTGGATTGGCTTTTCATTTTATCCAAAAACAATGAGTGGTCTTCTTCTATGCTTAGAAGCTGGCATTCCATTCTTCAGGATTTCAATCATTGGTGACATTGCATTTGCATTGATTCTATTTTGGTCATATCAAGCAATTACAAGACCAAGGCAAGTATTGAGTCCAGTTAAACAACACAACTAAAATCCTTCTTCATAAGCAAAAATAAGAATGAAAAAACTACAATTACACTGGCAGATATTAATAGGAATGGTAGCCGGTGTCCTTGTGGGATATTTTCTTTCACAAACTAATTGGGGCAGTCAATTCGTATTGGACTTTATCAAGCCCTTTGGTAAGATTTTCATTAATCTACTCAAACTGATTGCTATCCCTCTTATCATCGCATCATTGATCAAAGGGATCACTGACCTCAGAGACATCTCTAAGCTCTCGAGCATGGGACTCAAAACAATCAGTCTCTACATTGTCAGTACTGTCATAGCCATTATAATTGGTCTAACTGTAGTCAATGTAGTCAATCCAGGAAGCAAGATCTCTCAAGAAAATAGAGAAAATCTGATGGCTGACTTTGGTGGTAATGCTGCAAGCAAAATAGAAGCAGCTATGAATACCAAAGAAAGAGGTCCACTTGACGCATTAGTCGATATGGTTCCTTCCAATATCTTTGAAGCTGCATCTGGCAATGGCAATATGCTACAAGTCATTTTCTTTGTCATCTTCTTTGCAATTGGTCTTGTATTGATTGATCCAAAAAAAGCAGCTCCGGTAAAGGGATTTTTCGACGGACTGAATGAGGTGATTTTAAAAATGATTGACCTCATTATGTTGGCTGCACCTTACGGAGTCTTTGCCCTGCTTGCCGCATTGGTAGTAGAGAGCCCAGGAAGTGATGTCTTTGTTAGTTTACTCTGGTATGCATTCTGTGTAGTCATTGGATTAGGTCTGATGATCTTCTTAGTCTATCCACTTGCTGTAAAGCTCATTACTGGTAAATCTATTCCATTTTTTTTTAGTGGAATAGCTCCTGCTCAACTCCTTGCCTTCAGTACAAGTAGTAGTGCAGCTACACTTCCAGTTACTATGGAACGAACTGAAGAACATCTCGGGGTTGATGAAGAAGTGACATCCTTTGTCCTTCCAATTGGTGCTACGATTAACATGGATGGAACAAGCCTTTACCAAGCAGTTGCTGCAGTCTTTATTGCAGGTGCCCTTGGTGTTGATCTAAGTCTTGGAGACCAACTTACCATCGTTATGACAGCAGCATTAGCATCTATTGGATCAGCTGCTGTGCCTGGTGCAGGAATGGTGATGCTAGTGATCGTCTTAGGAGCTATCGGTGTTCCAGAAGCAGGACTTGCTTTGATTTTTGCTGTGGACAGACCTCTTGATATGTGCCGTACAGCAGTCAATGTGACAGGAGACGCTGCCGTAGCAATGATTATTGCAAAATGGGAAGGTAAGCTAGGTGATCCAAAACCGAAGCAATGGGACGACAACTATACTCCTATAAAATAGGTTAAGATACTAATAACTAAATACCTGATGATGATAATTTCACAATTCCGCCTCATTGGCTTGATTTCAATTCTTAGCTTTTTATTTTTATTTGCTTGTAAGCAAAAAGAATCAACTCTTGGTAATAAATTAATGCCTCAACCTTTCGAGACTGTTGTCAAAGAAGATATGGAAGACTATCACCATAAAGCAGCAAGACAAGAATGGTTTGACTTGCTCCATACAGCAGCACCAGGTGATGATTGGAAAAAAATAGAACAACAAAATAGAATTGCCAATACAGCATACAGAGCTGACCTAAGAACACAGGTCCAAACAAGGGATGGAGAAGTATCTATTGCTGATGGCAAACACACTGGTAAGTGGAAAGAGCGAGGAAGTAATAATCAAGCCGGCAATATTACAATGACTGCATTTGACAGCTCAACTGACCAAATCTACTGTGTATCAGGTGGTGGTTCGATCTATCGAGGAAATCTGGATGGGTCTGATTGGACACCCATTAATGAAGATATTCAGTTTCATGATCGATTTTTAGTTTTAATTCCTGAAGGGAAAAGATTAGTCTCTGCTATCTTCAATCAGCCTCACTATTCTGATGATAATGGTCAGACTTGGATCCCTTCAGAAGGGATAACTGGAGGCACTGATGCGACAATTACTAGAGTCGTTCACATCGAATCAACGGATGAAATCTTCCTGACTTATAAAGACAGCGCAAACGAACCATACCGTCTCTACTATTCTGATGATGCAGGAGTATCGTTTAGGAGTGTCTATAACTACAACACTACCAATAGAAACAACTTTTACATCACACATACACATGACACTGACTACCTTCATAGTATAGAACAACTCACGGGATCAATAACAAGAATTCACCAATGGCATCCAGAAGAAAAAGTGCTAAAAGTTCTTAATGATGATAGCAAGATTGGCTTTGGAGCAAGTGGTAGAGCTAACCTAGTCACTACGGTTAATCCAGTCTCTCAATCAATCATATTCAAATCTTACAATGAAATTAACAATGTCCACACATCAATTGATACTGGGAAGACTTGGATTCCTTCTGAGGAACCGATACCAGAAACACCCTGGGAAGTAACAATGTCAGTCAGCAAGCATGATCCCAACCACCTTCAAGCTGGTGGAGTTGAAAGTTTCAGATCATATGATGGTGGAAATACTTGGTTTTTAGTCAATAGTTGGGGATCATACTATGGAGATCCTGCAACTCGATTACATGCTGATATTATGTATTATGATGAGTATACGAGCAGTACTGGAGAAGACTTTGTACTCAATATGAATCACGGTGGTATTTATATCTCATATGATAATGGAATAACTTATAAAAATATTGGACAAGATGGTCTCAATGTCAGTCAATATTATAGTGTAAGAAGTCTGCCCTCAAATCCAACAGTCGTATTTGCAGGAGCACAAGATCAAGGATTCCAAAGAGGAACGATTGACTTTAATCAAGAAGGTCCTTCAGATCTAGAACAAGCTATCAGCGGTGATTACGGACATATCGTGTTTACCAATAATGGTTCATCTCTGTGGACTGTCTATCCATTTGGATGGATTTCATTCTACCGTAATCCGATAGATGGTGGTATCGATGCATCTTATACTATTGAGTCTAATAATGAAACAGTCTGGATACCGCCAATCGTTGCTGATCCAAATCCAAACAAAAACATTGTCTATGCAGCAGGTGGAAGCGCTGAAGGTGGAAGTGGCTCATACATCATCAAGCTAGAAGTCATGCCTGATAATAGTATAGAAGCGAATAATCTTCCTTACAATTTTGCAGATAGTGGTGGTACAATTGCAGCGATTGGTATTGATTATATTAACCCGGACAAGTGGTATGTCTCTACAACAAACAGAAAATATTATTACTCACTAGATAGAGGTCAGACATTCAATAAGGTAGCGATACCTGTACCAGGTAGTCAGTATCTCTATGGGGCACATATTTACTCATCTAAGTCTGACGACAAAGTAGTCTACATGGCTGGTAGTGGATATAGTAATCCTGGTGTAGTTAAATCAATCGATGGAGGAATCACTTATAGTAATATGAGCTCAGGACTTCCATCCACTAATGTCTTTGATCTGGCTGTTACTGAAGATGACAGATATGCTTTCGCTGCGACGGAGGCTGGACCATATATGTATCTAGCAGATGAGAATAAATGGTATGAATTAGCCCAAACAGCTGCACCACAGCAAACTTATTGGAGTGTAGAGATAGTACCTTTTACAGATATCGTAAGATTTGGTACTTACGGAAGAGGTATTTGGGATTTTGAATTAACTTCTGGACCTTTAGTTTCAAGTACTAAAGAAGTAGAATCAGAGGCTGCCAACCATTCTCTTAATGTATACCCTAACCCTGCTAGTGATGTCATTACTATAAAGACGACCGATAACACGCTAATGACATCGGTTTCTATATTTGATACACAAGGAAGACAAATGAGCAACCAAAATATTAACGATACTCAAGTTACAATTGGTGTCACACAATATACTCCTGGCAACTACATTATCAAGGCAAGGGTTGGTGGCAAACTGCTAATTAAACAATTTATCAAACAATAATACAGAAAGAAATAATGGCAACAATCTTAGGAATAGGATCAAGAGTTAAGCACCCAGCATATGGGGATGGAGTCATCATAGGAGCAGAGGCAGTAGCTTATAAAGTCTGCTTTATCACTTATGGAATTAAGAATGTAGGTAAGGTATATGATAAGTGGGAAGTCATAGAAGCGATAGAGGCTGATCAAGCAGTGAGCTTTAGTGAGGCGGAACGATCACTCATCAAAATACTGAGAACATGGTCAGGATTTTCTGAAGAAGTACGACTCGCTGATAAGTGGGACGGTGGTACTCTGATCTTAAAGCCGGCTGATGATACCATGAAGGAGAAGGAAATTCCAATCGAAGTGTTTTTCCATAAAATAGTGATGGTGAGAGATCGGATCAGAGTGATGGAACAAAGGATCAACAGTTCAAAACTTACAGACCAGGAGAAAGTAAATCTACAACAATACATTACAAGAATATATGGAAGTCTTACGACATTTAATGTCCTATTCAAATACAAAGAAGAGAGCTTTAAAGGTGAATCAGGAAGTTAAATTCCTAGGTATTTGCCTCTGTATATTCATCTCGGGCTGTGTGAGTATTCCTACTGCTTACGAAGGTTTAGCACCAGGAGTATGGCGAGGTGTGCTCAAACTTGCTGACAAGGAAACTGATGTCAATCCCCTAGAAGAAACAAAAAACTATAGGGGCTATACTGAGCTCCCTTTTAATTTCACTGTTACTAATACTACAGACTCACTCTATATTGAATTTACCAATGGAGTTGAGAAAATCAAAGTCGATGCAATCACGGTAGGCCTTGACCGATCTACAGCAAAAGATACTGTAATCATTGAGTTTGAGGAATATGATACTTACTTTGAAGGGATCATTGATGAGAATATCATGGAAGGTTATTGGCATGTCAATTACAAACAAGGTTACTCGATACCATACATTGCCTACCATGGTCAAAGCTATAGATTCACGACAGCGAATAATGCGACTAAGGATTTTGATGGGACATGGGAAGTAACATTTGACTATGACAAACCCGACCAATCATATCAAGCAGTCGGTACGTTTGAACAGAATGGGTCAGATATCACTGGTACATTTCAGACTGAGACAGGTGATTATCGTTACCTCCAGGGAAATGTGATTAAAGACAAAATGAAACTCTCTGTTTTTGACGGAAGTCACGCCTTCTACTTTGAAGCCAAGCAAGTGTCAGATGGTGAGATGGTAGGAGTATTCAGAAGCGGCAGACACTATACTTCTAATTGGACAGCAAAGAAGAATGCTAACATAAAACTTGCGAGTCCTTTCGATCTTACTACAAGTGATAACCAATCAATTGATTGGAGTCAACTTAAATTTAAAGATGCAGATGGTAAGTTGGTCACAGTCGTACCTAGTGAATCAGATCAGGTTACCCTTCTCAATATTATGGGGACATGGTGCCCCAATTGTAAGGATGAGATGAATTACCTTAAAGAGGTCAGGATAAAATATCCTGATGTACAAATTACAACAGTGAGTTACGAACGCTATAAAGATGAATCTAAAAATCTAGCAGCAATTAAAAGATACAGACAAGCAATGGATATCCAATGGCCAATCTATCTTGGGGGATATGCGAGCAAGGCTGAGTCATCTGAAGACTTCCCATTTTTATCTAAAATTATTTCTTACCCTACTTTGCTCGTCTTAGACAAAGAGAATAAGATTAGATCCATACACACAGGATTTAATGGCCCCGCCACTCAGGAGTATCCAGAATTTAAGAAAGAAATGAATCATCTCATAGAGCAACTTATCAATGAATAAAAGAGTGATGATAACTGGTGCCACTTCTGGCATCGGAAAGGCAACTGCCCATCAATTTGCAGAACTTGGATATCACTTAATACTTTGCGGTAGACGGTCAGATCGCCTTGCTACTCTCAAAAACAAATTAATTCAAGAGCATGGGATCAAAGTGTGCTGTCTCACTTTTGATCTGAGATCAGAAGAGAAAACACTCGCTGCATTGAGGAGTTTAAGTGAAGAATGGAGCCAAGTAGAAATCTTAGTTAATAATGCTGGATTAGCGATGGGTCTAGCTGAGTTTCACGAATCTGACATTAATCATTGGAATACAATGATAGATACCAATATCAAAGGTCTCTTAACTCTTACTCGGACAGTATCCCCTCAAATGGTAGCAAATAAGCGAGGCCATATCATTAATGTTTGTTCGACTGCAGGTCATGAAGTCTACCCAAAAGGACACGTCTATTGTGCAACTAAGCATGCAGTAGATGCAATCACAAAAGGGATAAGATTAGACCTTCATAAGTATAACATCAAAGTCAGTCAAGTCAGTCCTGGTCATGTAGAAGATACAGAATTTGCTGAAGTAAGATTTGAGGGGGATAAGGAGAAAGCTAAAATCTATGATGACTTCAATCCATTAAAGA
>Ga0079202_10000141_pt1 | contig 18540 bp, 18 predicted proteins | sample PorBlaBluebeHill_FD_68601 | JGI IMG/M metagenome (GOLD analysis project Ga0079202, IMG submission 68601) | Marine algae microbial communities from Blueberry Hill - Blueberry Hill, Maine | ecosystem: Host-associated > Algae > Red algae > Blade | place: USA: Blueberry Hill, Maine
TTGGAGGGGAGAGGTTTTGGAGTGGGGGAGGTGATGAAGAGTGTAGGAATAGTAAGTACAATTAGAAATTATTGATTTGAGAAATATGAATACAACGCAACGAATTTCTGATATAGACTCAACTCTACAATTTATTAGAGATCTATTCAATACAAAAGATGGTCCTATCTACTTGCATGAACCTAGGTTTTTCGGAAATGAGAAAAAGTACTTAAATGATGCTATAGATTCGACTTTTGTTTCTTCAATAGGAGCATATGTTGATCGATTTGAAAAGATGATGGCTGAAATAGCACAAACAAAATATGCAATTGCTGTAGTAAATGGAACATCAGCATTGCATATAGGTCTAAAGCTTGTCGGAGTAGAGGAAAATACAGAAGTACTTACCCAACCACTTACTTTTATAGCTACGGCAAATGCAATAGCCTATGAAAAAGCTGTTCCGCACTTTATTGATGTTTCGAAAGGAACACTAGGGCTATGTCATGTAGCTTTAAAAAATAGGTTAGAAGAAATAGCTGAAATAAAGGAAGATAAATGCTACAATAAAGAAACTGGACGAAGAATATCTGCATGTCTTCCAATGCATACATTTGGTCTGCCATTAGAGATAGATAAAGTCATTGAAATATGTGATAAGTATCATATCCCAGTCGTAGAAGATGCAGCAGAGTCTTTGGGAAGTTACTACAAAAATAAGCATACTGGTGGATTTGGTAAAGTTGGAACTTTCAGTTTCAACGGAAATAAAATTGTTACTTGCGGTGGAGGTGGTGCTATTGTGACAAATGATGAACAACTCGCCAAAAGAGCAAAGCATATAACAACAACTGCAAAAATTCCTCACAAATGGGAATATGCGCATGATGAAATTGGCTATAATTATAGGATGCCGAATATAAATGCAGCTTTAGCTTGTGCACAATTAGAACTACTACCTCTTTATCTAGAGAACAAGAGAATAACTTCGGATTCATACGCAAATTTCTATAAAGAAAACGAGTCCATTAAGTATATTAAGGAAAGTGAAAATAGCCGAGCAAACTATTGGTTAAATGCAATTCAACTCAATAATCTTGAGGAGAGAAATCAATTCTTAGAAGAAGCTAATTTAAAGGGTATTATGAGTCGTCCAATATGGAGATTATTGAATTCTCTTGAAATGTATAATCATTGTCCATGCGGTAACTTAGAAAATTCAAAGCATTTTGAAAGTACAATTGTAAACCTACCAAGTAGTGTCCGAATATGAGAAAAACATTAATTATTGCTGAAGCCGGTGTAAATCATAATGGTAGTATAGAAATTGCTAAAAAGTTGATTGATGTTGCTGCAGAAGCTGGTGTAGACTATGTAAAGTTTCAAACTTTTAAAGCAGAAAAATTAGTAAGTAAAAGTGCTCAGAAGGCGGAATATCAAATTGAAAGTACAGGAGGAAGTGAAAGTCAATTTGAAATGATTAAAAAATTAGAACTTGATGAGGATACACATCACAAATTAATTGACTATTGCCAGCAAAAAAAGGTGAATTTTTTGTCAACAGGTTTTGATCTAGGTAGTATAGACATGCTAGATAAACTAGGAATTGATATTTTCAAAATACCTTCAGGTGAAATCACTAATCTACCATACCTTGAAAAAATAGCGTCAAAACAAAAACCTGTAATACTTTCAACTGGAATGTCCACGATAGGAGAAATTGAAGATGCTTTGAACGTGTTATACAAGAATGGAATAGATAAGGAAGATATTACTGTATTGCACTGCAATACGGAATATCCCACTCCAATGAAGGATGTGAACCTTTCAGCAATGAATACAATTGGAGATACTTTCAAATTGAGTTACGGATATTCAGATCATACACTCGGTATTGAAATTCCAATTGCAGCGGTTGCTAGAGGAGCAACTTGTATAGAAAAACATTTTACACTTGATAGAACAATGATAGGACCGGATCATTCTGCCTCCCTAGAGCCTCAAGAATTAAAAGACATGGTAACATCTATTCGGAATATAGAAATAGCTATAGGGGATGGGTTGAAAAGACCTTCTGAATCTGAGGAAAAGAATATCTCTATTGCAAGGAAGAGTATTCATATAGCAAATGCGCTTGAGAAAGGTCATGTTCTAACTACAGATGATTTAGAAATGAAACGGCCTGGGGATGGGATATCTCCAATGGATATTTCATTGGTCCTAGGTGAAAAAATTAAAATGAATTTAGAAAAAGGATCTAAATTAACCCTTGAATTTATAAATTTTTAATTTGGATATCAAAGAATACAAAAAAGGAGATGAAATAGGAATACTTGATTTGTTTGAATCAGTATTTAATAAAAAAATGTCTCTCGAGTATTGGGAGTGGAGATTTATTAAAAATCCTATTCACAAAAACCCAATGATTACGCTCATGTGGGATGATGACAAAATTGTTGGGCACTATGCAATTAGTCCAAATAAAATGCAGATAAATGATAAAACATATTTAGCAGCTTTATCAATGACAACAATGACTCATCCTAAATATAGTGGAAGAGGCATTTTCACAAAACTTGCCACTTCTCTTTACAAAAAAGAGTTTGAAAGAAGTGAGCTTTCATTAGTATGGGGCTTTCCTAATAATAATTCTCATAGAGGCTTTATAAAAAATTTAAAATGGAAGAATGCCTGCGTTATACCTACATTAACTTTAGATGTACCTTCCTTTAAATATATAGAATCAAATAAAATTGATTCATTTAGAGAAGTTAAAAGCATATCACTTGATAATGTCAAAGTACATGATAAATGTGTACAAAATTATGATATTAAATTAAACAAAGACTTAAACTATTTCAATTGGCGATATACTGAAAACCCTGAATCACAATATATAATATTAGAAATGCAAGACTCGGCTTTTGTTGTTGCTAAGCTTTATGAGACTAATTCAACTCATGAAATAGATATTTTAGAATGGTCGATACCAATCGACTTTAATTTCACTAAAGAAGCTTTAAATGCAATTCTCCAATGTTTTGCAGAAAAATTTACTATTACAAAAATAAACTTATGGTTACCGCTAAATGATAAAAGGCATCTAGATTTTGAAAAACTAGGTTTTACAAATTCTGCCCCTTTAACATATTTAGGGTATTCAATTTTAAATAATAATATAGGTACTAAACTTTCTTCAGATAGTTGGTATTTTCAAATGGGTGACTCAGATGTCTATTAAGAAAAGGAAAATTATTGCTGTAACAGGCGCGAGGTCCGATTATGACTTACTAACTCCGGTATACGAAAAACTTTCTACAGATAAAAGATTTGAATTCCAGCTTTTAGTAACAGGCTCTCACTTATCAGATAATTTTGGTAAAACTATAACAAATATAGAATCTGACGGATTTGAGATTGCAGATAGAGTATATAATTTAGTTGACAGTAATGATAAAATTGGTAGAATTATTTCAATTGGAAATCAAATTAATGGTTTAACCCAAACGTTTAATAGAGTTAAGCCTGATATTGTTTTGGTAGCAGGAGATAGAGAAGAAGCAATCACAACTGCAATGACATGTGCCTATATGGATATACCTATTGCTCATTTTTTTGGTGGTGATATTGCAAAAGATGGAAACATCGATAATAGTGTTCGATATGCCACTAGTAAATTTGCACATATTCATTTTCCAACAATTCAAAAGCACAAAGAAAATTTACTTAGACTAGGTGAGGAAGAAAATAGAATTTTCGTTGTAGGTAATCCAGCATTGGATAAATTTGTTTCTACAAAAGAGATATCAACCATGGAATTATCTAAAAGATTAAATTTCTCCATAGAAGCAAATGAAAAGTATCTTGTTTTAATTCAACATTCAATAATTAATCAAGTTGAAAAGCAAGAACAACACATCAAAGAAACATTAGAAGCAATTATAGCTTCAGGTTATAAATGCTTTATAAATTTTCCTAATTCAGATGCAGGTCATTTTGCAATTATTGAGGCATATAGAAGTTATGCCAAAAAATATAAACAGCTTAAACTCTTCCAAAATCTTGATAGAGAAACTTATATAAATTTATTAAGAAATGCAGCCTGTCTACTTGGGAACTCTAGTTCAGGTATTCTTGAAGCACCGTCAATAAAACTCCCTGCTATAAATATTGGACTCCGACAGCGTGGCAGATTACATGGTGATAATGTACTATTTGTGGAAAATAATAAGACACAAATATTGATAGCGTTAAACACAGCAATCAATGACAAGAATTTTATTGAAAATTTACAAAAGTCGAATAATCCATATGGCGATGGTAAAACATCTCAAAAAGTTGTAAAGGTGCTTACAACAATTAAGCTAGATGACAATTTAATTTATAAGAATATAACATATTAATTTAATGAAGGTATTAGTAATCGCAGCACATCCTGATGACGAGACTTTAGGTTGTGGAGGAACATTAATTAAGCATAAAAAAAAAGGTGACGATATTGCTTGGTTAATTACAACACACATATTTGAAAGTCAGGGATTTTCAAAAGAGAGAATTCTCAAAAGAGAAGATGAAATAGATAAAGTGAAAACAAAAATTGGGTTTAGTGAAGTTTATCGCTTAAACTATCCAACAATGACTTTAAGTGATGAAAATCTTGTAAAAATGATCCCTAAAGTTGGTGAAATATTCCATGAATTTAAACCCGAAGTTATTTATATCCTAAATCGTTCTGATGCACATTCCGATCATTTAATTACATTTAAAGCCGTTATGGCTTGTACTAAATCTTTTCGTTATCCATTTGTTAAAAAAGTCTTGATGTATGAATGTATTTCCGAGACAGAGTTCGGGCCTGCACTTCCTGAAAATGTATTTATCCCTAATTACTTTGTAGATATTAGCGAATCGATAAGTGAGAAATTAGAAGTTATGAAAATTTATGAATCAGAATTAGGAGAACATCCATTTCCAAGAAGTTTAGAAAACATCAAAGCCTTAGGGCACTTCAGAGGTGCTTCTGCTGGGGTTAATTATGCGGAAGCATTTCAACTACTAAAATATATTGATAAATAATGGAAGTTGCTCTTATCGGATACTCTGGACATGGTTTTGTTATTGTGGATATTTTTAATAGTCAAAATATAAAAGTAGCAGGCTACTGTGATGTAGAAAAAAAGACGAATAATCCCTACAAATTGGTTTATCTGGGAAATGAAAAAGATTTCAGTACATTAAAGAAAATAAAAACATATGATTATTTTGCTGCGATAGGTCATAACGGAATCCGTAAAAAGGTTTTAGAATATGTAGAAAAACAAAGTAATCAAAAAGCAACTAACGCCATCCATAAAACAGCTTGTATCTCTCCAACTGTCAGATTAGCCCACGGCATCATGGTTAGTAACAATGCTCAGATTAACGCAATGAGCCTTATTGGCAAAGGTGTTATTTGCAATACTGGCAGTATCATAGAGCATGAATGCAAGATTGGCGCATTTAGTCATATTGCACCAGGTGCAGTATTATGTGGTAATGTCAGCATTGGTGAAAATACTTTTATTGGTGCAAGATCAGTAATTAAACAAGGTATTTCAATTGGTTCCAATGTTGTTATTGGAGCAGGTACTGTAGTTATTTCAAATGTTCCTGATAATCATACAATAGTAGGTAACCCACATAGATTAATACAATGAATAGAATCGAAAAACATATTATAAAATCCAATTTAAGTGTTCGTGAAGTCCTTACTCGATTAGACATACTGGCTGCTGATGCAATTTTGTTTCTTGTAGATGAAGATGATAAATTAATAGGTGCTCTAACAGATGGTGATATTCGTCGAGGCTTGATTAAAGGTTTAGGTTTAGATGATTCAATCACTAAGTATATAGAAGGTGATCCTAAGTATTTTAGAATGACGAAATTTTCATTCAGTGAAATGCGAGAATGGAAAGAAAAAAATTATAAAATTATTCCTGTTTTAGATGACAAAAATAGGATAGTAGATATAGTTAACTTTAGAATTCAGCGCTCTTATTTACCTATAGACGCAATAATTATGGCGGGAGGTAAAGGTACTAGGTTGAGACCATTAACTCTAGAAACACCAAAGCCTCTACTAAACGTAGCTAACAAACCAATTATCGAATATAATGTCGAACGGCTAGAATCTTATGGTATAAGGCATCTGACCATATCTATAAAATATTTGGGAAAGCAGATAGTAAATTACTTCGGTAATAATTATAATGAAACACTCCAAATTAACTACGTAACAGAAGATGAACCATTGGGAACTATTGGTGCTGTATCTCAAATCGAAAATTTTGAAAATGAATATATCCTAGTTATGAATTCCGATATATTAACAAATATTGACTTTGAAGAGTTATTTGGACATTTGGTAGAAAAAGGAGGAGATATGATAGTAGCTACAACCCCTTATGAAGTTCAAATACCATATGGTGTAATTGAAACGACGGACGATCAAATAAAGGCCTTAGTAGAAAAGCCTACTTACACTTACTATTCCAATGCTGGCATATATTTATTTAAAAGAAAATTTGCTGATTTAATACCAAAGGATACTAAATTTAATGCTACAGACCTAATGGAGATACTAATACAAGATGGAAGTAAAATTTTACATTTTCCAATTCATGGTTATTGGTTAGACATTGGTAAACCCCAAGATTTTGAAAAAGCACAACGTGATATTGAACACATTAAGTTTTAAACATGAAAATATTAATTACAATTTGTGGACGTGGTGGTTCAAAAGGTATTCCTGGTAAAAACGTCAAAGAAGTTAACGGTTTACCGCTAATAGGATATTCTATTAAAACTGCTAGAGCTTTTCAAAAAAAATATGATGCTATAGTTACATTATCAACAGATGATGAGCAAATAAAATCTATAGGTGCAAGTCTTGGACTAAAAACAGAATATACGAGACCTACTGCTTTAGCAACAGACACTAGTGGTAAATTAGGAGTTATTAAAGATGTACTATTTTATGAAGAGAAAATTAATCAAGTTAGATTTGATTATCTGTTAGATTTAGATATAACCTCTCCTTTAAGAACGATAGACGATTTATCAAGTGCTCTAGATTTATTAATGGCTAACGAAAAAGCTATCAATATATTTTCTGTCAATCCTGCCAATAGAAATCCTTATTTCAATATGGTTCAAGAAAATAAAGAGGGGTTTTACGAATTAGTTAAAAAGCAAGATGGCAATGTTTTGACGCGGCAAGCTGCGCCAAAAGTATACGATATGAATGCTTCATTTTATTTTTATAAAAGATCATTCTTTGATAATTCAACTTATACCGGAGCTATTACAGATAGATCATTGATATATCAAGTACCCCATATATGTTTTGATTTAGATCACTCAATTGATTATGAATTTCTTTCATTTCTGATGAAAGAAGATAAATTGGATTTCTGGATATGAATATATTAATAATTGGTCTTGGTTCCATAGCCCTTAAACATATTTCGGCATTAAAGCAAATAGATTACTCCATTAGTATAAATGCATTACGAAGTAATGAAAATTCATCTATTATAAAAGGAGTAAATAATTTCTATTCTATTGATGACGTAACATTAAAGCCTGATTTTGTGATAATTTCAAATCCAACTCATCTACACTATCAGGCGATTAAGGATTCTTTGAAGTTCTCTTGTCCTTTACTTATTGAAAAACCAGTGTTAAACAAATTGGAACAGAGTTCAGAATTACAAAAAGTGATCAACTCTAAGAAAATTAAAACTTATATTGCTTGCAATTTACGTTTCCATCCAGTTATCAAAGAATTAAAAACCTGGATAGAAGAAGCGAAACCAATCATCAATGAGGTCAATGTATATTGTGGTTCGTATCTACCAGATTGGAGACCGGGCAAGGATTTCAGAAAAATATATAGCGCTAATGCAGAAATGGGAGGGGGAGTTCACTTAGATCTTATACATGAAATAGATTATTGCTATTGGCTGTTTGGGAAACCCCTAAAAACAAAAAAGCTAACTCGGAGCAATTCGAGTTTAAAAATAAATTCGATTGATTATGCTAATTATCAATTAATTTATGCCAATTTTGTCGTAAATATTGTGTTAAATTACTATAGGAAAGATACAAAAAGAGGCATTGAAATAATCACGAATGAACAAACTATAGAAGCTAATTTAGTGAACGCTAAAATTTGTTCTTCCAACGAAAGATTATATCCCACTAAACAATTTGACGAATTTAAAATATCAGATACATATTTAGATCAATTAAAATATTACTTATCCTGTATTCGACAAGAAGAAAAATTAATGAATGATTTCGATGAAGCTTTAGAAGTTTTAAAAATTACATTAGCCGATGTTTAATTTAAAAGACAAGATAATAATTGTAACAGGTGGAAGTGGTTTACTTGGACAAACTTTCATCAATGCCATAAAAGAACAAGATGGTATTGCTATTAATGCAGATATTACTTCAGATAAAAATTTGGAAAAAGGTACCTATAAACTTGATATTACCAGTAGTGATTCTATTGATGAATTACTAGAGGCTGTACTGCAGAGATATGGTACTATAGATGGATGGGTTAACAATGCTTATCCAAGGACTAAGGATTGGGGCCTAAAGTTCGAAGATATTCCACTAGCATCATGGCAACAAAATGTAGATATGCATCTTAATGGATATTTTTTATGCTGCCAAAAAGCGCTAGAAAAAATGAAATTACAAAAAGATGGCAGCTTAATTAATATTGCATCTATCTATGGTGTTGTCGGACCTGACTTTACTATTTATGAAGGAACTGAAATGACAATGCCAGCAGCATATGCAGCAATAAAGGGCGGTCTAGTCAATCTTACAAGATACTTAGCTGCATACTATGGGCCTTCTAGCGTAAGAGCTAATTGTTTATCCCCAGGAGGAATTTGGGATAATCAACCAGATTCATTTGTTGAAGCATACAGTAAAAAGGTTCCACTTAAAAGAATGGGAACACCAGAAGATATAGCCCCTTCAATAGTGTATTTACTATCAGACGAAGCAAAATATGTTACAGGCCATAACTTAATTGTCGATGGAGGATGGAGTATTATTTAAAATAGGATGATGCAAAATATATTAAACATACTACTTATCTCTATAGTTAGTTTTGGATGTTCAAAAAAGATCCAAGTATCAAAATTCGAAAACGATAAATATGTAAATGTTAAAGCTTTCGGAGCTAAAGGGGATGGAACAACAGATGATTATCAAGCGATAACATTGGCTGTCAATTATGCACTAAAGCAAAAAGTTAACATTTATCTTCCAAAAGGGGTTTATATGTTAAGCAAATATTTTCCAATTAGGAATCCAGTTTTAAAGAATCCCATTCTAATAGATTATAAAGGGTTGAAAATTTTAGGAGATGGAGAGAATACAATCATTAAAACAAAATCCCAAAATGGTTGTGACGTATTTCAACTTAATGCTGTTAAAAATTTATTTTTAAGCAATTTCACCATTACAGCAGATATAGACAATCCTAAACCGAAATCAGGTTCCAATGCCATTAGTATTACAAATGGAGGAGAAAAGATAAGTATCAACAAAGTTTTTTGTTTCGATCTGCCCTATGTAGATAAAGGAAACTACTTAGATGGAGGTAAGGCGTTTTCAATACAACCTGCAAATACGAAGAACGCGGTGACTCATATTTCTATTACAAATAGTAAAGCTGATAATTGTGCTTATGGATTTGGAATTGATTTACATGGAGATAAGTATATTCAAAATCAGATAGGCACAGTATCCGTTGATTCATGTCAATTTAATGAATGTATAAGGGGTATATCAATGGGTGCTTCAGGCAATTTTAGTGACATAGAAGATTTAGAAAAGGTCGAATCAATAATTTCAATCGAAAATAGTATTATTTCTGATTGCGAGTATGGATTATTTTTAGTAAGATTAAATAAATTAAAAATCACCCGTAATTATATTAAATCGAATAATTTCGAGGAATACATAGGGATCGTTTTGAATGGAGTCGTTAACTCCAACATTTCCAATAATAAAATAGAATGTAAAATTGGAATAACAAGCAGTACCACTAAAACTTATAGTGGTAGATTAATAAAATCTCATAATAATAATCTTGCTAATAACAAGCAATAATATCTTTTAACAACCTTGGAAAAGCAGTTATTTAGAGAAGTCGCACTTTATGGTATAGCTACTGGGTTAAATAGGGGTATTGTCTTACTTTTTCTTCCTTTTTTAACTCAAATCTTAACGCTGGGTGATTTAGGTTTATATAGTTTAATACAAGCCGTATCAATCATATTAGCATTTATACTATCCCTCAACGGTGCAGCAGGTATAATGAGAGAAGGTGTTAACAACAATGCTGTAGCACTTAACTTATTAGTCAGATTTACAATAATAACTTTTATATTATGTCTTCCTCTATCCATCTTATTTTATTTCGTAGATGTTGAATGGTTGAAATTTGCATTTTATCAGGGAATTGGTGAATCTTTATTATTACTATTACTAACTTACTACAGATCTTTAGAAAAAGTTGGCTTCTATTTCTCTTTAGTCATATTTAAAGTATTTACTTTATTCTTCTTTATTCAATTTTGTTTTATACATCATTACTCAGACTTAATCTTTTTACTAAAAGGTCAAGTCTATATCTATATATTAATATCCTTTATTTATCTTTTATACGAAATAATTAGTAATAGAGTTTATTTAAAAACGAATATTCCCTTAAAAGATGTTCTTCTTTTCACAATCCCCTTACTATTACATAGTATTAGCCAATGGACAATTAGTAGCTCCGATAGAGTAATCTTGAAATTTATAGTGGACAAAGAATCAGTAGGAGTATATTCAATTGCCTATACAATTGCAATGATGCTCATGCTGCTTAATAGTGGAATTGCATTAGCATTGCCACAGCATTTAATAAAAAATTATAAACTATGGACAGAGCCCACATTTCTACGGCGGAATATAATTATATATTCAATTGCTGCTATAATAGTTTTCTCTATAGGACTTATTGTAACAATATTAGACGAAAAATACTTTCATACATTAGGATATTATAAATTGGACCTGTTCTTGGCTTATACTATAATCTGTATAGGTATTTATCTTTTAGGTTTATACTTTATTTATTCAAATTTTCTATTTTACCATAAGCAATCTAAAACTCTTTCTATTCAAACCTTTAAAGTTGCACAACTTAATATTACTTTAACACTACTTTTAAGTTATCAAATAGGTGTAGCAGGAGCAGCGTTAGGAACGGCAATCTCTTACTTATATTATTTATTTTTAGTTAACAAAGCAGCTATAGCGCTGGAGCCTTCTCTAAAAAAGAATAATCGAAATTTAATAACTTCTGTAGTTATTACCATCTCTACCTTTTCGGCCATAATATCTTTACTTATACATTTTAAGTTTAATTTATTTATTGAAAAGTAAAGCTTCAAAAGACTTAATTAAATTAAATCCATTAGACATTCGGCTATTTTGTAGTTGTGTACTAGTGATTTTCGCGTACATTTATGCTTATAGAATACAGTATGCTCCGCCAGAATTATATCTTTTTAGTATTAGTCTTATATATATCAGTGCTCCGCCCAAATTTATTATTCATCCTCAAAATTTCCTATTTGGATATCATATTCTATGGTATACTATACCATTAATTTATGCGCCAAGGTACCAGTTTAATAACTTTACAACTTATGAAGAGGTTATTGCATTTTGCATGTTTATTACTACATATATCGTATCGTTCATAACTTTACATTTTACTTGTTCTCTGAAGAAGACAAAACCATTCCGAATAAATCTATTTAAAGAATTAAAAAATATTCCTCTATTCTGGATTCATATATTTTCAATAAGCTTTACAATAATTATATGCCTACTTATATTAAATAAACACGGAGGCTTTTCAACGATTAGTAAACTTCATTTCTCAAGAGAAGGAACTGGAGTATATAATATATTACTACTGTTCTCTTCTGGTATAGCTCTTTCTACAGCAAGTTATTATATATCTATTAAGAAAAATATTCTTTTGGTCTTATTCTATTTTCTATTTGTAGCGTTTCTATTACTCTTTCTCCAACACAGATCTAGATTACTTTTCTTTATATTACTATTATTTATTTGGAAAAGTATGTACTTGAAATTTAAAATTAGGAATGTGGTGTATATTGCATCCTTTATTTTTTCATCATTTATTCTTGGATCTATGATACGATCTTCGGACCAATTTACAAGTATTGAACAAGGATTAAAATTTACACTAAATTATTTCGATGTTTATGAGGTCTTTTTGTTAGTTTTAAGAGACTTCCCACCATCGTTTTCATTTCAAACGATATTTATGTCCTTTAATAAATTCTTAACTCCTTTTGGGATTACAGAAGGAGTAGAATATAATATGAGTTCATGGTTAACAAAAATATACTTTTCTAATAGTGGAGTTGGTTACAGAACGACAATTCAGTGGCCTGTTGAAACAGATTTATACCTCAGTATGTATTACGTTTTTGGCCTGCCTTTGATTGTACTTTATTTTACTATCATTGGTAAGATGTATCGATTAGCTATGAAAACGAAATCACTTGGAGCAATGTATGTAAGTCTTGTTTTGATGATGAATATAATGGGGCATATGCGAGGTGCTTTAATTGCGTGGAGAGATTTGTACTTGATTCCAATTTTAATAGTATCTTATTATATATTAAACCGATTTAAGTTTCGTGTTTGAGCAATTGGAAGATATAAATAAAATTTACAGTAGCAATATTCAAAATCGCTATCTATCAAACAAGTATGTTGGAATCGAACTTACATGGAAATACAGTATTAAGGAGATATTATTATCCCTATTCTTGATTATAAAGCTTATACTTTCAATATTTTTTAGATCTCGTAAATTGAACATACAACCTAATAACTCATTAGCTATTAGCTGGAGTAAAATTCATGAGAATAGAATTAAAGACGTACAGCCAGAAATAAAATTTACTTATTTTTATAATTCTAGAGCTACTACTATATTTAGCTTGAAAGAATTTTCGAGCTTATCAATTAGAAAAATACTTTTATTAGCTTACAATCTCGAAAATAATAATTCTCAGAACCTTGAATCTAGTCAACATTACAATACCTTCTGGTATAGAATAATTTTTGCCGTCGATTTTTACTTCGTAAAAGTAATAATAAATGCCTATCGCCCTAATGAAGTATACATTGCTGGTTTATTTGATAGACTTTCTATACTTATTACTTCACTAGCGCCTTCATTTAACGTAAGGGTACACATGTTACAGCATGGTGTTTTAGGTAAACGTAGCAGTATGAGTTTAATAAAAGTAGATACTTTCTATTACATGTACGAATTTTCTAAACCATTTTTAAAGTATGTACTAGACTTGAAATCAGGTCCAACCCTAATTTATCTTCCTCAGAAAAGCAAAAATTTAGGTCTTTCAATTTTCAAAGGTAGACCAGGTATAAATATTGCTTACGCTTCAACGCATGTACGCCACAATTTAAATCTACAAATAATTGATTCGATATTAGCAGTAATGAAATTAGATGTCAATCTGCTTATATATACTCATCCACAAGAAAATCTATCCTTGTATAAAAAATATCAGAACGTTGACAATATTTTCATCTTCCAAAAAGAAAGACATATAAATATACAATATGTGATTTCTCGCTTTTCTACTATAGGTATAGAGTTCTATAACTCCGGCATAATGCCTATCTTCGTAAATTTAGATAATGTAGAAACTGACTTTTTAGCTACAAATACGTTCAAAGTCTTCACCGACACATCCGATTTTGAAACTTGGATGTCATATAATTTAATAGAAACAACAAATTAATATAATGAGAAAAATATTAAACCAAATTTTTAATTTTTTTTTAAATATCCTTTTCAGCAATAAAAAGGATTCTATACAAACTGTTTATATCGAAGATAGATCTCAGTTGATTTGGTCAGCAGAAGATGTTGGTAGACGAATCAAGCTTAATATGTTTGAAAAAGAAGAAACATTATACTTTAAAAACAACATTAAAATAGGAGATATTTGTCTCGATGTGGGTAGTAATGTTGGTTATTTCACAAATCTATTTGCTAGTCTTGTAGGAGACAGTGGAAGAGTTATTGCTCTAGATGCAGTAATTAGGAATGTAGAGTTAGTAAAATTAAATACTATACTTAATAAAACACAAAATATTGTTGACGTACATTGTGCGGCAATTGGTGATGTCGATGACAAAGATGTGTATTTCAATACAACTAATGATTCCGCATATGCATTTATCGAAGGAGCAAACGATAGAAACATCACATATGTTGGTATAGAAGAAAGTAAAGAGACTATAAGTATGAAGACTAGAACTATTGATTCTATCCTTATGGAGTACAATATAAATCATGTTGACATAATGAAAATGGATATTGAAGGGTATGAGTACTTTGCACTGAAAGGGATGGTAAAGTATCTATCCTCAGAACATATGAAGCCAAAAATTATTATGTTGGAGCTAGCTGATAATCATTTAAAACAACATGGAAAGCAAGTTATAGATGTTATACAATTGATGGAAAACCATAAGTATAGTTCGAGAGTTCTTATTAACAATGAACTAATTCCGTATAACAGTAAATATCCTAATACTAATGTTTTCTTTATATTGTAAGGACTAAAATTATAACATAAAAATCATTTTAAAAAATATTTATAAGATGGCAAATGAAAAGTTCAAGAATAAAACTCTACTGATTACAGGGGGTACAGGGTCTTTTGGAAATGCAGTCCTGAATCGCTTTTTAGATACTGACGTAGGTGAAATTCGAATTTTTAGTAGAGACGAAAAGAAGCAAGATGATATGCGTCGTCGATTAAACAATTCCAAAGTAAAGTATTTTATTGGTGATGTTAGGGATTTCAATAGTATTGATTTTGCAATGAGGGGAGTAGATTATGTATTTCATGCGGCGGCATTAAAGCAAGTTCCATCATGTGAATTTTTTCCTATCGAGGCAGTTAAAACTAATGTTCTTGGAGCTGAAAATGTATTGAGAGCTGCAATTCAAAACAATATTGAAAACGTCGTAATACTAAGCACTGATAAAGCTGTATACCCAATTAATGCTATGGGTTTATCGAAAGCTATGATGGAAAAAGTCATGATAGCGAACTCTCGTTCTGTGACAGAAACAGTGCTATCTGGCACAAGATATGGAAACGTGATGGCGAGTCGTGGTTCTGTCATTCCATTATTTGTTAAGCAAATAAAAGAGGGTAGTCCAATTACGATTACTGATCCCAATATGACAAGGTTTATGATGACTCTTGAAGACGCCGTAGATTTAGTTTTATTTGCATTTCAAAATGCAAACCCTGGTGATATGTTTATTCAAAAAGCACCGGCCGCTACGATTGAAACTTTAGCAATAGCACTAAAGGAGCTTTACCAAGCAAATAATCCAATTAAAATAATTGGTACTCGTCACGGAGAAAAACTTTACGAAACTCTTGTCAACAGAGAAGAAATGCTTAAAGCAGAAGATATAGGAAGCTACTTTAGAGTACCCGCAGATAATCGTGACTTAAATTATGAAAATTATTTTTCGAAAGGAGAAGAAGATGTTTCTAAAATTGAAGACTATCACTCACATAATACAACTAGATTGGATGTAGAAGCAACTAAAGAACTTCTTCTCAAACTAGATTTCATCAGAGAGGATTTAAAAATTAGCGCTGGTCAAACTGCTTAAAATATGTCCTTAGAAAAATTTATCATCGAAGGAGGCGTTCATCAAGATGAAAGAGGAAGTATACACTTTGTAAATGACTTTAATCTTGATCAGATAAAGAGGTTCTATAGAATTTCACACAATGATATACTTACTATAAGAGCTTGGCAGGGACACAAAGAAGAACAGAAATGGTTTTATTGTATAAAAGGATCATTTGAAATAAAAACTGCTAAGCTAAATGATTGGAAGAATTCTAATACGAATCTTAGTTTTCATACATTCAATCTTTCTGAATCAAAGAGTCAAATTTTACATATCCCAGCTGGGTATATAAATGGATTCAGGGCTAGCCAACCTGATTCCTCATTGATGGTATTCTCCGATAAATCCCTCAATGAATCTAAGAATGATGACTATAGATTCGATAAAAATCGATGGCCAGTTTGGGAATAAACAATTAATAAATATGATCAAAGTAGGAATAACAGGTCAAGCGGGTTTTATTGGAAGCCACTTGTATAATTATCTTAATCTGAAAGAGGATTTAGAACTAGTTAAGTTTGAAAGATCGTACTTTACAAGTATTAGATCGCTTGAAAACTTCGTAGAAAAATGCGACGTTATAGTTCATTTATCTGCAATTAACAGGCACTCAGATCAACAAATAATTTATGATACTAATGTTAATCTAGTACAGAGTTTAATCAAGGCTTGTGAGAATACTCAATCAAAGCCTCACATAATATTTTCCTCATCAACACAAGAAAATAAAGAGAACCTATATGGTAAGTCAAAACAAGTAGGAAGAAAACTTCTAGAGGAGTGGGCATCGAAATACAATAGCAAGACTACTGGACTTGTTATACCTAATGTATTTGGACCATTTGGAAAGCCTAACTACAATTCTGTAGTAGCAACATTCTGCCATAAAATAACGCATAATGAGAAACCTGAAATCTTAAATGATCGAATTGTAAGATTAATTTATGTACACGAATTAATTGACGATATTTACTCAATAATAAAAGAACAAAAAATAGGCAAAGTAGAACTAGCACATACATCAGAGGTTAAAGTCTCCGAATTACTTTCTATCCTAAATGAATTTAAAGCACAGTACATGGAGCAGGGAAGAATCCCAGACATTAACAGCCCTTTTCGTTTAGCTCTATTCAATACTTTTATTTGCTATCTTCCAAAAGATCACTATCCTTTCAACTTTACAAAACATACTGATAACAGAGGATCCTTTGTTGAAATTGTTAGAGCCAATACCTCTGGACAATTTTCATTTTCTACGACAGTTCCTGGTATCACAAGAGGTAATCATTTTCATACTAGGAAAGCAGAACGGTTTGCTGTAATCAAAGGTTCAGCTAGAATAGATTGGAGAAAGGTAGATTCAGACGTAGTTACTTCGTTTACCCTTCATGGTGATGATCCATCATTTGTAGATATGCCTATTTGGCACACACATAGTATTACCAATATTGGTAATGAAGAACTTATAACATTGTTTTGGATAAATGAACCATATAATCCAGACGACCCAGATACATATTTTGTAAACGTTTATCTTGAAAAAGAAGTTACCGCATGAAAAAATTTAAAGTTGTTTCCGTAGTCGGAACACGTCCAGAAATAATTCGACTTTCCAGAGTAATGGCCGCTTTGGATAAAACTGAAAGCATTGAACATATTATTGTACACACGGGTCAGAACTATGACTATGAGTTAAATGAAGTATTCTTTAGTGACCTAGAACTTCGTAAACCTAATCATTTCTTAAACGCATCTGACAAAACAACAAATGCTACAACTACTATAGGGAACATTATCACAAACATTGATCCTATACTAGAAAAAGAAAAACCTGATGCATTTTTAGTTTTGGGAGATACTAACAGTTGTCTTTGTGCTATACCCGCCAAGAAGAGAAAAATACCAATTTTTCACATGGAAGCAGGAAATAGATGTTTCGACCAAAGGGTCCCAGAAGAAACAAATAGAAAAATAGTTGATCATGTTAGTGATATAAATCTGACATATAGCTCCATAGCTCGAGAATATCTTCTTAAAGAAGGGTTACCTCCAGATAGAGTTATAAAGACAGGAAGTCCAATGTTTGAGATGATTCATTACTATTTGCCCAAAATTAAAGCTTCTAAGATTACTGAAAAATTAAAGCTAGAATATCAACAGTACTTCGTATTCTCTTCTCATAGGGAAGAAAACATTGCCCCTGAAACGAGCTTTCTTAAAGTAGTAAAAATTCTAAACAGTCTTGCTGAAACTTATCAACTCCCAGTTATCGTTTCAACACACCCTAGAACTAGACATCGGATAGAAAAAATGAATGTTGAATTTCATCCATTAGTAAATTTAATGAAACCAATTGGCTTTCATGACTACGTAAATTTGCAAATGAATGCTAAAGCCGTTCTTTCAGATAGTGGTACAATTTCAGAGGAATCTTCTATCTTAAACTTTCCTGCTTTGAACATTAGAGAAGCACATGAAAGGCCAGAAGCAATGGAGGAAGCGTCTGTTATGATGGTTGGTCTCAATGTTGAGAGAATACACCAAGCGCTTAAAGTGTTAGACACTCAAAAAAGAGGAGCTGAAAGAACTCTAAGAGAGGTATCAGATTACTCTATGCCGAACGTAAGCCAAAAAGTTGTGAGAATAATTCTGTCGTATACTGATTATGTAAATAGAGTTGTATGGAGAAAAGA
>Ga0079202_10000143_pt1 | contig 18485 bp, 16 predicted proteins | sample PorBlaBluebeHill_FD_68601 | JGI IMG/M metagenome (GOLD analysis project Ga0079202, IMG submission 68601) | Marine algae microbial communities from Blueberry Hill - Blueberry Hill, Maine | ecosystem: Host-associated > Algae > Red algae > Blade | place: USA: Blueberry Hill, Maine
AAAAAAAATATAATGTAAAGCGCGACCCTTGTGGTAACGCCAAAAACATTTTTTTATTCGTTATTTAATTCTTGACGATATACATCTATATTCGCTTGGGTTTTTGCGTTTAATTCTGGCTCTTCGATATCGTTATATTTTTTTAATGTATTGTATAAAATACTAGCCACAGCTAATCTTGCAGCTGGTTTATTATCTGCTGGAATATTAAACCAAGGTGCATGTTCTTTACTTGTTCTATTTATGGCGTCTTGATAGCATTCCATATAATTATCCCAAAGTTTACGCTCTTTTAAATCGCCTGCTGAAAATTTCCAATTTTTATCTTTTTTATCTAAACGACGTAATAATCTACGTTTTTGCTCATTTTTAGAAAGGTTTAAAAAGAATTTAAAAATTAGTGTTCCGTTTTCGGTTAAGTGTTTTTCGAAATTATTTATCTGGTTAAAACGTGCGTTCCAAAAGTTTTCATTAACATCTTCAACACTATTAACATTTGGTAAGTTTTCTCCTAAAATATAACCAGGATGTACACGTGTTACTAATACATTTTCGTAATGCGTACGGTTATGAACACCAAATTTACCTCTCGCTGGGAGAGCTAAATAATGCCTCCATAAATAATCGTGCTTTAGTTCTAATTGGGTTGGCACTTTAAAGCTCATAACTTCAACACCACGAACATTAAAATCTTTAAAAACTTCACGAATTAAACTATCTTTTCCAGAAGTATCCATACCTTGCAAGCATATTAAAACGGAATACTTACCATGTGCATAAAGCGTGTCTTGAAGTTTGCCTAACTTTTTTCTAACCTGTTTTAATTCGTGCTTTATTGCATCGTCCTCTTCTTTTAAATCTAAATAAGTAGATAGGTTAGCGATTTTAATATTAGATGTTATTTTATAATCTTGTATGTTAATTTCTTTCATAATTTCTATTGTTTACTGGCAAATAATTTTACATCTAGCTCGCTTACTTCTACTCCTCCAAGAATAATTAATCGCTCGATAACGTTTCGTAATTCTCTAATATTACCTGTCCAGTCGTACTCTTGTAATAATTTTATGGCTTTCGCCGAAAAACTCTTTTCGGCTGTACCTTGTTCTCCAGAAATTTTCTTTGCAAAATGCTTTATTAATAAAGGAATATCATTTCTTCTATCGTTAAGTGCAGGAACTTTTATTAAAATAACTGCTAGTCTGTGGTATAGATCTTCTCGAAATTTTCCGTCTTCAATTTCTTTTTTTAAGTTTTTGTTGGTTGCTGCTACAATACGCACATCTACTTTAATGTCTTTATCACTACCAACACGTTGTATACGGCTTTCTTGTAAAGCTCGTAAAACTTTTGCTTGTGCAGATAGACTCATGTCTCCAATTTCGTCTAAAAAAATGGTTCCATCATTGGCAGCTTCAAATTTACCAGCTCTATCTTTGGCAGCACTTGTAAAGGCTCCTTTTACGTGACCAAATAGTTCACTTTCTATTAATTCGCTTGGTATTGCTGCACAATTAACTTCAATCATTGGGCCTTTTGCACGTGCACTTTTTTCGTGTAGCCAATGCGCTACTAGTTCTTTTCCTGTTCCGTTTGGTCCAGTAATTAATACGCGAGCATCTGTTGGTGCTACTTTATCTATTATATCTTTAATTTGAGAAATTTTATCGCTTTCTCCAATCATTTCGTACTTTTTACTAACTTTTCTTTTAAGAATTTTATTTTCTACAACGAGTTCTTTTCTGTCTAGTGCATTACGAACTGTGTTTAATAAACGATTTAAATCTGGTGGTTTGGAAATATAATCAAACGCTCCTAATCGCATTGTATTTACTGCTGTATCTAAATCGCCATGACCAGAAATCATGACCATTAGTATTTCTGGTTTTATTTTTTTAGCAGCTTCTAATACTTCAACACCATCCATTTTTGGCATTTTAATATCGCAAAGGACTAAGTCGAAATCTTCTTTCTTAATTTTCTCAATTCCTGCCAGACCATCTTCTGCTTGGTCGACTTCATATTTATCATTTTCTTCAGAAAGAATTTTTACTAAAACCCTTCTAATCGCAGCTTCGTCTTCTATTACTAATATTTTTGGCATTATATTTTAAATTTAATTCCTGTTCTTAAGTAAAATGCATTCACGTTATCTAACGCAAAAACATCTTCTCTATTTTCGTCTCGCAATCTATTATTCATATTTAAAGTGTAGCCTGAATATGCATACCACACGAGGTGCTTTGTAAAACAATATTCGTAGCCTAATCCAGCAACAACTACAGATAACGAAATGCTATCTGCTTGCTTACCGTCTATTATTATTGGATTTTGAATATTTGCAAAATAACCATCTATACCTACGTATGTTTGAATGATGCTTTTCTCACTAAAAAAGTATTTTAAATTTGTTTTTGGTACTCCTAAATTAAAAGACCACTTTTCGTTTACACGTCTGTAATAACTTATAAATGGTAGTGGTAAAGGTATTCCTGTTGTGCTATTATATGTTAAACCTAAAATTAAGCGATATGGCTTTTTTAAAGATTCGTCTTTAGTTCTATCAATTATTGCAAAAACGCCGCCGTTTAATAAAATATCGTCTCCAGATATTTTTTGTCTTAATGTTGATGCTATTCTTGGCGATATTTTAGCACCTAAACGCCAGCCACTTTTTAGCTTAAAGGTATAACCTACGTTTAAATCTATTATATGTAATTGTGTTAAATTTGAAGTATTAAACGGATAATTATCCTCGATATCGAAAGCAATATTACTATATTCTGTTCCTATTACAATATAAATATCTTCTGCAACTTTTATAGGATAATTTAAAATACCTCTAAATCTTTTAAAACTATCTTCAGATTTTCCTTTAGGAATATAGGAATACTCAATGCGTGCTAAATCTGTAAGTTGCGCGTAGCTATTTTGAAACATTAATATAACAAAGACTATTGTTAATAGTATAGCTATTTGGTTTTTCATAAATTTTATACTAATTTTTATTGTTCTTTTAAATTCATTTTTAATCTAATATTCTGATCTTCTTTTTGAATAATATTAATATCGCGTTGAGGAAAAGGGATACTAATATTATTGTTTCTAAATAATTTATCTATAGCGAAGCGTATTTCGCTTTTTGGAATTCTAGAATTAAAACTGTCTTTTATGGTAAAGGCAACTCTAAAGTCTAGAGAGCTGTCTCCAAAGTCCATAAAAACTACGCTTGGAGGTGGATTTTTAAATACTAATTCTGAAGATTTTGCTGCTTCTATTAATAATTTTTTTACCAATTGTACATCGCTACCATAAGCTACACCAACATCTACAGCTTCTCTTGTTGAGGAACCGTTTTGTGTCCAGTTATAAAGGCTATTTGTTAAATATAAATGGTTTGGTATTATTAACACTTTATTATCTATTGTTACTGCTCTTGTTGTTCTTAGTTTTATTTCTTCAACTCGACCAACTTTACCTTCAATTTCTATTATATCGCCAACATGAACCGATTGATCTACTAAAATAAAAACACCAGATATAATATCTTGAAATAAAGTTTGCAATGCCAAACCAATACCAATTAATAAGGCTGCAGAGGCTGCAAAAATAGTCGTTACATCAATTCCAATAGAGTCTAATGCTACTAAAAAAACGATGATGTAAACTAACCATCTCGCAAAGGAAAATACTGTAGAAAATTTAGCTTTATCATCTACTGGTAGTTTTCTTGTTAATAGATGTTTTGCCCAACGTAAGATATAGGTTGTAGTAATAATTACAGCTAATAATAGTAGAATATACTTTATTTTAATTGAAGAAGTAACTATACCGTTATCATCTGTAAAAGTATAAATTTTTATATTTAAAAAACTTATAATATTTTCCCAAATGCTGCTTTCTATAATAGCTTCTCCTACTTCTTCTACTGTATCTTCAATTTTATCTTTAACTTTTTCCTGCATCTTTTAATATTTAATCCATTTTAAAAGCTCTTTATAAGTTGGCTTTTTGCCATACATTAAAATACCAACTCTATAAATTTTTGAAGCTATCCAAATTGTAAATATAAATGTACCAATTAATATTAACAAAGATAGTATTTGTTGCCAAATAGGTACACCAAAAGGAATGCGCATAAGCATAACAACTGGAGATGTAAATGGTATAAAAGAGAAAACTGTTGCTACTATTCCATGCGGGTTTTCTATTACTGTAAAACCTCCAACATAAACTGCTAACATTAAAGGCATAATTATAGGAAACATAAATTGCTGTGTATCTGTTTCATTATTAACTGCTGCACCTATGGCTGCGTATAACGAACTATATAATAAATAACCACTAATAAAAAATAGAATAAAAGCAATAATTAAATTCGCTAATGGCATGTTAAAAAAAGCATTCTTAAATAATAATATTTTTGCATTACTATCTGGGTTTTGCATTGCTTGAGACATGAGTTCATGCTGTGGCGTATTTACTTGGGAAAAATCAATATCGAAGGTTATTGCCGCTATAATATATAAAACACTACCCAAAATTATCCATATTCCAAATTGAGTAATTCCTGCTAATGTTGTACCAATAATTTTACCTAACAGTAATTGTACTGGCTTAACCGAAGAAATAATGATCTCAATTATTCTACTCGTTTTTTCTTCGATAACAGAACGCATAATCATGTTACCATAAATTATAATAAACATAAAAAGTAAATACCCTGCGGCTGCTCCAAAAATAAGCTTAACAATACTATCTATTTCAGATGTTTTTTCTCCTGTAAAGTTTTCTTGAGTAATAGTGATTTTTACCTCTGCATTCTTTAAGGTTAATTTATCGACACCTTTTGCTTGAAGATTTATTTCTTTAAGTCGCTCTTCAATTTTATTTTCTAATGCTGAAACAATGGTAATTGATGGTGTTTCGGGCGAATAAAATGCTACTTCTACATTTTTTTGCGTATTAAAATTAACCGTATCTGTATTTATTTTAAAATTTGAAATATAAAGCAGCCCATAACTTTCATTTTCTTCCACAATAGCTTTTGCATTCTCTAAAGTAATATTATCTAAAATGGAATATTTTACTGTTTCTTTATCTGTAAAAATAGATTTAAGCTGTCCAGATTGATCTAAAACAGTAATGTTTTTTTGTTTATTATTATTTAGTTGTGATAAATAAGCGACTAGCGAAAAGAGACCAACTATAATTAAAGGGCTTAAAAAAGTCATAATTATAAAAGCCTTATTTCGAACTTTAGTTAAATATTCGCGCTTTATTATAAGTGGTAAATGATTCATCTTTTTTAATTATTCTTTACAGCTTGAATAAAAATATCGCTAGCAGTTGGTATTACTTCTAAAAAATGAGATACTTCTCCTTTAGTAGTTAAATAATTTAATAATTGGTTAGGAGATTCATTTTCTAATAGTTTTATATTTAACTTCAACTCGTTATTTAATGTTTTAAATTCTGCAGAAGAAACAGTAAATTTTTCTGAAAGTTCCTTGCGTAAATTTAAACCATTATCTGTATTAATTCCTACTTGAAACGTATTAGATTTGTACTTTCTTTTAATAGCATTAAGATTACCATCTACAATTTTATTAGACTTATTAATTAGTGCAATATGGTCGCACAACTCTTCAACAGACTCCATTCTATGAGTAGAGAAAATTACAGTTGCACCTTCTTCACGAAGTCTTAAAATTTCGTTTTTAATAATGTCTGCATTTATGGGATCGAAGCCTGAAAAAGGCTCATCGAAAATTAATAATTTAGGCTCATGTAAAACGGTAACTACAAACTGAATTTTTTGAGCCATACCTTTGGATAACTCTTGAATTTTCTTGTTCCACCAATCGCCAATTTCTAATCTCTCGAACCAATGTAATAAGCGATTTTTAGCATCGGTTTTATTTAGACCTTTAAGTTGTGCTAAATATAAAGCCTGTTCCCCAACCTTCATACTTTTATACAAACCTCGTTCTTCTGGCAAATACCCAATATTTTGAATATGATGTCTTTGTAAAGGTTCTCCATCTAAAATTACTCGACCTTTATCTGGCATTGTAATTTGATTGATTATACGTATTAAAGTGGTTTTTCCAGCTCCATTAGGACCAAGAAGGCCAAATATACTTCCTTTTTCTACTGCTATAGAAACGTTATTAAGTGCTGTAAAATTACCAAAAGTTTTAGAAACCGATTGCGCTTCGAGTAAGTTACTCATATTATAAATATTAGTGTGTAAATATAGAAAATGTAAGTTGGTATGTTTTGCTGTTTAGAAATATTTTAACGCCATAAGCCTATTTTTTTTAAGCTTTTAAACTAAAAAATTAATGTATTATTAAGGATTTTAAAAAAAATGGAATGCTGATAAGTAAAGTGAAAATTTAGTAAAAATTAAAGTTGGTTAACTAGTTTATTTTAATTGAAATTAAATTCTTAAAAATCAAAAAAAAATATAGCTTATAAGATATCTACTTATGTTGGGAATTAGTTAAACTACTTTTTAAATTGAAACTAGGTTCTTGAAAAACAAAGGTCACTAAAACAAAACCCACCCTCTACGCAAATAAAGGATGGGAAAAAAATTGCTATGAAAAAGAAAAATTACCATTGGCGCAAAACCAATGATAAACCAAATATACTAATTTTTGTGAAAAAATCTGATTTTTATTCAGATAAGTTATTTTTTTAACAAAATAATCCGCAAGGATGTTGCGGATTTTATATAAAAAACAGTTTAGCGTTAGGAAAACATGTCTTTTACCTTCTCGAAAAAAGATTTATCGCTACGTTCTGGTTTAGGTATAAAATGCTCGTCTTCTTTCATTTTCTCAAAAAATGTCTTTTGGTCTTTATTCAACGTTTTTGGTGTCCATACATTAACATGTACCAATAAGTCTCCTTTGCCATAACCATTAATACTTGGTATACCTTTTCCGCGTAAGCGTAAAATTTTTCCAGATTGTAAACCTGCTTCAACCTTAATACGTACTTTTCCCGTTACTGTATCTATCTCTTTAGAAGCACCTAATATAGCATCTGGTATGCTTACGTATAGGTCGTAATGCAAATTATCGCCTTCTCGTTGTAAGGTGTCATGATCTTGCTCCTCAATTGCTACTAATAAATCTCCAGAGATTCCATTTCCTGGCGCATCGTTACCTTTTCCTGTTACTTTAAGCTGCATACCATCTACAACTCCTGCCGGAATTTTAACCGAAATAGTTTCTTCTTTTACAATTAAACCTTGGTTATCTGCTCCATTTGCCTTTTTGTCTATAGTTTGTCCTGCTCCTCCACAAGTGGTGCATGGACTAGCAGTTTGCATGCGTCCTAAAATTGTATTTGTCACCCTAGTAATTTGACCAGATCCTTTACATGTTTCGCAGGTTTTATAAGTTGTACCTTCGGCTTGAATTTTACGTTTTACTTTAATTTTTTTCTCGACGCCATTAGCAATCTCCTCTAACGTTAATTTTACACGAATACGTAGGTTGCTTCCTTTTACGCGACGTTGTTGGTCTCCACTAAAACCGCCACCAAATCCAGAGAAGCCTCCTCCTCCGCCTCCAAAAATATCTCCAAATTGGCTAAATATATCATCCATATTCATGCCTCCTCTTCCACCACCACCAAAACCGCCACCACCTTCGAAGGCTTGGTGACCAAACTGGTCGTAACGTGCTTTTTTATTATCGTCGCTTAAAACCTCGTAAGCTTCTGCTGCTTCTTTAAATTTAGCTTCGGCATTTGCATCATCTGGGTTTTTATCAGGATGAAACTCTATTGCTTTCTTTCTGTAAGCCTTTTTAATTTGGGCAGGAGTAGCGTTTTTGCTAATGCCTAATACTTGGTAATAGTCTGATTTTGCCATTCTATTCTTGTCTTCCCATTGGGAAGTAATTGTTTTAAATTAATATTATTATTGTCCGATTACTACTTTAGGGAAACGAATTACGGTTTCACCAAGCTTGTACCCTTTTTCGACAACATCAATAATTTTTCCTTTTAAATCTTTACTTGGTGCAGCAACTTGTGTTATGGCTTGATGAATTTCAGAATCAAAAATATCGCCTTTAATTACTTCTATTGCTGTTAAACCTTTTTGACTTAATGTTGTTAGTAATTTTTGATAGATTAATACAACTCCTTTTCTTAACTCCTCTGCCTCTTTATCATCTTCTATATGTAATAAAGCGCGCTCGAAATCGTCTAAAACTGGTAACATTGACACCATGACATCTTTACTTGCCGTTTTAAATAGCTCGATGCGTTCTTTCGATGTTCGTTTTTTGTAATTTTCAAATTCTGCAAACAGCCTTAAAAACTTATCTTTTTCTTGAACTAATTCTTTGGTTAGCTTGTCTTCATTAGATAATTCTTCAACTTCAACCGTTTCCTCTTGAGGTGTTACTTCTACTTGCTCCTCAATTATATCTTCTTTTTTATCTTTTGCTTTGCTCATTTATGTATTTTTTTTATACCATTTAAGTTTGGCAAAAGTACTGCCATTATTGTAAAAATGTCAAAATGTCATTATTTAAATGCATTCATACAGCAATATTGCATTCAAAAAAAAGGTGAATTTATTTATGAAAATATTAAGTATTTTTCATGGGATATTTTCTAATTTCGCTTCTTAAAACCACTAATAAAAACTAAAATGAAAAAACAAGTATTAAATATTTTCACTGTATTGGTATTAGCTCTTGCAGTTGTAGGATGTAAAAAAAGAAATGAAGCTGAAATTACAGATGCAAAAGAAGTTGCTCAAGTGGCTGTTGAAGCAAAATATAAAGCGATTGCAAAAGAGTCTATGATTATGTGGGAAGCTAACAAAATTGTTGGTGGACACAATGGTACAATACACGTATCTAATGGTGTTGTACAAACAAAAGGAGATGCATTAGTAGGAGGAAATTTTATTTTTGATATTAATACTATTGCATGTTCTGATATTAAAGATGAAAAGAAAAATGCCGATTTAATAAAGCATTTAAAAAATAAAGACTTTTTTGAGGTTGAAAAATACCCAAACGCTTCGTTTGAAATTACTAGTATTGAAGGCGATAAATTAAGTGGAAATTTAATGATGAAAGGTGTTAAAAAAAACATTACTATTCCTGCAAGAGTTAATTTTATGGATGACATGATGACTATTACTAGTGATGTTTTTACTATTGATAGAACAGAATGGAATATCAAACACAACTCTGGAAAATTTGCTGATGCAGCAAAACTTGGAGATTACTTAATTAAAGACGATGTAGAGTTAAAAATATCTATTAAAGCAAAGAAAGCTTAATTAAATTTTCTTTTACAAAACTTAAAAGCCACGTCGTGAGATGTGGCTTTTTTTATAATTTTATACTTACTTATAAAATATTAGCGATTTAAAACAATGAAATATTTAAAATTTAGTCTAAAATAAAAGGTGGCTGAGCGTTGTTAAAATTTTGTCTTATTGGTAAAATCGCCGCATAAACGACCAAAACAATTGTTGTACATAAAATTCTTTTACTTAAACCAAATCCTCTAAAGCAGCGTCCAAATTATTATATCTAAAACTGAATCCTGAATCTTCAATTTTTTTAGAACTTACGCGTTGGCTTTCAAATAAAATAATATGCATTTCGCCTAAGGCTAATTTCATGGCAAATTTTGGAATGTTTGGTAATATTAAAGGCATATTTATTTTTTTAGCAATGGCTTTAATTATTGTTTTGTTAGTAGATGGGTTTGGTGAAACTCCATTGTAAACACCTTCTAATTTATGTTCTAGAATATGTGTGAATACGGCAGCTAAGTCTTCTAAATGAATCCAAGACATCCATTGTTTTCCTGTTCCTATTGCTGCTCCCACTCCATACTTTATTGGCTTAGACAACTCTGGAAATGCACCTCCTTTTTTAGAAAACACAATACCAATACGCACTTTAGACACTGTAATATTTAATGTAGAAAACGTATCTACAACATGTTCCCAAGCCTCTACAACTTGGCCTAGAAAAGATGTATTTACTTCTTTCTCATCTTCACTGTAATATTTGGTTAAAGAACTTGGGTAATAACCAATAGCACTGGCTGAAATTATTTGGATTATATTATTAGAATTGTTTTTTACAGTATCATGAAGCAAAGCAGTTGTTTCTAATCTACTATTTAAAATAGCTTGTTTATGTTCTTTCGTCCAGCGACTAGAAATACTTGCGCCAACTAAATGTATAATAGCATCTACATCTTTAATACAATTAGTATCGATTTCTGCTTTACCAGGATGCCAATAAAAACCTTGGTAATTATCTTTATTTTCAATTTTAGATCTACATGTTGTTAAGTAGTTTACATCTATACCTTTTTCGTGACATTGTTTTACAATTTCACTACCTATTAATCCTGTTGCTCCTGTAATAAGTACACGCATTTCTTTTTTATTTAAAAATACGATACTTATATTTAGAATAAAATAGTTTGCTATTAATGTTTAGTTAAATATTGAGTTACTGGATTATTGGGTTATTAGATTGTTGTGTTTTAACTCCTATAAAACAAGAGTAATCTTTTTAAATTTCGATTATTAATTAAACGGTTAAATTTTTCATCATAATTAGATGTTAATCTTCATTCCATTTTTTATTGGTGTTATTCGTCCTAATAAGCCGTTAAGTCTTCATAATTATTATAAAATTTCACGTAACGTTTTAATATTTGTTCTATTTCCCTAAAATATTGATAGTCGCACCTTTTAAAGACTTCTTTTCTTATATTCCGTGATAGGCTTCTATGTGTGTAAATTCTTTGAGTTACAATAAGCATAGCATTTCGTCGTGAATAAGAAAACTTTTATTGGGTTTTTTATCCGTTATTTGTAAAAAAATAAACATTGAATTATCTAACAGTTGAAAATATATCGAAATCTTATGGAGAGTTAACACTTTTCGAAAATCTTTCTTTTAGCATCCATAAAGATCAAAAAGTAGCCTTTGTTGCTAAAAATGGTACAGGAAAAACATCTATTTTAAATATTCTTGAAAAAACCGACGAGCCAGATACTGGTAATGTTATTTTTAGAAAGGATATTAAAGTATCCTTTTTACCTCAAGAACCTTACCTAGATAGTAAGCTTAGTGTTGAAGACACCATTTTTAATAGTGATAATCCAATTCTGGATGTTATTAAAAATTACGAAAAAGCACTTTTAAATCCTGAAGATGTTGATGTTTATCAAGCTGCTTTCGAGCAAATGGAAATCCATAATGCTTGGGATTTTGAAACACAATACAAACAAATTCTTTTTAAACTAAAGCTAGAAGACTTACAACAAAAAGTAAGTAGTATGTCTGGCGGACAAAAAAAACGACTCTCGCTTGCCAATGCTTTAATTAACAAACCAGACCTTTTAATCCTCGATGAGCCAACAAACCATTTAGACTTAGAAATGATAGAATGGTTAGAAGAATTTTTTACTAAAGAAAACATTACTCTTTTTATGGTAACACACGACCGTTACTTTTTAGAACGTGTATGTAATGAAATTATAGAATTAGATCAAGGTGAATTGTTTCAATATAAAGGGAACTATTCCTATTATTTAGAAAAAAAGGAAGCAAGAATAGAGCAGCAAACGGTAGAAATTGGGAAAGCAAAACAACTGTATAAAAAGGAATTAACATGGATGCGTCGCCAACCAAAAGCACGAACAACCAAATCGAAATCAAGAATAGACGATTTTACAGAAATTAAACATAAAGCAAGCCAACGAAGAAACGACCACGAAATTCAGTTAGAATTAAATATGGAACGTTTAGGAAGTAAAATTGTAGAGCTTAAAAAAGTATCTAAATCTTATAAAGACAAAGTAATACTTGATAGTTTTAGTTATATGTTTCAAAAAGGAGAGCGCGCAGGAATTATTGGAAAAAACGGAACAGGAAAATCGACTTTTTTAAATATCTTAACACAAACCGCTCAGCCAGATTCCGGAAAAATAGTTGTTGGAGAAACAGTAAAGTTTGGCTATTATACACAAGGCGGTATTACACCAAAACCAAACCAGAAAGTAATAGACATCGTTCGTGATTTTGGTGATTATATTCCTTTAAAAAAAGGAAGACAAATTAGTGCACAACAATTATTAGAACGCTTTCTTTTTGATAGGAAAAAACAATACGATTTTGTCGAAAAATTAAGTGGTGGCGAACGTAAGCGTCTTTATTTATGCACCGTTTTAATACAAAATCCTAACTTTTTAATTCTCGATGAGCCTACAAACGATTTAGATATTGTAACTCTAAATGTGCTTGAAAGTTTCTTGTTAGATTTTCCAGGTTGCCTTTTAGTAGTTTCCCACGATCGTTATTTTATGGATAAAATAGTAGACCACTTATTTGTATTTAGAGGCGAAGGTGTGGTAGAAGATTTTCCAGGAAATTATAGCGATTTTAGGGCTTACGACGATAGCAAACCTGTTGTATTGGAAGTTTCTAAAAGCGATAAAAAGGAAAAGAAAAATTGGAAGAAAGATAGCAATACCAAACTGTCTTACAACGAACAAAAAGAATATAAAAATATAGAAAGCAAAATCAAGTCTTTAGAATTTGATAAAGTTGAATTAGAGAAAAAATTCTTAAATTCTAATTTATCTAAAGATGAAATAAATAAACTATCCAATAACCTTCAAGTAATTATCGATAGTATAGAAGAAAAAGAAATGCGCTGGCTAGAGTTAACAGAGAAGTTAGAAAGTTAAAAGATTTTTTTAGTTGCTTACTCCTATGGTAAACTGGTAAGTGTTAAAAAATAATGTTTAATTTATTTTATTTGCTTACTCAGGTGATACAACTTGTTGTTATAAATTTTATTGAAACAAAATGCTAAATCAAATAATAGCCTACATAAAATTTTTACTTCGCTCTACCAACCAACATGGTGTACATTCTCCTTTTGTATATAATTTAATTACTAAATGCTTTTACGATAAGTCGTCATACAATTCATATAAGTCAATCCGCTTTTTTTATAAAAAACTAAGAAAAAACGAACTTAAAATAGATGTAACAAACTTAAGTTCTGGAAGTCGTGTATTTAAATCTAATCAATGTTCGGTTTCTAAAATGGCTAAATGTATTGGTTCGTCTAAAAAAGAAACAAAAATTTTATTTCGTTTAGTAAGCTATTTTCAAATTAATACTATCTTAGAATTAGGTACTTCTTTAGGTATAGCAACGTACGCCATGCATCTTGCAAATCCAAAAGCTAGGATTACCACTATTGAAGGTTGCCCAAATATTTCGGCTTTTACTAAAGATACGTTTGAGCAATTCAATTTAAAAAATATTGAAGTTTCTACAGGAGATTTTAGCAAAATTATCAAACCCCTAGTTTTAAATAAGTACGATCTTATTTATTTTGATGGCAATTATAAAAAAAAAGCCAATTTAGATTATTTTGAGACGTTATTGCCAACTGTCTCTAATAATTCTGTTTTTATTTTCGACGATATTTATTGTTCTAAAGGTAAAACAGAAGCTTGGAATAGTATAAAAAACCATCCAAAAGTTACTGTTTCAATAGATACTTTTTTTTTGGGTATTGTGTTTTTTAGAAAAGAGCAAGTAAAAGAGCATTTTACTATAAGAGTATAAATAAATAATTAATACAATCACTAGATTTTTTTAAAAAATTATTTGTAAAAAAGCCATTACAATTGTTAAAAATAATTGCAATATGTCACAAATAACACTTGAGCAAAGATATTAAATTGCTACACTTTAAAAGCTAGGTAAAACCCAACACCACATAGCAGATATTATTGGTGTAAACAAGTCTTTCATAAACAGGGAACTGCATCGTAATTTAGATGCATGAAGTGGTGATTACAGCCCAGATTTAGCAGAGAGAACATGCAAGGAACGCCACGAGAAAAAACTAAAGAGAGTCGACCTGGCTTCTAATATGGTTTAACTTATTAAGTTTCTCATTGTTGAGGATTATAGTCCCGAACATATTGTTTGTTACTTTAAGAAGCATACTAGTAGTGGTGTTAGTATAGAAACAATATATCTCCATATATGGAAGAATAAAAACAAGAAAATATCAATACAGGAAGAGATAAAGTACCCTAACGTGTAACAATTAATAAGCGTCCACAAATAGTTGATAAAAAACACGTTTTGGTGATTTGGAAGACAATGCAATAGCAGGCAAAGATCACAAAGGAGCTATAGTGGCATTAACAATAGAGCCTATGGTGTACTTAAGTTAAGAAAAAAAACACGTGAAGCTATCGAAGTATGCAACGCAATAAATGAGATCCTCGAAGAGTGGATTCTTTACATTAAAATAATTACAGCAGATAATGGCAAAGAACTTACAGAACACAAAAAAGTATCAGAACAATGCTATGTTGACTTTTATTTTGCAAACCCATATTGCCCTTGGGAAAGAGGAGCTAACGAAAATCTTAATGGATTGATTAAACAGTATTTTCCAAAGCAAACAGACTTTTCAACCATATTAGACCAATAGATTAGCAGAATTAAAAGAAAATTAAATGATAGACCTGACCTAGAAATGGTTTAATTTTGATACACCATTAGAAATAAAACTTTAAACATTTCAAACTTCCATAAAATATTGTAAATTTGGTCGCGTTTAACACCGCACAATGGCAAACTCAACAAAATACATATTTGTAACTGGAGGCGTAACATCTTCACTTGGAAAAGGCATTATCGCAGCTTCCTTAGCGAAGCTTCTTCAAGCACAAGGTTACAGAACTACAATACAAAAACTAGATCCATACATCAATGTAGATCCTGGAACTTTAAATCCTTACGAACATGGTGAATGCTATGTTACAGACGACGGTGCCGAAACAGATTTAGACTTGGGACACTACGAGCGTTTTTTAAACGTACCTACAAGCCAGGCAAATAATGTAACGACAGGTCGTATTTACCAAAGTGTTATCGAGAAAGAAAGACGTGGTGAATTTTTAGGTAAAACAGTACAAGTTATTCCTCATATTACAGACGAGATAAAACGCAGAATCCAAATACTTGGACGCTCTGGAGATTACGATATTGTTATTACAGAACTTGGTGGAACCGTTGGGGATATCGAATCTCTACCTTATGTAGAAAGTGTAAGACAACTAAAATGGGAACTTGGTGAGAATAATGCATTAGCAATCCACTTAACCTTAATACCGTATTTAGCAGCAGCTGGAGAATTAAAAACAAAACCAACACAACATAGTGTAAAAACACTAATGGAAAGTGGAGTGCAAGCAGATATTCTAGTGTGTAGAACAGAACACGAGTTATCGCAGGATATCCGTCATAAACTAGCACGTTTTTGCAATGTAACTCCAGATTCTGTTTTGCAATCTATCGATGCTTCTACAATTTACGATGTGCCTAATTTAATGTTAGAAGAAGGGTTAGATACTGTAGTTTTAAGAAAGTTAGGATTAGAAAGCAACATTCCAGATTTAACCCAATGGAACGCGTTTTTAAACCGACTTAAAAACCCTAAATTAGAAGTTACCATAGGTTTAATAGGTAAATACGTAGAATTACAAGATTCTTACAAATCTATTTTAGAATCTTTTATCCATGCAGGCGCAGAAAACGAAGTAAAAGTTACTGTAGAGTCTGTACATTCTGAACATTTAAACGCAGAGAATGCAAAAAAAATGTTAAGTCATTTGGACGGTGTTTTAGTTGCGCCAGGATTTGGAGAGCGTGGTATAGAAGGTAAAATTGATGCAGTAAAATATGTACGCGAAAATAATATTCCGTTTTTAGGTATTTGTTTAGGTATGCAAATGGCAGTTATCGAGTTTTCTCGTAATGTACTAAACTTAAAAAATGCCAATTCTACAGAAATGGACGAGAATACAAACCATCCAGTTATCAATTTAATGGAAGAACAAAAAGCCATTAAAGACAAAGGTGGAACCATGCGTTTAGGTGCTTGGGATTGTAAATTGAAAGCAGATAGTATTGTAGGCAAATTATATAATAAAGAAATAATAAAAGAGCGACACAGACATCGTTACGAATTTAACAGCGACTATAAAACACAAATTGAAGCCAAAGGCATGTTTGCTACTGGTTTAAACCCAGATACTAATCTTGTAGAAATAATAGAAATACCAAGTCACCCTTGGTTTGTAGGTGTGCAATATCATCCAGAATATAAAAGTACAGTCGCCAATCCGCATCCTTTATTTGTAACATTTGTTGCAGCAGCATTAAAGCATAAAAATAAGAAGTAACACATTAGTTTAAAATAAAAGAAATAATGGATTGCTTTTTGAAGCGTCTGTAAATAGGTTTAACAATCTGTAAGGTTTTAATAGCCTGACAGTTTTTTAAATAAAAAATACTAATTATACCTACCGTTTTCACGGAAAATAATATGGAAGAAAAGAAATTAGACGTAAAATCAATAATAGGGTTTGTACTTATATTTATAATTTTATTATTTATGATGTGGCAAAACCAACCATCACCAGAAGAGGTTGCCGCTCAAGAAAAAGCAAAACAAGAACAAGTTGAAGCAGATAATAAAGCCAAAGAAGCTATTGCTAAAGAAGACACTAATGTAACAACTCCAGAAGATTATTCTAACTTTCAAACAGGAGATTCTTTACAACAATTAGCAGCAAAAAATAAATTAGGAGCATTTGCTTACGCCGCTGGTTTAAATACAAAAGATGTAACGGTAGATAATGGTGTACTTAATTTAACGTTTTCTAAAACAGGTGGTCATTTATCTCAAGTTAAACTTAGTAAGTTCGTCGATTTCGATTCTATTCCTATCTATTTAGTAAAAGATAATAATGCGAGTTTTAATATTAATTTTGGAACAACAAATAGCCGAATTTTAAATACAAAGGATTTACCATTTCAATCTAAAGTAATTAAAAATGGAGAAAACACTGTAGTTTCTATGAAACTAAAAGTTTCAGAATCTAAGTTTTTAGAATACTTATATATAATCAAGCCTAACGATTATATGATAGATTTCACCATTAAATCTCAAGGTTTAAACGATGTTATTAATGGTTCGCGAGACATAAAACTAGATTGGGAACAAACAAGTAAACGTCACGACGAAAGTATTTCTTACGAAAACCGTTATACGCGTTTAACATACCAACACGATGGTGGTAATATCGATAAATTAGCAGCAAGTGGTGAAGACGAAGAAACTGTAGAAGATTTAGATTGGTTATCGTTTAGACAGCACTTTTTTAGTTCTATACTAGTAGCTAATAACAAGCCATTAAAATCTGTAATTTTAACAACTAAAGATTTAGTAGCAGACGAGGATATAGATACTTTATACACCAAAACATTTGGTGCAAAAACCGTTTTGGCATTGAGCGGAAATGAATTAAACGAAAATTTTGGGTTATTTTATGGTCCAACAGAAAGTAAAACGTTAAGTCAATACGATAAAAATTTAGAAGAAAGTATTCCTTTTGGTTGGGGACTATTTGGTTGGATTAATAAATATTTATTTATTCCGTTATTTACATTTTTAAGCTCATTTTTACCTTATGGAGTAGCCATTATTGTTATGACAGTGCTTATTAAATTAGCCATGTCTTTTGTACAATACAAGCAGTATTTATCGCAAATGAAAATGAAAATTTTAAAACCAGAGCTAGAGGCTATTAGAGAGAAGTATAAGGACAATAAAATGAAAGCACAACAGGAAACTATGGCGCTTCAAAATAAAGCAGGAGCAAGTCCGTTAGCAGGCTGTTTACCGGCTTTAATTCAAATGCCAGTATTCTATGCATTATTTATGTTTTTTCCAGTTGCTTTTGCATTGAGACAGAAAAAATTTCTTTGGGCAGACGATTTATCTTCTTTCGATGCGATATATCATTTTCCAGATGGTTTTAGCATTCCATTATATGGAGATCACATTAGTTTATTTCCAATATTAGCAGGTGTTGCTATTTTCTTTTATATGAAATTAACAACTGGTCAACAACAAATGGCCGCGCCACAACAAGAGGGTATGCCAGATATGGCTAAAATGATGAAATACATGATTTATTTTGCACCAATAATGATGATTATTTTCTTTAACTCTTATGCATCAGGATTAAGTTTATATTATTTTATTTCTAACTTAATTAGTATTGGTATTTTAATTGTAATTAAGAACTTTATTTTAGATGAAGATAAAATTCTTGCAAAAATACAAGTACAAAAGGCAAAGCCTAAAAAGGAAAGTAAATTCCAGCGTAAAATGAAAGATATGATGGAGCAAGCAGAAAAACAAAAGCAAGCACAAAAGAAAAATAAAAAATAAATTGCATTATTTTTTAAACGCTGTCAATCAATAATAGAGTTTGGCAGCTTTTTTGTTTATACTATCTTTAGTACAAAATAATTTATTGTATGTAATATGTAATTGTCAAACTAAGCGCCTACGAAATT
>Ga0079202_10000174_pt1 | contig 17544 bp, 4 predicted proteins | sample PorBlaBluebeHill_FD_68601 | JGI IMG/M metagenome (GOLD analysis project Ga0079202, IMG submission 68601) | Marine algae microbial communities from Blueberry Hill - Blueberry Hill, Maine | ecosystem: Host-associated > Algae > Red algae > Blade | place: USA: Blueberry Hill, Maine
GAGTCTGGCTCGCGCGTTTATCGCAAGTGGGGCCCGAAGTGTTATCACCAGTCTATGGAATGTGAATGACAGCGCCACCTTAAGCTTAATGCAATCCTTTTATTCTCATTTATCCCAAGGCGAATCAATACAATCATCTCTCCATCAATCTAAAAAAGAATATATATCTAATGCCACATCAATTATGGATGCTCATCCTTATTATTGGTCTGGATTTATATTAATAGGGCAGGATGCGACTTTTAGTACTTCTTACTTTAAATGGATTTGGATAGCAGTAGGCAGTCTACTTCTCGTATTGATTTGTTACTATTTATATTCATTCAGGAAGTGACGACTATATTTTATTATTCATGGGCTAAAGCATTTAGATCCATTATTACTTCAGTCTGTCTCAGTTGACTTCACTTTAGCACTTTCATCTTTTTTTCTTTCATCTTTTTTATTCTGGCCCATTATATGGTAAACATTTACTCGTCTGGTAGTTAAATAACATAACCTATCCTAACCTATAGTCCATTTGATTATGAAGCGAGTACTAATTTTTATTGTTTGCATATTCTTTTCTATCTCAAGTAGATCAGAATATATTGTCAATGTATTATCTGAAGATACAGGTACTGATAACGGAACTGTCGAAGTCATTGCTAATGGCAGAACTGGTCCTTATACTGTTTCAATAATTAGTATAGTTTCAGGAACAGATCAAATTATTGAAGATGGTGCTACGTCAGTGATTTTTTCGAGTTTATCTGCAGGCAGCCATGTAGCTCAAATTACGAATGAGCATGAATGTATCGTGGAACTTCCATTTACTGTTTCGACATGTCCCTTATTTGTAAGCTTATACTTGGAAGGGGCATATGATCAAGCTACAGGCAATATGACAACTGGACTTGATACCAGAGGAATGTTACCCGGTCAGACACCTACTGGATCTTTATCTATTCCTACTCCAGCAGGTCAACCTTATCATATGGCCCCGTGGAATTATCCAGGAGATGAAGGAGCTAATTGGACTGATGCAGATTATGAAAAATATAATGAAACAGCTGTTGACTGGATATTGATGACAGTTTTGGAGAAAGATATCGCTCCTCCAGTCACAATATTTCAAGCAGCTGGTATATTAGATCAGAACGGAAGTTTTCATTATACATGTCCACCTGATTTGAGATCGATTGTAGGTGGTGTCAATACTACCGAAGAATTTCATGTCAGAATAGAACATAGGAATCATATGGGTATTATGACACCTGCGCCAATACATTTTCTGAGTGAAACGGATGATATTGAAATAGACTTTCGGGATAATGATTCTTATAAGGATGCGACAAGTTTTGGTCAAATTGAAATTGAGCAAGGTGTATGGGGAATGTTTGCTGGAGATGCAGATCAGTCAGATATCCCGAGTTATGATATAAATGGTAACGATAAGTCAAAATGGTTTAATTCAAATGGTGTATTCGATTATTATATCCAGGCTGATATGAATCTTGATGCGGATGTAAACGGGAATGATAAAATTTATTGGGATAACAACAATGGCTTATCTTCAAGAGTCCCTAAAAATTAAAAACAATTATAACTATATATTATGAAATATTCCTTTATTCTATTTATACTTTTTTATACCATTTCTTTATACGCAATATCAGATATCGAAGTCAAAACCGAGCTATCTACTGTAGAGTGTTCTTCGAGCGAAAGTATCGTATACATAGATTTATTGATAAAAAAGGCAGATGGTAGTTCAGATGACGTTTTTTTAGAAAATCAAAATTACCGATTCACATTTAATTCTAAAACACTACAGTCTGGATCTTTCTTCATTCATACCGAAGGTGAAATGTCAGGGTACAATAGCTATGGTGATAATTCTTTTTCACTGTTTTCCGCACATGATTTAAATGGTACTACTGAGCATGTAGTATCATATAATATTGATTTTCTGGGTGGGTCATCAGGACATAAATTGAGTGAAGAATGGATAAAGGTAGGAACGATAGGTGCGACTCTATTGACAAATCGAGAATGTGTATCAACCACACTTTTAACTGCATCAAATTTTCCGCCTACTGTTCTGATCTATTCAAAGGATAATACTAATAGAAAAGTAGATAGTGCTCCTTCTACTAATGATGTAGAATTTTGTGTGAGTCATCATTGTAATGAATGTTTATCTTTTCTTTCATTGATGGCTAACAGCCAAGACTATACTTCTGGTGAATCATTTGAACATAAAGTCTCAGGCTATATTGAAGCTGATAATACGATAAGCCAGCAATCTGATATCATATATAACGTAACTGACTATGGTCTTCTTAAGCCTGGTTTTGAAGTTAGCACCAATAGTACATTTGAAGTTAAAGTAGAAGGTTGCCAATAGCATTTCCTCTTATATCCAATTATCATCTCTGTTTCACATTTCTGCCTTATTAATTAAGTCATATTTTATTAAACATTAATTTTAATGAGAGTTATCATACACCTCTTAACTGGAATACTATTGTCATTATGTATGACTTCTTTAGTAGGGCAAAATGTAGCTAATAATGCACACATAGCATCGAGTTCTCAGACGTCTTCTGTAGCATCAACAAGTGAAAACCTTTCTACAGGTAGCATGTCTACTTCGATACCTATTTACGAATTAGAATTAGAGAATTCAGTAACATTACCTATAGCATTAAACTATTCTTCTGGCAATGGACTTCCAGTGCGTTCAAGAAATGGATGGGTAGGCATGGGTTGGAATTTATCAGGTACTTATGCTGTTAATAGAAGCATTAGAGGTGCAGATGATTTTCAGTATGTATCAGATGGATTTCTTTTTCATCATGGATTTTTTAAGCGTCCTATTAATGATAACAGTTCTACATCTAATAGTACTTATGCACTAGGAATTGATGATAGCGAGCCAGATATGTTCACTGTAAATCTAATCGGACAGCAGGTTTCATTTTACTTAGTTAAAGTGGATAATGAATCGAGTAAATGGCAGACGATTCCAGCTAATTCTGATATTAAAATTGAATTTTCCTTGGGAGAATATGATACCATGTATGACGATGATGGAGTTAATGTCAATCGATTCAATTCTTCATTTATTATAACGGATGCATTAGGGTATAGATATTATTTTGGAGGTTCGGAATTTGAAGAATATTCTAATACTTATAATATTCAGCATGAACAAAGTACCAATCAAAAGAGACTATTTGCAACTAAGTGGTATGTAGAAAAAATCGAAACTCCCTTTACGAATCAGATTGTGTCATTTACGTATGAAGATGAATGGTACGATTATCTTTCAGGATCATCATCTGTCGATAAGTCGATAAGACATGAGAGTGAGGCTGGGTCTAAGTGTCCTAATTCTATTCATTATGCTGACTTTGAATCATCATCTAATTATACTTATGTAAGAGGCAAAAGACTGAGTTCGATAAGTTATCATAATCAAGAAATACGATTTATTGCAGATGAACTTAACCGTGGACATCATTTTAACGAACCAAGTCATGGTCTTCCTTCTACTATGTTAAACTATATTGAAGTCAGGTCTAATGATATATGCACAAAGAAGATAGGCTTTGATTATTATGATCTTTTATCATTTGAAGATATAGAATGGCCTTTCGAACATCACATTAGTCTATCAAATAATAATTACTTTCTTGAGAAATTAGTAGAATTACCATGTACTTCTTTAATCGATGATGGTTCGTATGGATACCATAATTCATTAGCTCACAGATTCACATATATCCGACAGTACGAGCTTCAAAATGTAGGAAGATATTGCTATGATTTTTGGGGCTATAATAATGGAAAAAATACTAATCAATCCCCTATACCTAATATCTATGAATTAAACGGTAATCAAGATTGTGAATCGGCTCCAACAGGAGATCGAAGTAGTGATATTAATTATATGGTGATAGGTCTTCTTGATACTATTTTCATACCAACAGGAGGTTTTACAGCATTCGAATATGAAGAAAATATTGCACTTTCAAACGCAAATGAAGAGACTTATTTAGATTCTATTTCAGGACATGTTAACTGGGTGGATGTAGATTTTGACTACGATTGCGAACTGCCAGATGGTAGTGGAGGTGGTAGTGGTACTTTAACTAAGCGTTACTCTGAATGGGAGTTTGATTATATACAAGCACCATCTACGTATCTAAAATTGAAAAATTTAGGAACTAATTTATACGATCAATATTGTGAAGGAGATTGGTTTCCTAGATTTATACTCTATGTAAAAGTAAACGGTCAGTTTCAAGAAGTTTCACTTGGATCAAATGACCTTACGATTAATATGTCTGAAAGGATGAGTGGGAGATATAAAATTAAGTATCTATCCACTGCTAATTCTAATATATATATAAGTTCAATTAGTCAAGTTTCTGAGATGTCCGGAGCTGGTATTCGTTTAAAATCTAAACTCATATCAGATAATGACGATAATGAAACAGACGATATACATACATATTATACATATTATAATGGTAGATGGGGATATAGTTTTTTACCATCTATCTATGGATATTTAAATAATTCAAGCCCATTAATTCCTGCTATAAGTGACGGTAATATTGAGTTTGATGCTCAGCGCTCTGTAATTAGTACACTCGATAGAAGCATATTTAAATCATTTACTTCTCCCATTTATTATGAAAGTGTGGAGGTCTGTAAAAATGGTGTAGGAGGATATACCGAATATACATTTTCAACGCCTAAGAATATAGATCATACTGGAAGGAATAGGTGTGACTTTTATAATAATACTAGTGGTGAACCAGATTTATTGAATCAAAAGCAGGTATTTATTAAGGGTCAAATGTCGAGTTATCATATAAATAATGGTTTAGAATCTGATCAAGTATGCTACGATGAGTACACCAGCCCATTTCTGGCAGGTAAATTATTAACCACTACCGTATATGATAAGGATAATACTGTGGTACATAGTAGTACTAATGAGTATGAGGAGGTAGAAACTGGCGAGCACATATTTGGAGTCGTATGCGAGCGATATATAAAGAATAGAAAATATGGCTTTTTCTTTAATAATTTGCAAGGTGCAGAGTGGACTACTATATCAAGACCTTATAAAGTTAATACCAATACAAATAGAATTAAAAAAGTAATTACTTCTGTGGATGGGATCACGAGTGAAATGGAATATAGCTACTCAGGGAATAATAAAAATGTTAGCACTATGGTTTCTACAACCATTGGAAGAGAATCAGATGCAGTCACTCAATCTTTTTATTACGCAGAAGACTTAGATAATGGGCCATTAAGATCTTTACTTCTAAGTAAGAACTGTGTATCTATTACTTTAGAAGTGAGTGTAGAGCGTAATGCTAAACTTATCGATGGTTCTAAAGTAGACTACTTATATAATAATGGTCAGCTTGTAAAGAATATAGATTACAGAGTAGAAGGTGGAGAGTACATCGCTGATATGCGATACTCTAACTGGGATATATATGGGCGACCACTAAGCGCTTACCAAATTAAACTGGGTGCTGACATAACTCAAGATCTAAGTAACGCACCTGATAATCACTATAACTTGCCTACCATATCAAAGTATAAAGAAAGTAATCATCATCTTATAGAGTCAGTTACCGTAGGTCATAGATCATCCTATTTTGATTATTATCCTAATGAGCGGCTTAAGTCAATGACTACTGCAGATGGAAAAATAACTGAATTCTCATATGACGAGCTTGGAAGACAGAATAGAATGGCATCTGCGGATGGCCAAGATGAATTATTGGTTGACTATTATTTTAATCCAGATGCTATTGACTCATATATCAAAAGCACAACTAAATTGGAAGGCAGTGATATTGATGATCAAATATCAGTACAACGCGTAGATGGATTAAACCGGAATACGGTTTCACTGTTAGAGAACTATCATACGGATGGATCTGATTTTGTTAAGTCATTTACAACATATGATAATGGAGGAAAAATCAGTACTATTTCTACTCCTGGTATGGGAATATTAGCGTTTAAATATTCAGATTCTCCTTTACAGCGAAGCTTTGGACAGCTTAAATCTCATGATGATACAAATGAAATCTATGAGAGCTATATTGAATATGGGTCTAATGACCAAATAATTTCGATAGATGGACCTGGCAATGTAAAGGACATATATCCAATAGGTACACTCCTAAAAGAGACTCAAATAGATATAGATGGTAGAACGACCATACAGTATGAGAACAGTCACGGTAGTATTGTCAGGATGGCTAAAATAAATAATGGAGCGGAGGTCAATACAGACTCTTACTATAATAATAGAGGACTATTAGAATTAGTATCACCACATGAGGGAGGTGCTTATCAATATACTTATCATCCAGATACCGATCTCTTAATTTCTAAATCAATACCTGGCGCAAATGGAGAAGAAAAATATTGGTATAATAATCTAAAGCAACTCATATTAGTTGAATCTACTTCTGGCAGAGTCGGTGTCAGTATCTATGATGATTATCAAAGAGTGATAAAAACAGGAGCTTATAATCAGGCTACTCCCTCATTAGGAGAAATCTTGATTAATCCGATTCCAGAGAATCATTACTACAAAGGAAGCGAAATTGTATTCACTGGAGACTACAATGAGCTATCTTATATAGCAGAAGAACATACAGCTATTTTAGGGGAGAGCACGTCATTACATTCTGGTAATGAAATAAGTAGCACTAATTCACACCTGACCAAATCATATACTTATGATTCGAATAATAGGTTGTTCAGTGAAGAATCTAATTCACACTTCGGTACATCAGATATCTATACATATGCTTATAATTCGGCAGGATTGATTAAAGGTACAGTCAGAACTCATACCGACCCTTCTGACGTATCACATGTATTTAATTATCGTAATCATTATGACAGTAAATTTAGGAGTACTGGTCTGAGCTTAAATAATCAAAGGGTTTCTAAAATAGAATATGATCGATATGGAAGAATGGGCAAGAAGAAGCTTCATCAGACTGATAATGATACGGACTCATATACTCAGACGATAGACTATTCCTATGATGGTTATGGTCGCCTTATCGGAATCAATGATCTATCAGATTTTGATTCTGCTGATGCTACCCCAGAGAGATACTGCGATGTGATAATTAATTTATCTGATGAACAAGAAATAATAATAAATGATCTGATGCATTTTGATGGAGTATCTGAGGTGATGGTATCAGGTATCGGATTTCCCGTGCCTATAGACCAAGGTGATGAATCTAGTATTAATGCATTTATTCAATCTTTAGAAACATTGCTTGTTGCTGAAGGATATATATTTGATGACATACTTTATAATTACAATGGGGGCCATCCTAACATTACCATCACACAGAGTAATGCTCAGCTGACTCAGGTGACAGTCGATGGAAATGTACGTAAAGTAGAAAGAGCTAATTGTTGTTCTTCGATCGATGAGGTAGATTTATTTGCTCAGCGACTCACTTATGACAGATCTTTGATCAGTGTCAATGAATGGCAGACGAGTACTGATCCTTTGAGTTCTTATCATTATCACTATGATGACTTGGGTAGATTGACATTTGCTAATTATAGTCATAGGAATAGTTATAATGATTCCTATATAGGAGATGCACTGGATGATATAGATGCGGTTTATAATCATACTAATCAGAGTGGTCGATATTCTACGAGTTACACGTATGATGTGATTGGTAATTTCAGTAATCTAACAAGAAATTCAAAAGCTGGTAATAATTTAATCGGATTACTAATTGATAATTTGAATTATTATTATAACACTAATTCCAATTCATTAGACTATGGTAGGTTAATGAATGTTAGTGATTTGACTAATAGCCAAATTGGATTTGATGGAGTATCTGGAAATGTTATTTCCGGTCCCAATAACCCTGGAACGCCAATATTAATGGCTGAATATAGTTATGATGCCTCTGGTAATGTGATAGGGAATACTGGTAAGAATTTATCGCTGACTTATAATTATTTTAATAGGCCTACGCAGCTATCACATGGCAATAATTCTGTTGATATGATATACGATGCTGCTGGTGTTGTATTACGAAAGAGTATCGATGGACAAAAAAGCTTTACACAAGACTTTGCTGCAGATTTAGAATATAGGGATAATCAGTTGTTCGCTATTAATTATGGAGAGGGTCGGATCTTATTAAATTATGATGGTGTTGAATTAAAGGAATCTTTTGAATATGTGATCCGCGATTATAAGGGTAATCCTCGGGTGCGCTTCGTTGATGTCATCAATGATGATGTCATAACGGTGAATGAAATAGTATCGACTCATAATTATTATCCATATGGATTAAAGTGGGATGTACCTCCATCTTCAAGTCCGAATAGTAGTTTTGAAACATATCAAAGTATGGACTGGCTTGAGGATGCAAATGTATATTTAACTCAGTATCGTGTACTGGATCCAGAGATAGGTAGATGGCTTCAGGTAGATCCTATGGCAGCTGGTGCCACGACACAGAATCCTTATAACTCTATGGGGCTCAATCCTGTTATGTTTTCAGATCAAAATGGTGATTCTGTAATTGGCTTAGCTTTTACGATCATTTCTATAGCAGCTACTGTAATCGAAGGTGCTAAATTAATTCATAATATCAGGGCATATAATGCGGCGGCGGCAATGAACCATGCTCAGCAATTGCAAGGAGGTCTGGTCTTCCTAGAGTGGGTATTCGTAACTGGAGTTACTTATGCCATCACTTACGGTGTACCTAAAGTTCCCATTAAAGGAATTTCAGAAGGAGCTATAGCCACCAAGTCTATTGCAAAGAATATGGTTTATGTAGGTAAAGGTTTAATGCGTGCAACAGGGAAGTATATTCAAAATTTCACTAGAGGACTTGTAGTTTCCTTAGTCCAAAATGAATTGAGAGATAATGGTCTATACCAAACTGATAAGAGCACAGACTTGAAGTCTTTTTTAGGTAATGTTGCGGTATCTGCACTGACCGCTACTGTAGTTGAAATAGGATTAGCTGACACCATGAAGGCTCGTGCAAGAAAGTCTCAGGTGATGGAAGATGCTCTTCTTATGAGATTTGTAGATGAAGGAGTAATTGATGACCAAGGACATGCTGAGATATTTAAATTTGTAAGAGCATCTAAACGATTGACTAATACAAATAATGTCCTAAAACTTGTCCATGAGTCATGGAAGTTAGTCGGTTCATTAGGTACGGGGTGGAGGTATGCTACCCACAATCCTGAGGTTGGCGATGGTGAAAATCTTGCCAACTTCAATATACATGGTCCACTTTTTCTTCATTTTTTTATGACGGGACCTCTTCCTATTCCATCATGGGGCGGTCATGTTTTTGATCAGTCTAGTATACCTGGAGAATGGAAATGGGCTCAGAGTTCCAATTGGCTCAATTTCACAATTGGAAAATAATTTAATCCAAGCTATTTACACTAAAAATCCTACTATGTATATAAGAATCATAAATGTTCTGATAGTTCTATTATTGCCTTGTCTGTTACTTTGCCAATCAGTAGAAAATAACAAGCAGAGTGCAGATTTTGAATCTCAGTCAGTATCATCTAATGGGGGGATGAATTATGGAATGCCACTACTATCTGTGAGTGGAGACTTTCTTTCGAAATCTATTGGATTAAATTATTACGGAGGTTCTGGCATAAAAGTAAGCGAGCTATCGACTAATGTAGGTATGGGGTGGTCTTTATCGGGGATAGATGTAATCACAAGAAAAGTGAATGGGATTCCAGATGAGGGATATAAGCGCTTAGATATATTAGGGATTAATCTCAATGGAGAGGACGAAGAAGAAATAGGTAAAGTGTTTAAAGGCTGGCTGCAACAACCGATAGCACCTGATGCACCTCGAGAAGATCACTATTTATGTTCCTTAGGCGTCAGGGATAGCGCTGCTGATGACTTTCACTATACAGCAGGATCATATAGTGGTTCATTTCACTTCGAGCATACGGATTTATCCAGTGTAGACTTTGAGAATATTAATTTTAACGAAATAGAAATCATCAATCACCAGATGAATAATGTCTTCATAGAGGTAGACTATCAGTTTGACGATGATGAATTAATAAGTCATTTAGAGTTTACCATTACGACACCAGAGGGTCAAGTGTACCATTATGGCGGATTACAAGGTACTAAGCGATTAGAAGATAAGTCGGCTTCACTTTCCACTGGTGTATCGATAGATAAGATCACACAGAATGCAGGAGTAGTGAATGCATGGCGGATCAAAAATATCGAGTCAACCATAGATGAAGGCTCATCGAATAGAGATGTCATTGAATATGAATATGATTATTATGAATCATACGCTTATGTAGATTACGGGACGCAGAAATCGATGATGAAAGATATCACTGGCTTAGCGAATTCTCTGACAGATAATGGCGCTTCTCCAGCAATCACACACTTATATCACGACTATTTTAATAAGTACTTTGCTCAGAAGAATAATGACGCATCAGATACAAACGGTGATAAGAAAAATCATCAAAATATTTTATACGATAGAGCGACTTGGAGTGTAGTCCATTATATCAATGCACTCAGGTTAAAGAAAATTAAGTCAAAGTATGAGGTCATAGAATTCACACATAGCCCAGCCGTGCGTAAGGATTTATACACTGGTCCATTCGTAGATATAAAAGGTGATCCACTGATCATTGATGGTATAAGTGGTGTGTCACTACTCTCTGGTTATGATTCTCCTAGGGCAGTGATTGGAGTGAAGCAGTATGTAAGAGATGACAGTCCTGCTCCCATATCAGAATCATTGCGCTTAGTGAAGCGATATAACTTTGAGATCGACTACTATCAGAATATAGAAGGAGCGGATGTTTATGTATACGATCAAGAATTGGACGGAAGTATTCAGGGTGATGATATATCAGATGCTGCTGATAATTTACTAACAGTGGATTGTAATCGATTGATATTAAAATCCATATCCTTAGTCGATAATAATGCAGATGCTTCAAGTTCAGAGCAGCTAAAGACTAAATTTAGCTATGATCTGCAGGGCTTTGGTGGTACAATAACCACTAAGAATTTAGCACGAAGATGCAGCTTAGGTCAAGACTACTGGGGGTATAATAATGGAGTGACGACAGAAACCTCAGCGATGATCCCGATACTGCCTTTTGAGACGAATGCCTCACTAAGGCCTCATCTGAGTGACGCAGATTGCTGGAGTACACAGGACCGCATATCAAAATGGCCAGAGATGCGTGCGGGGGTACTGACAAATATACAGATGCCATCAGGAGCACAAGTGACATATACTTATGGAGCTAATGAAGTAAAGGATTATCCATTGACGTATCTCAATCAAAGCAGTAACAATATTGTTGGCGGTGTACGCTTAGAGAGGACGACTGTACGTGACAGCGATAATGAAATTCTATACGAAGAAGAATTGAGCTATGAGCGCATTATCGATGCTACAGATCCATCAGTGAGAGAACTCTCAGGAAAATTACTCTACATCCCTACATTTATAGAATTATTCGATAAGCCAGGTCAGAGCATGAGGATACATAATGGTAACTATGCAGGTGATAATAATGCAGTATGTCAGGATGCTAGATCTGTATCAGTGAGAGGGATGATCTATAGTAGTAGCATCACCCCTAGAGTCACAGGAACTGGTCACATTGGCTATACATCTGTTATCAAGCAGGTAGATAAAGGCTTTACAGAGACTCAGTACATCATGCCTTCTGATGAAGAATTATTAGGTAGTTCGACACCTCAGGCACATAGCTTTGGAGTCAAGAGGTATATAAAGCCTTCTTCCGATGAGATGATGAGTTTAGCCTTGCAGCGTGGGCAGGTGTCGGCGATGAATATCTATGAGGAAGATGCAGCTGGGACGAGCTATACCTTAGTGTCGGAGTCATCGACAGAGTATAATTCATATACAGGGCAGAAGGATTATGTACTGAGCTCTCATGAGTATGGTGGCATGCCTTTTCAACGGGATTATAAATGGAAAGATCAGTTCAGAATCAAATTAGGATCGAGTTTCTCAAATCCTGTTAATGTTTCGTTCATGAATTTAGATATTCCGTCATCTTGTAGAGCAACAAAGGTAGATAACAGCACATCTGGAGGGCAGAATAATTATTTTGCAACTCAGACGAATGAGCAAATATTTGGCAGGGTAGAGAAGTCAAGGCTATCTGCAAAGGTAGACGGTGTGACGACAGTTACTAGATTCGAGTATCAGGACTTCACGGTAGAGTATCATGGTGTATCAAAAGCGATACATGTACCTAAGCGAGTCTTTACGTTTAATGAGATAACACCCTCCCAGCAACAAATTAAGGTATTAGATTTTGCGGGTGAAGGTGCTTATTCAGATCCTAACCACCCTTCATATCCATATCATTTAGCGAATAGTCCATTACTCAAATATAAACCAGATGGGATGTCAAATACTGTGGACTACCTGATCGATAGATATATGCATATGCCTATGTCAAATCAAATGTGGCTTAGGACTTGTGCTGGAGAGAACTGTACAAAGCTTGTTTCAGGAGCATACCAAACGATGAAGGTGAATCAAGGAATTTTAGTGCCAGAGATCAGCTACCAGTATCTGGGTAACCAGTGGGATATAAAAAGTAGAACGACAGAGTGGAATCACAATGGGGCAGCAAAAAAGATATACAGAGCTTATATCGGTACGACTTACAGCGATGACTTAGTCGGCCCTGATGGAAAGAACAACTATAATCCTAATTATAATTATATGGAAGCCGAAGATGGACTTCCAGTGCAGTCATATATAAAATCACCCACTGAAAAGTTAGCTCATAAGAGTTATAGTCACTATGATAATCGACTCCCAAAGAGCGAACTATTGATCAAAGGTGAAGGTGTAAATGAAGTCAACTATGCTGGCACATATATGACTTATGACCATTTCCTAAGAGAAGATGAAGTATACATCAGCATATCTAATTATAACGGTGTAGGTATACCGTCATCATATAAGTCAAAGACAAAGAAAGACTATAAAATAAAAAGTTTAGAAGATGGTGAAAATTCGATTAAGGCGACACTAGAATTTTTTCAAGGCTCGGACCTGAAGTCAGTCTTTGATAAAACCATTAAGGATGATTTAGGCAGAGATGAGAGTACGATCCAGTCTAATATCGGAGTAGCGAATCAGTCATCCTATCTACTAAAATCAAATACTTATAATGCCAGAAGTAGAATCGCAACCACATATGATATCGGAAGGGACACAAAGTCTATCATTTATGAAGATTCTCCCTTAGGAAGAGAGGCCATTATAGAATCACAAGCATCTCCAAATGGTGAGGGAGTTAATATCAGCTTCGGGACTAATGTCGCGCTGGATGAAGTATCGGGATATGATACCTATACACTATACTCAAAAGAAATAACTGATATCGATGGAAGGACAGTTAAGAATTATGCGGATTATCTCCAAAGACCTATAGTCGAGCGAAGATATAATGACTCTGGATCGCCTTCAGATACTAGAAACATCTATGATAGTAAGGGTAGATTAATGTCTATCATTCCGCCCGTAGGCCCTTCTTATGAATACACATATAATGATAGAGGACTAGTAGCGACGAAGACAGTCCCACACGGGGGAGTGCGCACATACTATTATGATGAATTACTCAGACCAGTATTAGAAATTGATGGTAATGAGAATATGATGGTTACTGTTTATGATGACTTTGACAGAGTGATAAAAACTGCTCTCATTCAGAATTCTGCCTTTCCATTACCGAGTTCCGTCAATGAATATTATGCTGTAGATGCATCACTATTAACAACTGAAGATAAGGTGCTTACTGATATAACTTACTATCCAGATACAGGATTACTACAGAGTGAATCAGTCTTAGTCCTTGATCCCTCTAGTCCAGATGAGAACATTTATATGTCTAAAGCCTTTGAGGAGTATGATGAAGCCTTGGGCTTACCAATTTCCGTGACTGAGACTAATATTTTGGGAGGAGAAGATGACTTTACATATGAATATAATGAAGCAGGTGCAGTCATTTACAGTCTGCATAAACACAAAGTAGAAGGCCAATCTGAAAGAGCATTCCAGCAGAAGATATACTATGATGACATGAATCGGCCGTGGCGCACGTATGTCTTATTCAAAGATGATGTTAGTAAAGATGGTCAGCTGATGTCAGAAGTGAAGTATGATGAATATGCGAGAATCAAAGTCAAGAAAATTCATGAGGTAGAAGCTGATGAATTTCTACAAGAAGTTGACTATACATATGATGAATTTGGAAGGATTATAAAAATAAACGATCCAAGTACGATTTTTGATAACTGCAACGCCACTACATACTGCACATACGACTTGACCATAACTCATGAATCTGATGAGTTCTTACTAAATAACCTAATCTATAATAATACGAGCTCGATAGATTTGTCTAGCTTCACTTTGAACAGTGGTCAGGACAGTGAGACTATTTCTGATCAAATTCGCCAAGAAATAGAAAATCAATTACCCAGTATTGGAGGCATTTCGAATGTCGTCATAGATCACATATCATATACTATTAATCAGCTAGCAAACAATCAATATGAACTCTCATTCAAAATATGGCAGACTGATATCAACTTAAAATCCTTAGAAATCAATTCGGTAATACACCCATTAGATAGAATAGACTGTTGTGGTGATATAGGGCCCATCGCTCATAGTGATCTATACTGGCAAGAACTGTCATACATGCGAGCTACAGGTGAGGATGATAATCAAGAGCTATTTAATTCCACTAACATACATCGTAAAGATTATGGGTATGCCTGTGGTGTTAATAGAAATTTTCAGTACCAGTACGATGCGCTGAATCGACTGCACATTGCAAAATTTCAGAATTATGAAAATGGTCGGCCGAGTCACATATCTAACTTCGATGATATAAGCACAGGTTTGACAGGTGATTATTCTACACAGATAAATTATCAAAATGATCTTGGCGATATCGCAAATATATATCGATATGCGCCCGGCTATTCTGGTAATGTAAACAATGATCAGTATGACCTGCTGGATGCCATCAGTTTTACTTATGAAGATCATCTTATGTCGGGTACGACTGAGTCTGGAGATATAACCCGAGGCCACCTATCAGTTAATGCGAATGGAGAAAATAGTTATGCCTACGATGATAATGGAAATATCATCAGTGATACAGGAAAGGGTATCGATGTCATGAGCTACACACATTTTAATCTGCCAAAGAGTGTGTATAATGGGACTACAAATGAAATCCTACAATTCGTCTATTCTGGATCAGGGTCTCAGCTTCAGAAGCGATATAATATTGGTAAGTATAATACCATATCTCTCAAGTCCTACATGAGTGGGATAGAGTATAAAGGGACTTCTAATGCTGATAGCCAGTTCGATGGATACTATCACAGCGATGGCATCATCAGACCTAATGATGACGGAGGCTATGACTTTCAGTATTATATTAAGGATCATCTGGGGAACAGTGTTATTCTATTCGAGGATAAGGATAAGACTGGCTTCTTAATACCTTCAGATGTGATTCAAGAAAATGACTACTATCCTTTCGGTGCTAAGATGTCTGATGCAGGAACTGATGAAGTGTCGACAGATAATCAATTCCAATATAATGGGAAGGAGATGCATCGGGAAATGGATCTGAATATGTATGCCTATGGAGCACGGTTTTATGATCCGAATACGGCCCGATTTACCGGAGTAGATCCTATTGCAGATCATTTTGCATTCGTGAGTGTATATAATTATGCGGAGAATACGCCGATCGGAAGTATTGACTTGCATGGGTTGCAAGAAGTAAACATAAATAGTCCACATTTTTCTAACCTTATAAATGATGCAGTACAAAACAATCAACCTGAGCGATTTGAAGAATTAATGGATGCTATGTTAAACGCAGAATTTGTTGATATGTATGCAGCAGGTCTACAAGGTAAAAAGACACAGATACCAGTGGCTACCATGAATAACTTAGAAAATGGATTCGAGATTTGGGGTGTAAAAGGTGTTTATTCATCTAATGCTACGACAGGTGAAACGCAGCTGGAAGCTATTGGAGAAAGATATTTAATTTACTCAAGTGTTAATTCAAAAAATGAATCAACTGACCCGATCCAAAAGGGGTGGAATTCAGCGATAATGAAAAAACTTATGCCTGGTCTTGTTGCATTCAGCGCAGGAGGTACTTTTGCTCGTGGCCCTATTGGCGGCACAGCCAGTCTTGATTTTACTTGGCTGACAAAAGGAGAAACAAGTGCTTGGCCTGTAGTAACTTTGACAATAGGAGGCGCCTCTGGTAAGGATATTGGATTATTTCTGAGCGCTGGTGTAGGATACAAAGCAGGGGACTCTTCAAAATTAAAGAGAAATATGATACCTACAACAGGTAATGATTATACAATTGGGGGAGGTGGTGGAACTGGTATATACGGAGTCAATGTAACTTATACACCTTCAAGTCAAATAACCATGACTTCATTTCAATTAACAACTCCAGGAGGACCTTCTGGATCAGTTACTGGTACTCAATCGTTTCAATTAAAAATTCCTGATTTTGGGCCACTGAAAAGCTTATACAGGGAAACGTATCAATACAGATAAATAGGGAATCAGAAAACCATAGGCCGCTGGTAGAAAAATCCACCGACCCGTTCTCTGAAGTTTGTAACTTCAGAATAATATGATTGGGTATGATGAATATACTTTCCCATTTTTGAAGCGTATTAATTCAGAGTTTATAAAGATAAAAATCACTTCTGCTAATTTTATACTCTTAGCTGTGAGTAGAGATATTGTTTTTAATCTAAACTAAAATTAGTTAAATTTTTGAAAATATAATATTGTTAAAATTGAGAAGCGTAGTCTATAAAAATAGTATTTATAAGAATATTAAAATTTAATAAGGCTTATATCGTAAATCTCTCCAAGTCTACTAGGATATATAGATAGATGAATGGTATAAAAAATCAGATTATAAACCGAAAATAAATATTGAATTTTAAATTGATTGATAGATAGAATCTCTACATAATCAAACACCATGTCTCTGTTGCACCCTTTTTTCACTATACCTGCCTTAATTCGTAAATAAGTGTTTTGGTATTTATATACCGATATCTGAGGTTTTGTAAACTCAGAGAAATACGCTTGTACTACTCATCTGTCCAGTTGAATATTATGGGGAGCTATGTAAATCAGATATAATTCTGAATAGAGAGACTATTCAATTGATTTAGATGATTTGGCAGGATCAGATTTATTCCTTACATCTGGAAAAAAGGAATCGATGGGAATCGATCCTCATCTAAAATATTCCTGATTTATAAACTGCATAGATTTATATTTTAAAGATTCAAAATCACAACTGACAATAGACAACTACATAAAATGATTTTAAGAAAGCCATTATATATGA
>Ga0079202_10000214_pt1 | contig 16716 bp, 17 predicted proteins | sample PorBlaBluebeHill_FD_68601 | JGI IMG/M metagenome (GOLD analysis project Ga0079202, IMG submission 68601) | Marine algae microbial communities from Blueberry Hill - Blueberry Hill, Maine | ecosystem: Host-associated > Algae > Red algae > Blade | place: USA: Blueberry Hill, Maine
GAAGACGAACTGAACGAAGACGATCGGGTCGATCGCAGCAAGTTTGGTATGCCCGAGCATGAGTTGACACACGCCATCGACGTCTCAAATGCGCTTGAGCGCAAGCGAGCGTCGTTGATGGCGCATGCCAGTCAGATCAACGACGAGAGCTTCTTCCTTGCAATGCCTGATGATCTCTTTGCTCTAGCTTTCGGTACCGAATGGTTCGTTGACGCGGCTCGATACGCAGACAGCAGCAATCGTGTTGGCGACTTCGTCACGTCGCTGCTCGACTGAGCGAGAGATCGGCGCTGCATGATCGCCAATGCGCACACGTTCTTTGGGTGGGTTGTTGTGTTTGCCAATGGTCTCGCAGGCCTGTGGTGTTTGGCGGCGCACCAGGTCGAATCGATGCGGCGCCGTTCACTTTGGTGGTTCGTCAGCCTGGCGCAAGTTTTGCTCTTCGTGGAAGTTGGCCTTGGGGTTGCCCGACTCACGCAGCTTGAGGGCGACGCGCCCGAATTTCATACGTTCTATGGCTTTCTCACCCTGATCGCTGTGGCCATCTTGTACGGGTACCGATCACAGCTGCAGCACGTTCGTTTCCTGCTCTACGGCGGAGGCAGTCTCTTCATCATGGGCCTGGCCATTCGCGCCATGATCCTCGACGCAGCGCCGGTTATCACCTAACGCACCACGTGCCTAACGCAATTTCCTAACGCAATCATCTAACGCGTGCGCGCCGCGTAGTGAGTAGTGTGCACTTATGGAAACGGGGGAGTCCAAATGACCGTTAGTGCATACGTCCTCATACAAACAGAGATGGACAAATCAGCCGCTGTGGCTGAGGCGATCGGCCAGATACCCGGTGTCGTCGCCGTGGATGTTGTGACGGGTCCCTATGACGTTATTGCGAAGACTTCGGCCGACACGATGGATGAGCTTGGCCGCATGGTCGTCAGCAGCGTGCAGCAGGTGCCAGGGATTAATCGCACGCTGACGAGTCCAGTCATCAACGTCTGACCCAGTCCACAGAGATTGGGCCACCGGCAGATCGGGCGAGAGCTGAACCGCCCAGATCGGACTAAAGGCGGACCGGCCCGACAAGGAGTAGGTCTTGTCGGGCCGGTCGGGATGACTTGCTGTCTCGGGGAGACTGCGAAGTCAGTTCTGGTTTGTTAGCTGGAGATAGTGATTTTGCGGGGCTGAGCAGCCTCGATCACCGGAACAGTAATAATCAGCACACCGTGTTCTGAGCGAGCGCTGAGCCCATCGGTGTCGAGATCATCTGCAAGCTTGAACGAGCGGGTGAACGAGCCGTGTCTACGACCAGCATGAACGTGCTCGTGATCATCAGCCACGACAAAGTCGCGGTCGGCGGAGACGGTCAAGGTTCGACCGTCGACGGTTAGTTCCACAATCTCAGGATCGACTCCCGGCATGTCCAAGAACAGTTCGAGGTGATCGTGGGAACGGACTACGTCGAGGTTGGAGGTGCCAGCGAACGCACCGGTGAATTTTGTCGAGAGGTCCTCGACCGCTTGGTCAAAGTCAGGGCCGAAATTCAGTCCCTTGGTCAGTTTTTCGAAATCGTTGAGCAGGTCAGTGCTACGAAACAACATTGGCTGAGTTCTCCTCATGTCATAGTCGGTGTTGTGCAAATACATGGAACTGCTACACGGTGTTCGATATTCCCGGGTTGTGAACGACATGGCTGAGATCAACGTCACACCCGTCGACCTTCCTGATATCTCCCTGACCGTCAGCTCGGCCGGTGTTGGCCCCGCGGTGGTTCTGCTGCACGGCTTCCCGGAGATTGCGTACTCGTGGCGTCACCAGATACCCGTGCTCGCCGAGGCCGGGTACCACGTGCTCGCTCCTGATCAGCGGGGCTACGGCTGGAGTGATCAGCCCGAAGGAGTCGCGTCGTACGCCATGACCGAACTCGTCGGCGACGTCATCGGGTTGCTTGACCACCATGAAATCGACGACGCTGTCATCGTTGGCCACGACTGGGGCGCACTGATTGCTCCGTGGGTCGGCCTGTTCCGTCCCGACCGTGTCCGCGGTATTGCACTGCTGAGCGTGCCGTACACGCCGCGAGGGGACCGAAGCATTGTGGAACACGTGCGAGAAACGGACCCCGGCGGTGATTTTGCATACATCCTTGCGTTCCAAGAGGCCGGTATTGAGGACCTGCTTGAGGCCGATCCGATCGAAACGCTCCGCCGCACCCATTGGTCGCTCTGTGGCGCACGACCTAACGATCTACAGCCGGGCGATCCGCTGCCGGCGGGGCTCCCGCCGTATCTGAGTCAGGGCGAGTTCGAGAACTATTACCGCGCCTTCACCCGCTCGGGATTCGCCAACCCGATCAACTACTACCGAAACCTCCACCAGAATTGGGAAGCTGGCCGACCGTGGGCAAACGCCAAGCTCACCATGCCGGTCACCTTCATCGCTGGCGAGAAAGACTTTGTAGTAACCAGTGGCGATGGTGAGCTGGGGTCTAGCGTCCAACAAATGAACGACTGGTGCACTGACCTGCGCGGTATCCATCTGATTCCAGATGCGGGCCACTGGGTTCAGCAAGAAGCTCCAGACCAGGTAAATGAGCTACTGGTCGATTTTGTGAATTCAGTGACTCCGTGAGCGCTTTCTCGAGACTGTTCCATCGTCGACTCTTCGAGTCACGCACCGAGGCGATCGAGATCGAAGGCGTCGATACACTCACGGTCCACAAGCGAGCGTTGTGGGTTCTCCGCTTAAGTTCAACGTTCAGCCGAGGTGCGGTGTCTGCCTCGTTCCCCGTTGCGGTGCTCGCGATCAAAGATCTACTCGGGTCTGAGACGTGGGCAGGCTTGTCGACTGCGTTCAGCACGCTCGGGTCTGCGCTAGCAGCCGGATGGCTTGCCTCATTTATGCAGCGCAAAGGGCGCACGCCCGGCCTCGCACTGGGCCTGGCCGGGGCCGTACTTGGCGCTGTTGTGTGCGTCGTTGCAATCCAGGTGGGTGCGTTGCCGCTGTTCCTGCTCGGAATGCTCATGGTTGGTGTTGGAAGCGGTACTTCCAATATGTCTCGCTATGCCGCCGCAGATCTCGCTACTGACCGGTATCGGAGCCGCGACATCGGTTCCATCGTGTTCTTTGCGACATTCGGTGCCGTGGTTGCACCGAACTTGATCGGTGTACTCGGTGACTTTGCGGAGTCTTTGGGCCTCGACTCAAACGCTGGCGGTTTCCTCGCTGCAATTGTGCTCTTTGGGCTCGCCTCGGCAGTGATCTGGTTCTTCATGCGGCCAGACCCGCTTGTGGTTGCGGGAGGCGTCAGCAGCAAAGCAACTCGCACCCGAGAACCAGTGCCGTTCCGCAGAGCGGTGGCGATTGCATGGGCGCATCCGCTTGCCCGGCTAGCGTTCGTTGCGTTGGTGCTCTCACAGGCCGTCATGGTGATGGTGATGGCCATGACGCCGCTCCACATGGAGGACCACGGCCACAGCAAAGGCTGGATTGGAGCGGTGATCTCAGCCCATACAGCCGGTATGTTCGCCCTCGCTCCGCTGGCTGGCTGGCTGTCGGACCGCTACGGGCGACTACAGATCATCGTTTTGGCCGGGTTCACGTTGGGCGGTGCAACCGTGCTTACGGCTTTGGCAGGCGAAGCCCCGCGGGCGCTGCTCTTTCCGGGGCTGTTCTTGCTCGGGCTTGGTTGGAGCTTCGGGGTTGTGGCCGGCAGCGCGCTGCTGACCGAGTCGGTCGCCGAGCGTGACCGGGTAGCGGTGCAAGGCGCCGCGGACTTGGCCACCAACGTGGCGAGCGGTGTTGGTGCATTGACGGCCGGATTTGTTGTGAGTGGCGCCGGGTATCACATCTTGTCGATGATGGGCATGGCTGCGGCTGGCGTACTGCTCGCTCAGTCGTGGTTCGAGAATCGCGTCGCCGCCGGGTATGTGACATAGGTTATCCTGACCTAGTTGGTCGGCTTTGTAGTTTGGCGTTATCCTGACCGGGTGAGTCACCTTTTAATGCTTGGTTCAGTTTCTCGGCCATCTAGGTCAGCCTGATGGAGCCCGGCAATACCCCGCTGGTCGAATTGCCCGCTCTCGCGCCGAACGGCACTCGGCTCTTCGCCAAGCTGGAGTGGTATAACCCAACCGGTTCGATCAAGGATCGGCCAGCCTGGTACATGTTCGAAGATGCCAAGAAGAATGGGCTGCTTCCCAACGGCAAACCACTGATCGAGGCGACGTCGGGTAACACCGGCATCGGTCTCGCCCGCATCGCAACGATCAACGATCACCCCGCATATATCTGCTTGCCGAGTCGGGCCACCAAGGAACGTAAACAGTTGCTGACTGCGTATGGCGCAACATTGATCGAGGTCGAAGGTGGCCCCAACGACGCCATCGCTCACGCCAAAGAACTTGTCGCGGCGGGCGAAGGGCACATGTGTTACCAGTACGGCAACCCGGCAAATCCCGCAGCGCACGAGTTCGGCACCACGGTCGAGATCGCCCGTGACTGGACACTCGAAGTACCACCCGATCATTTGATTGCGTGCTACGGCACCGGCGGCACCTTGACCGGCTCAAGCCGCGGTATGCGTCGCGAAGTGCCCACCATCAAGGTGCACTCGGTCGAAGAAATCCTGAGTGACCCAATCAGTGGCATGCGCAGCCAAGACGACCCGTTTCAACCGCCCGTCGCAGATCTCTCACTCGTCGACGAGCGCTGGGAAATCACGAACACCCAGGCCGTTGCCAAGGTGAGCGAGATAATGCACGCAGAAGGCCATTTCGTCGGCACATCGAGTGGTGCAGTTATTCACGCGGCGCAGGACATCTTGAACAAGCACGGCGGTACCGCCGTGTGCCTGCTGCCTGATGCTGGCTGGAAGTACCTCTCGGGCGCTCCCTGGGCCGACTAACTACATAACGTTGGGAATGCCGAGGTCGGCGTAACCCTCACCGTCGTAGTTCGACTGGAACAGGTCGCGCAGCTTGGTCGCTGCTACGTCGTAGGCATCTTTGTCTGCCCACGTGTTGCGCGGATTCAAGATCGACGGATCGACACCCGGGGCCGACTTGGGCATTGCCAGGCCAAGGATCGGATGGATTTCGGTCTCGACGTCGTCGAGTTCACCGCCAAGTGCCGCGTTCAGTAGTGACCGAGTAGCGCTGAGCGACATGCGGCTACCCGTGCCGTAGGCGCCGCCGGTCCAGCCGGTGTTCAACAAAATCGAGCGGGCCTTGTTGTCGGCCATGCGTTGAGCCAGCAGCTCGGCGTACACGATGGGCTTTTGCGACATGAAAGGCGAACCAAAGCACGAGCTGAACGTCGCCTGAGGTTCGGTCACGCCGACCTCGGTACCCGCCAGCTTTGACGTGAAGCCCATAACGAAGTGGTACATGACCTCTTCTTCGTTGAGCATGGAGATCGGAGGGAGCACGCCAAAGGCATCGGCGGTCAGCAACACGATCGTCTGGGGATGTGGCCCCCGTGCGCCTTCGGCAACACTTGGATTGCACGTCAGCGGATAGGCAAAGCGAGTGTTCTCGGTGCGAGATGAGTCGAAGAGATCGAAGTCTTGCGGGTTGGTGTCTTCGATCCGCTTGCCTGGAAGCGGCGGCACGTTTTCGATCATGGTTCCCGGCATCGAGAGCGCAGCCGCGATTACCGGCTCATTCTCTTTGTCAAGGTCAATCAACTTGGCAAAGCAGCCGTCTTCAAAGTTGGACACGCCATCGTCGGTCCACACGTGTTCATCGTCGCCGATCAGCAGGCGATCAGGATCGGCTGACAATGTGGTCTTGCCCGTACCCGACAGGCCGAACAAGATGGCTGCGTCGCCTTCGCCGCCCACATTGGCCGAGCAGTGCATCGTGAGCTGGCCCTGTGCGGGTAGAGCAAAGTTCATGACGGTGAACATTGTTTTCTTGACCACGCCCGAGTAGTCGGCGCGGCCCACGACCAACCCGATCTTGTTCTTGAGGTCCATGATGACGGCACGCTCGCTCAAGGTTCCATCGCGTTCAGGCACGCAGTGAAACGATGGCACGTTGATCATGGTCCAGCCTTCGGCCTCGCGATCGATGTCATCGCGCACGTCTTTGGGAAACATGATGTTCGCGAAGTATGCGTGCGACGCGTACTCACCCACGAAGCGGTATGGGATCGCGAATTTTGGATCCCAGCCGCAGAAAACGTCAGTCGAGTACAGCTCAGCGTTGCGTTCGTTGAGATGGTCGATCACGCGAGCCAAGAGGCCTTCGTACGCAGTCGGGTCGAACTGCTTGAAGTCGGGCTTCCACCAGATTTCGTCGACGAGTTCTGGCCACGCGACGGCGAAGGTGTCTTGCACAGGTCGCCCAGTACAAGTCGGATCGCCGTAATACACAAGGGGACCATCGGCCCCAAGCTCGGTCGCATACGCCTTTTGCGCGTCGCTGGGCCCATCGAGTTCGATTCGCCCCCGATCGTTCGCAATAGCTGCGTAGAACAACTCGGTCTGACTCAACCCATAGTGCAATCGCACGTTGGTTAGTCCGAATTTGGTTGCGAGCTGGTCCGCAACCTTCGAGATATCGAGGGTCATCATGTCTCCGAGCGCCTTTGATCGGGGAGTGCTACTAGGTTGTTTGTTCAGCAACTTCTGACGTGTATCTGCAAGCTATTGCAGGAAGTCCGGAGTTCCCATATCGACCTCAGAGCCGAGTCGTAAGCGGGTCGCACGGCCGTCGTCATCGAGGTCGAACACCACTCGCTGGCCTTGGCGCAGCATGCGGAGTATCGAACCCTCAAGGGCGACCGGAGACAGATCAAACTCGGCAAAGTCGACATCAGACATCAGCACACCGTCTTTGGTGACCGGATCGTATGACTTGACTACGCCTTGCATGATCTTCTGCTTACTCAGTTCTTCGTTCAGTGAACAAACCAGACCCTACCCGCGCGCGCCATCTCAAAGACAGCATCGACGCTCGGTCTTTTGCAACACTTCGATCTAGGCTCACGAGATGGCGGCTGAAGCAGTTCTCTTTGACTATTCCGGGGTATTGACGACGGGGTTCACGGTCCCTACAGAGAACGTTCCATATGACGCCGATCTCGTCTTTTCCGAGATGGCTACCGCGTTATCCTCCATCGATGCGCACCCATGGCATGCGCTCGAGCGAGGTGAAATATCGCTCGTCGAATTTATTGCGGGCATTGAAGAGGTTGCGCCCGGGGCGGGCGTGCTCTTCGCAGTGGGCAGCGAGCACAACGTGATGGCGAACCTCGACCTGCTTCAACATCGCATCGACCTGGTGCGTGAGCTTGCAAAGGGCGGTGTCGCTCTGGCATTGGTGACGAACAATGTCGCCGAGTGGCAACCGCTGTGGCGAAACGATCTTCTCGACGGCTTATTTGATGTCATCATCGATTCGGCCGAGGTTGGTATGCGCAAACCTGATGCCGAGATATACGAACTCGCGCTGTCTCGTCTGGGGATCGCGGATGCATCAAGGGCGATCTTCGTTGACGATTTCGAATGGAATGTTGCGGGCGCCATGGCCGTAGGCATGGATGCTATGCACTGCACCCAAGATCTCGATCTCCGTGCAGCCCTGCTCGCTCGGCTCCCAGAGCTTGAGAGCTAGACCGGGGTCGTTGTTAAAACAAGGCGCCGACACCAAGATGCATCGTTGCGAGAAAGACCGCAGTGCCGCCCGCCGAGGAGAGGCCAGCGGTCCAAGCGGAGACGCCGTACGCGCCAGCAATCGCAAGGTACTTACCATTTGGGCGGAAGAAGAGAAATGCACCGGCAAGCCGGGGCCGCAAGCAGAACCAGCGACAGAGCGCGTCGCCCTTGCGAGCGGTCGCCCGCAGCGTGCGGCGAACGAACCCAACCGATTCAGGTGCGACAGCTTCGCCGGCGGTGTTCGAATGGCTCGGTAGTCGCTTGCCGATAATGAAATGAGACGCGTCGGTCACGCCGAGACGCAATGTTCCGAGCAGTACGAAGGGGAGTAGCGGCACAGAGTTTGACGCCAGTGCAACGAAGAGTGCCCGAGGTGAGAGCATCATCAACACGAATGGTGCATCGGTAAGGGTTGGGGCTAAGAGCGTGCCGATCCAACCGACGATGCTCCAGATTGCGATCCAAAGACCGTGCTTACGCGACTGGCGAATAACGCGGCGAAAACGCGCACCTGGCAGGGAGCGGCGAGCAGGCGGCGCTAGTGGCGCGAACGCTTGAGACCAGGTAGGCGCGTTCGCGGCTTGCATGATGATTCTGTCGGCTCAGGCCCAACGAGTTCAAGGCCTCAGATGTTGCAATCTGGCGTCGTCTACCTAAATCAGGCCATTTGGGTCATATGCAACTTCGCCACCAACGATCGTGGCAAGAACTTCGGTGGTGGCGATATCGCTAGCTTCGATTGCTGTTAGGTCGCGATCGAGGACCGTGAGGTCGGCAAGCTTCCCAGCAGACACTGAGCCTTTCTCATGCTCGTCGAACGAGGCATAGGCCGACGACAACGTGTACGCCCGCAACGCCTCGCTTGCAGTCAGCGCTTCGTGTGGGTTGAAGTCAGCGCCGTCAGCCGTGCGCTGGTTGACCAGGTCATGGATGCCAAGGAGCGGAGCGCCGTTGACTACAGGGCGATCGGAGCTGGCTGGTAGCACGATGCCTGCGTCAAGGAAGGTGCGTTGTCGATAACAGTCAGGTCGTCGATCGCCAATCGCTCGCGCCATGCCGTCGCCGATCTCGTTGATGAAACGACCCTGAGGGACAGGGATCACGCCAAGTTCTGCGATGCGTTGCACATCGGCGGCACGAGTCATGCCGCAGTGCTCGATTCGATGCCGGGTATCACTGCGTGGATAGCGCCGCTGTGCGTGGCCGTAGCCGTCGAGTACTGAGGCGACGGCACGATCACCGATCGCGTGAACGGCGACCTGCCAGCCGGATCGGTGCGCCTTCATGATCAAGCCGTGCAGCCTCTCCTCCTCCATTTGAAAGTAGCCGTTGTTGCCGGGCTCACCTTCGAAGTCGTCAAACATCGCAGCGGTTCGTCCAATCAGTGAACCGTCTGCAAAGATCTTCACCGCTCCAAACTTGAGCCACATATCGCCAAAGCCTGAATGCAGACCAAGGTCGAGTACAAACGGTTCGTCGTCGTCGACGTGGTGATCGGTGGCATGCAGCGTTTCGACCGCTGGCATCAGCGTCACGCGAACGCCAAGGCGTCCGCTGCGCCTCGCCTGCTGATACGCCGCAAGTTCGAGCGGCTCGCTCGTACCCAAAATGCCGCCGACACCTGCCTCCTGGCAACTCGTGATTCCTTCCCGCAGGTATTGGTCCGAGGCGGCACCCAGGTTCTCGACCATGTCGGCAATCGCACGGGGATGTAGCAGCCGGCGGGCAAGCGTCTGCGCTTGTTCCTCAAGCAAACCGTTCGGCTGGCCGTCATCGCCGATCGATACGACGCCGCCCTCGGGAACCTCGGTCTCGCCAACCCGGGCCAAACGCATAGCGGCGGTATTCACGACACAGAAGTGGCCTGAGGTGTGGTTGAGGAGCACCGGATTGTTGGGGCTCACAGCATCGAGCTCGTAGCGGGTTGGATGTCGACGCTCCGCGAGTTTGTTGTCGTCGTAGCCAGTTCCAATAACCCAAACTCCCGGTGGCGTGTCTGCGGTACGTCGGCCAATGGCTTCAACGATTTCTTCTACCGAGTGGGCGACGCCTGGCTGAATTGCTACTTCGTTAAGCGTTGCGCCGTATCCGCCCATGTGATTGTGTGCATCGTTAAAGCCTGGCACGACCGTTGCGCCATCCAAGTCGATGGTCAAGGCGCCCGTTGTCGCGAACTCGTTGCGGTCGCCAACACCAACGATGCGGTCGCCCAGGATCGCAATGCTCGCCGCTCTCGGCCGCAGGTCATCAACGGTGATCACGTTTGCGTTGTCGAGCACGAGATCCGGTTGAACCAAAGTCATGGAACGGACATTACTGCCTGACTGCGAGACGAACCGCCTACGATTGCGGCCGTGTCTGTGGCTCATCGACTTGGCGCACAAGAGATCAAAAACGTGGTTGCAACCTTTCGAGATCTTCTCGTGGGGCATCGCGAGATGATCAACGCCTTGAACGTCTACCCGGTGCCAGATGGCGATACGGGAACCAACATGTCACTGACGCTCGAGTCGGTCTGCGCTGAGCTTGATGGAGCGACCACTATTGAAGACGTCTGCAAAGGCATCAGCCACGGTTCACTCATGGGTGCACGTGGCAACTCCGGCGTGATCATGTCGCAGATCCTGCGTGGGCTCGCCGACACGGTCCAGAGCGAAACAGCGAACGACACTTCCGATGCGCAGGTATGGGCGCGGGCCTTCTCCATTGCGGCCGAAGCCGCCTACGGCGCTGTCCAACGTCCTGTCGAGGGAACGATTCTTACGGTTGTGCGCGAGGTCGCCGAGGGAGCGTCAGCGGCGGCCGACAGCGGCGCCGACCTGATTGGCACCCTCGAAGCTGGCCGGACCCAAGGTCATGACGCGCTCGCCCGAACTCCCGACATGCTTGCGGTGCTCAAAGACGCCGGCGTCGTCGATGCTGGCGGCCAGGGCCTACTGCTGCTCGTCGACGCGCTGTTGCACGAAGTCGATGGCCGGGAACTGCCTGTGGCCCCGACCGACTTCGTTCGAGTCGCGACCGCCGCTGCGGAACCGTCATCCGCAGTGGGAGCAGCTGGTGAGAAGAGCATCGCTGATCTTCGTTACGAGGTCATGTTCTTCTTGGACGCAGGCGACGACCGCATCGATGACTTTCGGAATGCGTGGGCCGAGATCGGCGACTCGATTGTCGTTGTTGGTGGAGATGGGTTGTGGAACTGCCACATTCATTGCGATGACATTGGTGCGTCAATCGAAGCTGGCATAGCGGTCGGGCGTCCCCACAAGATCCGAGTGACCGACCTGCTCGAAGAACTTGAGCATATGGAAACGCTCATCGACCACGATGCACAAGGCGGTTCAGCCGAAGCAAGCATCGTCATGAACCAGACCGAGGCAACTCGCTGCGGGGCAATCACCGTCGGGGTAGGCGAGGGCATACGCGCCATCTTCGAATCACTCGGCGCTACGGCCATGGTCCTGGGTGGGCAAACGATGAACCCACCAACTGAACTGCTGCTGCATGCGGTCAACCATGTGCCCGCCGACGAGGTGCTGCTCCTGCCGAACAACAAGAACATCATTCCGGTGGCTAACCAGGTCGACGCCCATACCGACAAAATTGTGCGCGTCGTGCCGACGCGCAGTGTCACCGAAGGATTCGCCGCGCTTCTTGAGTTCGATCCTGAGGCGAGCGCCGATGACAACGCTGCCGCGATGGAACGGGCTGCCGAACACATCGTTGCTGGCGAAGTCACCCAGGCCGTGCGAGATGCAAACAGCGACGCCGGTCCGGTCACATCAGGCGACTTCATCGGTATTGGGCCAGACGGAATCGCTGCGGTTGCGTCCGACGTCGTTACAGCGACTACGGCCTTGCTACAGGAACTCATCACGAGCGAGCATGAACTTGTCACACTCATTGGTGGCGAAGACGCGACCGAAGCAGGAACAGCGGTCATCGTGGCCTGGATAGAGCAGAACCATGGCGATGTAGAGGTCGAAGTGCACCAAGGGCAGCAGCCGCTCTACCACTACTACCTCGGCATCGAATAGTTGGTGGGATGGCCGACACTCCGCTCACGCTCGCAGATTTCGACGGCATGCCCGTCGGCCGTCTAACTGGGGTCGGCCCAAAGCGAGAAACCGGATTCGCTGCGCTTGAGATCCTGAGCCTCTACGACGTCGTAACGACGTACCCGCGCCGCTACATCGATCGCACGAACGAGGCAACAATTGCGGAACTCATGCCCGGCGATCAAGGCATGGTCATGGTCGAAATCGACACGGTGACGAGTCGGCGCACTCGGAGTCGCAAAACGATGGTGCTGGTCGACGTCGCGGACCGAACCGGACGCTTGCGCATCACGTTCTTCAACCAACCGTGGCGAACAAAGCAACTAAAACGCGGCATGACCGCTGTCATCTTTGGGAAGTGCGAAGAGTATCGCGGCGCTCGACAGATGACGAATCCAATCGTTGATTTGATTGGCGACCAGACGGGTCGAATCGTGCCGGTGTACCCGAACAGTGAAAAGGCCGGCATTGGCACCGCTGAGATCTCTTCGGCCGTTGGGGAGACTTTACGTCGCAGCGAGCAGCGCGGCTTGGCTGACCCGGTGCCGCCCGCCTTTCTTAAGCGACATGAGTTGATTGATCGTGCGGCAGCGTTGCATCGAATCCATGCCCCAGACTCGATGGGGCAGGTCAATCAGGCTCGGCGTCGGCTGATCTACGACGAGCTCTTTCGTATCCAAGTCGCGCTGGTGCGACGCAAACGCGAACTCGAGGCCACCACGGTTGGTGTTCGTCATGATCCCGACGGGGGGCTGGTCGACCAGTTCCTGGCAAATCTGGCCTTTGATCTAACGGGGGCGCAACGACGCACTATTCACGAGATGTTCGCCGACTTGCGGAACAAGGCCCCGATGCACCGACTGCTCCAAGGTGATGTAGGTGCTGGTAAGACTGTGGTCGCCATTGCTGGCCTACTGGCCGCTGTGCAGGGTGGTCACCAGGGAGCGTTGATGGCTCCGACCGAAGTACTTGCCGAACAGCACTATGCCAGCGTTCGGGAGATGGTCGAAGGACTCGAAGTCACTGACACGGGCTCGTTGATGGGAAGCCGCCCGCTCACGATTGCGCTGCTTACGAACCGCACGACCGCTGCTGAGCGCCGAAAACTCGATGCCGGATTGACTGAGGGGCGCATCGACATCGTGATCGGTACGCATGCGCTGATTCAGGACTCGGTCGGGTTCCCGTCGCTTGGGCTCGTCGTCATCGACGAGCAGCACCGGTTTGGGGTCGAGCAGCGGGCAGCATTGCGAGGCAAGGGTGCTGGCGAGGCAGTTCCTGACGTTCTCGTGATGACCGCAACCCCGATTCCGCGAACAGCAGCCATGACGGTGTACGGCGATCTCGATGTGTCGGTGCTCGACGAGTTGCCGCCGGGGCGCACGCCGATCCAGACCAGCTGGGTGCGACTGCCGTTCGAGGGTGAGGACGGCAAACTCGATCTCACCGGGGTTGAGCCCGAAGCAGAACTCAACATGTGGCAACACATCCGCAATGAGATCGAGAGTGGTCGACAGGCGTACATCGTGACACCGCTGGTCGAAGAGAGCGCCAAGCTCGAAGCCAGCTCCGCCGAAGAGACGTACGTGCGATTGCAAGCCGACGAACTGACCGGGTTATCAATTGGTCTGCTCCACGGCCGCGTCTCTGCAGCTGAGAAGGAAGAGACCATGGCGCAGTTTCGATCAGGTCGACTGCACGCATTGGTCGCGACCACGGTCATCGAGGTCGGCGTCGATGTGCCAAACGCAACGGTAATGGTTGTCCTCGATGCCGATCGCTTTGGTATTGCCCAGCTTCATCAGCTGCGAGGCCGCGTTGGTCGTGGCGCCCATCAGTCCTTTTGTTACCTCGTTGCATCCGGGTCAACCGAGATTTCGGTATCTCGACTTGAGGCACTGGTCGACAGCACCGACGGATTCGAACTTGCCGAGATCGATCTTGAGTTACGAGGCGAAGGCACAATCATGGGTGAGCGTCAGAAAGGCCGTAGTGACCTCAAGCTGGCATCGCTTCGCCGGGATCGTTACTGGGTCGAGAAGGCTCGCGAAGACGCGTTTGAACTGCTCAACGCCGATCCCGGGCTGAGCGATCATGAATCGCTACTGGCCGAGGTCGACACACTGCTCGCCGACGACGAAACCGACTTCTTGCTGAAGAGCTAACGGCCGCCGTTGACGAGCAGCACCTGACCAGTAATCCAACTGGCGGCAGGTGATGCCAAGAAGACGACGGCGCTTCCGATATCGCGTTCGGTGCCGATCCGACCGAGCGGAATGCGCATCTGCTTGTCGATCATCTCTTTACGCTCGCCCTCGTAGCCGACACTGTCAATGAAGTTCTGCGTTGGCACGGGACCCGGTGACACCGCATTGACGCGGATGGACGGCGCAAGCTCAACCGAGAACGTTGCGGTCAGCGAATTCACCGCTGCTTTGGATGCGCCGTATGGCCCGTTCTTGAGTTGAGCGCCACGGGCGGCGCCCGATGAGATGTTGATGATGGACCCGCCTTCGCCGATATGCCCTGCCGCAGCGACACAGCCCTGCCAGACCGCGCTGAGATTAAGGTCGATTTGAGCCTGCCACTGCTCTGGTTCGGTTCGCGTGAGATAGCGGGCTGTGCCGTCAGGAAGGCCGCCCGCGTTGTTGATCCAGATGTCGATGCCGCCCATCTTCTCTACCGCAGAGGCTGCAAGCGCCTCAAGCGCGCCTGCCTGGGTGACGTCGGTGACTTCGCTAAAGCCGCTTTGGCCGAGCGCTGTGATCTCCTGGGCAACAGCCACAACCTCGGATTCAGTCCGGGCGCTTACCAGCACATCAGCGCCCGCCTCGGCCAGACAATGAGCGATACCACGCCCAATGCCTTTGCCGCCACCGGTCACAACGGCTCGCTTACCTGTAAGCGAGAAGTCCTCAAGAATGCTCATGCGCCACCGTACTGTCTAGGCCATGAGCGATCATCAGATTCAGGCAGTGTTGTTTGACATGGGCGGCGTTGTCGTGCAGCTCGACTCGCTTGAGAACGTCCTTGGCTCATCCAAGTTCGGCGCCGAGGCCGTGTGGAACAAGTGGATCTTGAGTGACGCAGTGCAAGCGTTCGAGCGTGGCCAGTGCAGTGTTGAAGACTTTGCCGCCACGATTCTTGACGAGCTTGCGCTCGACGGCACGGCTGCTGAGTTCATCGAACGTTTCCGGCAGTTCCCGCAGGGGCTCTACCCGGGCGCGGTCGAGATGGTTGCGTCGGTGCCGCCGTCGATCACGACCGGTGTGCTCAGTAACACCAGCGCACTGCATTGGGACCATCAGATCGACGCGGAGATCGTGCGTAGTCTGTGCCCGCGTGCCTATCTGTCGTTTGAGCTTGGATTGGCCAAGCCAGAACGCGACATCTTCGACTACGCCTTGGCTGATCTGGGTGTGCCTGCTGACAGCGTGCTGTTCATCGATGACAATCAAATCAACGTCGATGGTGCACAAGCTGCAGGCCTGCAAGCGGGGCTTGCGAAGGGTCCCGACGCAGCAACTGAGGTACTACGCCGTTTTGGGGTCGTGCCCTAAGACTGGCATTCCCTAGTTCGTGAACCAGGCGATGGAACTATTTGTTCCTGGTGGTATTTCAGTGAACCCGCCGTCGTGGATTCTGGTTGTCGCGACATCGTCAAGAGCGCGCCAGAGTTGAGCGGTCGGATGGAGGACAGAAATGTGGCGTCCACCCAGGTCCCACTCGGTCACCGTTGTTGCGGCTGCGGTCATCCACGCACGCTGACCTGCGTGGGCGCTCTGCGCAGCCTGCTTGCCCCAGCTCATGTCGAAATGAGGCGTGAGCGCGATCACGAGCGTGTGTGACGCCAATGCGGGCATGTCGTCGACCTGCTCGACATCTGCCAGGGGTGTCGATTGAATCTGCAGCTTGGTGATCTCGCGAGGAGCTTCGTCCATTCGTGACGGCACGAAGGCCCGAACTTCGGCACCGTCTCGTTCGACCGTGATTCCGGCCGGCGTCTGTGCACGCTGCCATGCGGACGCTCGACCGCGACGCACCAGCTTGCGGATCTGTTCGCCATTCCAAGTGCTGACGGCGTTGTGCCAGATTCCATCTGGCTGGCTGCGTTGATCGTCGAGTAGCTCGATTGTCGCAAGCGCGGCTGCCGCACACACCGCGGGCGTACTTGGTGGCGTGAGCTTTTCGACCCGCGCCGCCAGCTGCAATGCCCAGGGTGACTCCGTCTCAAGTTCGTCCATGGACCATGATGGTGCCATGCCAGGCAACACGACCGACGAACTTCTTCCCAGCGAGCGTGCCCGCTTCGACGAAGTGTGCCGATTTGGGCAAGACAAACGAGAGCAGATAGCCGAGACGGTGGCACTGTCGTTCGCCGACGATCCGATTTGGAAGTGGATCTACGACGCGACAGAGACATTGCCGCTCGAAACCGGCATCGGGCTGGGTCGAATGCTGGTCGCCCAAAGCATGGCGACCGATGAGATACATGGCTTTCGAGACTATGGAGCGGTTGCCTTGTGGACAGCCCCTGTCGGTGACACCTCCTACGTCGACCGCAGCGAGCTCGAGGCGCGTCGAGACGAACGCGGTGCGCCGTATGCCGTTGCGTTTGCGGAACAGATCGGCGAACGTATTTCGCTGACGATGCAGCTAGGTGAGGCGATGCGCTCACATCGACCCGAGGAACCGCATTGGTATCTCGGCATTCTTGGAACACACCCTGATCGCCAGAACCAGGGCCTCGGCAGTCGGGTGCTCCAAACCATGCTCGATCGATGTGATCAGCTGGGTGTTCCAACGTTTCTTGAATCAAGCAATCCCCGCAACTACGGGTTTTATCAGCGCCATGGCTTCGTGCAGGTCGACGAGTTGACCGTGGTGGATTCGCCGCCGTTACTCGGTTTTTGGCGAGCCGCTAGACGCAACTAGGCCCGTAGGTCGAAGCTGTCGTCTTCGAGCACCATGTCGAGCGCTCAGCAAAGTCGGGGGCTGATC
>Ga0079202_10000245_pt1 | contig 16259 bp, 11 predicted proteins | sample PorBlaBluebeHill_FD_68601 | JGI IMG/M metagenome (GOLD analysis project Ga0079202, IMG submission 68601) | Marine algae microbial communities from Blueberry Hill - Blueberry Hill, Maine | ecosystem: Host-associated > Algae > Red algae > Blade | place: USA: Blueberry Hill, Maine
TAACGTTTACTACGCCTCCCATACCATCTCCAATTTTTACAGTCTGTCCTGTAATCTCACCAGCTGCATTGTATGAAGTTGTTACTTGATCTATTATTACCCATGCACTTCCGTCCCATTCTCTATTTGTAGTTGCTGATAAATTTCCATTCGCATCATAACTATTGGAAACCTGACTAACGTTTACTACGCCTCCCATACCATCTCCAATTTTTACAGTCTGTCCTGTAATCTCACCAGCTTCATTGTATGAAGTTGTTACTTGATCTGTTATTACCCATGCGCTTCCATCCCACTCTCTGTTTGTGGTGGCTGATAGATTTCCATTCGCATCATAGCTATTGGATACCTGGCTAACGTTTACTACGCCTCCCATACCGTCTCCAATTTTTACGGTCTGACCAGTAATCTCACCACTTGAATTGTATGAAGTTGTTACTTGATCTGTTATTACCCATGCACTTCCATCCCACTCTCTATTTGTGGTGGCTGATAAATTTCCATTCGCATCATAACTATTGGATACCTGGCTAACGTTCACTACGCCTCCCATACCGTCTCCGATTTTCACAGTCTGGCCTGTAATGTCACCAGCTGGATTGTATGAAGTTGTCACCTGATCAGTTATTACCCATGCACTTCCATCCCACTCTCTGTTTGTAGTGGCTGATAAATTTCCATTGATATCATAACTATTGGAAACCTGAGTAACATTTACAACACCACCCATGCCATCTCCAGTCTTTACAGTTTGTCCTGTAATCTGACCAGCTGCGTTATATGAAGTCGTGACTTGATCCATAATCACCCAAGCAGTACCATTCCAAATTCTGTTAGTTTTTGCTGTCAAATTCCCATTTGCATCATAACTATTTGACACTTGACTAATATTCTCATCATTTATTTGAATTGTTGAACCTGCAACTAAATTTGCACCGTTATAAGAATATGTGGTACAGATTCTTTCTGCCCCATCATCACAACATTCTGCGACAATATTAAAACCTTGTCCATTAACTATAAATGGAAAAACCAATAATAGTATAAATGTTAAAATTCTCATTTAATTTAAATTTTGATTAATGTATTGTTATTTAATATGACCTTACAGTGGTCAAAAATCTCTTGTTGGTGGGCGTGTTGGATTATGTCTGTTAAAACGCAAAAGTAGTACTTTTATAATATAATTGCCAATAGAACTTGAGAAAGGTGCCAGAATTCAAAAAAAATTTATAATTAAAAGCCTAAAAATGTCTATTTAAAGCTTGGTATTAGACTTTCTGTCAATGATTTAATACTAAAATCATCGTATAAGTCTTTTGGTGATGCAATAAAATTCTCTTCAATATCTCTAAAAAGTTTCTTTGACATCTTGTTAATTTGACTTTCACTATAATCTGATACTAATTGGTTTTTACTTTTTAGCAACTGATATAATTCTCCATCTGGACTAATGAGAATTATTTTTTTTCCCAAGGCTATATATTCAAATACTTTTGTTCCAAATGCAAATGGAGCTCGTTTCTCATTTATAGTCAATAAGTATGCATATGATTTGAGTGCTTTGAAAAGTTGTTTTTGTGGAAGCGGCGATTTTAAAAATACAAATGAATTTAAATTTGATTTTACTTCTTTTTCAAATTTGGGGTCTAATTGATTACTATATATATCTATCGTACAAATATTCTTGCTACTCTTATTATATTTTTCTAATGCTTTTATTAAAAGCATCATTCCATCTGCTCTTCCTTTGAATAAAGCGCCCGCATATGCAATTTTAGATTCCGCAATTCTACTTTCCATGACTTTATCAAAATCTTCTGCATCAAACCCATTAAAAACTGTAGTCATTTTATCAGAAAACTGTGGATATATTTGTTGGTATTGCTCTTTAAAAGTTTGGGTTACGAGCAGAATTTTATCCGCCATTTGAAAAGCAAAGTCTTCATTTTGCAGCTCTTTGTTAAATTTCCAATGACTGAAAAACTTATAGTTTTTGTTTAGAAGCTGCATCCAAGGATCTCTCAGGTCGAGAATAAGATTTATCTCTGGATGTTTTTCTTTATATATGGCCATATGGTGCAATGGCGAAAATGGAGCACCCGTAACTATTATATTTTTAATATTCTCATTTAATCTTAATTCATCAATTTTTAAAAACAAAGATTTCTTCCAATATTGTGCTTCATCTTTATAGAATGGATAAACGTTTAATGCATTGAATAAAATCTTTACAACAAATGATCTATTTTCATGAATAGCGAGCGAAGGATAAATTGTATTCGTCTTATGAATAATAATGTTTGGATTACCCTCGACATCTTCACACCAATTCAATTTATCCCTAAAGGGGTATTTAGCACAAATTACATGTACTTTGTATAGGCGCGATAAATACTTAGCAAACTTGGACCATCTTCTAGTGCCTATTCTTCCTCTAGGACAAAATTGATAAGAAACAATAATTATCGACTCTCTTCTATTTTCAGTCATCTGAATACAAATAATTCAATAGAGGTTCATACCCAAGCCATTTCATCGTATTAAATGATGAATTATGCCATAGAAAAACAAAATCGCCGTTGTGCTTTTTTACTTGTTGCTTTAATTCTCTTGCATCCTCAAGAGATTGCTCCAAAGAATATTTTTTATAGACTACATATGTCCCTTCCATAATTATCAAAGGCTTTTCCAAGAGATTAAGCATCTTTCTCTTTATAATATCAAACACGGGAAACGGATAACATATGCCGCAACGAAAACCAGTTTCATCTGGAAAAGATAACGTACTATCCCATTCCATATTATTATCATTCCACACATTCCAAGTTGTCGGGAAGGAAAATCTCAAATAATGTTGTCTTCCTGTTGTAATGTCATCATTAACTACATTTTCTAATTTCCTTTTTTCATCACCAAACTTGACTTTATCATTGTAACTATTGTAAGAGGGATGAATTCCAATTTTATGATCCCTATTTTTTATTTTCTTAATCAGTGCTCTAATTCTATTATGTTCTATTGTGTACCTATTATCATAAATAGAATTTCCTCCCGTCATAAAAAAGAAATGTGATTTTAGATTGTTCTGTTCCGAAAGATCCATAAATAGATCATGTGTATCTAAAAGGTCCTTTCCGCTCACCAACGATTGTATAATAGACTTCAACTCACCAAAATGTCTTCTCTTGAGTAATGCACCACCAATTGATCGCAACACATCTTGCGCATTCCACCATGCATACGGTCTATCTACATCATGTGTGGGAACCACTTTAAACTTATATTTTTTTCTGACTCCTTTCCATCCAAAGAAGATTAAAACATCCCAAATTAAATCAATGTACTCATTTACAATTGGTTTCTTAATAAAGTTATGCTTTATTGCAAATGCCTCGTTTGCTGGCATTCTATTGTGTTCATCTCTTTCTAAGATAATTTGCTCCTCCCATCTAGTCAACATAAAAAAACTTGCACCTATGATATCGAAATCAAACCGTATTCTGTCTGGAAAAATGCTAAAACTGTTCTTTCCATAGAAAGAAATCACTTCGTGCTTATTTTTATTTAGATCAATTGTGATCACATCAAGCTTTGTCGGCAGATTTTTTGCCACAAACAACTCAGGTGCTGAACCCTTGGAAAAAAAAGAATTCGCTAAGTATAAGACTTTTCCATTATATGCTATATCAATACTATTTTTTTCATGTTCCTGTAAGACATACTCTACACCTAAGAAATGATTAAAAACGCAATCGCATATATACGATATTTCGTTTATGTTTAATTTAGGAACTTTTACTATTATCTGCTCTTTCAAATTCTAGGTAATTTGAAAAGCGGATTAACTTGAAACTCTATTTATAATCGCAAAACTGATTCTGTTTAAGACATAAGAAGTTTTGTATTGTAGATAATTAACCACTTTCCCAGCTTCACTCTTACTGCTTTCAATTCCGTAAGAGTTTTTATCAATAAAAGCTTCTATTAACTTTAAATCATTCTGAGTCAAATGAGTTTTATATTTTTCAGCATTATTATTCATAATTGGCTTAGAGGTATTAATGTGATTTTTGAGTCTTCTTTTTTCTGGAATAGACGACGTATCTTTATGAAAGTCAAATACGGATTCTTCAGACTCTACGCCAATAAATTTAAACACTTCATTCATCTCATCCTTCGGCGACTTAATTAAATCCTCATATTTAAGTATATGGCATTTTACATCTGTCTTTTCTAAGAGTTTATGAATTGCCCCATAACAATAATTCCACAAGCCTGCCAAACCTATTGGGTTGTCAACATGATAAATCTTGCTTTTTGGCGTCTTATAAAACTTCCATTTTACATTTCTTATGCTGACCAACACATCACGAGGGTCTCTCATGAGATAGATAAATCTCGATTCAGGAAATGTATTGTATATATTTTCTAAGAAATCAATATTCCCAATGGTTTTGTCGCCCCAAATTAATGCATTGGGTTTATGCATTTCTAAGTAAAGGAGATAAATACTTGAAATAATTTCTTTTTTGTTCAATTCAGAATGTGAACTTATTCTTTCCAAAAGAAGGTTTTTCTTTATTTCTAAATCGCAGAACAATTTATCTTTGTATAACAGCTCAATTAAACTGTTTGCTGTAATATTATCGTTGTCACCTCTAATTGCATTATAAATTATTTCAAATACTGGCACTTCATGTGGTATTATAATTTTAGAATGATTGGATAGTAACAATCTTAACATAGTTGTACCTGACCGAGGGCAGCCAATTATAATTATTGGTTTATCTTTAATTTGGCTTGAGCGCATTTATTAACTCTTTGGTATATTTTTGTGACCCTTTTAGATTCAAATGATCAAAGTCAAAAAAATCAAAATCGTCAAAGTTCACATGTTCAATCTGAATAACTTTAATACCACTTTGAGTAATTTGATTGATAATAGCTTTGTAATGATCTCGGAATTTTAAAGGAACACTATTTAAATAATCTTTGTGTACAGGTGGCTTAATAAACATTAAAGTGATATTCTCATTCTTGGTCAGTCTAATGATTTGTTCAAGGAAATACTCTGATTTTTCTGACACCTCATATGTCTCTTCGCCATCATAAAATTGGCGATTTATATTTATATCAAGATTAGTCAACTTCGAATCTTCACTCGTAACGTATTTCCCTATATGTATATGGTGTTTTTTATGAGGATATAGACACATATCTCTGAAGTATCTTTTGAGAAACTCATTCCAATCAAAATCAACTTTATCTAAATCATCATAATCCACTAAATCGAAAGATCTCCTCATCATTTCTTTTGACCATCTGTTATCAATATATTTGAGATCATTAAACGCTGAAAGGTTGTGATATGATAAACTGATTAAAACAGTGTCTATGTTATTTTCTTCTATAATATCTTTGAGCTTCCAATAAGTCAATACTAGAGGTTCTGCCGATTGAGAAATATTTATTGCACTATGGAAGTAAGTTGGATCTACTGCCCTTTCTCCATGTGAATCTCCCATTATTAAGACATTAGTGTCGAGATTTGGGCTTGTCGTTTCTTTTAAATAAAGGTTAACCAGAAAATTTAATAGAAAAAAGGACCCCAAGTAGAATACGAACAAGATATACTCTTTTGTAAATTCTAGTATTTTCTTAGAATTGGAAATAAATAAACTCTTGTTGTTTCCCATGAAAGGAGAACATTAAAATTATGATTACATAATACATTAACCATCTATATCTTCTTCTCCAGCTTAGACCTAAAGTCTCCAATGCAAAACTGTCCGTTCTACCTATCCATTCTATTAACATAAATACAGAAACAAACATCAGTATAATTATTCCATCCATCCTACCATCAAAAAATGGTACAGTTAGGAGTGAGGTAGAGAATATTTCGCTGTAAATCTGGATCGCTTGTCCCATATCCATAGCTCTAAATAGTATCCATGCAAGAACAGTTATAAAAAAGGTTAGAGACATACTCATAAACTCTTTCATTGTAGGTAAGTATCTGCCTTTAGCCACAACATCTAAATTTTTCCTATTAGAATTTGTTAACATTAAGGGTATAAAGTAGATTGCATTTAACAATCCCCAAAATATAAAAGTCCAATTTGCTCCATGCCAAAACCCGCTAATTAAGAATATTACAAGCGTATTTCTGAGAGCAGCCAGTTTTCCTTTTCTACTACCTCCTAATGGGATATATACATATTCCTTAAACCAATTTGAAAGCGAAATATGCCATCTTCTCCAAAACTCTGATATGTCTCTAGAAAAGTATGGGAAAGCAAAGTTCTGTTTAAGTCTAATGCCAAATAACTTGGCAGTTCCAATAGCAATATCAGTGTATCCAGAGAAATCACCATATATTTGAAAAGTAAAGAAAATAGCACCGAGTAATAATGTACTTCCAGATAATGTATCTGAACCATCAAAAATTAGATTTGCAAAGTAGGCACAATTATCTGCTATCAATACTTTCTTAACCAAGCCCCACAAAATTTGTCGCAAGCCATTATTCGCTAAATCCTTATCAAAGGTTTTAGTACGCTCAAATTGAGGCAACAAATTTGTCGCTTTTTCAATAGGACCTGCTACTAGCTGAGGGAAAAAAGAAACGTAGGCCGCAAAAGAAATAAAATCTGGAGTAGCTTTAATCTTATCTCTATATACATCAATAGTATAACTTAAGGTTTGGAAGGTATAAAAGCTGATACCAACTGGTAGTATTAAGCTTAAACTGTTAATCGAAAAGCCTGAGCCTAAAAATCTGAATGCCGTATTGAAATTATCAATAAAAAAATTAAAATATTTGAACACCGACAAAAGACCAAGATTTACGAATAGACTAGCAAACAAATAGAACTTTCTTCTACTCAGTTCTTTAGTCTTATTCAACCCTAAACCAATTACGTAATCAACAACTGTACTTATGATAATCAAAAACAAAAAGCGGTAATCCCACCAACCATAAAAAACATAGCTTGCAAAGACTACAAATAAGTTCTGAATCTTAATATCTTTTTGCAATACCCAATACAGTACAAAGACTATAGGCAAAAATATCGCAAAGTCAATTGAATTAAATATCAAGCTATATCCCTTTTAATGTCTTTAACCATGTTGCATAGCAATAAATCCTCCACACTCTTTGCCAATTAGTTTTTGTTTTAAAGTATGTATCAAGAAGTTTTTTTTCAGCATCCATGTTTAAAAAAGTGTTGTACTTTCTCAAATCATCATACGCACTAATTATATATTTTTTAAGGTAATTTTGTTGCCATTGTTCCTGAGGAGAAACAAAACCCATCTTATCTTTTCGTTTTAATATTTCATCAGGAACAATGTTTTCCGAATATGTTCTAACAATTTTTTTATTAATCTTATGATCAAGATCTAATTGAAAAGCAAACTCCATAATACGGTAATCCATAAATGGTGATCTTACCTCTATTCCATGTGCCATTGAGTTTCTATCATCGTTTTTCAGGTACTCCCTAAGGGCTGTGACTGTTATTTTATCAAAAGTTGCTTTGTTATAATATTTACTTGATAATATCCCAGGGTTTGTTCGCTTTAATACTGATAGTAGAATCTGTTTCTTTGATATTTTTCTTTCTCTCAATAAAAATTTAATAAGTGCACTTGCTTTTTTGAGTTGAAAACTTCCTAGATAACTAGTAATCGCAGTGTAATAATCTGCTGTATATCCTCCAAAGGCTTCATCAGAACCTTGTCCTATCAAGGCTACTTTAATATTTGAATCGTTTGCAACGCTTTGATATATCTGATATTTTGAATAAAAAGATAGTGATCTGAAAGGCATTTCTGCGTGAAACAACAATGTATTCATCTTGTCTTGTATGCCCTCTTTTGTCGGGTAAATAAAATTTGTCTTACAATTAGTTTTAGATTGCACAAGATCCATGTAACGCTTTTCACTATATTCTTTCTCTTTAAATACGGCAGAAAATGTTTGAAATTTATTGTCTTCAATATACCCAAGAGCATGAAGGAGGCACACAATAAGGCTTGAGTCTAATCCTCCACTCAAAAGACAGCCTACTTCCACATCACTTCGCATTCTAAGTTTTAATGCGTCTTCAAAAAGAGTTGAAAAGTGACTTAATGCGTCTTCTTCGGATAATCGTTTATAGGAAGGTTCGAAATCCCAGTATCTTTTTATAGATATGCCCGCAGCATCAAACTTTAGATAGTTTCCAGGTTCAAGTTCTGATATTTTCCTAAATGCAGAAGAATCATTATGATCAGTAATTCCTTTATTTATATAATCGTTTATATAGTCATCATTGACTATAAACTTGTCATCGTAAAATTTTCTTATAAATTTATTTTCACTAGAAAAGACTAAACAGTCATTTTCAATGAAATAATATAATGGTTTCTGCCCAAACCTATCCCTACTGAGTACTACGCTATTGCATTGTCTATCGTAAATGGCCATTGCCCACATTCCATTAAACTTACTAAAACAACTAGCTCCCCATTTATGGTAAGCTTTTAAAACTACTTCGGTATCTGAGCTACTGTTGAACGTATAACCAAATTCTTTTAACTCTTCTCTTATCTCAATATAATTATAGATCTCACCATTAAAGACTATATAGTTCTCTTTGTAAGACTGAGGTTGATGCCCTCTACTACTTAAATCGAGTATTGAAAGTCGTCTATGACCTAATACTAAAAAGCTTTGTTTAATACTTTTAATATGCTTTCTAGTATCGAAAGCACTTATTGTATCATCTCCTCTTAATAACTGCAATTCGTTATTTACATCACATAAAAATCCTTCATCATCAGGACCTCTATGTCTAATTTTTAAATGTGCTTTGTAAAAGTTTTCGATATTGACCGAATTCTTACAATTAAATACACCTGTAATTCCACACATTATCTAGTAGAAATAAAATATTTAAAAATAGGGATTCTCCCTATTTGAAAAAGTAATAAACCAATCATGGTTAGAACCACACATTTGATCAACAAATTCATCAATGATAATTCGAACGCTAGGATCATCTTTGTACATACAAAAAACGCAATAATATTAACAAGAAAGATTGCACCAGTTCTCAGATATTCATAGTTAACTTTATAAAGTGATTGGCTCAAATAAAATGTAATAAAAAAGTAAGCCAATGAAGAACAGAGTGTAGTATATGCTCCAACGACATAACCATACTTTGGAACAAAAATTAAGTTTAGAGTTAAGTTTATTGCTGCAGCAATAAATGCTGTAAGCGAAATCATCCAGGTCTTTTTGAAATAACTTATCACTAGAATGAAAAATCTATATTGCATCCCCCAGATTGCAGGCAAAAGTACAATTGGAATTAAATATATTGCATTTATATATTCAACGTTACCCAATAGAAACACTGCTTCTCGACTAAAAAACATTCCTGATAAAGAAACAAAAGACAATAAGGCTAGTAAATTCAATGAAGTCGACACCATCTTTTCTGAAGTCTCTTCAAAATTCTCCGTAAACCCAGACAAACCCATAGGCATAATAACTTTAGTAGCAGCGTCACCTATAAAATAGAGTATTAGACCTATCTGAAATGCAAAGGTATAAATCCCAACTCCTTCCAAAGAGTCAAATTTTGCAATTACAACTCTATCAACCATACTGTTAGTCCACGTAAATGCAAGGCCAGGAATTAGTGGTAAAGAGTATCCTAAACTTCTATAAAGCATGGATTTATCAAAGTGAAATTTGATAAGCTGAGTTCTCCAAACAATCCAAATTATTATCAAAAAGGAAATTACAGAACCAACTGCATTACCCCAAAGTACAGCCTTAACACCGAATGAGCACCAAAGAAGTAGCGGTAAGATTGTAGAGACCTTAAAAATAGCAGCAACAAATTGTATAATGCCAATTTTTCCTGATTTTAATGTCTGTTGCAAAAAGGCAAGACCTAATGCAGAAAGTTGAGTAAACAAAATCGGAACAATGGCAATATATATTAATGGATAAGGATCTATATCAAGTATAAAACCAACCCATAACTTTGCAGACAGAAGTAATGTAAAAATCATAAAAGACCCAAAAACCAGAACAAACCAAAATAATGTCGAAAATAGTTTTGACAACTTTTTCTGACTTGCCTTTTCGTCATGAAAAAATCTACTAAAAGAAGATTCTAATGCTAAAGACACAAGAAATGGGAAGAATAGAGAAATAGATAGTATGGTATTAAGAAGACCATACTCATTCGAAGATAAATTGTGGGTTAACACTGGTAGCATTAGTATACCAATCCCTTTGGTCAAAAAATTTGCGACCATGTACCACTTTCCTACATGAAAGATCTTAGAAGCCCAATTACCTTCGTGGATTTTTTCCTCTGAAGTCATTACTTGCTAGCAATAATTCTAACACCTCCTTTTCCCCAAGCTTTTATATTTTTATAACCTGCTTCTTCTGTCCATTTTACTACAACAGGGATTGTAGCTCCATTTGTATACTCCGGAGTTATTGCATCAAACGTATTTACAACTGTCAATTCAAAAAGCTGATCCTTGTCTCTATTTTTAGCATACAATCTTGCCTGTTTTGACTCTTTATAAAGCCCATTTAGTACCTGGAAATAAATATTTCTTGGGTCTACCCAGTTGAACACTCTATTAAAAGCTTTTATTAAAAAAGGACTCTTTAGTGTCCAAAGTACTTTCTGAGGATAGTACTTAAAAGGCAGCCAGAATTTAGTCCATTTTCTAACCCAATCGTAAGGTCTATTTTTTGTATAAAACAACCACCAAGGATAGAACTTCCCAGAGTAGGATGTAAAGCTAATTTCCCCGTCTTCTTTTAAATAGGGCTTAACATCTTTTAAAGTCTTTGAAGGATCTGGAGTGTGCTGAAGCACCTGGAACATCCATATTTTATCAAATAAATCAGTGTCTAATACTTTTTGCGTTATATCTGCTTGCACAACATGTACATTTGGCATTATCAACCATTCTTCTTCAAAAGTATCAACAGCATGCGACATATCAAGACAGACTAACTCACAACCAGTATGTATTAGATGCTCTGTACAACAGCCAGTACCAGGACCTATTTCTAAAACCATCTGCCCAGAAAGGTCTTTTGACCATTCAAAACCAAACATACTATACCCTGGTTTTATTTCATTTTCCTCTGAGTGTTTGCCAAATATGCAATCATAATAAAACAAATCACCCGTATAACTATCTCTAACTTGTTTTACAGTATTAACCCATAGTTCTCCCCACGATTCAGAATAGTTGTCCTTTTCGATTAATCTAGGTATATAATTTATTATAGGAAACTCTTTGCCACTGACTTTACATTTCAATTTACCTTGGTAAATTTCTCCGTTTCTCATTTCCTTCTCAATTAATTCTAACTCTCCTCTATTAACGGGAGATCGTAAAAGGTTTAAAAATTCTAGTTTCATAGTGTTGCGTTTATTTTTAATAACTCTTTTAAACTCAAGTTCTTCCTATTATAATAATCTAGTTGCAGAGTAGTCTGCATGTTTGCATATTCTTTTACTTGACCTATATCAAAATTGTCTGAGCTATACCTCCAATTTGCCAGTCCATGTTTTAGGGCTGCAAACTGAGATTTTAGATCAGTTCTTGATTTGTTAATTTTTGGGCCATTTTCCATTAGATCAATCATCACATTTCCAGCTCGTACGTGATTTAAACCATCTTCCCATCCTATTATCCTCTCTATAAGTGATTTTCTTAGGGGGCTAAGTTCAAATGCTGGTTTGTTTTTACTTTTATAACTATCGATTATATTCTGAACATCTTGCGCTTTCATTAGCAGTTCACTCCCATAATGTAATTTGTTTCTTTTAAAATCAGGTCCTGAAGGGTTAATCTTGTACGTATTCTTTTCATAGAGCCAAGCCTCTAAAGCTGTTGTTGATTCATATACTAGCCATAAATCACTCATAAGTATACATCTGTCGACAGGTTCTTCTCGTTTGATAACAATAGTATTATTGTATTTTTCTATCCCTTCAATTGCGGATGATTTATATCCTAATTGACGGCCAGGGTGTTCTTTTATTATGAACATCACATCAGGGTTATTTTCAATAATTCTTAATATGATCTCCCTAAATAAAATCCTATCTCCTTTAAATCTTTCAATTTCTGAAGTGTTAAACATTTTAGCAATTTCCTTATGCCTGTAATCCTCTTCAAACATAGTCCCAAAATCCCAACAACCCAAACCAACAAAATAATTGAATTGGCCCTTATTATACCTTTTTAAAAAAGCGTTCCTGTCAATTTTTGTATTGATTTTATATTGATCAAAACCTACTCCGCCGCTCACAAGTAATCTTGAAGTCAAATCTGGAAATTCAGATACAATCATTTCTTTAACACGAGACGACCACACTAGGTTATAATCTTCTGCTAATACTTTTTCTTTATTCCAGCCCCAAAAATATGGTCCTATTCCAATTGATTTATCATCCGTGAAATTTCCTTCTGCCGATAATGAAACAACCTTACATCCAATAGATTTTGCATACTTTACTAAATCAAAGTTCAGTTTCGCTCCAATAGCACCATTAATAAAAAACAACTTTGGTTTATGTGTTTTTAATAACTTAAATCCTTCAAAAACACTCCTCTCCATTACATTATAACCTTGTACACGTAGATAGTTAGAAATCAACGTCGACACAATTCTATCTCTGCTGGGTGCTGAAGACCACTCAAGATTTAATACATCTACATAGCTCAAAAATCAGTTAACTTTAGTGGCTGCCCAAACTTAATTTCTCTTTTAGCATTTGAGCCGATAAGTGCCTCATAGTGCTTTGGATGTAATCCATCACCAGGGCGGATAACTTTAACATTATGTTGTGTAAACACTTCTCCTTCTGTAATATCTTTCTGTGCGTATATTGAACGTTTATGTTGGCGACTAACAGATTCTGACTTTTGTGTATTTAGTTGCACATTTCCAAGAGACAAAAAAGCTCTTTCAGATTCTACTACCAATGATTTCAATTCATCAGGCTCTAGTGAGAAGGCCGAATCAACGCCTCCATCAGCTCTACTCAAAGTAAAGTGCTTTTCAATAACTCTTGCGCCTTTTGCAACTGCGGCTAAAGACGCACCTATACCCATAGTGTGGTCAGACAATCCAATTACACAATCAGAAAATATTTCTTTTAGTACTGGAATTGTATTTACGTTTGTATTCTCAGCACTTGCTGGATAAGTAGATGTGCATTTAAAAATGATTATCTCTTTCGCTCCGCATTCTTTCAGGTAATTAATGGATTCTACAAGTTCACTAATCATACTGGTACCTGAGGAAATCAAAATTGGTTTTCCTGTTTCAGCTACTTTTTTCAGCAATGGAAAGTGATTACTTTCAAATGATGCAATTTTATATGCAGGTACTTTTAACTCTTCTAAAAAATCAACTGCGGACTCATCAAATGGAGATGAGAATGCCAGCATACCCAACGAGTTTGCATAATCAAATATATCCTTATGCCATTCCCATGGTGTATGCGCTTCTTGATATAGTTCGTACAAATTCTTGCTATACCAAAGAGAATTTTTATCTGTAATTTCAAATAGACCACCTTTACAATTCATTGTTATTGTATCTGCAGTATACGTCTGCAACTTTAAAGCGTGCGCACCGGAATCAGCCGCAGCTTTCACTAAGTTTAAAGCCCTTTTTTTGTCTTGATTGTGATTACCAGACATCTCCGCAATGATAAATGGCTTGTAGTTTTGTCCAATTAAAGTATTCGCTATTCTAATACTGTGCATTATCATTTTAATTTTAATAACAATTTATGATTTATCTCATCTAAGGAGTTTATTGTAATGTGTGCATTGAATTTTTTTGCAACTTTACTATTCTTATAATCTCCCTTTAATATTCTTATCGTTTTTACCCCAAGGGGTTTTATCCCAACGAAATCCTTAAATGGATTATCTCCTATATAAACAAGATCACTCGGTTTTGCTTTTTCTAATTGAATAATTTTTTGAAAACAATACGGCGATGGTTTTGAGTGTTTCAGTCCATAGCGGTGTGTAATAAATACCTTTTTAACTTTGTTTTCAACCTTGAGAGCTTTCACTTTATTTGATTGAACAACCTTGTTGCCGTCAGTAACAATGTATTTAGAGGATGACTTAAATCTCTTAAGACAAGAAACGGCATCCTTGTTCAATTTAATTTTTGGGTTATGAAGTCTATATGCGGAAACACATAGTTTAATGTTTCTCTTTGAAAGACTAGCAAATTTTTTCAAAGTTGAATCAAAAATATGGCCTCTTCCATTTTCATTAAGTTCAGAAAGCATAAAATTATAGCTTTCCTTCATAGGTGTTTTAAATTCCTTGTTTAAAAAGCCGCTCACTGCTTTGAATCCACTTTTGACAAAAGTTATTTCATCATAAAGTGTATCGTCCAAATCAAATACAATTATCATATAAATAAATATGTATCATCAGGAAATCGTATTTGCTTTATCTGTTTGTTAGCTCTGATGAAAGAATAATCTTTTATATCAACGCCACTTGCCTCGAGAATAAACCAATAGAAAGAATCTAATCCACTCGCTACACTCAATGTAGATGCTCCACCAAAACGGCAGTTACATTCTATAATATGAATCACTCCTTTAGAGTCCTTTATTACTTGTAAAACAGCATGCCCGTATAGACCTAATGTTTGAGCTACATCTTCACATATTTTTTCAAGTTCTTTGTCTTCAAAAGTTGTCGTTACTTGGGATTCACCATTAACTACTTTATCGCGTGTTCTTGTTATAACTCCTTTTACTAAATTATTCGAATCTACAAACAAATCAATACTAATTTCAACACCTTCGACAAAGGGCTGGTAAATTGGTTCACTAAGTTTCATTGCATGCTTTTGCGCTTCTTCTTTATTCAAATTTATACCAACACTCTTTGCTCCTGCACCAAACTGTTCCTTTACCACAAATTTTTCTGCAGCTATAACAGATATGTCCATGCTTGTTTGAATAACTTTGAAATCTTTACTTTTGCAGTTTTCATAAAACAATAATTTGTCAAGACAAATATTAACTGCTTCAATATCTGAAACCAAAACGGATATTCCTGCATCTTTTAAAGCCTGCTTTTGCTCAGCCCAGTAAATTAATTCGCCATCGCGGGTAGGTATTATTGCCTTAATTTTATTTGAATTGCAGTATTCTATAACAGAATCTAAAGTCAAATCTGAAATTCGAGGCATTTTCCAAAAACTATCCGTAAAGTACTGCCCTAAACAGTTCTCATCCACGTCAGCTCCAAATATTGCCACATGCGAACCTAACTTTTTAGCTGCCTTCTGAACTGATTTAATTAATGGGATCTTTTTAGAAATACTTGTAATCATTACATTCGCAGAATCTTTTATAGAATCATCTTCGTACCCAAATTTCTTTTCAAATTCTATCATATGAGGAATCGTATCAGCGAAGGTATGCTGCGGTTTCCAACCCATAACCTTCTCATACTTGTCCATGTTAGCTTCAGATCCTTCATATGGAATATCGATATCTTTTTCTATCGTTTTCATCTCAGGAAAATATTTCTTTAGTACTTCAAGAATCCTGCTCACTGGTTGAGCTTTTCCTGTGGCTAAATTAAATACGCCTTCTGCTTCTTTTGTTGCAGCTAAGCGCAGCAAGCCTTCTGCAACATCTCCTGCAAAGACATAATCAAATAAACCTTCCTTTTTATATACAGTTAGTGTTTCATTATTTAGCAGCATTCTAATCCATCTAGAAACAATATCTCTAGAGTTTTTACCATAGCTTCGATAAATTCTTGCTGATACAGATTTATACTTTTCACTATTAAAGCCTTCTAAAAACCGAAGCTCAATTTCATGTTGTAACTTGGCAACTCCTGTTAGGTTTCTTGGATAAATAGGATCATCCTCTTTTAGAGAATATGCTTCTTGTGAAGGTGTTTCAAAATAATAAAGCTTTGGGTCGTAAATCAGGTAACTTGAGCAATTAATTATTTTTTTTAGTGTAGGACTATCTTTTAACACTGTCATTAAGTGCGTCCCTAAGCTTGTATTATGCTTATGGTTTTCATACCAAAAATCATATGTCTCGACTGATCTTTCAAACGTTGCTGCTAGATGGAAAAAATATTCCGGTGCAAAATCTTCTAATTCTTCTTTCGTTATATAATTAAGATCTCCCTGGCGG
>Ga0079202_10000246_pt1 | contig 16248 bp, 12 predicted proteins | sample PorBlaBluebeHill_FD_68601 | JGI IMG/M metagenome (GOLD analysis project Ga0079202, IMG submission 68601) | Marine algae microbial communities from Blueberry Hill - Blueberry Hill, Maine | ecosystem: Host-associated > Algae > Red algae > Blade | place: USA: Blueberry Hill, Maine
GATCTCCCAGCGTGCCCGGTACCAGTCACCCAGCTCGGCCATCTACTCGAGCGAACTAGCCAGTCGACGGGCGTTCCCAGGTCGTACGCCCGCTTCGGCAACGTGATCATGCCTTCTTCACGGTCGGCCACGTACACGAGCCATGCGTGCAACTCAACGCAGTGGAATGTATGTCCATGGCGTATTCTGCGGCACTATAGCGCCGAGCACGTGAACGAGCCATCGGAAGGCCGCCGGCGTCGCTGCCAGCGACCCACAGGCGGTCGTGATGCTGTCGATCGGGGCATTGCCCAGTTACTCGACAAGCAGTGCACTACCTGTATCGAGTCTGCGATAGCCAAGGGTGATCGTCCGGAATTCTTCTTGTGCCCAGCTTACGCTCCATCGTCGCCATCTACATGTCATCTGGAAGGCTGCCTTCGATGTGTGTAACGCTAATGGAATTAGAGACACTCGGCTACCCAATTCGGTGTGAACGACTATCAGTCCGCTACCTATTGCTGCCTCGATGCCCCCCTCGACGAGCCTGGCCTGTCAATCGACAATGCTCCCCCACCGTTGTTAGAGGTTGGGGCTATAGCAATATGGCGGGCAAGAATTCTAAGTAATGTATTCGCAAGCTTCTGAGAGCGAGCAGGGTTGTAATTTCTTGGCGCGAGCGTCGAATCGATGAGACTTGGGCTTTTCGTATCGAAATTCGCTCTTATATCTTTGATTTCTATGTCATCGTCACAGTATCTCTGAGCAATGATCATCTCTTGCTCGCGCAGTAATGTTACAACGTTTCTCGCAACCGTCGCGCACAACGCTGCGGCTTCGTCTTCATCAAACTTATCAACAGTATTCATTTTACTTGCCACCTGAATTTTTCAATAACACATTACTTTGCGCCGCCATTTCCGCCTCTACAACTTCCACCCGGTCAAGGCGTCGTCCGATGAGGCTCGTGTGACCAGCGACACATACCTTTGATCAATCAAGTATCGCGCCATTATTTCTGTAAGCACCACTGTCATAGCATGCGTCACGTGAGCACATTGCTTGAGCAGAATCTGCTGCCAAAGCGGATCATCTTCAAGAATTGTTTGTAAGAAATCCGAGCAGTCCCTCGGAGTTGGGATAGAGCTCGCCATTGCGGGGGACTGAGCCATCGCCTGTCGCACCCCGTCAAATGCAGTGTCGCATAGAAGATCGAAAGCAGCCTTCGACTTTTGATTACTAACGCGAACAATGAGATTGTGTGCATTTAGTGTTCCTACCTCCCCTGAACTTATTAGCATTGTCTCTACCTTGCCCCTACACCTTCAAACTAATTATGAAGCTGACCAAGCTGATAGAAATGATACAAATAGCCAGTCCAACTGCAATAACAACCTCAATCCCGGAGCGGGGAGCGATGTGCCATAAACAAGCAAGTGAGACTGCAGCAGCTATCAGCAATATGGCGGCAAGCGCTCTACACAAACGCTTGAGAACGATGCAAATTTTCGCCGGAATAGGGTTTTCTGCCGTAAGTGCTGCCATGTGTGTCGCATATACGGAGTACAGCACTCCGAACGCACTGAAGAGTGTTGCTTCCAGAGCTACCAAAGCAACGAAAGCGAATTCTGCGAACTCTAGCGCCACGTCATTCTCCTAAAAGAGGCTTTACTACCGAATCGATACGTCTGACTTTTCTGGAGGAGAAACTAATCGAAGTTGACGACCCGTTTTGGGATTCACTTCGTGAAGCCCGGCACAGAAAGCCTAGGAAGAAGCATGGTGGACCTTTGTGCAAAGGTCGAGCTACGACACGGACAGCAAGCTCGTATCATATCATTCTGAAATATATTAGTAATTTCAATGATTTACAGATCTCAATGTCTTCGAGGCATCTCTAGTCCACCAGCGTGCTCAGGCAAGCAGCACGCCGGCAGAGCGCAGTGCCTCGCGGGCTGCCGTCACCGATCCGTCCATGTCGATGCCGCGGCAGGCTGATTCGATGACCAGCACGTCGAAACCTTCCTGACGAGCATCCTCGGCGCTGAAGCGCACGCAGAAGTCGAGTGCGAGACCGACACAGACGACGCGGGTCGTGCCGATCTCCCGGAGGTAGCCCGCGAGACCCGTTGTCGTCTGTCGGTCATTCTCGCGAAACGCCGAGTAGGAATCGATGTCTGTGCGGAAGCCTTTGCGAATGGCGAGCCGAGCCGGGTCAAGCGACAGGTCGCTTCGCAAGCGAGCACCGTCGCTCCCCTTTACACAATGGTCTGGCCAGAGCGTTTGCGGGCCATAGGCCATCTCGACGATGTCGAACGGCGCCTGTCCCGGATGGACACTCGCAAACGACGAATGAGCGGCCGGGTGCCAGTCCTGGGTCAGCACGACTTGCTGGTAATGGCGCATGAGTGCGTTGATCGGCTCGACTACGGCGGCACCGTCAGGAATCGCCAGGGCTCCACCCTCGCAGAAGTCGTTCTGTACATCGATGACGAGCAGACAGTCGGTCGGGCGCGGGGTGAGGTCGGCCATGATGATAGGGTCCGGCTACGGCGTCGGTGGTCGTCAACATTAGCGCATTCGGCGGGCATCGCCCTTGCGCCGTGCGCGTGCCGTGCTCGTGCGTTGATCGTGCCGTGCTGGGGAGCTTGACCGTGTAGCGCCCGCGCCCGCATCATCCGTGGAGCGCAGTCTCTGGACCGATCGATGCCCGTTCCCCGAATTCGTTCTACCCACCTGATTGTCGAGGAGATTCATCACGACGGTGGGCCGCCGGCCGAGCCGCCACGGCGCCGAGCGGCAGCGCTCGCCGTCATCGAGAATCCGTTTGCCAGCGGCTACGTCGACGATGTCGCCGCCTTCATGGACGACCTCAAGCCACTGGGACTCGCGCTCTCGACGCGTCTGGTCGACGCTCTTGGCGGTGTGGCCAACATTGAAAGCTATGGCAAGGGCGCTATTGTCGGTACCGCGGGTGAGCTCGAGCATGGCGCGCTGTGGCACGTACCCGGTGGCTATGGCATGCGCGAAGTTCTCGGTGGTGCCAAGGCCATCGTGCCGTCCGCGAAGAAACTCGGTGGTACGGGAACCCGACTCGATGTGCCGATCCACCATATCGACGCCGCTTACGTGCGCAGTCATTTCGACGCGATGGAAGTCGGCATTCCCGATGCGCCACGTCCGGCCGAGCTGGTATTTGCCCTGGTCATGACGACGGGCGCCAGGGTGCATGCACGCATGGGTGGACTCGCCGCCGCCGATATCGTTGGTGAGGATGGGCTGCGCTGACTTGCCACTTTGGGAGCGGATGAGTGATGGCTGCCGCTGGCACGCGCGTCACGGCCCGATCGATCTGATCCTGGATGTCGAGGGTGATGACGACGCGGTGCACGATGCACTGGCGGCAGCTCGCCGCCGCTTCCATGGACTGCTCGACGAGCTGGTACGGGAGCTGCCGGAACTCCGTCGTGTACTGGATGCGCGGCCACACAGACTGAACGGTGATGTTGCGCGGGCCATGCTGGTCGCAGTCGAACCCTATCGTGAGCAATGTGTGACCCCGATGGCCGCGGTGGCCGGGGCGGTCGCTGACCGGCTGCTGGATGCCCTTTGTGCGGCAGCACCACTGCGCCGGGCCTCGGTCAACAATGGCGGCGACGTGGCGCTGTTCCTGGCCCCGGGTGAGTCGTACACTTTCGGTCTGTGTGGTGATATTGCCACGCGCCACGAGTCGGCCCGAATTTCGATCGGTGCAGACAGCGGTATCGGCGGTGTCGCCACGAGCGGCTGGCGAGGGCGCAGTCATTCGCTCGGAATCGCCGATGCGGTCACGGTACTCGCACCGTCGGCGGCGGCCGCCGATGCGGCGGCAACGTTGATCGCCAATGCGGTCGACCTGCCGGATTCGACCGCCATCCGGCGGCAAGCGGCCTCGACACTTTCGCCCGACAGCGATCTGGGTGAACGTGCGGTCACCGTCGGCGTCGATATCTTGCGCGCAGAGGAGCGGGAACTTGCACTCGCCCGGGGTGAGCATGTGGCTCTGCATGCTGTCGCAAGCGGGTCTGTGCTGGCGGTCCGACTGGAATTGCAGGCGAGTACGCGATTCGTGTCTACGCGCCAGCCGGCCGATATCGCCGGCACCGCGTGGGGATTGGCCATGAGCGAACAGAATGCGCGGGTACAGACATGGAATATGTGAGAAACGCCTGGTACGTTGCAGGTTGGGCTTCCGAATTCCCTGTTGACGATTCTCCGCGACGCGTGACGCTGCTCGAAGAACATCTGGTCATGTACCGGACATCGACAGGGTCGGTCGTGGCGCTCGAGGATCGCTGTCCGCATCGCTGGCTACCGCTCTCGGCGGGCAAGCGTCTTGGCGACGATATCCAGTGTGGTTATCACGGCATGACCTTCGATTGCAGCGGCCGATGTGTTCGTGTTCCGGGGCAGGACAATATTCCGCCATCGGCCTGGGTGGCCGCGTACCCGGTGCATGAGCGCCATGACATCGTCTTTGTCTGGATGGGCGATGCCGACAAGGCGGATACCGACACGGTCTTCGATCTGCCGCAACTGCATGACGAGGCCTGGCATGCCCATCAGGGTGATCAACTACACCTCGGCGCGCACTACCTGAACGTAGCCGAGAACCTGGTCGACCCGGCCCACGTCAGCTTCGTTCACCCGACGACGCTCGGCAGCGCCGCCAGTGAGAACGTGCCGGTGCACGTCGACGCCAGTAGCAATCCGATCGTTGCCTGGCGCTGGATAAGAGATGCACCACCGGTCGGTTTCTTCGAGAAGTTCGGTGGTTTCAGCGGCAACGTGGATCGCTGGCACTACTACTATCTGCACTTTCCGTGTACCGCTGTCATCGATTTCGGCAGTGCGGCCGTCGAAGCCGGACTTTCCGAGAGCGAACGTGACCGGGGTGTGCGAATCTTCGCCTTGCATTTCCTGACACCGGTCGGACCCGATCACACGATCGATCGCTGGATGCATGTCCGCAATGCCGCTGTCGGTGATGACGAGGCGTCGGCGCGCATGGATGCGATGTTCAGGGTAGCGTTTGCCGAAGACAAGGCCATCCTCGAAGCCGTTCAGGCACAGGAAGCTTTGCCACAGAAGCGCAAGCCCATTCGCCTGGCGATCGACAAGGGCCCGACCGTCTATAGACGTCGTGTTCGTGAACAACTTGCCGCGGAAGCGACAGACGAGGCGATCGACGCGCGCGGTGCGACCTTCATTCATCACGGACCCGAATGACAGTCGTACCCGGCATGTTGCGCCTCATGCTGAGCTTGCTCACCGTATTCCCGGTGGCGTTGTCGCACGCTGCGAGTTCCGGGGTTTCCGTCGTTCGTGATGCTGAGCGGTACCGTTTGCTCGTCGACGGCGAAGCCTTCGAGATTCGGGGGGCAGGGCTCGAAGGGCGTGATGCAGCCGCCATCGATGAGCTTGCACGACAGCTCGCCCGCGCCGGTGGTAACGCTTTCCGGACCTGGGGTACCCGAAATATAGACGCAGAGATCGCGGCGGCGGAGCGTCACGGCTTGCGGGTTCTGGTCGGCCTCGATGTCGCCCAGCAACTGTCCGGCTTCGACTACGACGATGCCGAGGCCGTCAGGCAGCAGCACGAGGAGGCTGTGCGCATCATCGATCGTTACGGCGCGCATCCGCAGGTACTCGGCTGGGTAGTCGGGAACGAGCCGAATCTGGTCGTTGCCGAGGATGGGCGCTTGCTTGCGGCCAATCCGCGTGTCTACGATGCCATCGATGAACTGGTCAGGTACATTCAAGGGCAACCGTCCGCTCGACTGACCACGGTCGCGTTCGCTTTCACGCCGTCGCTCGATCAGGATGTGCGCACGGCGCTTGCACGTGTTCCTACGCTCGATGTCGTGTCGTTCCAGGGGTATGGGGCACTGCCGGCCATTCCCGATGTCGTCGAACGACTCGAACTCGATCGCCCCTTCATGGTTACCGAATACGGTGCACTCGGTCACTGGGAGATGCCGACCACAGCCTGGGGACGCGAGATAGAGGAGCCGAGTGGCGTGAAAGCGGCGGGCGTCGTGGCGCGCATGCAAGGCACTATCCTCGATGATCGCACGGGTCGCCTGCTCGGTGGCTTCGCCTTTCTCTGGGGCCAGAAGCAGGAACGGACGCCGACCTGGTATGGCTTGTTTGCGAACGATGGCGAGCGCACCGCGATGGTCGACGAGTTGCAAAAGGCCTGGACGGGTGAATGGCCATCGAATCGAGCACCAGCTGCGCAGCGGATTGATCTTGACGGTCGTGTTGCCACCGACAGCATCGTGCTCGACGAGAACGTCGAGGTTGTCGCTCGCGTCAGTGTCCTCGATCCGGAATCCGATCCGCTGACGACACGGTGGGAATTGCGCGCTGAGGTCGTCGAACGCAGTGATGGGGGACACACAGAGAAGGCCGCGGCCATCTTGCCACTTGTCGAGCCGGTACCCGGTGTGTCCGGTGACGGTGCGCAGTTGCGTTTCAGAACGCCTGGCACCGAAGGTGAATTTCGATTGTTTTCTTGGTCGAGCGATGGCCAGGGTGGCGTCGCGACCGCCAATATCCCGTTTCGGATCAAGCGTGCCCGACAATGAACTCGGGATGAACCTGAAATGAACCTGGAAACGGCCCTTGCCCGACTTGCGGAACCCGGTACGTCCGTGCTCGCCGGCGGTACTGACTGGTACCCCGCACTCGGTGATCGGGTGCCGCCCGCGCGCGTCCTCGACATCAACTTCATCGAGGGCCTCGACACGCTTTCGCACAAATCGAGCGGTACCCGAATCGGCGCCGGGGTGACCTGGTCCGCGCTGATCGCGGCATCCTTGCCGCCGGCGTTCGACGCGCTGAAAGCGGCTGCCCGGGAACTTGGGTCGGTGCAGATACAGAACACCGCGACACTGGTCGGCAATCTGTGTAACGCCTCGCCTGCCGCAGACGGCGTCCCACCCCTGTTGGCTCTGGATGCGAGCATAGAGCTGGCCTCGTTGACGTCATCGGGTGATGTAACGATGCGCCTGGTTCCGCTGGCAGACTTCATCAAGGGAGTACGCGCCACGGTTCGACGTGATGATGAAATCGTCACCGCGATAGATGTGCCCCCGCATGCCCTGCACACCGTTTCATACTTCGCCAAGCTGGGCGCACGGCGCTACCTGGTGATCTCCATCGCCATGCTCGCTGTCGTCATCGAAGCGGACGAGGGCGGCGCGATCGTCACGGCGCGCATTGCGGTGGGCTCGTGCTCGCCCGTCGCGCGTCGCTTGACCGTCCTCGAGCGACGACTCATCGGACGCCGCCTCGATGACAAGACGCTCGCCGATTGCGTGACGCCGGATTGTCTGGCGGTGCTGTCGCCGATCGATGATGTACGTGCCAGCGCTCGCTATCGACGTGAGGCTGTCCTCGAGATGCTTCGGCGGGTGTTGACCCGCGGTGGTGCAGACTCAGCCGGGCCAGTTGCCTGACATGGCAACTCCCGACGGGGCGACTGATGACAAGACAACTGCTGGCAGTGCATCGGCAAACCAGGCGACTACAACACATGCGGTACCGGCACGACTGGACGTGACATCGAACAAGGCATCGATCGCCTTCGATCTGAACGGGAAACCGGCCCGGGTGAGCGTTGCTGCGAACGCGCGTCTGTCCGCTGTACTTCGCGCCGAACTCGACTGTCGCGATGTCAAGATCGGTTGCAACGCGGGCGACTGCGGTGCGTGTACGGTGCTTCTCGATGGTGAACTCGTCTGCGCCTGTCTGACCTCGGTCTCACGAGCAGCATCGCGGCGCGTCGAGACACTCGCTGGCCTGGCGCATGACGAGCCCCTCATGAAGCCGTTGCAAGCGGCATTTCTCACAACCGGCGCCGCCCAGTGCGGAATCTGTACCCCGGGCATGCTGGTATCGGCCATCGCCTTGCTGCGACGTGGCGGCCTGCCGACACGCACCGTGATAGCGGACGCGCTTGGCGGCGTATTGTGCCGATGCACCGGTTACCGGAAGATCATCGAGGCCGTGGAGCTCGCCTCGTCGGCAGCGCTGCAGCCGCGAATCGAGAACGGTGCGACGAAACACGCGACAGCCGGGTTTGGCTTGAAGCACGTCGGATTGCCCTTGGTGAGACTCGATGGCGATGCGCGGGTCGATGGCAGCGAGCGCTTCGGCGACGACGTGGCCCCGGTTGACGCGCTGGTCTTGCGTCTGATTCGCTCGCCGGTACATCACGCGACCTTCATCTTTGGCGATCTGCAAGCCTGGTGCCGAACGACGCCCGGTGTCACCGCCGTGTTCACGGCCGCCGATGTGCCTGGTCTGAACCGCTTCGGTGTGATTCCGGGTTTCATCGATCAGCCGGTCTTCGCCGAGAGCCGAGCGCGTTTTCGAGGTGAGGCAGTTGCCGCCGTCGTTGGAGAAGGCGAAGCCATGGCGCAACTCGACCTCGATACGTTTCCAGTCAGGTTCACGGAACAGGATGCGTACCTGACACCCGAGCAATCCGCGACGCCGGACGCGAAGCTATTGCACGCGGCGCATGTTGACAACGTCATGTGCGAGGGCTTTGTCGAGAAAGGTGATGCCGGGACGGCACTGGCCGATGCAGCCTTCACAGCCACAGGTCATTTCAGTACCGGCTTCATCGAGCACGCTTACCTCGAACCGGAAGCCGGCTTCGCGGTACGCGTTGACGATCGAATCGAGATCAGCGGTTGTACTCAGGCGCCCTACATGAATCGAGACGCGCTGGCAGCGATTCTCTCGATACCGGCAACGTCGGTGCGCATCGTTCCGACCGCTGTTGGCGGGGGATTTGGTGCCAAGCTCGATCTGTCCTGGCAACCGTTTGTCGCACTGGCCGCCTGGTCGCTCCGTCGATCGGTTCGGATCACCTACAGTCGTCGTGAATCGATGCAATCGACTACCAAGCGGCACCCGTCCAGACTGGCTGTGTCGATCGGAGTTCATGCTGACGGGCGCCTGGCCGGCATGACCTTCGACGGGGTGTTCAACACGGGTGCCTGTTCGTCCTGGGGGCCAACCGTCGCCAACCGCGTTCCCGTGCATGCTTCGGGACCCTATCGCATGCCGCACTATCGGGCTTGTGCCAAAGGTGTGTTCACCCACACCGCACCTGCCGGTGCCTTCCGGGGTTTTGGCGTACCGCAATCGGCCATCGCTCAAGAGTCGCTGTTCGACGACCTGGCGGCAGGCATCGGCATGGATCGACTGGCCTTCCGACAGCTGAATGCACTCGACAATGGTGAGGCGACGGTCACCGGCCAGGTTTTTCCGGAAGGTGTCGGTATTGGCGAATGTCTGGATGCCTTGACGGCACCGTGGCAGACAGCGCTGACAGACGCGGCTCGATTCAACGTCCGCGCGGAGCGAGACCCGTCGCCGTGGCGACGCGGCGTCGGCGTCGCCTCGGGATGGTACGGCTGCGGCAATACTTCTCTGCCCAATCCGTCGACCTTTCTGGCGGGCGTACGGGCCGACGGCACCGTCTGTCTGCATCAGGGGGCGGTCGACATCGGACAGGGATCGAATACCGTGATAGCGCAGATTTTCGCAGACGCTCTCGAGGTGCCGATCTCCCGGATCTCGCTGATCGGCGCCGATACCGACCGGACGCCTGACGCTGGCAAGACGTCGGCCTCTCGTCAGACTTTCGTGTCGGGTAATGCTGCACTTGAAGCCGGCCTTGCACTCAAGGCGGCCATTCGTCGCGTGACGAACCGACCACCGGCGGAGCTGCCGGTTGCCACCGAGATCGAGGACAGTGCCCTGGGTGCTTTGACGGCGGACGATGACGGTTATGTCCTGCGTGCCGAAGGCCGCTATGATCCGCCGACCGAGGCGCTTGATGCCAACGGGCAGGGCAGGCCCTATGCTCAGTACGGTTACGCCGCACAGATGGCGATCGTCGATGTCGACCGGCTGCTCGGTTCGGTCAGGCTGGTACGTTTCGTAGCCGCCCACGATGTCGGTCGAGCAATCAATCCCGTACTCGTCGAGGGGCAGATTCACGGCGGTATAGCACAAGGTATCGGGCTTGCGTTGATGGAGGAATTCCTGCCGGGCAGAACCGAGAACCTGCACGACTATCTCATTCCGACGAGCGGTGATGTCCCGCCGATCGACACGATCATTATCGAGGTGCCTGATCCGAATGGCCCCTACGGCGCGAAGGGGCTTGGTGAGCATGCGCTGATTCCGACAGCGCCGGCTGTGCTGAACGCGATCAGGCATGCGTCCGGCGCTGTCGTCAGGGATCTCCCGGCGACACCGGAAAGGGTGCTTGATGCCATTCGACTGGCCGGGAGGGGCTGAGGCATGGTTCGTCAACGCAAGCCGGTCGACGACAAGGGCAAGATTCGCTGCGATGCCTGTCCGGTCCTCTGTTACATCCGTGAGGGCAGGGCGGGAGCCTGTGATCGATATGCCAACGACAACGGCGAACTGGTGCGTGTCGATCCCTTCACCGTGATCGAGCAGTTTCGTCGTGATGGTGGGGACCTGATCGCCTTCGTCGGGTCGACGGAGTCTGCCGATGATAGTTCGGGGGCGCGAGTCGGTCATGGGGGGCAAGACGGTCGGGACACGCAGAGTGACAACATCGTGGATGACGAACGCTGGGACGGTCGTGTGCTCGGTCATGAGCGAGTCGCGATCACTGCGATCGGCGCCGGTACCACGTATCCGGATTACAAGCCCGCCCCTTTTATCGTCAGTCAGCGGGAGGCGGGTGTCGATTCGGTCACCGTGGTGACCGAGGGCATCTTCAGCTACTGCGGAGTCAAGGTAAAGATCGATACCGACCGTCATCTCGGTCGCGAACAATCCACCGTGCGCGCCGACGGTGAAGCGATCGGGCATGTCACGACAGGCGAGTACGGTTCGCAGATGCTGTCGCTCGGCGGCGTCACGCATCTGACTGGAGGTAGCAAGAAGGAAGGGCGTGTGACCTGCGAGTCCTTGCTGGCCCTGTGCAATCGTGAAGCCGTACAGGTCAGCATAGATGACGGTGCCGATGTCGTGCTCCAGGCGGGCAAAGCGCCGATCGTCGACGGCCAGCGTGAGCGACTGATGCGCGTGGGCTGCGGTTCGGCGACGATCGGCATGTTCGCCCAACAGTGGGCACCACACGTCGATGAGGTGGTTGTCGTGGATGATCACATCACGGGCGTCTTGTCAGAGCACCAGGCCGGGAAGATGCTCGACATGAAGCCGACGGGTATTCGCATCCGCGGCAGTCGTTCGACGCCGGGTCGGTACTTTCGCGTGGCAGAACCCGGCAGTGGCTGGGGCGGCACAGACATCATGGACCCGCTGACGATCATCGACGAGTTTCGCCCGAAGGACGCCTATCCGGGGCTGCGCCTGTTGATGGTCTCGACGACCGGCGAACAATGGCGCTATTACGAACTTGATGAAGCCTTGCAACCGGTCGTGACGCCACTGCCCGACGCACTACGCTTGTCGGTCGATCGCATTGCCGAAAATTGCGAGCCGTCGCTGTGTACCGTTCTCTTCATGGGTGGCGCAGGGGGCTCTCTGCGGGCAGGTGTCACTGAAAATCCGATCGGTCTGACCCGATCGGTCAAGGATGCGCTGACGCGTGTCAGTTGCGGTGGTGCAGAAGCTTATGTCTGGCCCGGGGGCGGCATAACGGTAATGGTCGATGTGCTGGAGCTGCCCGCCAGGACATTCGGGTACGTGCCCACGCCGGCACTCGTCGCACCGATAGAGTTCTCGCTGAGTCTTGTCGACTATCTTGAATTGGGTGGCCATGCAGAGGCGGTACGAAGCATCGAGGAAGTCGAGGCGACGATCGAACGTCGCCTGGTACGCGATGCCCGCGAGCGCGAGTGGCGTCAGCGATAAAGTCTGTTGATCGACTGTCGTCAATCAGGGCGTCCCTGCTAGACTGCGCCGTCGTAACCGACATCGCAACCGAGGAGATCGGCAGTGCTGATAGGCGTACCGAAGGAAATCTATCCTGGCGAGCAACGCGTCGCGTTGACCCCCGCGACGGCGCGAGACATTGCCAGGCTCGGCCATACGCTGATACTCGAAAGCGGCGCTGGCGACGCGGCCGATTTCAGCGATGATGCCTATCGAGAGGCAGATGTGGAGGTCGTCCCCGATGCCGAGGCGCTCTATGCAAAGGCCGAATTTGTCCTGAAGGTACGAGCGCCGACACGCTCGGACGGCGGGCCCGACGAAGTGGCGCGTTTGCGTGAAGGTCAGATCGTCGCGAGCTTTTTCTGGCCAGCACAGAACGAGACCTTGCTGGCAGACCTGGCCGCGAAGAAAGTCACGGTCATCGCGATGGATTCGGTACCCCGTATTTCGCGTGCCCAGAAACTCGACGCGCTTTCTTCGATGGCCAACATCGGCGGCTATCGCGCCATCGTCGAAGCGGCCAATCAGTTCGGTCGGTTCTTTACCGGTCAGGTCACAGCTGCCGGCAAGGTACCGCCAGCGAAGGTCCTCGTTATCGGCGCTGGCGTAGCGGGGCTCGCGGCCATCGGTGCGGCGCGCGGGATGGGCGCGGTTGTCCGCGCCTTCGATACCCGTCCGGAAGTCGCCGAACAGGTCGAGAGCATGGGTGCAGACTTCCTCATGCTTGAATTCGCTGACGATGACAGCGACTCCGCATCGACCGGCGGTTACGCCAAGGTGATGAGCGACGAATTCATCGCAGCCGAGATGGCGCTGTTCCGGGAGCAGGCGAAAGAGGTCGATATCGTCATCACGACCGCGCTGATACCCGGCCGGCCCGCGCCCGAGCTCTGGACCACCGACATGGTCGAATCGATGAAGCCGGGCAGTGTCATCGTCGATCTGGCAGCTGAACAGGGTGGCAATTGCAAGCTGACGCGTGCCAACGAAGTCGTCGAGCATCACGGTGTACGTATCGTCGGGTACACCGATCTGCCCAGTCGCATGGCGGCCCAGTCGAGTCAGCTGTACGGGACCAACCTCAGGCACTTGCTGACCGATCTGACGCCGGCGAAGGATGGTGTCGTGGACGTCAACATGGAAGACGAGGTCATTCGCGGTGCAACCGTCACGAAGGATGGTGACGTGACCTGGCCGCCACCCACGCCGAAGCTGTCGGCACAACCGAAAAAACCACCGAAGAAGGTAGAGGTGGAAGATCCTGTCGCGGCAGCAGCCAAGGCCGCCGCCGAAGCTAAGTCGGCAGGTAGTCGACTGCTGACGGGTGCAATTGTCGCGGCGGTAGCACTGTTGCTGGTCGGCAGCGTCGCGCCAGCCGATTTCATGAGCCACTTCACGGTCTTCGTGCTGGCCTGCTTTGTCGGCTATCAGGTCGTCTGGAGCGTCACGCCGGCACTGCATACGCCGCTCATGTCAGTCACCAACGCCATCAGCGGCATCATCGTGGTGGGGGCGTTGTTGCAGATGTCGTCTGCTTCCGGCTTCGTGGTCTTCCTGGCGGCCATCGCCACACTGATCGCCAGCATCAATATCGCCGGCGGGTTCCTGGTAACCGAGCGCATGCTCAAGATGTTCCGCAAGGATTGAGGACGACGCGCACATGAATCACGGAATGGTCACTGCGGCGTACATCATCGCCGCCATCCTCTTCATACTGAGTCTGGCGGGTCTGAGCCGCCAGGAAACCGCCCGGCGTGGCAATCGCTTCGGTATCGCCGGCATGGGGATCGCGGTACTCGCGACGATCTTCGGCGGTGGCGTCAGCAGCTACTTCTGGCTGATCGTCATGTGTGCGATCGGTGGCACCATCGGTGCCACTCTTGCACGGCGTGTCGAGATGACGGGCATGCCCGAGCTGGTTGCCATCCTGCACAGCTTTGTCGGCATGGCCGCTGTACTGGTCGGTTTCGCCAGCTACCTCGCTCCCGAGTCGATGTACGTCGGAACCGAGCGGACGATTCACGACGTCGAGATCTACCTGGGCGTCTTGATCGGTGCGCTGACCTTCACGGGGTCGGTGATAGCGTGGGGCAAGCTGTCGGGCAAGATCGGCTCGAAGCCGCTCATCCTCGGTTACCGGCACAAGCTGAACATCGGTATCGGTGTCGCCTGCGTGATCCTGCTGTTCATGTTCATCGGCGCTGCGCCCGATGTCGACCCCGCGCAGGCAACGGCTCAGGTGGACGAGTCGCGCAGTTGGGGCTTCTTCCTGCTGATCGTGATGTCGCTGCTGGCGTTTGCCTTCGGAGTGCACATGGTCATGGCCATCGGCGGGGCCGACATGCCCGTCGTCATCTCCATGCTCAACAGCTATTCGGGTTGGGCGGCCGCTGCGACCGGTTTCATGCTCTCCAACGATCTCCTGATCATCGTTGGTGCCCTGGTCGGTAGTTCAGGAGCGATATTGTCCTACATCATGTGTCGAGCCATGAACCGCAAGTTCCTGTCGGTGATCATGGGCGGCTGGGGCGACGCGGTGGCCGTGTCGTCGTCAGCAGGCGACGGCGATGAGGAGCAGGGCGAGGCGGTACCGATTCAGGCCGATGCCGTGGCCGAACTCTGCCGCGACGCTGATTCGGTCGTTATCGTGCCAGGATATGGCATGGCGGTCGCTCACGCACAGCACCCGGTAGCCGAACTCACCAAGCAGTTGAAAGGCAAGGGCGTCGATGTGCGTTTCGCGATTCACCCGGTTGCCGGGCGCATGCCGGGACACATGAACGTACTGCTCGCCGAGGCGAACGTACCTTACGATCTCGTGCTCGAGATGGACGAGATCAATGACGATCTTGCCGACACCGATGTGGTCATCGTCATCGGCGCCAATGACATCGTCAATCCGTCAGCGGCCGAGGACCCGACCAGCCCCATAGCGGGAATGCCCGTGCTCGAAGTCTGGAAGGCGAAGAATGTCATCGTCTCGAAGCGAAGCATGGCCACGGGTTACGCAGGTGTCGAGAATCCGCTCTTCTTCCGGGACAACACGCGCATGCTGTTCGGCGATGCCAAGGACAGCGTGTCGGCTATTCTTTCGAGCCTCTGAAGAACTCCACGAGAGAACTCACCGCAATCTCTTCAGGCCGCACGCGCGTCGGCTTGAGGAGAAGTTCTTTCGTGGATCGCGCCGATGGTCGCGGGCAGTTCGTCGATGCAGACCGGCTTCGCATAGTCGTAGCCCTGAATCAGGTCACAGCCGAGTGCGACGATCTTGTCGAGCTGCCCGGTTGTCTCGACGCCTTCGGCGATGGTCTCGGGACCGAGGCCCTGGGCCAGCAGCAGGATGGTGTTTACGAGCGAGTGTTGTCCGGCTTCTTCCTGCAGGCGAATGACAAAGGCTCGATCGATCTTCAACACATCGAGCGGCAAGTCCTGCAGGCAGCTCAATGACGAGTAGCCGGTGCCGAAGTCGTCGATGGCAATGCGAATACCCGTCGTGCGCAACGCGTCGAGGCGTTGCACGACGATGTCGATGTCGTTCATGACCACGCTTTCGGTCACCTCCAGTTCGAGCTTCTCGGGATTTGCCTCATGTCGCTTGACGGTGTCGAGCACCTTGTCGGCGAAATTCACCTGCAGGAACTGAGGTGCGCTGATATTGATCGACATGCGGAGGTCGGCATGGGGTGTGTCCTTCCAGGCAGCAAGCTGCGCGACGCCTTCGTTGAGAACCCAGCTACCTATCGCCTTGATCAGGCCGGTTTCCTCCGCTACCGGGATGAAGTGGAAGGGTAAAAGGAGACCTCGCTTCGGATGTTGCCAGCGAACCAGTGCTTCGACGCCGACAACGCGGCCATCGGTAGCGCTGACCTGGGGCTGGTAGTGCAGGCAGAATTCGTTGTTGGTGATCGCGTAGCCGAGCTCGAGTTCAAGTCGTGCACGATTCTGCGAACGCGTGGCAAGCGTCGAGTCGAAGCAGCGAATGGCCCCCTTGCCATCTTTCTTCGCCTGGTACATGGCGATGTCGGCGTTACGTAGAAGCTCGCTGCCGCTCTGGCCGTCATGGGGGAAGAAGCTCAGGCCGACGCTGGTATCCATCTTCAATCTGACACCGTCGATGTTGAACGGTGCGGCCATCGCTCCGCGCAGCCGTTCGGCAACGCCGATCGCATCGGCAGGTTTGTGGATCGATTTGAGCAGCACGGCGAATTCATCGCCGCCCATGCGTGCGAAGACATCGTGCATCTTGAGCCTTCCAGAGAGACGCCGTGCGACGTGCTTCAAGAGCTCATCGCCGACGCTGTGCCCCAGTGTGTCGTTGACGGTCTTGAA
>Ga0079202_10000251_pt1 | contig 16154 bp, 14 predicted proteins | sample PorBlaBluebeHill_FD_68601 | JGI IMG/M metagenome (GOLD analysis project Ga0079202, IMG submission 68601) | Marine algae microbial communities from Blueberry Hill - Blueberry Hill, Maine | ecosystem: Host-associated > Algae > Red algae > Blade | place: USA: Blueberry Hill, Maine
AAGGATTATTCTGCACAGGACCTGATGCCGTCTTGGTAACAGCGGCACTGACATAATCATTTATTTGCCAGTCCTGCAATCTATAATCCCACTCTTCCACTCCTTCAGGAATCGAAGTATTCGCTTTTTCGTTTATGCTTGCGGCAGCTTGCTTGAGCACTTTCTTGTAGTTGAGAATAAACGAAATGTTATTCCAATCTTTTCCAAAGAAATTAGCACTTTTAGCAGCTGCAATAATTTCTTCTTTATGGTATTTGTTTTCTATATCTAATTGATCAGCTGTAAGGTTAAGCTTGCCGATACCGAGCATAGATGTAAAAAAAAGCAAGGCTGCGATAAAGAGTACTAGTCCTATATTTTGAATAAGCTTCATTACTACTTCTTATTTATTTAGAAATGATAAGACTTTTTCCAGCCCTCTCTTTGTTATTAATTTAATGTTTTTGCCTTCTACTTGATTGTAAATTTTTACAATCTCTGCATCATATTCTTTATAAAATTCTGGATCAAAATTGGCTAATCCCAGATTTTGCAAAACCATATCCATATGAGTGTTTTCCAAAATCCATTTCTCGCATACTTCATGACGATATCGAATACCGAATAAATTAAAACCTTTTACTGTATGATCATCCTTATGATAATTGATACGAATCGATTTTTCATTATCGGGATGTTTCCAAAATATCGTCTTAAGGTGTTCAGGTAGTTCGGAAGGCACTTCTCCATACACTTGATATTCAATATCAATGAATTTTGCGCTATTGAACCATAAGCCTGGGTTATATGGGACTTGTTTTCCGCATATATTATAAGCGACCGTTTCGCCCATCATACGACCTGTGTACCATATGGCCTCTATCGGTCTTCTGCCATCGACTACATCTTGTTGTTCTGCACAATCTCCAATAGCATATACGTCTGGTTGATTGGTTTGTAGATATTTATTGACTTTGATTCCTCTGCCTAGATCTAGGCCCGAATCTTTAAGCCATCCAACATTCGGACTTACTCCAGCTGTAAGTCCAACATATCCGCAGGGTATTTCTTCCGCTGTTTCTGCGATTACAACGGCATTTGCTGTACCGGTTCCATCGTCCTTAATCTCTTTTAGATTGACACCTAACCTTAGATCAATATGATTTTTTAAAATATGATCATTAACCATTTTTGATTCTTCTTGGGGTAGGACATTATTCCAATAACTTTGTTCTCTTACCAACATAGTAACCGGGATGTCACGTGAGTGAAACATTTCTGCCATTTCTATCCCAATTAGACCTCCACCGACTATCACTGCTCTTTTTAGGTCTCTACTATAAGCTTCCATTTGTTCTAAATCTTGATAACTGTAAAGGCATCCAACTCCTTTTAAATCTTGACCTGGCCACCCAAACATATTAGACTTTGATCCTAGGGCCAATACCAATTTGTCATATTTGACCGTTTTTCCAGATTTACATTTGAGTTGCTTTGTAGAATAATCGATCTCTGAAACATGTGCTCTCATCAAATCAATTCGATTCTTTTTCCAAAACCAATCTTCATATGGCTTCGTATCCTCGTATCTCATATGCCCCATGTAAATATACATCAATGCGGTCCTGCTGAAGAAATGTTCAGTCTCTGAAGAGATTACCGTAATTTTATAGTCGCTTAGTTTTCTTACCCATCTTGCGGTAGTAATTCCTGCAATTCCATTTCCTATGATAACGATGTGATTCATAATTAGGCTGTGTATAACATTTTAGATATCCTAAAGATAGCTTTGCAAGTTGGCTTTATTTTGATTCCTATGAAATTATTTCCATATATTTCAAAAAGTCCATATTCTGTGCCGTTTGAGGGTTGTCTTATGGAATTATGATACAAAGCTGATTACGTTATTCCTATAAAAACGCACCATTTGATACTTTTAAATTTAAGATTAATCTCTTTTAAATATAATGATTCCTGCTTGGGGAAAACCAGTTAAAAAGAAATCTTTCGATACGAACTTAGAGAATTCTAAGAATAATATACAGCTATTTCTAAGCCTACAAGTATTTCATAGAGATTGAATGAAATGAGCTAAAATTTAGATTAAAATAAATTAATGAATGCTTTAGTAATATCAGCTGGAGGAAGTAAATAGTATTATTAATGTTTCTGTTAGGTGAAGATACCTTTGGAGATAGCTCCAATCTATTAGAATTGATAAAATCTAGATTTCTCATATAGGATTACAAAAGTGTTAGGGATTCTGTAAAAAAGGTAATTGTAACCGGTTACAATCTGTCCAATGAGAAGGTGGAATATTAATTTTCAGATAACTATGAGTATAATGATTTTTGAGAATGGATCTGGACATCTGCCAACGTACTCCCTTTTATGATCATTTATATAAAGTATGTTATTGAATATGAAGATAGAGGAGAAGTTGTCTTGATACCTGTATTAAAAGGAGTCAACGAAATGGCAGAATGGTTAGATGTGATAGCTTTACATTCATTAAAAAAACGAAAGAAAGTATATTTTGAGCGAAAGATTAATTCAAAAACATGGAAGTGGTATATTTTTAGAGTCAACTAAATTTTTTAACTCTATCCGTTAAAATAAATATAAATCTTCATCATAAAATGAAACTAAAATATTATAACTTAGCGCCAACAGTATAGTATAAAAAATTTAAAATCAAATTTACTAACAATGGCAAAATTGGTTCTTATAATTGTTATCAGTATATTATTTTCTTCGAATATTTTCTCACAAATAAATCCAGAAATAGTCGAAAAGCCGAACCTTGTAAAAGATGTAATAAAACCTTCTTGGGAAACTTCCTTGTTTAGTATTGAAGAGACATTTGCAAAAGTAGTAATTGCAAAATATCTGGAGTACGGTAACTGTCATATTATATCAAAAGTAGATAAGGAAATATACCGATGTTGAGTTATCGCAGCTTTCAAATGTACCATGTAATTTTTATGTGGCAGTTGATGAAGTTCCACTCAAAGGGTAGGAGGCTAAACTAAGATTTCGGTTCGTCGATATAGATGGGGATTACATTACGATAAAAAATAACAAAGATAACTACAATGCTATTTTTGTTTTCAATTTGAATTTATAAGTTTTTTTTGAGAAGGTTCTACAAGGCGTAATTGATTATAGGAAAAGATAAATACTCCAACGATGTATTTGGAATATCATCAGAAAAAAGTCCTAAAACCAAACAATAAATTAAGTAGTAATAGTAATTGAGTATTTTAATGGTCTACTTAAAAATGATAGATAATGATGAACAACCTAAAGATATGAAGAGAATATTATTACCTATTGATTTTTCGGAACAATCTATAAATTGTTTAGAATATGCTGAATCTTTGGCTAATGCTTACAATTCCGAACTGTTGATTTTGCATGTTTATGGTCGGCCTAAGGCTCCTGAAGATATGAGCGAGAGGCTCTTTACTGAGTCCGGTGTAATCGATCGCTTGAAAAACTTTGTAGAGACAAATCAAACGAAAAAATCAAATGTCAATATTAAATATTTAGCACAGGTAGGATTTGCAGCTGAAATCATATTAAGTGTTTCCAAAAATGAAAAAATAGACCTTATTGTATTAGGGACACACGGGACAAGTAATATATTGAATCGATATTTTGGTGGGGTCTCATTATCCATAATGAATAAAGCTCAATGCCCTATCCTATTAATACCGCCATCAGTCAGATTTATTGGATGGAACCATTTGGGATGTACCATCAATTTCGCATTTGACGATTTGGTTGCTCTAAATACAGTCATAAAATGGAGTGATAAATTCAATGCAGATATGACCTGCCTTCACGTTTTAGACGATCTAGATGAAAAGGAAGTAAATCGAAAATTGAATTTACTTCAAGAGCTTTTTAGTCATACGCGTATTACATTCAAAACTAAAATAGGTTCTTTAGAGGAAACAATAGAACTATTTGAAGTCACCGAAGAACTGAGTGTGTTGGCTATGATTCATCGGCCTAAAAATCTGATAGGGCATTTATTGCATAGTGATGCTTCAGAAGCTGCTGCTGAACACCTGAAGGTCCCATTACTTATTTTTAACGTTCCTAAATAGTTGAGTCTCTTTTTATTTTAGTTGAATTTAGGTCATGTCACGCTGTTTGAAACCAAATTTAGTATATTGGTCTCTTGCGACGGCATCAAGATAGCTTCATATATATAGCTACTTTTATCCTATGGATATTGACCTTTTGCCTACGTATTTTACTATGTATATCTCTATAATATAGATAAGTATACCATCCTTTCCTTTGGGTTATTTTTGATATTTATATTTTTGTAATGGAATAGTTTACAAGCAATCTAAACAATAAGAATAATTACGATATAAATCAATATTATGCTATCAACGAACAACATATTAGACGTTACACCTAATCTAAAGATAGGCTCACATCTTACAGTATATCTGGAGTATTTGTCATCCGCAATAGGTACAGAAAAGTTATATGCATTTAAAAATTAAATTTTCGTTACGAACTGAAATCGCGAAATTCATATAATAAGAAAATATGTATGGGTCGATAATTTGAAAGTAGATCTGTAAAAATTGAGAAGTCATGAAAATGTAGCAGAATGACTTCGGTGAGAAAATGAGAAACGTTAGTTGAATAGACTATCATCCGAATCCATTGTAAGATCATATGAATTGGTGCAGTTAATGAGAAAGTTAATTGGAGAATTTATTATATTACCAATTAGTAAGGTTCGGGTATAAGTGAAAACAGCATATATTGCTAAATATGAAATCATATTGTTGTTCCAGTAAATTTATCATCACATTCAGCGAAGCTGTTAGAAAGCTCATTCAAAATAAAAAAAACATAAAAGAAAACTCGAAGATAACGTGCTTTCATTCATTCGAAACTCCTAATTTGCCAACGTATACTTTTATTCGTGGAGTACATCAGGTTGAGGATGATTAAAAAAAATGTTGAAATTATTCATAAATTTGTTGATGAAAATAAAGGTATGAAGATTTTAAAATTGATTAAGTTGTGCGAGAAGAATACGAGCATGGACCTGAACAAACAATACTACCCTATTTGAAAAATTTAAACGCTGATTTAGTAATTATGGGACAAAGGGACATTCAGTATTTGATGCATGTTTAGGAAACACGGTAGAAATAGTGATAAATAAAAATGATAAGGTACCTATGCTAATTATTATAAATAATTGATCTTCTGGTTTTAGATTATCAATGATGTTACGGAGTGTTGTATTGACCTTAATTGTAAGTATTTCAGGACTCGTGTAAAGTTTATATCTTTAGATCGATATACTTTCTCATTTCCTCTACAATACAAGGAAAGGTTGCCCAAATATGATTATTAATTAATTTTAAATATTTCCGTTTATAAACTAATACAAACAATTTTAAATAGTATAAACAGCTCAAAATGAATAACAAAAATGCAATCGGATTAGATAATGAAAAATCCAAACACTTGTCGGCTAAACTAAATGAACTCTTAGCAAATTATTCGATTTTTTATCAAAATACGAGAGGCTACCATTGGAATATTAAAGGAGAAAAATTTTTTGAACTTCATGTGAAATTTGAGGAATTATACAATGATTTGATATTAAAAATTGATGAAGTAGCCGAAAGAATATTAACATTAGGACATACACCAAATCATAACTACACCAACTACAGAGAAATTTCTCAAATTGTGGAAAGTGTAGAGGTTAGCGATGGAGTAAAAGCAGTTGAGAATATTTTAGAATCATTTAAAACTACAATAGTTCTTCAACGTGACATATTGAATTTATCGTCTGAAGCGGATGATGAAGGGACAAATGCATTGATGAGCGACTATATTAGAGAGCAAGAAAAATCTGTATGGATGTATTCCGCTTTTTTAGACAAATAATAAGCTACTGCTTTCCAAATTTATCGTATTGACGAGAGCTATAGATAGCAATGCTGTGGTCATAAGTCTAATCGGCTAACAATATAGTTGATAACAAAAAAAATAGGTAGTTCGTTATCCTCAGCAATTTCATAATTCACACGACAGCTTCCTAGTACGGTAGCATTTATAGCTGAAAAGGTTGAAATGACGGCAGTAATGGCGATAATCTTAAAACCAATCTGACCAAGCAGTGGCTCGGCGGCCTTGGCAAGAATTAAGTCCTTTGCTTCAGCTGTTTGACTGAAAGGTAAAGATCATACTGTTATGCAAAATTTGGCCCCAGTTTTATCTAGAGGATTAAATTTAATTAAGGTTTCGCCAATTCCTCAATCAAACCCTTGAAAATAATTCCATGAAATGGCAAGACTGTAAACCAATAAGCTCTCCCCAAGATCCCTTTAGGGCGGAAAGTGGCAGTTTGAATAAGTTGACCCTTTTCTATTCTAAATTCTAGCCACGCCTCACCGGGAAGTTTCATTTCAGCAAATAAAAGGAGCCTACCCTCTTCTCTATTCGCATACAAAACTCTCCAGAAATCGAGTGTATCACCGACATGTAATTTGTATACGTTGGTCCTTCCTCTTCTTAGTCCCACTCCACCTACCGCTTTATCTATATAGCCTCTTAATTTCCATAGACCATTCGCATAATACCATCCAGTCTCTCCTCCAATGCTCCATATTTTTTGAATGCATTTTACTATATTTTCTACCTTTCTTTTTCGTACATCAGTAAAGCATCCATACTTGGGTACATTTATGTATTCCGAAATTGTATAATTTAATCTTCCACTAATAGTTGAATCTTTCCAGCTGGAAACAATCTCATTTTGTTCTATTTTTTTGAAGGCTTTGTCTATAGATTCCTGATAGGATATAGGTTCGATACCTAGTAAATCTATTAAATCATTATTTTTAGCTACCACCTCCACTTTCATACTGTCGACAAGTGCACAAGCTAATTTATAGGATGTAGAAGTGACAAAATATAACCAATAGGAGGATAATTTTGGTGTCATGACAGGAACTGTAAATATCCATCGTCGAAGACCTCTTCTTTCAGCAAAACCTAGTAGCATTTCTTTATACGTAAGAATTTCACGCCCAGCTATATCATAGGTTTTATTATAGGTCTCTTCCATACCCATTATGCTTGTCAAAATTTGAATTACATCAGTTATTCCAATAGGTTGACATCTAGTATTAAGCCATTTAGGCGTAATCATAATGGGTAATTTTTCTACTAGATCTCGAATGATTTCAAATGAGGCACTTCCCGAGCCAATAATTACTCCTGCACACACAGTTGTCAAGGCATAATTCCCCTGATTTAACTCGTTTTCTACGTTTTTTCTCGATTGCAAATGTTTAGAGAGAGACTCAGAATTGACGATACCACTAAGGTATACTACTTGCTTTGCAGTTGTTTTATTAATGGCTTCTCGAAAGTTGATTGCTGATAATTTTTCAAGATCTTGGTAATTTGTAGAGGCAGACATTGAATGAACAAGGTAATATGCGATATCTATATCTTTAGGAATCCTTTGTAAAGATTCTTTCTTTGTCAAATCTACTTCAATGACATCTATCTGATCTCTGAAAGATTCTTCCAGTGTAAATTTGTTTTTATCCCTAACAGAGCATACTACATCAAACCCTTTATTAACTAAAATAGGTAACAACCGCTTCCCTATATACCCCGTTGCACCCGTAAGAAGAATCTTCATCTCATTTGTTTTACGAGTCAACAAATAGATTCAAAGAAGGTTTTCGAATATTATTCATATTATTTAATTGGGTTCTCGGTTCTAAGAATTCGGTTCTCGGTTCTCGATTTTTGGATTTCGGTTCTCTGGAGCTGATTTTCAGATTTCTTTTATGACGATCCGTTTCTCTTGATACATTGGTCAATAGCCATATTTAATTTTTAATTCTTCTAATCATATTGCTTGCTCTCAACAATTTATATTAAGAGGGGCCATGAGGGCTCAGAATAACAATCAATTATTAATTATCAAATATCAACTATTTAGTATCGTCCTCGCCATTATTAATATTAAAACCCCCTCCGCCATTATCACACATATCTATAAAAGCTGCAAAATTTGCATTAGCGGGTGCACAAAATCCATTTTTTAATTCTACATATTGGACTGCATCATAATCAATGGATGTATTTCCAGGTAATGTTTGTGTTGATTGAATCCAATCACTAGATTCTTGATCAAGACCGGGTGCTGCTGTTCCAGAAAGCATAACCATGCTGGCACTAGGCACACAGTTATTCATTGGGTCAGCCATGCCAGAGTCTATGTTCGAACTTGATGGACATGTACCTGTACCTCCAGTAGCTAGACTGACTTCAATTGAACAAGAATTATAGCCAGTGCCTAAACATGTAATTTTAGAATCAGGATGAATAAAAATTTCAGCCCAACCTAAATAGTGATCAGGGTTTCCATCTCCATTTTGATCTGGACCTTGAAATTTTATGCCGATATATTCTGTATTGTTTCCATTAAAAGTGGTAATATTCACGTTATTAAAAGGAATAACAATAGCTAAAGTTTCGATCGGTCCAGCCGTACTGCTTGTACCTGGTATTGCTATTAGATAATACATAAATAAACTCGGAAATGCAGATGGAATTGGAGCAGCGACGGTACATAGAACAGGAACGTGATCTGTCAATGTTCCAATGATCATACCATAAATCGACTCTCTGTAATATTTTCTACCCCCATAACTATTTATTATTCTCTCCCCGAATCTTGAGTAAAAATTGGCAACGCCTAAATTCAAGGTTGATGCTCCTGTAGAATTTACCGGAGCGCAAATACTAGCCATACTGCCAGTAAGACCTATTATCTGATTTCCTGCATAAGCAGATGCTATTGCAGTGTATACACCAGATATGTAGGAAGAGTTAGGGGAGCCGGATGCGTTGTTATTTACAAATGAAAAATCAACAGAAAAACTTATCGTTAACTTATTGGATACATAAGCTCCATAATAAACACCCGAATATCCTTGAGATCCATTTGGAATGCTCACAATTGGACATGAGGAAATCGTGCCTGTTCGAGGGAAAGGAAATAGATAATGAGTTCTTCCTGTAAAACCTTGTTTGTTGACATTGGAGAAACTGCTGCCAATTAGTAAAATTGGTGAAACTGTAAATCCCATGTTCCAATTAAGGGAAAGATCACTATTCCCATCACCATCAATATCTATTCCTAATACTGGGTTGAATGAATTGGCGGTTCCGCATTGAGCATTTATTTGAGGGCTATACAGCAAAAAAGAACTTGCCAATGTAGAATAGGAAGCTAATTTAGATAATGAGTTTTCATCTAAAATAAGAAAAAATGGTAAAGATCTCATATAATAATATATGATGTAAGGCTTTCTAACACTTGAAGTAAATATGGTCCTGATGCCTTTATGAAAACAGAAGAGCCAACCAAAGAATAAGAATAATTCTCAAGTTAAACTTTTAATTACCTCTTCTAATCCTTCAATTTTTCATTTGTTATTTTATGAATCAAAAAGTAATGGACCTTAATTAAGATTTACTTGAAATTTAATACGAAACAATTCTAGAATAGCTTCTTAAATTAAGTATGGAACAGGTTTTCTCATTATTCGAATGAGATGATTGGTATTATTTTTAGATATAAATTGATATATGTAGTTGGTCGCTATAGGAAATATAAAATGATTTTGACAGGTATATATAGATATTTGTTATAGCGATTATCTCGGCATGTATAGGACCTAATCATACAATTATTATTCTGGCTACAATTGTATTTAGAGCACCATAACTGACCTATGCATTGTTTCTACATACTTTAAGTGAATCCTCACCCGATAAATTAATTGCATTTCTACTTTTACTGATTATACATAATATTTTAATATTACTCTCTTATTTAGAATATAAAATCAATAAGTGGATATCACAAAGTACAATATATGGCACAATACTTCCCATGCCTTAGAAAAGTATTTTCAAATAAGTAAGCTCAGGCGAAATGTGGAATAATATTAAATAGCGGAATTTCCGCTATTAAAAGAAATATTCTATATTGCAGTCATATTCGATAGAGAAGTAAATTTCCTTATCAAGCATTAAAACATTTATAAAAACAATTGAAATCATATTTAAAAATTAAATACTAGCTTATGTCTACTTATAGATCTGCCATCGAAAAAGTGCGATCCCTGAAAGCGAAACATGGAAATGCTTGGGATCAAATTAGTCCAGAAAATGCAGCTCGCATTGCTGTCCAAAACCGTTTCAAAACTGGATTAGATATCGCTAAATATACTGCAGAGATCATGCGGAAAGATATGGCGGAATACGATAAAGATTCTTCCAAATACACCCAATCGCTAGGATGCTGGCATGGGTTTATTGCCCAACAAAAGATGATTGCTGTCAAAAAACATCATGGAACAACCCAGAAAAAATATCTATACCTTTCTGGTTGGATGGTTGCTGCATTGCGTTCAGAATTAGGCCCTTTGCCGGATCAATCTATGCATGAAAAAACAGCCGTACCTAAATTAATCGAAGAAATATATACCTTCCTTCGCCAAGCTGATGCGGTCGAATTAAATGACTTATTTAGACGCTTAGATGCAGGAGAAGATGTGCAAGATCAAATTGACAATTATGAAACTCATATAGTCCCGATAATTGCTGATATCGATGCTGGATTCGGTAACGAAGAAGCAACCTATCTTCTAGCAAAGAAAATGATTGAGGCTGGAGCATGTGCTTTGCAAATAGAAAACCAAGTCTCCGATGCAAAACAATGTGGACACCAAGATGGTAAAGTTACTGTTCCGCATGAGGACTTTACAGCTAAACTTCAGTCTTTACGTTATGCTTTTTTAGAACTAGGCATTGATGAAGGAATCATAGTCGCACGTACGGATTCCGAAGGCGCAAGCTTAACTCAAAAATTACCAGTGTCACTTAAGAAAGGTGATCTAGCTTCTAAATATTTAGACTTTGTGGAAGCAGAGGAGATAGCGATCGAAGAAGCAAATGATAATGATGTACTTCTAAAAAGAGATGGTAAGCTTTTCCGGCCGGTCCGAATGCCAAACGGTTTATATAAATTTAAAGAAGGTTCAAATATTGATCGAGTAGTACTTGATTGTGTAACTAGTTTGCAAAATGGTGCAGACTTACTCTGGATTGAAACACCAACCCCTCATGTTGGCCAGATTGCACAAATGGTAAATAGAGTAAGGGAACAAGTGCCAAATGCAAAATTAGTGTATAATAATTCTCCATCATTTAATTGGACAATCAATTTCCGTCAACAAGCTTTTGATGCCATGTTAGAAGGGGGTGAAGACATGGCTAAGTACAATAGAGAAGCATTGATGGATATGAAGTATGATGATACTCCCCTATCACTACGTGCTGATGAAATGATTCGTACTTTCCAAGTCGATGCGGCTCGTGATGCAGGAATTTTCCATCACTTGATTACATTGCCTACCTATCATACTACCGCCTTACATATGAATGATCTAACGGAAGGATACTATGGCGAATTGGGTATGTTAGCTTATGTAAAAGGAGTTCAGCGTCAAGAATTACGGAGAGGCGTATCCTGTGTAAAACATCAAAGAATGGCTGGATCAGACCTTGGCGATGACCACAAAACATTCTTTGCCGGTGACAATGCTATAAAAGCTGGAGGAGAGAAAAATACAAGTAAGCAGTTTGAATTAGTAGCCGCACATGCTTAAATAACAGAATAACTCTAGCTATTCATTATATACTTTTACATGATCCACTTGCAAAATTTTGTAAGTGGTTTCATTTTTCTAAAACTCACCTTTTAAAATTTGCGTCCTTAGCTCTCTTTGTCTGCTTCCAATAATTACCTTTTCTTTTAACTTAATCACGAACAAACATGTCGTATAATTGTAGTCACATTGAAAAAGTCTAATGACAAAAATAGAATTGGCAGCAACTATCATGCTTGGTAGAGAGAATGATGGAAAATTGGAAATACTCCTTGTGAGAAGGAATAAGGCATTAGCCTTTGCGGGGGGCTTGTGGGTCTTTCCAGGAGGAAAAATTGAAGAAAATGAACTCGAAGAAACCCAAAGTGAATTGGAGGCGGCTAAGGTTGCAGCAGTTAGAGAAACCAAAGAAGAAGTTGATTTAGCTATTAATGCTTCAGATCTTATTTTTTTCAGGCATTGGACCACACCTCTTATCGAATCTAGGCGATTTGCGGCATATTTTTTCTTCGGATCCGTAAATCAATTGGGGCACAAGGTGAAAATTGACGATAGTGAGATTAAGGATCATATTTGGATTGAACCCGAAAAGGCACTAGAAAAAATAAGAAAGGCAGAATACACCATGCTACCTCCGACTATTTTGAGCCTGCAATTTATCAGAAAATGCAAAAGCATCAATGAAGTAATTCAGTTATTGAATCAAGAGGAGCCCATATATGTGCTTCCAGTTTTAGAAATGAAAGGTTCGACGATGTTAAGTATGTATAAAGGGGATGCTGGCTATCATTCAAATGACACAACAGTTCAAGGAAGTCGACATAGATTTATTTATAACATGGAGAAAGGTGATTTTGATTTTGAATACAAGGACTGTTCGGAGAGACCTGTAAATGGAAATATGCATTTATGAAAAAAGAGATTGGGCCATTTAGAATAGAAATTCCGATGGGCGTTATGTTTCAATCAGTTAATTGTTATTTGGTTCCGGGCGATCAATTAACACTCATTGATTGTGGATTGTATGCTGATGATAATTGGGATATTCTCCAGCAGAGAATAATAGCACATGGTTATCAGGTTAGCGATATTGAGCAAGTAATCATTACGCACGAACACCAAGATCATATTGGATTGTTGCCAGAAATTTTAGAACATTCTAAGGCTATTATTAAAGCGCCAAAAGCTATCTCAGAATGGTTTGTGAATCCAAAAGCGATTCAAGAAAAAGAGAATTTATTTGCACAGAAATTGATCCAAACCCTAGGTTTTCCTATAGATGTCTTAAGCCATTCTTTCGACTTAATGGAACATTCTCCAGAAATTAGAGCCATTAAAGAGTTAGATCGGATTCAATATTTTAATAGTGGTGATTTTCTACATATAGCAAATGAAGAGTGGGAAGTATTAAATACCGCAGGTCACTGCCCTACGCAATTTGTGTTTTGCAACCATCAACAAAGTAGGATTTTTGGGAGTGATATGTTATTGCCTTTGGCTCCTATGCCAATTGTTGTTGAGGATCCGGGCAACGATGGAAATCCCGTACGAGCATTAGCAGAACTTCTTAATTCTTTTGAAAGGTTGAAAACATATGCATTCCAAACTGTTTATCCTGGACATGGTGAAATATTCCAGAATGCCAATGACAATATAAAAAAGCAAATAGCACGTATAAAAGTACGGAAGGATGAGTGTTGTGAAGCCATCAAATCAGGATTAAATACGCCATATCTAGTAAACCGAAAAATGTATCCTTATCAGCAAATGCCACCAGACTTTAGTGGACTGCATATGGTCTTAGGGTATATTGATCTTCTTATTGAAGAAGGAGCAGTGAAAAAAGAGTATAACGATGCTGGTGAGTTACAGCTGTATTAACCTTTAGATGAAAAATCGTTTTTGCATTTGACCATGTTGGTTTAGCTGTTAATATTTTGTTTTGAATATATCATCTTGTGGATCATATTAAGCGGATTTACTCTAAATGATTTATTCTTGTAGTATTAAATTGATCCCATCTTTATAATTAATACACTTGATTTTATATCTTCTATTTTATTCCTCAGTATAGTATTTACTTCAAGCTTAATTATCTTTTTTCAAAGCGAAATAATCCTTTCTAGAATACTGGGTTATTAGAACTATCAAAGACATAAATTACTCAATCAGTGGTTGTAATATATTTATATAAATTTTAATATAGATTATTATGCATTTATAACCATCTCACATATTTGAATTGTACACTTAATAATAAGTTCACTTGATTCGATTGTCGTTGGTCTAACAAATTTTTCGAATCAGCTTTCAATATTTTTATTCCTAGTCTATTCTAAAATTGGAATGATTATAGAATTCATTTACCTTGTGTGAAATTTAGGATATTACTAATTTTCATCTTAACATTCATTCAACTCTGCGCTATATATCAAAACAATGAATAAAATTATTACACTCGATGAATTTATACTTCATCACGAAAAGGAATCTCGAAGTACAGGAAAGTTAACGACCGTCCTCAGAGATATTGGAATCGCTTCTAAAATTGTCAATCGGGAAATCAATAAGGCAGGACTCGTAAATATTTTAGGAGTAGATGGATCCAGTAATGAATCAGGCGATGTGGTACAAAAATTAGATGTATTCGCTAATGAAAAGATGATTTCATGCCTCAGCAACTCTGGAGAATGTGCAGCCATTGTTTCAGAAGAAAATAAAGACATCATTCACTTGCCTTTTATGAAGACCAAAAAACCGAAATATTTAGTTGTCATGGATCCTTTAGATGGCTCTAGTAATATTGACGTAAATGTAAGTGTTGGAACTATCTTTGGAATTTATAAATTAAGTAGCACAACTAAGAAAGTTACCAAAACTAGTTTTCTGCAAAAGGGGGTTGATCTGATTGGCGCAGGTTATGTATTGTATGGAACTTCTACTATGCTAGTTTATACAACAGGGAATGGTGTAAATGGCTTTACATTAGATCCAAGTATCGGTGAATTTTGTCTATCACACCCTGATATCAAAATTCCAGATTTAGGGAATTATTATAGCGTTAATCAAGGTTATTATCTGAAGTTTGATGTGGAAATGCGCAGATATATTGATTATTGTTCTGATCTTAATTTAAGATTGAGATACATCGGGAGTATGGTTTCAGATGTACATAGAATGCTTTTCCAAGGAGGGATTTTTCTTTATCCAAATACCCGTAAATATCCACAAGGAAAGTTACGACTTCTATATGAATGCAAACCCATGGCCATGGTCGTGGAACAAGCCGGTGGATTAGCTGTGAATTGTAAGTTAGAACGGATTTTAGAAGTGCAACCCAAAGATATTCACGAAAGGTCTACTGTAGTTATTGGTTCTCCACATATGGTAAAAGAAATGTCTGACTTTATTAAAAGATATTCGACGGTTGATACATAATAGTTATGGAAAATTTAAGAACAAAATAAATGCCATCAGATTCATATGTAAAATTTATTAATCTTATTAAAGATGTGGATGAACTAATTGATGCATATTAAGTTTTGAAAAATGCTAATCGAAGAAATCTTGGTTGTATCTCAAGAAGTGTAATTTTGATGTTATGCGCATCTTAGGAAGTCTATATGGAGGAATTACTTTTAGAAACTATAGATTACTTAAATAGTAGAAGATTAGACATTGATAAATTGTCAACTGAAGTCAAGAAACAAATTAGCATAAGAATAAGAAATGAAAAGAATGACATAAAACCAGTAGAGTTGGCAAGAATCAGGTTGGAGAGTGATTTGGAAAACATATGCTAAAATAGATGCGGAAATTCTAAATACTCCTAACAAAGAAAAACTTGACAATCTTTATAGAAGACATCTTGGAATAAGTAAGGTGTCAGACTTTTGGATTACATATGATGCAGATGAAATTAATGAATTCGTAAGGACACGAGGTGGAATAGCCCATAAAGGTAGATCTATAAAGGGTGTATAAATAGTATCAATAAGAAATTACTTTGATATGATAAAATCCAACAGCAATAGATGTAGAGTGCAAATTGCATTAGAAATTAAACCAATCGGTAATTTTAGAATTATTCCTTGGAGTAGAACTTATGTAAAGAATTTCTTTAAAATAATGTAATAATAGATTATAGCTATTGAAACATTTAGAGGCAGAAATGGGGATTTATATTTCAGAGTTTAATCTGCAAATGGACATATAGTGATGCAAAGTGAGGGATATAAAAATCAAGCTGTTGAAAAATCTGGTGTTCCTTCATTAGAAGTAATGCAACACCTAATTCTTTTGTTATTAAAAAATCCCGTTCTGGGGATCCCTATTTTGTCGTGAAAACTGCGAACGGTAAAATAGTTGGAAGAAGCCAAATGTATAAAAGTGTAGAAGGTGCTAAGCGAGGTGTAAAAG
>Ga0079202_10000284_pt1 | contig 15558 bp, 7 predicted proteins | sample PorBlaBluebeHill_FD_68601 | JGI IMG/M metagenome (GOLD analysis project Ga0079202, IMG submission 68601) | Marine algae microbial communities from Blueberry Hill - Blueberry Hill, Maine | ecosystem: Host-associated > Algae > Red algae > Blade | place: USA: Blueberry Hill, Maine
TATACCACCACCGCCAATACCAGATACTATTATAACCACGAGTCCTTTTTTTCCTAATGATACTATGATTGTATTTCCTGAAGTGAAAGATAAAGTTACTGCAAATTACTGGTGGCAGGTTACCGATAAATCTGGTACTGTTTATTCTTATGGTGGTACCAAAGATGGCCTGGTAGAAGATGCTATTTTGAGAACGGATGACGATTGTGATATTGCCTATTGGGCATTGGTAGAAGTACGTGATTTAAACAACAACTTTGTACGCTATAACTATGCAAAGCAAGAAGATGTGGGCGTAGAAGGTGGAACAGTACCCGGCTACAATGTATATGTAGATACCATAAGATATACCGGCAATTATGTAGACAGTATAGCCAACGAAGGAAAATACGAAGTAGTTTTTGACAGAGCTACCGGCAGAAAAGACGTAAACATAGACTGCCGTTTTGGTTTGAAAAAAGTAACCGCTGACTTGTTGAGAAATGTTACTGTTTTATATGATGGAGAACAGGTAAGGCGTTATCAATTGGATTATGTAGAAGGTGCTTTCTTTAAGACTTTACTGGCCAAAATAACCGAATTTGATGCTGATGATGAAGAGTTTAACCACCACGATTTTGAGTATTACGACGATGTGAAAGCAAAACAAGGTTATATCCCTTTAAATACCAGGACAGAACTCTGGGATACTGGAGAAGACGCAATTAGGTATGACATCCCTAAAACTGGCAGTATTTCAAATGAACTAAAAAGCACTACTGCATTAGGTGCCAGTAAATCAATAGGGGGAAGTATTGGTCTTGCGGCTACATTTGGCATAGTAAAAGGTAAAAATCTTTTTGAAAAAAATATATCAGGTGGTCTTAATTTAACACCGAGTTATTCAGAAAGCAAGGGTTTGGTTTCTTTAACGGATATTAATGGAGATGGATTGCCCGATAAAGTTTTTAAGGAAGGTAGAGATTTATATTACCGTCCAAATTTAACCTTGCCAGATCAGGAACCGGCTTTTGGTAAAGCGGTCAACCTGTCTGACGTAATTAACAATTTTAGTAAGGGCATCAGCTCAACAGCTACCAGGGGTGGGGAAATACATTTTTTTGCCGCAGGAGGTTGGACAAGAAGCACCACTTACAATAGAAATGTAACTTACTTTAGCGATGTAAATGCCGATCAATTGATTGACATTGTTGACCGTGGAAGAGTATTTTTTAACAAAGGTAATGGTGTGTTTGACTTAAGTAGTGATGGCACACCTTGTGTAGTATGCCCAAAAGGAATGCCGGATGCAAAGATTATTGGAGATGAAATAGTAGAGCAAAACAAAGGGGAAAACCCTGCCCACGATATTGTAAAAGTATGGATTGCGCCTTATGATGGTGATATTGTTATTGATGCCCCTGTTAGCTTAGGAAAACCAATTACGCATTCAGGTACCGCCGATGGTGTAACAGTTACTATACAACACAATTTAAGCAATATATGGAGTGCCAATATTGGTCCTACGGATTATAGCACCAAAACACCATCTAATACCAACAGAACCGTAAAAAGAGGCGATCGTATTTACTTTAGGGTGGAATCTGTTTGTGATGGTACAGATGATATCGTTAAATGGACACCTACCATTACTTATGATATTGATTGCCCCTGTAATTATATTATTGAAGATTACAAAGCTGAGTGTAATACAAATGGCACCTACAACCTGGCATTAGATCTATTGATAGAAAACAGTACCACCAATAATTTCGAAATAATTATTAACGGTACCAACTATGGCAGTTTCCAGGATACTAATACTGATGGAATGGAAGAAATTAACCTCACCGGCTTGCCAGGCAACAATCCCGAAATCAATATTGTGCTAATTGATGAAACCTGCGAAAATGATTATACACTAGAATTGAATAACACTTTTAACTACGATTTGAATAGTGTAATTGTGGTTTGCAATGATGATGATACCTATAATTTAGACTTGGATGTAATAGTACAAAACCCCAACAACCAGGCTTATTATGTGGTAACTATTGGTGGAATAGAATACCGCCCGCTTAATGAAAGCCGTTTTATCACTATAGAAAATTTGCCATTAAATGCGATGGAAAAACAAATAAGCATTGCAGAAGATGTGGCAGCAGGAGAAAGTACCGATTGTGTGTTCAACTACCCGGTTGATTTATCTGGCTGTTTCCAATGCGAAATAGAAGCTTTTGCTTATCAACAAAAATGTACAGAAGAAGAAATTTGCCTGGCCGTTTCTGCTACAGTTGATATGCCTGTCAGCAATCAATATTGCGCAGAAATAATATATGCCGATCCTGATGATGAAAGTAATTTGGTAAGCATCACAGCTTGTAGTGCTTACGGCGATGATATTATAGTTGGGCCGGTGCCTAACAATATTGAATACACTATATGGGTGTATGATGCTGAAGATGCTGCCTGCAGGAATGAAATTACTTTTGATGCGCTCGGTTGTGGGGAAGAAGAGATAGATCCGGGCCTAAAGGTAGCCGGTAATAAAAATCAGGCATCCAACAAAAAGTTGAACTATGATCCATACAAAGCCTTAAAAGCGGCTAAAATTACCACAAGCTTAGAAAATAATACACTAAAAATAAAAGGGAAAATACCTCAAAAATATGCGAATGAGGGAACATTGCAATTAAAAAGCAAATGCGATGGCGAATCGTATAAAACAATTGAACAATTTTCAATGCGTAAAAAATTTGATTACGAAAGCCTGTTAGCAAATTTAGACGAAGGACACTACAAACTATACTATGTACAGGCAGGCGAATATGCAAAAGAAGTCAGTCATTTTTATAAAGAAGATCCGCAAGCTTTAAAGAAAGCCACTAAATCGTATGATATAACAAAACGCTTTTGTAGCGATGTAGATGCAAATAATTTACCCATCTATCAATTCAACTCCAGCGATGATTATTTGATTACTTCCAGATTTGATTTGCCGATGGCTTTAACTGGCGAAATCAAAATTGAAGGAACCATTACAAAAGGTGAAACTTCTGATGACATAACGGCTATGATATTAAAAAATGGCCAACCAGTAGGCACACCTTACCATTTAAACTATGCCTCAACAGGTATTACTACTACTAATCAAAATCCGGTATCGGTAGAACAGGAAGACGTATTTCAGTTTGCTTTAATGTCAGAAACAGCAGTTGATTGGACACAGGTAGCATGGGAATTAAAAGTAACTTTTGTTTCTGTCAATGACCCTGATATAGATGTGGAATTTGATCCATCTATTTTAGAATATTATCCTGCACCCAAGCATACAATTTTTAATAAAGTGCTGCAACCATCCTACAAATGGACCGCACCAGAAAGTGGTACTATTACCGTTAGCCCAACAATTCAAAATCAGAACGTAGTTTTCTCTATAAAAAAAGTATTGGAATTAGTGGATAAAGCAACGCTAAGCGAAAACAAAGAATTTACCCTTACTGTTGAAGAAGGGGAAGAATACTACTTTGATTATCACATTTTAGATGGTACGGTTGCTCGATCTGTAAATACGCTTAATGTAGCAATTACTCAAAATGATGTACAGTCTGTAATACCCGCAGGCTTTTATACCACTACCAAAAATTATTTGTTTGGTATAACCGACCCCAATGAAACTGATAGCCGGAAAGAAGACGGGCAATTTTATGGTGTTTTATACCGCAACTGGGGGCAGTTTGTATATGAGGCCAATGAAGAAAGAGCCAATAAGCCAATTGATGAAAGTATAATAGATGATTTGATGAACTCCGAAATTAGGGAAGAAGATTTTTATGAAGGTGCAGATATTGGTGCTGTGGGGGATTGCGGAACTATGAATGATGAGAACCCCGAAAATGTGGAAAGCCCGGAAGATATTGGTGCTTGTGTAGATGCCATGGAAGCCTCTTTTAATGATTGGAAAGACAAAATGCCGGATATTTTAATATTTCTACCCTTGTTGCCGGATACCGTACCTGCTACCAATGGTACCAGCTTGCATTACCGCGGGCTAGATAACCTAATCTATATGAACAAAGATTCATTACGTACCGGTAGAAATGGAATAGATAATATAAATATAAACCCGGTTTACAATACCGAATTTTTACCACCTCCATCGCCAGATGGTAAAGGTGCCTATGCGATAAGTATAATACGGGAATCAAAAAGTGACAACTTCTTTGCATCGGCAGGCATTAAGTTTAGTGGAAGTAGTGGTTCCAGCACGCAAATATCAGATTATTTTGATATGAATGGAGATCGCTACCCGGATATAATTTTAAAAGACAACATTCATTATACTTTGCCAACCGGTGGTTTAGAACAAAACTACAGGGCTAATGTACCAAATTTCGGTACTGTGCAGAAAAGCACCCACAAACGCCCTTTCGATCTTAGCCAGGGCGGCACTTTTTCAAAATCATTTGATGCAAATTCGGATAATTCTACTAAGGGAGAAAAATCCGATAAGGCTGCAGAAGATGCTTCCAATGCAATTGGGATATTAGATAATTTAACTACCCTGGTTACTGGTTCTTTTGATAAAACAGGCTTTAGACCCAATACAGATGAAGTAGAATTTGACAATATGGACATTAACGGGGATGGTTTGCCCGACAAGGTTTATAAAAATGGAGATGTTCGACTAAACGTTGGATATAAATTTTTGGAACGGGAAAATTGGGGATACCCTACGGTACTGCAAGGCGATGCTTACAATGGAAGTATAGGGGTTGGAGGTATAAATTTATTTAATGGAAGTATACAGGCAGGTATGTCCAATACACGAGGCTGCAATTTCACTAAAGACCGTTTAATTGATATGAATGGAGATGGACTGTTGGATATTATTGGAGAAGCCTCACCACCAATTTTACCGATTGAGCCGGATGGATGTTTTAAAGGTGTTGGGTTTTTTGCAGGTTGTGTTAAACCATTTGAGCAGAAAATTTTTACCATTCCTAAATTATGTACTTTAGACCGTAATACCCAAATAATAGCAGATATAGAGAGTAATTTCCCGCTTGATTACATTAGAGTAAGAAATGCTAACAGCTTCATCTTTTCAAAAGGAACAAGCACGCCTAACGGTTTACACGAATTGCGGTTTACCATAACAGATGGCAATGGGAATAGTTCCATATTGATTTTAGGCGTTTTGGTTGCTGAAAATTGTAATGGAAATGGAGACCCCGATTGTGCCAAGGGTAGTACTATTGAAAGATGCGTAAAACCAGCCGAAGAAACACAGGTGACTATACCTGTATTATGCAGTTTAAACGGCGTTCAACAAATAAGCGTTGTTAGCGATTATCCATCTGACAATATTAACATTATCGGAGCGAGGAGTTTTACTTTCTCAAAAGGAGCAGACACTCCAAATGGGCTGCATACCTTAACAGCAACAGTAAGCGATGCAGATGGAAACCGCATTAAACTAACGGTATTAATGTCGGTTAAAGAAAGTTGCGATCGCTCAAATGGCGATGATCTAAACCCTTGTTCTAATACAACTAATATAGAAAGATGTGTACATCCTGCTGAGCAGGAACAGGTTACTATACCGGTTTTATGTAATTTGGATATTGAAAGCCAGCAAATAAGTAATGTCAGCAGTAATTTCCCTGCCGACAACATTACAATTACCCACCCTAATAGCTTTATCTTTTCAAAAGGAAGTGACACGCCAGATGGCTTACATAGCCTGCAGGTAACCATAACCGATGAAGATGGCTTAAGCAAAAATTTAACCGTTTTAATGGCAGTTAGCGAAAACTGCATTACCGACGATGACAATGATGATACAGATAATACTGATAATGACTCGGACGATATAGAGGATGACCCGGAATGTTCGAAAACAGTCAGTATTCAAAGATGTGTACAACCATCTGAAGAACTAATGGTAACCATACCGCTGTTGTGCGAGTTAAATACTGCCACCCAGCAAATTAGTGACATCAGTAGCGATTTTGCTGCCGATAATATCAACATACTTAGCAACAGAACCTTTACTTTTTCACAAGGAAGTGGTACGCCCAATGGTTTACATACCTTGCACGTAAGCGCAACCGATAGCGATGGCAGCATTGTTAACCTGCCAGTACTGGTAGCAGTTAGTGAAGACTGTGGTGATACTACAGATGATGGCGACCCAGATAATTGCTCTACAACCAACAATATTTTAAGATGTGTAAAACCATTAGAACAAGAAGACATAACCATACCAGTTTTATGCGCTTTAAACCTGGAGACCCAACAAATTACTGCGATCAGCAGCGATTTTGCTGCCGATAATATTGAGATACTAAGTGACAGGACTTTTACATTCTCCCAAGGGGAAAACACCCCTAATGATACGCATACTTTACAGGTAACGATTACTGATGAAGATGGCAACAGCAAAAACCTAACGGTACTGCTATCGGTTAGTGAAGCCTGTGATGATGATTCGGATGATGTAAATGATACAGAATGTTCGGAAACCTTTAGCATAGTGGATTGTGTAAAACCTTCAGAACAATTAGTAATCAACATACCTGTTTTATGTGATTTAAGCGGCACTTCGCAACAAATAACTGAAGTAACCAGCAATTTCTCAACTGATAATATTAGTATTACTGGTGCTAACAGTTTAGCTTTTCAAAAGGGGCGGATACCCCTGACGATACCCATACATTACAGGTACGTGTAGAAGACGAAGAAGGCAGCCGAGTTACATTAACAGTATTGCTAACAGTTGACGAAGCTTGTGAACAGTTTGAAGAAGAAGAGGACCCGCAATGTACGGAACCTACCAATATAATAAAATGTGTAAGGCCATTTGAACAGGTAAAAGTAATATTGCCAAAACTTTGTGGTTTAAATTACGATACACAGCTGTTAAGTGCCGTAATAAGTGATTATCCTGCTGACGATATTAGTATCATCGGTTCCAGAAGTTTTACCTTTTCAAAAGGTGTTGATACGCCTAATGGACTGCATACTTTACAGGTTATTTTTACTGATGCTGATGAAAATTTGCTAAGCTTTTTTGTGCTGATGTCGGTAGATGAAAACTGTGGAGGAGCAGTAGGCAACTGTGCTGGTTCTTTTTTGTATTGTGCTGCACCAGAAAGAACTTTAAGTGTAACCCTGCCTACCGTTTGTAACCTCGACCCAGAAAAGCAGGAAATTGTTGAAGTAACAGGTTACGATAGCAATGATGTAATTTTTGTAGAAGGCAATTACATTAGCTACACCCCGGTTGATGAAAGGTTAGGCAGTATTGTGCCATTAACCGTTACCCTTACTGATGGTACTAATACCGTGGAGATACGCGTATTATACTGCATTAGTACCAACTGCCCAAGCACCACCGGCGAACACGATATTACCGAAGGCTGCGCCAATGAAAATGGCAACTTTGAAGAATGTGGCATAGAAATTATTGATAGTAACGACTGGATTAATAATGAACTGGTCAACTGGTATGCATCGCACGGTAGCCCTTCACCAATACCGGGCGATACCGAAAATAACCAGGTAACCATGTGGATGTGGTCGTACAACGAAGGCCAAACGCCTAATAGTAATGGCGAAGGTATTTACACCAATTACAATTTTGTTGAAGGCAAGGAATACCAGCTAAGCTTTAATTTATTATTAAATGGCAATGCTAACCCTGCTGCTACTTTTAGGGTAGAGTTGGCTAATGGTTTAAGCCCTAACAAAGATGGGGCTACCGCTATACCAGTATTAGACGATAGCCAACGAGTGTTAAACCAGAACTGGAATATGGAACAGGTACGCCGAAAAGTGAGCTTTACCTTTGTAGCCGATGGCAGTTACAGCCAATTGTGGTTTTACCCTTATTTAAATGGCAACCCAATACCCAACCAGGCAGAAGCACAAATAGATGATATTTGTTTAGAAGATATTACTACCGAACCAACCCCCGATTGTGTAAATAAATTAATTGTAGAATGTACCAGCCCAGGCACCCCAGTTACGATTTGTTTAGATGCATACCCGCGTGAAAATTATTGTGTAGATAACCAGAATATAGCTGGTATTACACTTAGTCAAGAACATTTAACTGGCATATTAGAAGTAACATCTAATACTTGTTTTGCCTATACGCCTGTGGTAGAAAACCGCACCGGTATAATTAATGTAAAAGCTACCGATATACACGGTAATAGTACAATTATTGAGGTGAAAATTAAGGTGACCGAAGGCTGTTCTTCTACTACGCCTGGTATTAGCCCTAAAATAAAAGATAACAGCGCAGCATTTAAACGGGCAAATACAAATAACAGCAATGCCAAAAAGAAAATGGCCGACGATTTGTTGGTACGCATAAATACCGGTAATGGTTTTGTTGATAGCCTGATTACCTGGAAAGGAGCTACACAAATACGTTCTGGCGAATCGTTGGGTACGGCGGTAAATGCTGCTCTTGCACCAAGCATACCTATACCATTATTATTTCTTATTTTTAAAATACAATTTAACCCACAAGTGAATGTTACCTGGGGTTTACAAAAAGAAAGACAGCAAATACGCGATATAAACGGCGATGGCTACCCCGATTATTTGACAGCTTCTGGTAGTGATGGCATATTAGTAAAACGCTCTACCATAGCCCGTACCAACCTGTTGAAAAAAGTGACGCGCCCGCTGGGCGCGCATTTCACCCTCGATTACAAACGCTACGGCAACACCTTTGACCACCCGGGCGATGTATGGGCATTAAGCAGCGTAGAACTAAACGACGGCTTTGAACCGCTAACCCCCGATGGCGAAGATTATGACGGAGTCGACCGTATGCTATTTACCAATGATTATGAAGATGGTTATTACCAACGCTGTGAACGCCAGTTTTACGGCTTTAAAAAAGTAATAATAAATCAGCACGATACTGAAAACGAAGATGCAATTTACCGAACTGTAACAAAAGAGTTTTACAATAAAGACGATGAAACCAATAATTGGGAAGGCTATTTTATTAAAGGATTGTTATTAAAAGAATTGACAATTGATGCTGAAGGGAAACAATTTAATGAAACACTTAACGAGTATGATTTAAAACCTGCCCTTGCTGATGGCTCTTTTTTTCCTTCATTAATAAAAACGGACAAAAATTATTATGAAGGTGGTACAATACCTAAAAATGTTTTCATGACATATGCCTATGATGAATTAGGTAATAAAACCATTTACACCGATAATTCGGATGGCGATAATGCCCTTACTGTAAACATAACTTACCATTCTGAAACAAACAATAATTATTTGGTGGGTAGCCCATCAAGTGTACTTGTAACAGGTAATGGTGCAGTACGTCAGCGTGAAAGCGATATTGACAGTCGCGGGAATGTTACTGAAATACGACAATTTATTGGTGATGGCACTACTACCGTAACCAATATGACCTATGATCCCAATAATGGAAACTTGACCAGTATGACCAAGCCCGAGAATCATAATGGCGAACGAATGATGTTGAAATACATTTACGACAATGAAGTACAAACATACGCTACAGAGACAAGTGATGCTTACGGTTACAGTTCTTCGGAAACTTACGATTACCGTTTTGGAGTAAAATTGAGTATAAAAGATATAAACGAGAATGTTATGAGTTATGAAATTGATGCAAAAGGAAGAACTATCAAAGTTTTTGGACCTTTAGAACCTGTAGATACACCTGTAATACAATTTAACTATTACCCGGAAGCCAATCCCCCTTATGCCACAACTTTACACTACGACCCTTGTAACCCTGACAACCATATTGAAACAGTTACATTTATTGACGGATTAAAACGATTAACCCAAGTAAAAAAAGACGCAGATATTTTTATAAGTGCAGAACAACCTGACGAAGAAATGATGTCTGTTTCAGGAAGGTTAATTTTTGATGGTTTAGGAAGAACAAGAGCAAGTTATTATCCAATTAGAGAAAATCTTGGTAAACAATCAGATTTTAATGAAAATTTTGATGATGTTCCTCCAACCACTACTACATACGATGTATTAGATCGTGTTTTAACAAATGTGTTGCCTGATGCTACAAATTCTTCTTATACTTATAGTATTGATAGCAACTTGTTTAAATCGCAGACTATAGATGGAAATGGAATTTGGAAACAAACCTGGAAGGATATACGTGGATTGACTCGTAAAGTTGAAGAACAACATAGTCAAGGTGACAATATTATCACTACATTTAATTATAATGCAATTAATGAATTAATTGAAGCAGTTGATGGGGATCAAAATATTGTTAAGTTCGCTTACGATTGGTTAGGGCGCAAAACCTTGATGAGCCACCCCGATGGTGGTGATACTAAATTTATTTATGACCTTGCGAGTAACCTTATTCAAACAATTTCAGCAACTCTTGATGCCATAGAAAAAGCTATTGTTTACGATTACCAATATGAGCGGATTACTAATGTCACTTATCCAGAGTTTTCAAAAAACAATACAAGCTATACGTATGGAGAAATTGGAGCCGAAAATAACACAACGGGCAGAATTATTAAACAAGAAGATGGTAGTGGCACTCAAACTTTTACCTATAATAATTTGGGTGATTTAGCTACTAATCGCCGTATTATTAAGGTAGATGAATGTACTACTATTGATTTTATAACAGAATGGAAATATGATACCTGGAACCGTATAAAGAGCATCACGTATCCGGGCATTGAAGGAGAAAGGGAAACCGTAAATTACCAATATAATGCTGGTGGTTTATTACATAGTGTAAATGGTACTGATAATTATGTTAAAAGGTTAGGTTATGATGAGTTTGAAGATAGGGTTTATTTACAATATGGAAATAATGCGGAAAGTGTCTACACTTACGAACCAGAACGTAGAAGATTACAAACGCTGGTTGCTGAAACGGCAAGCAACACTACTTTTATGGATTGCATTTATGAGTACGATGCGGTTAGCAATATACTAAGCTTACAGAACTTGGCAACCGGGCAAAGCTTGGGTAGCAATACCAATTATACTTTTGAATATGACGATTTGTACAGATTAACAAGTGCAAGTGGTATGCACGGCACTAATGATAGTTATAGCTTAAGTATGAGCTATACCGACAGCCATAGCATAATTGCCAAAAACCAAACACATATTGATAATGATATGGTAATGACTGCCAATACTTACAACAATACTTATACTTACGATAGTAGTAAACCTCACGCTCCAACCGAAGTAGGTAATTTTACTTATGCTTATGATGCTAATGGTAATTTGACCAATCGGACTAACACGTCAACTGACCAAAGCAGAAACCTTGTTTGGGATGAAGAAAATCGAATAGACCAAATAGTAGAAAATGGAGTAACTTTTTACTATACTTATGATGCTGGAGGTAAACGGGTAATAAAACATACTGGACCAATGGGAAGGGTTAAACTTAACGGAGTGGAACAAAGTACTATAACGAAAGAAAAAAATAATATATTTCAAGTTGCAGAACTTACAAACTCTCCTCCTTGTTTAGAAGAATACACCGTTTATGTAAATCCTAATATAGTAGTTAGGAACGGAACGGTTACCAAGCATATATTTATTGAAAGCCAGCGTATCTGTAGCAAATTATCCGGCACCTTAGAGGATGATGGTATAAGTTTTAGTGAAGCCGATGATGCTCCTAAATATTATTATCATTCCGATCATTTGGGCAGTACAAGCTATATGACAGATAACGCAGGCGAATTGAGCCAACATTTGGAATATCTGCCTTTTGGAGAAGTATTTGTAGAAAACCGTAACGATGACAATATTTATCAAACACCTTATCTTTTTAATGGAAAAGAATTGGATGAAGAAACCGGTCTATATTACTTTGGGGCAAGATATTATGACCCAGAATTAAGTAATTGGCTAAGTATTGACCCATTAGCATATCAATATACTAGTTGGTCTCCATACAACTATACAAAAAATAATCCAATAAAAATTATTGATCCTGATGGGAGAGATACAATAGATGTAGTTAAAAATGATTTGGGGAAATGGGAAATAGCTAATACTAAAATTGCAAAAGGTGATGATGTATTTAGAGTTTCAAATTGCCAAGAAACTAAAACATATACATTTTCTGAAGGACAGTATGCAAATAGGATGAGTGTTCTTAACCTTGAGAATGAATCGGACTATACGTTAGGTGTTTATCATCTATCTGGAGATGAACATAGTTTTGGAACGGGATTTGTTGTAACTCCTGGAGGAGATGCGAGTACTGTTGTAAAATCCAATAAGCGCTTACCTGATGGCACCTATACACTTAGTGGCTCTGATCCGGAAAAGCAAAGATGGATACAACCATGGGTTAAAAAAGGTATAGAGGGAACAACGGAGAATGTTGCAGCAAGAGGCGTTAAAGTACATCCCGCTGCAAATTGCCAATATACTAACGTAAGGGCTAAAAAGTTTACAAAGGGTTGTTATGTTGTTTGCGATGAATATGCCAGTCATAGTGATGGTTCGCCAATGTATAATTCCAATCTTTCTCTTCAAACTTCCAAGTATATTAATTGCTATTTTGGTGCTGATCGACATCATAATAGTGTTGGTACAGAAGGCAAAGTAGGATCTACATTTCCAGGTCAAAAAATTTCATCTACTCTAACTCAAAAAAGTGCCTTTAGTTACTAAGATATTAGGAGGCACGAGTGATCATTAATGGGTCACTCGTGCTATAGCAATTAAAACTCCTACTGTAAAAAGTAATGAAAATGAAAAGAATATTGTTTATAATTCTACTTCTGATAACTTTACTGATAATTGGTTTCTTAGTTTTTAATCAGATAAAAACTCAAGAGATCAATCTTTCTGATAAATGGATAAAACTGATCGAAAAAAAATCAGAGTTTAAAGACTTTGATAAAACCCTGATTGACAACCTTGATTTTAGTAAAACACTATCAAACCAACTTAGATTTGATAACGACCCAATTTCAACTTATGTCGGGGTTTTTGGTCCAAATTATCGCAGAATTGATTTTCATTTAGAAGCAACAAAAAATGGATTGGTATATTCAGTAACTGGGAAGAGTAAATTAGGAGACAATGTAAGTGAACTGAAAGGTGAAATGAAACTTAAAACAGTTTTTTTACGAAAGCAAGAATATATCACGGATAGTTTATACATCGGATTATTTGATTGTAAATTACGAGAACTTGGAGACAAAGTCGGGGATGGCGTTTTCTCAGGAATTTTCACTTTAGTATTTTATATAGAAGACAAAGAAGTGCAGCTTTTTAAAACATCCTCAGGAGACGAACCGAACTTCACCAATACATTTGTTGGAAAATTGACAAGAAATGATTCAACAGTTGAGCAGAATGTGATATTTTCATTTCATGCAGCTGGACTTTATGAAAGGCTTCCATTTTGCAATGAATTATATACGTTTGATGAAAATGAAGATTATTTGATTATTAACGAAGAATTTAAGCAATTGGGATGGCAAGACTATCCAAAAATAAGAGGACAAAAAACTAATTGGTGGGAAGAATAATACCAAACTAAGCGAGCTATGCCCCAAGTTATCCGTAGCTTGTCCGAACTAAGTGCTATCCGTACGTCTCCAGACTAGGGATAGCATAAATAGTTTAACAAGCTACAACTTAAGTTACTAAACAAAAAATACAAAAGCCTGTACCTCTTCCGGTACAGGCTTTTTTACAATCTTTCAACAATGGCAAAATACTATGGTTATAAAAGTCAAGCCTTTAATATTCCAAAAGTCTGTTGTATTTCGCGTAATTAACGTAAATTGATTTGCCAAAGCAGTAGCAGCAATAATGGCATCGGGTAATTTTATACGATGTTCTCTTCTAAGTAAGTATGTTTTTTCTGCTATCACTTCATCTAAATCTATTAAAGTGCATTAATTTATTAAAGCTTCAATAATTTGTAAATCTTCTGGATTTGGTGGGCTAAAAGAAAGCAATTCAATTTTAACGATTATAGATATTACTCCAACCTTATCTACTAAAATGCGTTCTATTTCATTTACTCCATTTTCAGGTAATTTACCAGCTAAATAATCAATTGCAGCATTGGTATCAATTAAAAATCTCTCTCCCATTCATTTCTTATTTCATCTCCATGTTTAACCAATAAATCAACTGATTCTTTTGATAAAGCTCCTGCCAATGATTTTTTTTCGTTCGTATTAATTTCAGATTGGTTCATTTTAGTTTCAAGTACTTTCACATAGTCTAAAGTATTTATAAAATTTATAAAAGCTTTAAAATTACTTTCTTCAACTTTAATTGTGATTTGCTTCATTTAACAAATTTAAGCATTATATGCTAACGTGTCAAATTTTCGCATAGCAGGCACAAATGTTTCTGCCAGGGATCACTTGTGTTATAACAATAAATATTTACTTAATGGCGTATATGGATTATCTAATAAAGTTTGGTAAGCATTTTCTATTTCATCAATATATTTATCAACCCGGCGGTAGCTCAGTTATCAATGGTGTTTTGGTAATTATTGCCTAAAAGAAAAAAGGCTTGATATTATACGCTAAGTTAGTTACAAATTAGCCCATATTAGCCAATTATTATACTACAATTCAATAATCAAAATATAACGTATCTTTAGCTAAATTTAAAATATGGAAATAACCACAAAATCAGATTTTAAAAATAATATTGATCAATACATCAATCAAGTATGTAATGATGCGGAGACTTTAATTATAAATGATGAAGAAGGCAAAAACGTAGTAGTAATATCTTTAGACGAATATAATGCCTTGCAGTCAACCGAACACGAACTTTCATCTAAAGCCAATAAACAACGATTAGATGATGCTATTGCCAATTACAATAATGATAATGGCTTTGAAAAAGAGCTTGTAGTAGAATGAAATTAATTTTTGTTGACCAGTCTTGGGAAGATTATTTGTATTGGCAAAAGAATGACAAAAAGATTGTAAAAAGAATAAATTTACTGATTAAAGATATACAAAGAACTCCTTACCAAGGAATTGGTAAGCCAGAACAATTAAAGCATAACTATCAAGGGCTTTGGTCATAATATGATGCTGGATAAGATCATAAAAAATAAAGAACATACTTCGCCAGTTTATGGCCAGTTGTTTCGATTGAAGAAAAATACAGGAGTCCATATAAAATATGAAGATTATGCAGGGGATGAGTTTTTTAAAAAAGATAGTTCGCAGTATAACCACCTTAAAAACGTTAACGATTATCTACAGTATAAAAAAGAACAGTTTTCAGAAAAAAATATTAAAGATTTTGTTTATGATAATAAAGAATTACCAGTTAAGAAATTAGAAGATGTGAAACATTATAAAGTAAATAAAGGATTACAAGCAGAAAGGGTAGGGTATAAAGTCTCAGGAGTATTAGCACAAATGGCAGGCTTAGCAAAATCACAAAATTATATGTTAGAGGATAAGTACAAAAAGAAAGATAAGGATAAAAAAAAAGAACAGCAAAAAGATTACCAACAAGGATACAATTATTAGGGCGTTACCCTTC
>Ga0079202_10000288_pt1 | contig 15545 bp, 13 predicted proteins | sample PorBlaBluebeHill_FD_68601 | JGI IMG/M metagenome (GOLD analysis project Ga0079202, IMG submission 68601) | Marine algae microbial communities from Blueberry Hill - Blueberry Hill, Maine | ecosystem: Host-associated > Algae > Red algae > Blade | place: USA: Blueberry Hill, Maine
GAAATTCTTGCCGAGGAAATGGCCGAATCGGGATACGACCTGCAGTATTTGATCTATACCGTAGCGCTGCATCGCTATCTCAAGTCCCGCTTGCCGGACTACGATTACGATACCCACATGGGTGGCGTGTTGTATGTGTTTGTTCGCGCCATGCCCGCCGCCGGGGTTTATCGAACCCGTCCGGACAAGGCGCAGGTGCTCGCCCTAGAGGCGATTCTTTGTGGAGGGGGGGGCTGATGGCTGAATCCAACGAAAACCAGGCCGAGATTGAAACCACGGCCATCGACCGCGAACTCGCGTTCTTTCTCGACCGTCTGGGCGGCAAGGCAGAAGGCTTCCGCGAACTCGTGGTGCGTCTGCACGCGCATCTGCGTGACGGCAACACCTGCCTGAATTTGTCCGAGGAGGAGTGCGAGGCCGCTAGCGGTTACGCCATGGTCGGACCGCCCGGGAAGGACGTCGCGGGTGAAGAATCAACCAAGGCCGATCCGGCGACGCCCATGGTGCTCGACGGCAACCGACTCTATTTGCGCCGGTATTATCTCTACGAACGCGACATCGCCGCTGCGATCCGGCAACGCGTGTCGGCCTTGCCCGCGTCAACGTTAGCCGGGCAAGACCTCGCCATCGAACGGGCTGCCCACGCACGCATCTTGGTGGTGTCCGGAGGGCCCGGCACCGGCAAGACCACGCTCGTGGCCCGCCTGCTTGAACGGGTGCTCAGCGATGATCCCACCACGACGTTCCGTCTCGCCGCGCCCACCGGAAAAGCCGCCGCACGCCTCGGCGAAGCCTTGGCAGAGGCGACTGCGGCGCTGCCAGAAGCCTTGCTACCCGCCTTGCCGAAACAGGCGGAGACCTTGCATCGCCTGCTGCGGTTTCGGCCGCGTTCGATTTTGCCTACCCATGGCTCCAAGCAACGATTGAACCTCGACCTCTTATTGATCGACGAAGCCTCCATGGTCGACATCGCGTTGCTGGCCAAGACCATCCGGGCTTTGCCAGATCATACGCGTCTGATCTTGCTTGGTGACAAAGACCAACTGGCTTCGGTCGAAGCTGGGGCGGTTCTCGCCGAACTGTCCAGCGCCGCCGAACTGTCGGTTGAAGATGGCGATGGGGACTTGGCGGACCATCTCGTGTTGCTGCAGAAAAACTACCGCTTCGGCGAAGACTCGGGCATTGGCCAACTTGCGGAAGCCATCCGTTCCGGCGATGCCAAGCGCGCTCTGGCGGTACTGGATGACCGCGACTTTCCTGACGCCACCCGCGAGCAGGCTTCGATCGAAACGTTGACCGATCAATATCTTCGCCCACTTCATGAGGCGAGCAGCGCGGCCGAGGGGTTTGCCGCTTTTGAGCAATTCCAATTTCTCTGTGCCACGCGAAGTGGACCGTTTGGCGTCGAGGCGGTGAACCGGCGGGTGGCCGCACAACTCGGGATTCGTCCAGGCGTGAGCTGGTACGAAGGAAGACCCATTCTGATTTTGAAGAACGCGTATCATTTGAGGCTGTTCAACGGTGATGTCGGCATTGCTCTCACCCAAGCCGATGGCGTGCTGCGGGTGGCCTTTCCAGATGCAGAGGCGTCAGAGGGGTTTCGTTGGTTGCATCCCAGTCGCTTGCCCGAACACGAAACGGTCTATGCAATGACCGTGCATAAAAGCCAAGGTGCCCAGTTTGGATCGGTGGTATTGATGCTTCCTGACCAAGGTTCCCGAATGCTCAGCCGCGAACTGGTTTACACGGGTGTAACTCGCGCCCGCGAAAGGATTTCCCTACGTGGAGACCTGCCGGCCTTTGAAACCGCAGTGAAAACGAAAACCGAACGACATTCGGGACTCTCTGGTCGTTTTTTTTAATCTTATCCTTTTGATTATCAAGGGCTTATATTTTTCCTCTACATTAAATTTTTGAAATTAATTGCTTAATGGTCCATATGTTAAATATGGTATCTTTAACGACAGACGATTTTGTGAGTGATGTTAGTTTCTATTACGATGTTAAGAGTCGTTTTGGTCTTGTTCCAAATTTCTTCACCCTTGGTAACGATGCGCAGACGCTACGGAATTTATGGCGGGATGTGGAATACCACTATTTGGACTCTCCGTTTCCTGCGCGGTTCAAGGAAACGTTGTTCGTTTATCTCTCCTCTTTCTGCTCGTCCTCCTATTGCATCAGTCGGCACTTAGGATTTCTTGTCGGCTTGGGCAAGATCGAGGGCTTGGTGGATTGTCCGATGGAGCCCTCCGAGGTGCTTGCCTTGTTGCGCCGCAAGCCGCCGAGGCTCCGCGAGATGATACCCGTCATGGAAACATTGAACGCTCGGTTGCCCCTTCGCGAGGATCAGTGGGACGAAGCCTGTGAGAACGAGCTGATGGCTTGTTGCACGTACATCTTCCGCCGAGGTCGCGAGCATCGGGCCGTCGCTCGTTCCTTATCGCGTTTTCTTGGTGCGCGACGCTACACGCGGCTGGCGGGCTTTCTCGGGTTTATCAAGACGGCGCATAGCTGGACCGAAACGCATCCGGAATTACTTCTCGAAGACGATGTTCTCGAGTTTTTGGAAGACCACGAACTCGGCGATTGGATTTCCAAGCATTTTGCGCCGGAGGTGAAAGAACTCCCCCAGGTTGAGATCATGGATCTGGTCCAGCATACCTCGGACATCATTCAAAGCGTGGCAGCCGACGGGCGTTTTCTTTTTGTGAACCAAGCGTGGCATGAAATTCTCGGATATTCCGCCGACGAGGTCTGCAGTCTAAATGTATTCGATGTGATTCATCCCGAGCATCAAGTGGCCTGCAAAAACAAGATGGCTCAGATCATGCAGGGGCGTCAGATCTTCATTGAAACTATTTTTCAGGCCAAGGACGGCCACTCGGTTCATGTGGAGGGCAATGCGTCGTGTCGTTTTGAGAACGGCTCGCCCGTTGCCACCCGCGGATTCTTTCGCGATGTGACCGAGCGCAAGCGAGTCGAACGCGAACGCGACAAGCTGATTGAGCAACTGCAAGTTGCTTTACGGCAGGTCCAAGCCTTGAGCCGATTGTTGCCTGTTTGTAGTTGGTGCAGCCGGATCCAGCGGAAGGACGGCGGCTGGGAAAGCGTGCTGGATACACTTCAATCTGAACCCGCGATCAAAATATCCCACGGCATTTGTCCGGATTGTACGAAGGGACTCGAAGACCAGCTCGCCCTAGAACAGTAATCCATAATTCTTCCGGACGCTAAAAAACTCGCCAGCATTTACCGTCGTAAAAGGGTGTCTGGGTGGACCGCGTACCAGCCAAACCAGAAGGCGCGGTGAGCAGGAAGGCGCTCCAAGGTCTTTCCGCTTGCGACCGCACGCAATTGGTTTTCGCTGATGGTCCATTGCTTTCCATCCGAGTCGTTCAAGTTGCCACCGGTCATCTTTTCAAAACGCAGGGAGGCGGGTCGTTCGTAGATCCGGTTGCCGCCGCCGGCGTCGGTGAGCACCACGAAGGGCTGCGTTCCGAGTCGTTCATGGTAGATCGGTTGGCGGCGGAGTAGGGCGGCGGAGATCGCCAACGGAGGAGTCGGTGGGGCCAGAGGATCGGCGGCTGCAGTGAAGCGGGGGATGAGAACCTCGTCTTTGTTTTTCAAACGCGTGTCGGTTTTCGGGACGGTGAACATCAGTTCGTCGGTCGCGAAGTACGCGCGATACGCCGCCCCTTCGTCGTAGTCGCGACGGTGGCCGGTGTCCAAAGAGAGGACCGTGGTGCCGGGATGCTGTTTTCGCCACTCGCCCCAGGTGGTGGTCACAACATGAAGGGGGCGAAGTTTGATGCCTTTACCGACCAAGGGGCCGAGCACCGGTTCGCCGTCGAGCGTGGACCACATAGATTTGGTCGCCTTGTCGTACATCAACTTGTTCGAACGATACAGGAAACCGCTGGTGCCGAGTTCGTGATGGGTGCCGTCGACGATGGTGTCGTAGACAATCATCGAACCGCAGAGGGTGCAGTAGACGCCGTTGATTTCGCGGCCGCCGATCTGGTCGCGAAACATCTCATGCCACGCGAGAATCCGTTTTGGATAGGCCCTGTGGTCGCCGTTGATCGAGATGCCGAACACCACGTTGCCGTCACCGAGGTAACGCGCCTGCCGGTCTTCCGCTGTGATCATCTTGGGCTGTTCTAAAGGCGGAATACCATCGCGCCGAACGCCACCCCAACGAATCTCGTCGAGGCGGATTCGACTCGTCGGCTGGTCGTCAAAGTATTCGACGAAACGCGGGTCGAGTAGGGAGTAAAAGGTGGCTTTGAGGTTGGCGTAGTAGGGCGGGGTTGGGCGCGGTTCGGACCAAAGCCATTCGAACCACTTGTTCTGATCCGCTGCGAAGCGCTGGCCGGTTTTTTGTTCAAGCAGGGGCACGATGTCCTCGTTGCCAATGAAGGAGAGAAACTCGATAAAAATGGGAAGGTGCTCCGCTTTCCAGTGGTGGTCGAAGTGCTTCAACGCCGTCTGTCTCGCGGTGCCGCCTTCGAGTAAAGCGAAGAACTGTCGGATCTCTTTTTGATGCTCGCCCGGTAGCGTTTTAATGAACGCTTGGGCCGCGTCCGGCTTTTTTCTCGGCTGGCCACAGACAAGGCTCGGTGACATGGCGGCGAGCAACAGCACGAACGGCAAGGCGGAGAAACACTTCATGTTCGTTGGAAGGATAGACGCCGTGTTTCCTTACAGGAAGTTCGCGTTGTTTTTCGCGACCAAATGACCGCCGCAGGTGAAAAATCAGGATTGCCAGTTTGACTGGGCAATCGTAGGACGCTGGCATGTCCAACGCCTCACAAGGGAAATCCATGAGCCATTATCTTCCGCTTCTCTTTGCCCTCTGCACCGTCTCCATGTGGGGCGTCTACGGTGTGTTTCTGCATAAAGGCCAAGTCCTGATGAAAGACCCCGAGAACGGTCGCTACAAGGCCTTCCTCGTCGTCGGTTTCGCGTACTTTGTGATTGCGGTGTTGGGTCCCGCCTTGTTGCTGCTATTTAAGAAGGGCGGCTTCGCGATGGAGGGACCGGGCATCACCTGGTCGTTTATCGCGGGCGCGGTCGGAGCGATCGGCGCGTTCTGCGTGTTGCTGGCGTTCGGCTCGATTCCGAAGGGCGAAAGTCCGGGCACCTGGGTGCCAGTCATCATGGCCGTCATCTTCGCCGGAGCGCCGATCGTGAACGCCTTCGTGTCGATCTACCAACACCGCCACGAACTCGGTCCGATCCATCCCTTGTTCGTCGTGGGACTACTCATGGCTGCGGCGGGCACCGCGCTGGTCGCGTGGAAAAAGCCCAAGGCCAAGGTGAGTCACAGTCCCGCGCCACCCGCGGTGGAGGCGCCGCTGGATTCCTCCAATTGACAAGCACAAGTTTGTACGAGAAGATTATTTATGAATATTACTGTCATCGAGGGAGCGATCCGAAGTGGTAAGCCTTTCGTCCTGAAAATGGCCGATGGGGAATCGTTCGAGATTCCCCATCAGGATTTTATCTCCCTACCACCGCCGAATGTCGGGCGTCGGAACTTTGTCATCGTTTTCGATCAAGAGGGGATTCCCTGCTACCTCTCATTGATCGCGATCACCAGCCTGAGATACCTCGAAGACGCCCCCGCTTGATTTGAAAACCTTAGAAGCAACCTACCTCGTGATCGGATCCGGCATCGCCGGCCTGATGTCCGCCCATTATCTCTCACGCTTTGGTCGGGTGGTCGTCGCCACCAAACGAAGCGCGCAAACTTCGAACTCCAACTGGGCCCAAGGCGGCATTTCCTGCGTCGTCGGCGAAGAAGACAGTTTCGAATCCCACGCCGAGGACACCCACGGCGCCGGTGCCGGTCTGTGCGATCCCGACGTGGTCAAAGCCGTGGTTGAAGGCGGTCCAGCCGGCATTGCCGAACTCGAAAAAATGGGCGTGCGCTTCGGTCGCCGCGAGGAAAACGAAGAGGAGTACGACCTCGGTAAAGAGGGCGGCCACACCCAACGCCGCGTCCTTCATGCCGGCGATATCACCGGCCACGAGGTGATCAAATCCATTCTCAAAACCATCCGCGACAACGACAACATCGTCTTTCTCGAACACGCGATGGCAATCGACTTGGTCACCACCAGTTGGATGCACGCCGACGGCCGCAACGCTTGCATCGGCGCGTATTTTCTCGATCAACAAACGGGCGAGATTTTCGCGATTCGTTCGCCGGTCACCGTGCTCGCCACCGGCGGCGCGGGCAAAGCCTACCTCTATACCAGCAATCCTGACACCGCCACCGGCGACGGCATCGCGATGGCCTGGCGGGCGGGTCTGCCGATCCACAACATGGAGTTTGTGCAGTTCCATCCGACCTGCCTGTTCCATCCCGAGGCCAAGTCCTTTCTCATCTCCGAAGCGCTGCGCGGCGAGGGCGGGATACTGGTCAACAGCGCCGGCGAGGACTTCACCAAGAACCACGATCCGCGCGGTTCGCTCGCGCCGCGAGACATTGTCGCCCGCGCCAACGATGATGAAATGAAACGCCGCGGCGACACCTCCGTGTTTCTCGACATGCGCCATCTCGAAGAAGAGTTCCTGCGCAAGCGCTTCCCGAATATCTATGCTACCTGCCTCAAATACGGCATCGACATGGCACACCAACCGATTCCGGTCGTCCCCGCCGAACACTACTGCTGCGGCGGCGTCGAAGCCGAGGTCAACGGACGCACCGTGCTGCCCGGACTCTACGCGGTGGGCGAAGTCACCTGCACCGGACTGCATGGCGCCAACCGCCTCGCCAGCAACTCGCTGCTCGAAGGACTCGTCTGCGCCCGTTATCTGGCAGAGCTACTCGAAAGCGAAACGCCGCATCGCGAGAAGGGTCTGGAGATTCCGCCTTGGGTGCTCGGCGCGGCCGTACCGTCTGACGAAGCCGTGGTGGTGGAGCACAACTGGAACGAAGTGCGCACCTGTATGTGGGATTACGTTGGCATCGTGCGCACCAACAAACGCCTTGAACGCGCGCAGCGCCGCTTGGGCAATCTGCGCTTCGAAGTGCAGGAATATTACAACGACTATCTCGTCACCGGCGACGTGCTCGAATTACGCAACCTCGTTGACGTGGCCGACCTGATCGTGCGGTCGGCACTGTTGCGTAAAGAGTCGCGCGGCCTGCACTCGACCTTGGATTATCCAGACCTGTTGGACACTGCCGAGGACACCGTCATCATCGATCCGCCCGGTGCGCACGCCGGCAACGTGGCCTGAGGGTACGCCCTTGCGTAGCGCACTTTCGTAGCCACTCAGGTCGCGCACGCTTCCCGGCGGGTGCCGCACCGCCGTCTTCTAGGCGGCAGTCCGCTTAAGCCCGTGGAGGGAGAAAGCTCAACGGCTTTTTGCGTTGAAAACGACCGTTCGCGAATCCACACCGCACGTTTGATCGGATACGAGTCGACCCCGTCGAACCCGCCCAGATGCCTCGAAGCGTGGCCAAGCAGTCCATCGGCGGGTGTTCGCTTCCGTCGCGACGGCCAAAGATACTCGTTCGAACTTGTGAGTTCGCGGCATGTATTCACCTTCGCGTTCCTCAAGCTTATAGTGGCGGGCGAGGGGACCGTTGACCATGGTTCGATCGGCTTGGAGAAGATTGAGCGCGGAGAGATCCTTGCGCAGAATGCGGTTTCCCGTCCCCGACGACCATGACCGAGATCGGATTCCCCGACGGTCCAGTGTCCGCCGTCCTGCAACAGCACTGCGTGAAATGCCAGCTGGAAAACTATTTGGCCACGGCGCGGCAGGCGCTGGACATCGTTTTGGTCGATGGTGAGGCGCCATCACTCCGGGCGACGGAATTAACGCCCGTGACGCGGCGGAAGAGATTACTGCAATTTGCAGACTTGGCTCCTGATTTTTCAGGGGACGTTTGCCGCCTTGGCATCGCGTTCGGCGCTGGGCGCGGTTCCGGCGAAAACCAATTGCAGGGCGAGCGGTCCGTGGTTGGTGAACGCATGACCGAGTTCGACGCGGTGGCGTTCGAAGACCTTGGCGCTCACCTGTTGCGCCGTCCCGGTGAGTGTGCAGTCGAGTGCGACTTGGAACCGTTGCGGTCCGACGGCTCGACCGCGGCGCAGGGCGCGTCCGGTGCAGGTGAGATGGCTGGGTTCGAGGAACGCGCCCGCTTCCAGTTGGTCCAGCGGAACCACCTCGATCTGCAACTCGATGGTTTGATTTGCCCCGAGCGCCTCGGTGATTGGTTGTCCACGCAAGTCCTGACCGCGTTCGACGGAGACAAGCTGGATCGGAATTTGGGTCATCCCTTTCGGTGGCTTCGAGGCTTCGCGGTGCGGTTTAACCTGCTGCCTGGCGCACTCGCCGCCGCGGTGATTTTGACAGTCGATTAATGCCGCGCGATCGTCGCTTCAAGCACCCCGTCGCTATCCCGTTCGAGATTAGTCCAGGACACCAGCAGTTCGCCGCGGGCCTCCGGTAAGATCAGCATCGATAGCGCAAAGAAAGGGAACAGAAGGATTCGCGTCATTCGTCTCACGTACGTCGCAGGTGGCGCACTTTGATCGTTGGCCATCGAGGAAAAAAAAATGGTGGGCGTAGAGGGACTCGAACCCCCACGCCGATGGCACGAGATCCTAAATCTCGCGTGTCTACCAATTCCACCATACGCCCACGTGGGACGGCACATGAATCGCTTTTCGGCTTCGCCCGCAAGCTTATTTTCGGCATAGTCGCGGCTCATGAAATTTCCTGTCTTTCCCTGTCTCGTATTTCGTTCCGGCTTGCTCCTCATCGGTCTGGCGTTTCTGCCGGCCTGTGTCACCTCGGGCAATCGTTCGAGCTTCGGAAGCTGGCACGAACATCGCTTGCCCACCCCGGACAGTCACGTGGTGTCGCTGCCGGCGTCGCCGTCCAAGGTGAGCGCCGTGCCGATCTTCGCACCGTTCACCGCACCGGACCCCAATGATCCGGCGACGCAGATCCTCGCGGCGCAAAAGGCCGAAGCCGAGGCGGCGGCACTCGCGCGCGGCGAGACCGTGTCCGAACCAGCGACCGGCTTGCTCGCCCGCTTGAACGCGCCGCGACAGATCGGCTCGGTGACCCGCGTGCCGCTGCGGACCACCGCCGCCAACTATCTGAAGGGTGAGAATACCATCACGTTGCTAATGTGCCAGGCCACTGGGTACGCCCCGCGTTCACCGGCGTCCGCGGGCTATCGGGATTACGCCGAAGTGGTGGTCGAAAACACGTTGGATATGTTTTCGGTTCGGCGTGCCATCGTACTGCACAGGTTGCCGCAACCGATCGAACTCACGCTCGACACCACCATTCCGAAGCATGCAAAATATTCTGCCGCGCGCAGTCGTACAGTGGTCGCGGCCGACAACCAGTTGTTCATCGATATCGTGTCAAAGCTCCGGCTCAATCGCAGTGCCGCCGGAGGTCCGGAAGCATGGGCTTCCGCCGGCTTCGACGCGGTCAAATTGAACGCCGCAGCCGCGCGGATTCCGTCGGTGGGTGGGCCGGCGGTGGTGGAGTCCGTTCCAGTGCGCGTGCAGTAGTGCCTGCGGGGCGAAGATGGAGATGGAAGATAGAAGATCGAAGGTGGCGGGAACGCTTTGCGGAAACGTTTGATCGGAGATGTTCGTGCTCTGGTTCTTTCAAATTAAAGGCTGCCGGGTCATGAACGTCGCAGGAGCCAAATCGCGTAGTATTGCGGATCGTCGCTCGGGCGGGGCTGGTCTCCCACTTTCATCGTCGTCCCATCGGGCAAGCCTCCTGATGGCCGAATCTCCCGCATCCCGCGCCTCGCGGCGTTGACACAAGAACAGAGCACCCGCCATCTTCTATCTTCCACATTGCATGATCAGGCCGAAGGCCTACACCGCCGCCGGCGCCTGGCAGGCACGAAACGCAGTTGGTTCACCTTGCGGGCTTACGGTGAGCGAGACGTGGAGGTGTCCGTCTGCGTCGAGCCGGTCGCGGTGGGTTTCAAAGGCTTTCTCCGGGGTGTTGCACTCGTCGCTTAGATGTACGAGAAACACGTGTTGCAATTGTGGGCCGGCGAACTCGGCCAGCATGTCGGCGGATTGGACATTGGAGAGGTGACCCTGGCGGCCGAGGATACGTTGCTTCAGGGTCCAGGGGCGTTCAGCCTCCTTCACCATCTCCTCGTCGTGGTTGGATTCGATGATGACAATCTGGCAGGTGGACAGGCGTTGGCGCATCAGCGCGGTCGGCGTGCCGGCATCGGTGACGATGCCGACGCGCATATTGTCGACGGCCACGACGAACCCGACCGGATCATAGGCGTCGTGGGGCACGGAGAAGGGGAGGACATTCATGGCTCCCACGCCGAACGGGCTGCCGTTGTGGAACACGTGCCAGCGACATTTACCGGCTTTTTGGCGCAAGTGGACAGCTTCGGCGGTTCCTGAATTTGCAAACAACGGGATGCCATATTGCTTCTGCATTTGAAACAGGCCGGAGATGTGGTCGGCGTGTTCGTGGCTGACGCAGATCCCTTTGACTGATTCGGGAAGGATGCCGATACTGGCCATGCGCCGGGTGATTTCCCGGCAACTAAAGCCGGCATCAACCAGCATGACGTCTTTTCCAGCGCGAATCAACGTGGCGTTGCCAGAACTCCCGCTACCTAAAACACACACATCGAACACCATGAAAAGGTTCTTAGAATAAGTTATTAACAGGTGCGAGAAAAGAAATCTGCAAGTTTCATCTGGCAGAAAAGTGAAGCTGTGCTATATAGTTGGCATGATTATTGCTTACAGATTGCTAACAAGCCGACTGCGGAAGGTTGTTTAATGTCGGGACCGTCTCTTTCCCAGCGTCAAAGCATGAAAATGGGCCATGTGATGGCTCCGCAGATGCGCCAGTCGTTGAACATGCTTCAACTGACCCGGATGGAGCTGCACGCCCTGGTCGCCCGGGAGCTCGAACAGAACCCCACCTTGGATGAAACCGCCCCTGAAATGGAGCAGATTGAACTCGAGGGGGATGTCGCCGGCGAGATCACTGACGAGGCCGACGCCGAACTCATGGAGGACTACGAGAAGCTCGCGCAGATCGACGAGGATTGGCGTGAGTATTTCCGCAACAACAAAGTCGTCACCGGTGGCACCGAGGCGGAGGCCAAGCGCAATCACATGATGAACTCCCTGAGGCAGAGCACGTCCCTCCAGGAACACTTGGAGCAACAGCTCGGCCTGCTCGATCTCGAGTTGCCCGATATGGAAATTGGCCGGCTGCTTATCGGCTGCATTGATGATGACGGATTCCTCAACACCCCCATCGACGAACTGGTTGAGACCGGCTTCGAGCGCGACAGCTTGGAAGACATTCTCGGTCTCATTCAAACCTTCGACCCGGTCGGCGTCGGTGCCAAAGATCTCCGCGACTGCCTGCTGATCCAGCTGGAGCGACGTGGCGAAGTGGAGAGCGTCCAATATGAAATTGTGGAGAGTCATCTGCAGGCTTTGGGCTCACGCAAATTACCCGACATCGCCCACGCGCTCGGCATCGGGATTGACGATGTGGTGAGTGCCGCCGAAAAAATCGCCGGGCTCGAACCCAAGCCCGGACGCGCGTTCGCCAGCGAGACCGCGAACTACGTCATGCCCGAAGTCTTTGTCGACATCGAAGGCGGGGAATACGTGGTGCATCTCAACAACGAGCACATTCCCAATCTGCGCATCAGCCGCCATTACCGCACGGTGATTGAAGATGCCAACACCACCAAGGAGACGCGCCGCTACTTGATTGAAAAGGTGAAGTCCGGCGAGTTCATGATTCGCAGTCTGCATCAACGCCAAGAAACCATCCGGTCGATCGCCGAGGAGATTGTCCGTTTACAAACCCCGTTTCTGGACGAGGGCGTGGATAAACTACGACCGCTGACCATGGCCGAGGTCGCCGACAAGATCGGCAAGCACGAGACGACCGTGTCGCGCGCCATCGCCAACAAATACATCTCCACCCCGCGGGGTGTCTTTGAGATGAAATATTTTTTCACCCCGGGCTTCACCAACAAGGATGGTGGCTCGGTTTCCAACGAGGCGATCAAAACCGCCATCTTCGATCTGGTTGAGGCCGAGAACAAAAAGAAGCCACTCTCCGATGCGGCGATGGTGAAGATTCTCGCCGAACGCGGTATCAAAATCGCCCGCCGAACGGTCACCAAGTACCGCGAGGAACTCAAGATTCTTGCTTCGCACATGCGCAAAGAATTCTAATGTGGCGGCGGGCCGTTGCTCCGCTCGTCCTGCGCAACTACAATCCGCCTATGTAGTTTGTACTCCACGTCCTGTTCCCATTTGTTGATGGGATGTCTCTGCAGTAGGTTTCCTGCGGCGCAGGCCGCCACATTCTATGTCTCTCCCCCGGGCTCCGACAGCAATAATGGCAGCACTCCAGCGACCGCGTTCGAGACGGTCGCCCGCGGCATCAATCAAATGACGGCCATCGACACGTTCAAGATCGCGCCGGGCACCTATCACGAAGGGCCGCTGTATGATTTGCCCAGTGTCACGCCACAGGCCCCTACGGTGATCGAGGGCACCGGCACCCAGGCGGTCGATGTAGTGTTCGACGGCGATGGCGTGCGCAATTTCGCCATGGCCTTTCTCGCCAGTTCGGGCTTCACTTTGCGCAACCTGAGTTTCCGCAATTCGTTCGTTTCTGCGCGTTCGAGAACCGGCGGCACGACCGCAGCGCGTTCATTGCGTACGCCACCGCCCGCGATATCCGCATGCTCCACTGCTTGGCCCACGACAACCATTGGAGTTTCCGTTCGGGCTTCGGCAACATCCAGTACGCCGATCCCGCAACGCCGGTGGTCCTGATGAACAATGTGTTCTCGCAGCAGGTCGGCGGGCACATCCAATGGACCACGTTCACCACTATCGACGCGACGATCTCGGGTAGCCTGTTCACTCGTTCTGCCTTGAATGGAGAAGGATCAGCCCGGCGGAGGCTCGCGCGGTGGAAACTCGAACTTCACCTCGCCGCCTTCGAGTTTCAGTTTGGCGTCGAACTTTTTTCCGGCCTTGGAGGTAAAGCCTTTGAGGAGCGCGGTCTCGCCCTTTTTCAGCAGCGTTTTGGCCATGGTGATGGAAATGTTCTTTTTCGCCATCTGCTTCCAGATCACGAACTTGCATCCTTCGCTTCGCCAATTCGCGCAACCGTAGGCTTTCTTGGTCTCGACCACCGAACCGGCGCAGAGCGGACATGCACCCAGTGGCGGACCGCTACTTCCAGGGTTTGAAGGGGGGGGCAGGGCCGCCGGTTCCCAGCTCACTTCGGCGCCTTTACCGTCTGCACCGACGCGAATGTGGATGTGGCCGGAGGTTTCCTTGTCGTCGATGACCAGTTTGATCGGTTGCAGGGTTCGCCCGCTGGCGATCATGCCACGTGCCATTTCGGGGCTGATCACCGCGCCGAACTGGTTCTTCCACAGAACAAAGGTGCAGCCGTCTTTGTAGCCGGAGCAGCCGTAGCCGCGTTGCCCCTCGATCACCGGCTTGTGGCAGTTCGGGCACTTTCCGAGCGAGGAGCGTGTGGCTTGTTCGGCCGCCGCGGCCCCTTGGCCCGCTCCGTCCGCTGATCCACCATGTTTGCCGCGTCCTTGAACGATCTCGGTCGTGTAGGTCACGACATCCTGCATGAATAGTTTGGGGTCCTCGTCGCCTTTCTCGATTTTCTTCAGACGTTGTTCCCATTCGCCGGTGAGTTCGGCGCTTTTCAGGCGTTCGTCTTGGACCAAGCTGATCAGGTGCTTGCCGGCGGTGGTGCTGAGAAGATTCTTCTTTTGACGTTCGAGGTATTGGCGGCGGATCAGGGTCTCGATAATGCCGGCGCGGGTGGCGGGGGTGCCGAGGCCTTTTTCTTTCAGCGCTTCTTTCAAGGCATCCTCTTCGACGGTCTTGCCGGCGGTTTCCATCGCTTGCAGGAGGGTGCCCTCGGTGTAGCGTTTGGGCGGGGTTGTTTTCTTGGCATGCACCTTGGGCTCGTGGGGGCCACGTTCGCCCTCCTCGAACTTCGGCATGGTCTGCTGCCCCTGCTTGGCTCGGCGTTTTGCCTCAGCCTCCATGAGTCCGGGGTGGAGCGCCTGCCAGCCGGGGTCGAGAATCACGGTGCCGCGGGCGCGGAAGGGTTCCTCGTTGGCGCTGGCGTCCACGGTGGTCACGCCTTTGATACACGGCGGGTGGAAGATGGAAATAAAGCGCAGGGCCACGGCTTCCCAGACATTCTTTTCGTTGCCGGTCAGATTGCCGGGCAGGACATCGGTCGGCAGGATGGCGTGGTGGTCGCCGACTTTTTTATCATCGACCACTCGTTTGGTGATGGCGATGCCACTGAGCGGATCGAGTCCGTCGACGGCGGCTTTAAAGCGTGGACGCAGGGTCTCGAGCAGGGGCGCGATGTCCTTCTCCATGTCGCTGGTCAGATACTGCGAATCGGTTCGGGGATAGGTGAGGTGTTTGCGTTCGTAGAGGGACTGCGCGGCCTTGAGCGTACCGTCGGCGGTCATGCCGAAGCGTTTGTTCATGTCCTTTTGCAGGGCCGTGAGGTCGTAGAGCAGGGGGGGCAGGGCGCGTTCCTGTTTTTCTGTGACCTTGGTGATGACCAGTTCGTGGCCTTTCACCTGTTCGAGCATGGCCTTCACGGCGTCCTCTTTTTCGAACTTTCCCCGGGTGTGTTTGAAGGTGGTGTCGCGGTAGGTGGTGTGCAGTTCCCAGTAGTCTTTGGGTTTGAAGTGGTCGATTTCCCAGTCGCGGTTGACGATCAGGGCGAGCACGGGGGTTTGCACCCGTCCGACCGTCCACAGTTGCCGGCCGACGCCATAGCCTACGGTGTAGTAGCGGGTGCCGTTGAGTCCGACGATCCAGTCGGCTTCACTGCGGCAGCGGGCGGCGTGGTAGAGGGGTTCGAAGTCTTTGCCCGGGCGGAGATTTTTGAAGCCATCGAGAATCGAGGCGCTGGTGAGGGAGGAGATCCACAAGCGACGAACGGGCTTTTTGGTGCAGCGCGCGTATTCGAGGATGTAACGGAAGATGAGTTCGCCTTCGCGGCCGGCGTCTGTGGCGCATACAATCTCGTCGGCCTTCTTCATTAGGTCGCGGACGATGCCGAGTTGTTCTTTGGCCCGGGTGTCGCCGCGCGGGCGGAGCGCGAACTTTGCTGGCACCATGGGCAGCATGTCGAGCGACCACGATTTCCATTCGGCGTGGTACTCGTGGGGTTCTTTGAGTTCGACCAGATGGCCGACGGCCCAAGTCACCACACAGCCTTTGCCCTCGATGTAACCGTTGTTGCGGCCGGAGATTTTCAGGACGGCTGCAATGTCCCGCGCGACAGCGGGTTTCTCGGTGACGACCAGTTTCATGGGTTCAAAAAAATACGCCGCATGACGCGGCGTATGTCTTTATCGGAAACGGATTCCGTTTAGCGTTGGTACACCGGAGGTGTCGGCATCGAGCCGGCTGGGAAGGTGGTCGCCATCGGTAGATCCGAACGCTGGCTGCCAATGGCCG